>JGI24794J26673_10001741_pt1 | contig 12603 bp, 10 predicted proteins | sample MesohylPK_FD_26673 | JGI IMG/M metagenome (IMG submission 26673) | reverse complement strand
CGTTTTCGCGGGCGTATGCGGCCATGACCCGCGCCGCCGGAGGTGCGCAACTCGCCACGAAGCGAAGTCGTCGCGTTTCACCGCGACGGCGCGGCGCACCACCGCCGCTCCCGGCGCGGAGTACTTGTGGTTGGGGGGTCCAAGGGGGCGGAGCGCCCCCCCTTGCCAGCCGCGATGTTCAACGTCGCGTGTGCTGGCTGACCGGCCTTAGCCGCGCCAAACGAGCCCGTGGGCCGCGCCCGTGAACGGGTCGGCTCGACGCGCGGCATCCGCCTCCTCGACGCGCTCCCGCGCTGCCCGGCGTCCCGTCAAGCCGAAGAACCCGCGCGCGCCCTGGCGGCCGTCAAGACGGGCGATCCCATCGCCCGTTTCCCTGTTGAGCGACTGTGCCAGCGTCTCCATGCCCGAGACGTTGGACAACCGTTCTTGAGGCAGTCAACCCTTAGCGAATCTCCTCTTGTCCGGTAACGTTCGAGGATGTCCGGTAACGCAAGGCCGCCTCGGGAAGCCGCCGCCAGCGGCTTGTCGAAACGCCCCCGCTTCGGCATCTGGCGAGCCTGTCCGCGCTACCGGGCATCCCCGTACGGGCGACCGTGCCAAAAGTGTTTCGGCAACGGGGCGAGATCCCCACCGTCGAACCCCCGGCGCACACGATCCGCGTCGCGCACGCCGGGGGGGCCACTCAAGAGGCCGAAGGCTTCGGTTCGAGTTGATCGCCGCCCGGTAGTCCTCCGGTTCGAGCAGCGGGTGGTCCTCTCCGGCGACCTCGACGACGCGGACGGAGTAGAGCCCGGCCCGGATCCGTCCGAAACCCTCCCAATCCGGGACAGATGGCCCGGTTCCCTGGCAAAACCGCTCTCCAGAGCGCCGTAGAGGCCGTCCGAAGGCCTTCGCCCTACCTCCACCCCTCCGCAAAACCGGCCCCCGGCCGTCCCGGCAACACACCGCCAAAGGTCCCTTCACTCGACGCAGGCCCCCTCCAACCCCTAAACTCAAAACCCGTACCCCCCCCAGCGCCCCTACTATGGACCTCCGCTCTCCTCCAAGGTGATCGGAATCCTCCGGAATCCCTGATCGGTTCGTCGGAACGGGTGACCGGAATCGTTGGAATGCGGAAGTGCAGGCCCGAATCGAGGTTCTCGCCCGTGCGCTGCCGAAAATGGCTCAGGGGATTGGTGTTTTGGGTGCGCAGTGCATATGACCGACCGTAACCAAACGGGATGACCGGCGTACACAGTTCGCGAAAGGGGACAAGCGAATGAAGTGTCAGATTGCTGCAGCCTTCGTCGCCGGCCCCGGCCGTTTCGCGGCGGTAGCGGGCCTCGCCGCCTCGATAACCGCGGTCGCTCCAGCCACCTCGCCCGACATTGCCCAATCCCTGTCAGCCCAGCCGGGGCCTGCGCTGATTCTCGAGGACAGCGTCGTCCTGCGCGAGCCGGACGATCACCAACTCGGTCAGCCGGTGAGCCTCATATCTGCGGACGACGGGTCGTTTCTCATCGCCGACGGTTACTCGAACAGCGTCCTGCACTTCGATTCCCGTGGTCGTTTTTTGCGGACCTTCGGGCGAAAGGGTGAGGGCCCCGGAGAGTTCCGATTTGTCAGCTATGCCGGATTTGTGGCAGGCGACGTGGTTGGCATCGGCGATGATCACGGGTTCGAACTGGAGTTGTTCGAGCTTCGCAGCGGAGCCCACATCGGGGCCGTAAAGATGAGCTTCCTTGTCGAGGACTATGTCGTGCGCGGCGATACAGTGTGGTTCGCCGGCGTCAACTCGGAAGACTGGACTGCCGTGGGATCTGCCGTTTTGGACGACCTGGTCGCTGCGGCTTCCTCCGGCGGCGGAGATGGCACCATTCTCTCGCCGGACAGGGTAGACGTGCCCCGGATCTACGTGGAGAACGACGTGGTAAGGGGCATGCTGACCGGAGTCGCGCTCGATGTCCAGGAGGGTGTCTCGACCGTTGGTTTCCTGGCTTCGCCCGAATTGCTGGTCTCGGGTCCCTCAGGTGCGGTCCTGGATTCGCTTGTAGTTCCTGTCGCCAGACGCCGAGGGCTTCCTCCGGAGGAAGAGTTCCTCGCGCTGGGTCGCGGAGACGACTATACAGGTATTTGGGGCAGGATATCCGCACTCGTGAAGGTGTCTCGTGACTCACTCGGCTTCATTCACACGATCCACCAGGAGAGCAACTACGATCCCGAGGCCCGTCAGATGAGCGCAACCTTCTACGTGTCGAGCGTAGCGGCGGACGGCACGCAGGCCTGCCCCGACACTCACGTCCCAACATCAGATGCGGGACTCGCGGAGCTTTCGTTGCAGGAGAATCGGCTTCTTGTGCTGGACCAGCGCCTTGCGGGAAGCGGCATCCGCAGTGTAATACGCACCTTCAAGATCGATGCCGAGAACTGCACGGGCGGGATCTTGGGAGGGTAGCAGTCCAATGCCGTTCAATTGACGCTCCCCTGGCCAGTGACCAAAGGAGGCAAACCGTGAAGACGCTGCACCAGTTGGCCGTGCTAGTTCCAGCTGGAAGATCTGGCTGGCGACAGCGCCCATCAGGAGGCCAAAGAAGACCTGCTACGGGGATCGCAGGACCGGTAATGGCTCCCGACCATTGGCCCGCAACGGATCCCGAGTCGCTCCTTTGCGACCCCGGCGCTCTCTGCCCGCACGGCCTGATTCCGCCCTGCTCTCTACCCCTCGGACCGAGATCTTCGATCTGGGGCGATCCTGCTGTCAGCAGAATGCCCGAAAACGCCCCAGGACACCCTGAAAACGACATTCGAGCCCGTGACGGGATCGAGCGAGAGGTCGGCGGCGGCCTGTCGCCGCGTGACGTGGTGCCCTACACTCGGAGAACCTCGGCGCGGCGCTCCAGCGGGCCGCACCGTCGCCCGGAGGCAATGGCTTCCCTCCAACGAGGGAGAGGAGGGCTTCCGGGACCTTTGGCGACGGGGCGGCGCGGGCGCGAGAGTCCCGCCATTCAAACCCGTTTTTCCCGCTTTCGCGGCACGGTCCAGCAGGGTCCAGCAAGACGGCAGGAAACGCAGATCGTGCAGTCCTGATTAGACTTACGTGACTTCCTGCCGGGATTCTGACCTCAGGCGGTCCGCCTACCCGCCGCCGATCCTTGCTCCATTTCTCCCGGGATGCGCAACGCCACCCTTCTGCGACGCGCTCGCGACGTCCCCGCCGGCCGCCTCCAGCACCGTGATCGAGGCGTCGCCCACATGGTTGCCGCCGGCCCGCGTTGCCTTGACTCTGATGGTGCCGCTTCCCTTCCCCGTCGCGGTGACCAGGCCGGTATTGTCCACCGTCACCACATGCGGATGACGCGCTTCCCAGATGTATTCGGTATCCTCGACCAGGTTGCCGTTCGCGTCGAGGGCCATCGCGGTCAACTGCAACATATCGCCGACGGTATTCAGGGTGTCGACCGCAGGCGTCACCACCACTCTGGTGGCCAGTTGCGCCACCGTGACCGCAGCCGAGTCGGCCAGATTCCCGGACATCGCGACGATGTTCACGGATCCGGTTTTCAACGCTGTCACCAGCCCGGTCATATCGACTTCCGCGACGGCATCGTCTTCCGAACTCCAGGTGACGCTCACCCCCGGGACCAGGTTGCCGTTGGCATCGAGTCCCTGGACGGTCAGCTGCACCGTATCACCCAGGGAAAAGAGCGTGGTAGCGGCTGGCGTTACCTCCAATCCAGCCAGTTCCACCAACACTTCGACGGACGCATCACCGCTCGCGGTCCCGGACGTGGCCGTAATGCTGGCGCTTCCGCTCCGGACCGCGGTCACGAGCCCGGAGGCATCCACGGATGCGACCGTCCCGTCGTCCGTGGACCAGAGGAACCCGGCATCCGCGATCGCGTTTCCCCTCGAGTCGAACGCTTCAGCCGACATGCGCACGGTGTCTCCGACGGACGAAAGGGTCACGGCGTCCGGCGACACGCTCACGTTCGCCGCCTGCTGCGACACCGTCAACGTGGCGCTCCCGGAAGCGTTCCCCACCGTCGCCGTCACACTGGCGCTACCGTTCTGGACGGCCGTCACGACCCCGTTCGCCCCCACCGACGCAACGGCACCGTCGCTGCTCGCCCAGGTCACGGTGACTCCGCTCATGGCCTGGCCGCGCTGATCGAGCACGGTAGCGGTCAGCTGGACGGTTTCCCCAAGCGCCGACAGCATCGCGGAAGCCGGCGAGACTGTGACTGTGGTTGCAACCGGCGGGTCGACGGGTGACGGATCGGTCGTCGTTGGCGAGTCGCCTCCACACCTGACGAAAAGAACCAGAAAAAAGAGGGCGAGCCCGACTCGCCACGGCTTGAGAATACGCATCGCCAATCCCCCTGATGACTAGATATGGTAGGGGTCACAGGTGACCACCCCTAAATGTAGCGGATTGGCGACGGGCAAACCATTTTTTTTTTTTCGGGCGCCCGCGCTTGCTTCGTGCGGGGTTTCAGGGGTTGTTCGAGCGACGGAGGCAGACGCCCGCACGCAAGCGGCTTGCAGCCCCCGGTTGACCCGCATAGCTTCGCTCAATGATCGCGTTCTTCTTTGAGACACGCGACATCCGGAGTCGCATCGCAGGGTTGCTCGCGGGATCCGAGCTGCAGGAAACGGAGTGCCGCAAGACATTCCAGGAAATGTTGGGTGTCGCGAGTGTGGCGATTGCGGGACTGGCCGAGTGTTCGGACACGGATGTCACGTGGCTTCGGGCAATTGTCCGCCAGGGCGTCGGGGCGCCCTCGTGCGTCCTCGTCACCCCTTTGTCCCTGGAGCGCCTTCAGCGACTGCGCCGGGTCGAGTCCAACCGTTTTCACGTCGTATGGGCGGAAGAGATCGAAGATCGCCTGGTCGATTTCGTGGGTCGGATCGAGCCCTGGCACCGGGATCCCCTGCGGCGGCTCGGCCATCGTCTGCTCCGCGATCAGTCCCTTCACTGGTCACTGGTCAAGGCGATCAAGCGCACGTGCGACAACGGCGGTGACTCCGTGGCCCCGCCGAGCTCGGTCGGGGAGTTGGCACGCCATGCCAGAGTTCCCCCCGACGCGTTTCGCCGCTACTGGAGGAAGGAAATGCCGATCCGGTACGGACCGAAGGAGTTTCTGAGCTGGGCAACGCTCCTTTGGGCGGTTCGGCAGCGTCCCGTCGCCAAGTGGGACACCATCGCGCGCCGCGCAGGGGTACGCCGACGTACGCTGGAGCGATACAGCGTGCGTTTGGCGGGATGCACCCTGGCAACCGCGGGACGCGATCCCGCATTGGTTCAGCGGCACTTCGAACAGTGGGTCGCAAGAGCCCCGGTGGTCGACACGCCGGACACGCCGCGACCAGTTTCGATTCCCCTCATCCAGCGCCGGACCGCCTCCCCGATGCCCGAGCAGCGACGCCTGATGCACACCCGGCAACAGGACACCCGTGCCCCCGTGGATTTCGCCGGCAGACTCCAGGCTCTCGAGCGCCGCCGACAGAAGGTTCAGGCGCGCCGTCAGGGCAGGATCCTCGAAGTCGCCGGCAGCTCCGGATGGTGAGGCCGTCCCCCGCGCCATCAGTTCTCCACCCTCGACGCCCCGCGGCCCAGGAGGCCACCATGCAGTCCGCTCGCACGCTCCCGACCACCCTGTCCCTCTTGCTTGTGGCCCTCGCCCACAACTCCCCGGCCGCCGCTCAGCAGCCGAGCGGGCTCCTCGACATGGACACCTACATGGAGATGGAGTCGGTCGGCAGCCCCCGCATCTCACCGGACGGGAACCACGTTCTGTTCACGCGAGTGGGCGTGGACAAGATGCAGGACCGGGGCAAGAGCGAGCTGATGATCATGGATCTCGCCACCCGGCGGATACGCGAGCTGGAGACCGGGAGCTTCGAGGTCTCGTCGCCGATCTGGTCGCCCGACGGCAGCAGGATCGCATTCCTCTCCGACAAGAGCGGCACGAACCAGATTCACGTGATGTGGCTGGACACGCGCGAGACCAAGCAGCTCACGAACCTCGACCGGTCCCCCGGCGGGATCCGGTGGTCGCCCGACGGGATGCAGATCTCGTTCACGATGTTCATCCCGGAGACGGGGTCGCCGCTGCCGATCAAGATGCCCGCCTTCCCCCGGGGCGCGAACCTGGCCAAGCCCGCCGTGGTGGAGGACCGGATCGCATGGCAGCGCGACGGGCGCGGACTCACGCCGAGGGGCAACACGCAGATCTTCATCGTCGACGCGGACCTGGGCGGAACGCCGCGCCAGATCACCTTCGGCGACAACTCCCACGGCAACCCACGCTGGTCGCCGGACGGCACGAAACTCTACTTCAGCGGGGACCTCATCCCCGACGAGGGCTACGAGCGCGGCAACTCCGAGGTCCACGCCATCGACCTCGCCACCCTGGAGATCACTACGCTCACCGACCGCCTCGGCCCGGACAACGGCCCCGTCGTGTCGCCGGACGGCAGCATGATCGCCTACACCGGCTACGACCAGAACGAGAACTACAGCAACCTCTCGAACCTCTACCTGATGGACGCCGACGGCGGCAACGAGCGGATGCTCGCCGGCAACCTCAAGAACTCCCCGAGCGGTGTCACCTGGGCTCCCGACGGCTCCGGCCTCTTCTACACACTCGGCGAGGAGGGTTCGTCGAATCTCCACTTCGTCTCCACCGGCGGTGACATCACCAGGGTCACGGACGGCGTCCACTACATCTCCGGCGTCTCGATCGCGCAGAACGGGCGGGTGGCAGCCTCCAACTCGACATTCTACCGCCCGAACTACCTCGTTACCTTCGACCTGGACAGCCCGGACGAACTCGAGACCCTGGTCGACTACAACGAAGACGTCCTCGGCAACATCAAGCTGGGTGAAGTCGAGGAGATCTGGACCGAGTCCTCGGACGGCTGGCCGGTGCAGGGCTGGCTCATGAAGCCCGCCAACTACGAGCCCGGCAAGAAGTACCCGATGCTGCTGTGGATTCACGGCGGCCCCGTCTCGATGTACACCGTGCGCTGGAACTGGAACTGGCAGAACTTCGCGGCGGACGGCTACGCGGTCCTCTGGATGAACCCGCGCGGCAGCACCGGTTACGGCCAGGACTTCGTCAACGGCATCAACTACCTGTACCCCGGCAACGACTTCAACGACCTCATGGCCAGCGTGGACGCGGCCATCGATCGCGGGTTCATCGACGAGGACAACCTGTTCGTTACGGGGAGCAGCGGCGGCGGCGTGCTCACCGCGTGGATCGTCGGCCACACCGACCGTTTCCGCGCCGCGGTGTCGCAGCGGCCGGTCATCAACTGGCACTCCTTCGTCGGAACAACCGACGGATCGGGCTGGTATCGCCGCTTCCGCTCGATGCCGTGGGAGGACCCGATGGAGTACGCCGAGCGTTCGCCGCTGCACTACGTCGGCAATGTCACCACCCCCACGATGCTCCTCTCGGGCGTCGAAGATCTGCGGACGCCGATGCCCCAGGCCGAGGAGTTCTACCGCGCGCTCAAGGTGCTCGGGCAAGAGACGCTGCACGTCAAGATCCCGGACGAATATCACGGCTCGCGCTCGACATCCCACCGGATCATGACGCAGCTGTACCTGAAGGCGTGGTTCGACAAGTACAGGGACAAACCGGTCGCCTGAACCGCGGACCGATCCCCGCGGCACGGCAACCAGCGACCAGCAGGAGGACTTGCCCATGACGATCTCCACCATGGCCATTGTCGCAACCGCCGCGGGCCTTGTGCTCGTCGCCGCGTGCGCGCAATCGGCAGACACCCCGGAACCCGCCGAGACACCCGAAGCGCCGTCCGGGCAGCCCGACCCCGAGGAAGCCGCGGTCGTCGCCGCCGTCGAGCAGCTCTTCGAGGCCATGCGCACCGGGGACAGCGAGATGGCCGCCGCCGTCATGCACCCCGACGCCCGTCTTGGCCGCGCCGGCGAGGACGGCATCAGCTTCCGGCCCGCCGACGGATTCATCGAGATGATCGGCCAGCCGCGCGACGAGGTGTACGACGAGCCCATCTGGGACTGGACCGTTCACGTGGACGGCCGCCTTGCCCAGATGTGGACGAAGTATGCCTTCTACCGCGACGAGACCTTCTCGCACTGCGGCAAGGAAGGCTTCCAGCTCTACAAGGGCGACAGCGGCTGGCAGATCACCCAGCTCGTCGACACGAGCCGGCGAGAGGACTGCTTCTACCCGCCGGGGCGGGAGCCCGACTCCACGGGTTGATGCACGGCGATGTCACGCGTGGTCCGAGGGGCGCTGAGCGCCGCCGTCCTCCTTGCGCTCGCCGGCTGCGGCGACGACGCCAGCGGTCCGGATCAGCCGCGACTGAACGGCGATTGGGAGGGCCGGTATACGAACCAGGTCCTGGGACCGGGTCACCTTGCCCTGACGCTGTCACAGGACTCGGGTGGCGCGGTCACGGGGAACTGGAGCCTGACCGGAGACGTCGGCAACCTGGATGGTACAGTGGCCGGCTCCCACCAATACCCGGAGGTCCTGCTGGCTCTGGAAGGCGACTCGGGTACTCTGCTCTACACCGGCCGCACGGATTCGGATGATCGGATACGCGGTTTTCTGAACATCGGCGCGTCGCGCATCCAGCTGGAGTTGCGCCGCGTGGGCGGGTAGGCCGGCAGTCCTCCGCCGCCGGCAGCCACGAGCCTTTGGTTAGCCTCTACAGGAGTTGACGTGACATGAGAAAAGGACCCCCGGTCTCCAGTCCGGTCCTCACGGCGGCGGTCGCGCTTGTTGCTCTCGTTGCATGCACGGCCGACACCCCTGCGCCGACCACCGCCGAGGTCGACGCCCTCGCGCAGTCGGTCAAGAACGCGATCACCACCGACGCGCTGATGGCCTGGTCCGCCGCGATCGCCGAACACGTCCGCCCGTCGGGCAGCCCCGGGGAGAACGCGGCGATCGACACCATCGTGGCCACGCTGGAAGCCCGCGGTGTCCCCGTTGCCGTCCACGAACTGGACGCCTACGCCAGCGACCCGGTCTCGGCGAGCGTGACCATCCCCGGCACGGACTTCGCGCCGGAAGCGATCACGATGGCGTATTCGGCATCGAGTGCCGGCACCGTCGGCGACGTGGTCGACATGGGGACGCTCGCGGACCTGCCCCGGCTCGAGGTCGGCACCGGAGAGCGCCTCGTCGTCGAGGGCGAGGACTTCGGCGCCGATCTCCCCGACCTGACCGGCAAGGTCGCCATCGTGGACGGGCAGCCCCGCAACCTGCCCACGATCGTGCTGGAACGCATGGGTGCCGCCGCGATCGTGTTCATCAACCCGGAGGAGCGCCTCAACGAGCTGATCGTGACCTCCACCTGGGGCAGCCCGTCCCTGATGAACTACCACAGGCTGCCCGGGGTGCCGGTGGCGCAGATCACCCGCGGCGCGGGAGAGGAGCTGCGCGCCCGGTTGGCGGCCGGACCGGTGGCTTTGCGCGTCGAGACCGAGGTCGCGACGGGATGGAAGCCGCTCCGGCTGGCCGTGGCCACGATCGAGCCCGCCGGGGACGACTCCGCGCCGTTCGTGCTGCTCGGCGGCCACATCGACGGGTGGCACCACGGCGCGACCGACGAGGCCGCGTCGAACGCGGCGATGCTCGCGCTCGCGCTGGCCTTCCACGACGTGCGCGACCAGCTCCGCCACGGGCTCGTGGTCGCGTGGTGGCCCGGCCACAGCAACGCGCGCTACGCCGGGTCGACATGGTTCGCGGACGAGCACTTTACCGAGTTGCGCACCCGCGGCCTCGCCTACATGAACATCGACGGCGTGGGCCAGATGGGGGCCACGCGCTTCGGCGCATCCGCGTCCGAGGCGTTTCAGCCCTTCGCGGCGCGCGTGGTGCGGGAGACGCAGGGTGAGGAGATCTCGCCGTCGCGTCCGGGCCGCAACTCCGACCAGGCCTTCAACGGGGTCGGGCTGCCGCTGATCCAGTTCAACCACACGCGTCTGGCGGAGGATGGCGGCTACTGGTGGTGGCACACCCCCGACGACACCTTCGACAAGATCGACGGGGATGTCCTCAAGACCGATACCGACATCTATGCCGACGCGCTGGCGGTGATGCTGGCGGGGCCCCGCTATCCGGTCAGCCTCTCTGCTCAGGTCGCTTCCCTGGCCGAGGCGGTCGCCGCGCGTGACGCGGCGTCGGGGGGCGCGCTGCAGCTGGAAGCGCAGCTCGGCAACCGTCTGGAACGCCTGCGCCGAGTCGCGGCGGACATCGACGAACGGGCCGATGCCGGCGCGATCGGGCCAATCGACCAGCTCGCCGTCCTGCGTCCCCTTCACCGCATCATGTATGTGCCACTCAACGTCCATCACCCGGATCCCGGGATCACGCTGGGTCCCCTTCCCGGCCTTGCCCCGGCGCGGATACTCGCCGGCGAAGAGGCCGGGAGCGACCGGCGCGGCTTCGCGCTGCCGGTGCTGGTACGGGAGCGAAACCGCTTGATCGAGGCGGTTGACGAGGCACTGGATGCAGGCTACATGCGGACCACGCTGGAGGCGATTCGCAGCGAACTGGCCGACGTCAGAGAGGAGCCGGGTCGGTAGGGCGGGTCGGGATACGGCGGGAGAGTTCCGGATAGTAGCTCCGGTAGAACCCCCGGTCCCGGGTGAGGAAGGTCTCGGCGGTCGCGACCGCGTGTGCGCCGATCAGGAAGTCGGTGATGATCCGCGTTCGCCTACCTCCCGCGCGCCGGTATCGCAACCAGCGTCGCCCGGCGTCCCAGGCCATCGAAGAGTCGATGGCTGACAGGTTTGCATTGATTTCACGCAACGCCGCGTCCAGCGCGGGCCGATCGGGAAACGCCGGGGCGAGTTCCGCGTAGACGAGGTCGCAAATCACGATGGCCCCTCCGTCGTAGGCGCCCCGGAGCCACTCGGCGGACCTGGACCCGAACGTCTCGTCGGGAAGGAAAACGTCCAGAAGAACACTGGTGTCCACGGCGGTGATCATCTCCCGCGAATCACCTCGATGTAGTCGTTGGTGTTGCTCGCGAGGTCGTCGGCGTGCTTTCCGTGCCCGAGAATGGCGTAGACGCGGTCGACGGGATGTACGGCCCCCGTGCGCTTTCGGATGAGGAGACCGTTGTCTGCAGGCACAATCTCGACCTCCACGTTCTGATTCATCCCGAAGCGGTCTCGCAGGCGTTTGGGGATGGTGATCTGGCCTCTTTCCGATATACGCATGTATATCTCCATATGAAAACATGCTACGGATAATCATATCTCACTATCCGGAAGGCCGCAAGAAGGACGTTTGCTCGCATCACACCCGCGGCGCTGGCGGGCAGCGACGGTGAGCAGACTGCGATGTTGACCTCCACCGGATCGTCACGCTATTGGTGGAGGCTCACCGAGCGATCACCGACAGGGATAACGAATGGGGTCAACATCAGGCATGCTCAGGCGATTCCCCCGGGTTGGGGTGCTGCTGCTTTCGATCCACGCCTGCTCCCCCGCCGCCGCCCCTCCCCGCACCGACGGCGACTGGCCCGCCTATGGCCGCGACGCGGGCGGCACCAGGTACTCGCCCCTCGACCAGATCACCTCCGACAACGTCGCCGGGCTGGAGGTCGCCTGGAGCTGGGAGACCGGCGAAGCCCCCATCGAGGGACCGGCGGCACCGATCCGGGGGCAGCGCGTGCGGCCCGGCAACTTCGAAGCCACCCCCGTCGCGTACAACGACACGCTCTATTTCACGACCTCCTACAACCGCGTGATCGCGCTGGACGGAAGCACCGGCGCGACCATCTGGGACTTCGACCCGCGCACGGTGGAGTGGGGCCAGCCTCCCAACGGCACGGGATTCGTGCACCGCGGGGTGGCCGTCTGGAACGGGCCGGATGAGCGGCGCGTCTTCCTTAACACCCGCTGGCGCCTGGTCGCGCTGGACGGCGCCACCGGCGAGCCCATCGAGTCGTTCGGGCACCGCGGCGAGATCGACCTCACCGAAAACCTCCTCTGGCGCACCAATCGGCTCCACTACACGCAGACATCGCCGCCCGTCGTCTTCGAGGACCTGCTCATCATCGGCAACGGGGTCTGGGACGGCTTCGTGTACCCGCGTGATCCGCCCGGGAACATCCAGGCGTTCGATGTCCACACCGGCGAACTCGTGTGGTCCTTCAACCTGATTCCCCAGCCCGGCGAACCCGGCAACGATAGCTGGGAGGACGGCAGCTGGGACTACACGGGCCACACCAACGCCTGGGCGCCGATGGTCGTGGACGAAGCGCGCGGGCTCCTCTTCGCCGGGATCGGCACCCCTTCGAACGACTACTACGGAGGCCACCGCAAGGGTGACAACCTGTACGCCGAGTCGCTGGTTGCCCTCGACGCGCGCACCGGCGAGTTGGCCTGGCACTATCAGACCGTGCACCACGGGCTATGGGACTTCGACCTGCCGGGCGCACCTGTGCTGATGACCGTCGAACGGGACGGGGTGGCGGTGGAAGCGGTCGCGGTGGCCGGCAAGACCGGCTTCGTGTACACCTTCGACCGCGACACCGGCGAGCCCGTCTGGCCCATCGAGGAGCGTCCCGTTCCGCCCAGCGACGTGCCCGGCGAGGCCTCCTCCCCCACCC
>JGI24794J26673_10001739_pt1 | contig 12609 bp, 9 predicted proteins | sample MesohylPK_FD_26673 | JGI IMG/M metagenome (IMG submission 26673) | reverse complement strand
GAGCCCGGTTTCCCGCTTGATCCGCCGCCAGTGCCAGGAGAGACAGGCGAGCCGCGACTTCGGCTTGGCCCCGAGGAAGACCCAGGGAACGCCCTCGGCCCGCTCGATGCCGTCAAGCACCTTCAGGGCCGCCCGGGTCAGCGGCACCATGCGCGGGCCCGTCTTCGCGTCGCGCAGGCGCAACACCCGCGCCGTGCGGTCGACGTCGTCCCATTTCAGGGAAAGGACCTCGTCCGACCGGCAGCCGGTCAGCATCAGGAGGCGCAGCGCCGCAAGCGCCGAGGGCATCATCGAGCCCTCGGCCTCAAGCCGCTTCAGCGTTGCCCCGAGAAGCCGGAACTCTTCCGGCGTCAGAAAGCGCTCGCGGGCCGTCTCGCGGTAGTAGCGGACATGCCGGCACGGGTTGCGGCCAGGCGGCGCCATCTCCCAGGCCTCGGCGAGGACGAACATCCGGGAGAGGACCCAGACCGCCAGGTTGGCCGCGGAGGGCGTACCACGCAGCGCATGCTGCAGCGTCGCGACATCTTCCGGCCCGACATCCCCGAGCGCCTTCTTCCCCAGAGCCGGCAGGATGTGGTTCTGCAGCGCCAGCCGGTAGTTCTTCACGGTGCCTGGCTTGCAGCGGACCTCGACATGGTTCTTGAGGCAGCGCTCCGCGAGATCGGCGACGGTGGGCTCCGGCGCCGCTCTCGGATCCTGGCCCCGCTTGATGCGGTCGATGACGATGGCGGCCTCGCGCCGGCGCGCATCCACCGTCTCGGTGCCGACCCGTCCCAGGGTCACCCGCTTCAGGCCGGCCGGCCCCCGGGACTGGACGATGTAGAGCTTGCGCCCGGTGGTGTGGACCCGCACGCCGAAACCGGCGAGGTCGGCGTCCCAGAAGATCGCGTCCTTGCCGTCGGCCGTGAGCCGTTCCACAATTCGCTTGGTCAGTCTGAGCGCACTGCGCTTCGGCATCGCCCCTCCTTCGGCCGGCTCGAATGTCAGTCATCAAACCGCATACGAGCGACATCAAGTTCCGGGGTCAATGTGGACGATGCGTGGCGTCGATGCAAGGGGCAGGAAGCCGGTGGAGGGACAATTATCGCCGATTTATCAGCAGCTTACCACGAATCCGTCGCCGAACGTCGAGGCGAGACATTGTGTGTCTTTGATACCCCTTCTGTCCGGACTAGTTCCGGGCATCCATCTTTTTCGGCGGGTCCATCGGAGCGGTGTGCGAACACGTGGATGGCCGGGACAAGCCCGGCCATGACGTGATGGGGGCACCGCGCACCTGGATACCAACTTTTCGATCAGGCCACTACAACGGCCCGTCGCCGCCCGGGTAGCAGAACGAGACGCGCGGCCCGTAGAAGCCGAAGGTGACCTCCAGCGGCGACGCCGGGCGCAGTGCGTTGCACGAGTGGTCCGGCGCCGGGAATTCCAGCGAGAGCAGCTCGAAGTCGTCCGAAATCTCGCCCACGTAGGCGTAGTTGCCGCTCATCAGGCGGCCGTCGACGGCGGTGATGTAGCGCAGATGGCCGCGCGCCGTCTCCGCGAGCCCCGAGCCGACGCGCGCAACGCTGCGGATGATCGCCCGATCCCCTGCATCGTAAGTGGTCGCCGTCACCCGGTCGCCGTCGAGATCGAGCGTCGTGCGGCCCGGCACCGCCGGCACGCCCCGCTTCGCCGCGTAGTCGCACATCACCGGGTTCGAGTTCAGGTAATGGGACCACCAGCGGCCGGGCGTGCCGTCCTCCAGGTCGAGGCCGGCGAGATCGAGCCCGGCGTAGGTGAGCGAATAGGCGCCGAAGTGCGAGGTCTGATCGTCGCGATCCACGACGTACTGGTTGATGAAGATCGCCTGGTTCTCGGCCGGCTCCAGGCCCTCCGGCAGCAGGGCCGCCGCCGCCGCCGGGTCTTCGGGCACCCAACAGAAATAGAGCATGCGGCTGTTGACGATCAGCTGCGGTGCGAGCGGTAGTGCCACGTCCCGGTCCTCCCAATCTTCAGGCCGCCGCCGCGGCCATCTTCTCCCTGCCGCGCGTCGGCTCCCGGCTCAGCCCCTCCACAGGTTCTCGCGGATCAGGTCGTTCTGGGTCGCGATGATGCTCTCCCGCAGGGTGTCGACGAGCGTGTCGATCTGCTCGCGGGTCAGCGTGAGCGGCGGCGAGAGCACGTTCATGTGGCCGAGCGGGCGCACCAGCAGGCCGCGGGTCTGGCAGTGGCGCGTGATCCGCGCGCCGATCTTGGCGTCCGCCTCGAAGACCTCCTTGGTCTCCTTGTTCTTCACCGCCTCCACGCACATCATGAACTTCTTGCCCCGCACGTCGCCGATGAGCGGCAGCGTCAGCAGCTCGTTCAGCCGCTCCTCGAAGTAGGGGCCGACNTCGCGCACGTGCCCGCACAGGTCCTCGCGCTCCATGATCTCGATGTTCTTGACNCCGGCGGCGCAGGAGACCGGGTGCCCGGCGTAGGTGAAGCCGTGGGTGAAGAGCGCGCCGTCGGACTGAGGCACGCTGATCACCTCGTAGATCGCGTCCGAGAAGAGCGTCGCCGAATGCGGGATGTAGCCCGAGGTGAGCCCCTTGGCCGAGGTGATCACGTCCGGCGTGAAGCCGAACACCGGCTCGGAGGCGAAGAAGTGCCCGAGGCGCCCGAATCCGGTCACCACCTCGTCCGAGATGTAGAGCACCTCGTACTTCTCGCACACGGCCTTGGTGCGGGCGTGGTAGCCGGGCGGGGGCACGATCACCCCGCCGCCGCCCATGATCGGCTCGGCGATGAAGCAGGCGACGTTCTCGGGTCCGAGCTCCAGGATCTTGTTTTCCAGGTCGGCCACCTTCTCGTCGCAGAACTCCTCGACGCTCATACCGTCGGGGCGGCGATAGGTGTGCGGCGCCGGAATGTGGTGCACGAGGTCGGGGGCGAGGTCGAAGCCGTCATGGTCGAACTTCACCCCGGTCATGGTCATCGCGAGGTAGGTCGAGCCGTGATAGGCGTCGACGCGCGAGATGATCTTTTTCTTGTTCGGCTTGCCCAGGCGGTTGAAATAGAAGTGAATCACCCGGATGGCGGTGTCGTTCGCCATCGACCCGCCGGTGCCGTAGAACACGTGGTTGATGGAGGCCGGCGTGATCTCGGCGAGCTTCGCCGCCAGCTCCGCCGCCGGCGGCGTGCTCAGGTGCGTGAAGGTCGAGTAATAGGGGATGCGGCGCACCTGATCGGCAATGGCCTGGGCCATCTCTTCGCGGCCGTAGCCGATATTGACGCACCAGAGCCCGCCGATGCCGTCCATGTAGCGGTCGCCCTTGGCGTTATAGACGTAGACCCCCTCGGCCTCNGCCATGATCTCGGAGCCTTCCTCCTTGAAGGTCGCGAAATCGGTCCAGGGATGGATGTTGTGGTCCTTGTCCTTNTGCCAAAGGTCGTCGTTGTCGTACTGCTGAAAGTTCCCCTTCATCGCACTCTCCTCTCGCGCCGCGCGGCTTCCGGCATCCGTGGGCCAGAGCCTATCGCGGCGCGGGCGTGACCGCCAGCGGAAGCACGACGGATTTCGCTGCCCTCCGTGGCCCCTGCCGGGGCCATCCGGCATACTGCCGCCCTCGCAGGGCAAGGGGGCCGGGGAGGCCGCAAGAGATGCTGGTGGTGTGGGGCCGCAAGAACTCGATCAACGTGCAGAAGGTGATGTGGACCGTGGCCGAGCTTGGCCTGTCCCACGAGCGGAAGGATGTGGGCGGCCCCTTCGGCGGGCTCGACACCGACGACTACGGCGCGCTCAACCCCAACCGGCGCATCCCGACCATCGTGGACGAGGACGGCACCACCGTCTGGGAATCGCATAGCTGCGTGCGCTACCTCGCCGCGCGCTACGGCGCAGGCCAGCTTTGGCCCGAGGACCCGTCGGCCCGCGCGCTCGCCGATCTCTGGCTCGACTGGATGCAGACCACGCTCCTGCCCGACCTCGCGCCGGTCTTCCTCGGCCTCATCCGCACGCCGGCGGAAGAGCGCAACACGGCGCGGATCGAGCACTGCATCCGCGCCATGGGCGAGACCTGGCGCATTCTCGATGCCCACATGGAGGGGCGCAGCTTCGTCGCGGCAGACACGCTCACCATGGGCGATATCGCGGCCGGCGCCGCCTGCTACCGCTACCACGCGCTGGATATCGAGCGCCCCGCGCTGCCCAACATCGCGCTCTGGTACGAGCGGCTGCAGGAGCGCGCACACTTCCGCACCCACGTCATGATCCCGCTGAGTTAGGCCCGCCTCCCCCCCCACGCGTCATGGCCGGACTTGTTCCGGCCATCCACGGGTTTTTGCGGCAGAGGCAAAGAACGTGGATGCCCGGACCAAAGCCGGAGCATTTTGTCCCTAGAGTCCATAACTGACTATCATCATTGATTATTTTTGTCGTTCTTTGATCGCCTGTGAGAGGATTTCCCGGATCAGTCATCAAACCGAATGCAGAATTTTTCAAATGTGGGGCATGCGGTGGTTGCGTTTGGCAGCTGATGGCCATTTTGGAACTGGAGTCGTTATACCGTTCGGTGTTGCAGGCCGAAAGCGATTTTCGGCGGAATCACACCGAAAGCCAAGAAATCACGAGCGGAACAATCAGGCTGTACCATCCGGTCCACGCACCGGGGGGACAGCCATTCGACGCAGACATCGTCCACTAACGTCATACGCCAATAAGGGCTGGGTCGACGACGCTGCAAAGATCGGCGTCAATCCCTGGGGCGACGATCACAAACGGGACGTTGCCATGCGCCATCCGGAATACCTGAGCGGCGAAATACCCGCCATCTCTCCAGGGATTGGCAAGGACGAATGTTCCCGATGTACGGTTTGGAATACAGTGGCGTCGGACCAGTCCGGACGTGGCCGTGACGAATTCTTGCTGGATTCGCCACGGGCGGGCGGCAGTTATTTCATCTCCCGGACGGCTGCGGCGATGTTGGGAAGCCGAGACGAAAGGGTGAAGGCGAGCCTGACTGCATGGCCGGTCGATCGGAGCAGAATGGGCATGCGGTGTCGGGAAGTCATGTCGAGTTCGATCGAGGCCGAGGCCCATTACAGGGATCTGATCGTCCACCACAGGGTTGACCGGCTCCTCGGATTTATCACGGAACAGACGCCGCGAATCGGGGCGGTGTTCTCGCTTACCAGCCAGAGGATCACCTGCGCTGCAATGGCGTGGTCGGAATCCACCGACATGGAGGAGGTGCGGTCCCTGCCAAACCGCATTGTGAAGCATGGCTGGCTCTAAGCGGTCGGCTCTACGCAGGACCGGTATATCCTGACGATCCACGGACATGCTAGGCTTGCTGAGCTGAAAGACATGGATACCGGCTCATCGCGCGCCGTCGTCGCGATGTGGTCCGACCCCACCATGGCTGATGCTTGGGAAAGAGGGATCGAGCCGGGCATCGACGATGCAGGATATCGACCGATCCGCATCGACAAAGCCGAGTTCAACGACAGGATCGATTACGAGATCATCGCTGAGACCAGGCGGTCGCGTTTCCTTGTGGCGGACTCTACGCAGGATGGGGATCGCGCACGCGGTGGAGACTATTACGGACCCGGATTCGCGCACGGACTCAGCCTGCCGGTCATCTTCACATGCCGCAAGGCCGTGATAGACAATGGGCTGATCCACTTCGACACACGGCAGTACAATCACATCATATGGGAAACGCTGGTGGAGTTGCGGTAGCGCCTCGCCGAGCGGGTCGGCGGCACCATCGGCGACGGACCGAATACGGAAGGGTGACGCTCCGGCGTTCAGTTCGACAACTATCGGGTGGCACCCGGTCTGGATGATGATCCGGGATGCCGACTTATCAATTTCTGTTAGGACTGAGCGAATGCGCACGAGGTAGAAAGTACTGAGACGATAATCGGTCAGTCATTGGCTCTTTCTTCAATGGCTCTCAGAAAGTCTTGTAGTAGATGCCTGTGGGAAGTTCGCTCAATGTTACCTGGGCCAAGCACAATGCAGTGTCCTAAATCGTGCTCTCCATCTATAGGTAGTCGGTCGGTCTTCGCAGGGACAATCATTGATCCGATATAGGCACCCACTACTCCAACATGGAAAGAAATGGACGAATGATGAGGAATTGCAATGAACAGAGAGCGGTGGATGTATTCGCATAACGTGCGATAGATTCCGGCTGCTGAAGCGTCTCTCGAGTCTGGGTGAAATCGATCACAGAACTTGATCTCACAATTTGCGAAAGTGTTGTCAGTTTTCAACTGTTCAATGTCCAAGAAGACAAGTGATCGCAAATGATCACAGTTAACCGCGGACCTGAACTCGTCAGAGTAGAGGAAGTAGCCCCCGGCGAGAACAACTTTTGCGACAAAACGAAGACAGGTATGCTGTCCAATCCTGAGTATAGAAGTAATCTCCTGTCCAGATATTTCTTCCTTCGATAATTCACGATTTTGTTTGGCATCCCATACTAGTATTTCTTCTTTCTGTAAGGTCACTTGAATTGGTTCACCATTTAATGTTGATCTTTTCCAGCGTGGCGTACGCGGTCTCTTGTTATGCCCTTTTACACCGCTATTTTGTAATGCAAGTTCAATGAGAGGATCGGAAACCAGTGCGCCATCTACTTCGGTTCCAATGCGAGAGTTCAATTGTTCATCTGACCAGACTTGAAACTGATTCGTTCCCCCAAGTGCTAGTGGGAAGATATGATCGTAGTTTCCATTTTCTTCAGCAACATCGCGATCTGCGTAAATGCAGTACATGCAGAGATCCTTTCCTTGTCGGAGTGCCCGCTCGCGGGCGGGTTGCTGGATGTTTCTCTCTCAGCAGGTATAACCAAAGTCGCGCGTTAGGTCGATGGATGGTGGTGCATCATTTTGAGTGGTGGCACATTGGCTGGTCGGAAATGCGAGATCATGTGTGTTTAAGACTGTTCGGACTCTGTTGCCACCAGCAGCCAACGTTCGCTGAACGGCGACACCCCGCCTGCTTGACAGTATCTCTCCGGCGCTCACGGGGTGACCGGACGCGTCGCCGTCAACGTCTCGGAAGTGCCTGATTCCGTGTTTGGCGACGCCCTGCCGAACCACCGGAATTGCACCTAGCTTGTCTTCTGGCCCTGTTGCCTTGTCCAATTCACGCCTTGATCCGTCTGTCACCGGAAGGGCTATTTCCTTTCGGTGAGCGCTGGCACGCGGACTGTGCAGGTGCGAGGCCGTACAGGCCCGTCTGGAGGACGCTGGGCATGGGGCAGCCAGCCAGGCCATCATGGCGACCGAAAACCTGCCCCTCGTCGGCAAGCGCAAGCGGGGCCGGTTCTTGATGGATAGGACACGGAGGCTTTCGTGGCGCACGTCATCGCTGCGTTGAACGACCGTGGCCGGCCTGTCGGTCGGCAAGTCCAGTTTTCTGATCAGTTTCGCCACGGCGGACACTTCGCGTATCCGGAATGCGGACCTCGGTCAGTTCGCGCTGGACCGGCCGATGAAGATGCTCGCTGCCCTTGACGGCGATCCCTGGGTGACGCTCCATGTAGATGCGACACACGGGCGGGAGGCGGCAATTGCAAAATGAGGACGGTAGTGAACGTCGCCGCCGCTGTGCATCCACGGACTTCGGGCTCGCCGAAGCCCATGGATGACCGGAATTCCGCTCGGTCCCCCCCTATGGGGAGATCATCGCACGACATGGATACCTTGCGCGGGCCACGGTGCGGGCCTCTCCTGAACCGGTCGCGGACAGAGACGGCCGCAACTCACCAGTGTCCGATCACGGCGATCAAAAGCGTAACCTCGAGGATACCTGCATCTGATGACAAGACAAGAATTCATCCGCGCGGCAAGGAACGCTTTTCCGTCGGGATACACGTTCGACAATCCCGGAGGAGGAACGTCGGAAATAGTAAGCGTCAATGGAACAGCCATTACCTATCGCAGGCGCAATTCGAGAATTCACGTACAGTTTCTCGACCTCTATCGAGCCTACGACAGATTCAAAGGCCGGAAGGCTTCTTCCACCGATCTTCGGGTGTTCGCTCCAGCTGTTTTCGATTCCAAGGCTAGGCCGTCGGGTCACTCATGCAATTGTACGTTTCTGTTTCAACTCCTTCTAAGACTGGGCTTGACGGAGGGGACCTTGGAGGGACGAGGCGTTCGCGGAGACCCCTTTTCCATTTCGATACGGAATACATGATGATCGAGAGCAGCCTCCATTTCACCGTGACGAGACGGTCCTCGTTAGTCTAATGGGTGACATCTGGATTGCGCGAAGCATGTCCCCTTCATCGCGAACCCCGTGCTCTTCTTTCTTGGAAAAAGCCGTTTGACAGTGGAGTTCTCCTTGAACACAATAAATGGTTGGAGAAATGAGGGAAGTGAGCGAAACAGATCTCAGCCGTATGCGAGAGATATGGGAGGAGTTCGGTGCTCACTATGACCGGCTTCATGCCTTTTATCACGATGCTGTTGCGGGTTTTGTCTGGTTTAGAGAGAAAGTAACGTCAGACCAAGAGCTTGAGCGCGCTCGCTACGGAGGCGCTGAATTCGATACGGACGAATTCTGGAATGGCAAACGCCTAGCATATGACAGAATTTTTGGACAGGATTTCATCGCCTCGGGATTGCACGTTGGTACTGTAGGAGAGGCACGAGTCAGGAACGAGCCGGATGGGCACAATTTCGTGACCCTTGCCAACCTATGCATTATTGCCTTCTATGACTTTTGGAACGACTATCTTCGACGCGAATACTGTAAGGCCAAGGGATATCACGATGCAACTGATGAAGAGATGCGGGCGCATGCAAGCTTCGACCTGTGGGGCGACATTCGGCATTTGAGGCACTCCATAGTTCATAACCAAGGAATCGCAATTCAAGAGGTTAGCGGCTGCAAGCTGATCAAATGGTTTCAACCGGGCGATTCGATTTTACTTTCTCCTGAACGAATGCGAACTCTCTTCCATGCATTGTACTTGTTCAGAAACAATTTGCACGCGGAAAGCTTGCAGAAAACTGTCATCAAGGCGCTTGGGCGGCCCGTGCGCGTTTTGTGACCGGAAACTTGATCAGGTGTAGCGAATCACGTCATGCGCAAACGCGCCAAGAGAATTTCAGCAGCCGGCTAGCGTAGCGCCCGACACCGTACCCATCTTGTGTTCCGGCCCCAAAATCGCGGCGATTGTCGTTGGCGCCTCAAGATGGATCACAATAGCCGACAGATAGACCAATTCGTTGGGTCTCTCAATGGATCGCGGGTGGCTTCGAATCCCCGAGAGATCGAGCGGTGAATGCGATCCGGGTCATCAAACTGAATGCAGAATTGTTTCAATCTTTGGACGATGGTTGGCGGCATATGTAGACGAAGTACAAGTTTGGAGAGTGGACACGCGTTCGTTCGGGTGGTGGGTGGGAAGCAAAGCCGATTTAGTTTGTCCCCACAAGTAGGGGTGCAGGGCAATCGGGTTAGGTCGGTTCACAGCTCTGCGATCTGGACTGCGTTTTCGATTACGCAATTGCATCGATTACTTCCTCTAGCAGGTAGAAAGCAGCTTGAAAGTACGCGAAATCCTCGGGTGTACGGTTCTCGCAGAGCCAGTAGCAGAGGTTGGTCTTCTCGTCGCTGTTGACAGTCCATTTTTCGGGGATGACGGCTTGGACGCCACGGAGTGTCCGCTGGTGTTCATGCTCGATGTCGATGAAAGCAGTACTGTGCAGGCGCGCCTTCTTCAGCGTCTGCCTTGAGAATAGGTTCTCTATGCCGGTGGGGATCGGGTTTTCGGGGTGGAAGGGCAGGCTTCGTTGGAGGATCTGACCGCGATCCCGACTCGGCCTGTTCTCATCGCAGTCGAATAGGAGTAGTACCTTTTGGGCGAAGAGATCTGGGATGGGATGGCGCCAGACCTTGGCCAAGTTGGCGGAGCCATCCGCGGCCTTGACGACGAAACGGTCGAGGACAGGTTTCTTTCCGAGCAACTCGGCGGCACGGCTCAAGTATTGACGGTCGGTGTCCCCTTCGGTCAGCAATACGGGAGTCGACGCAGTCCTGACAGCTTCCTCCAAGTCGTTGACGAATCGACGGGTCGAACTGAAAGCGCTGTATGCGTCACCGAACTCGCTGAATTCCTCAGGGCTAACGCGGAGGCCGTCAGGAAGACGATGGAGAGCGAAGCCAGCCTCTCCGAACACCCGGTTCATACCTAGAACAAAGAGCGGCGAGTGAGTTGTGAGAATGAACTGGACGCGGGGAAACATCCGGATGAGAAGGGGAAGCACCTCGAACTGGTGGAGTGCGTGCAGGTGCAGGTCGATCTCGTCGACAACGACGGTACCCTGCACGTCGGTCGCGTCGGAGAAACGAGAGCCGCCCCACTCGAAGTCGCGCAGGATTGACAAGAAGATGTTCAGCAAAGAGGTCTCGCCGCTGGACAACTGGAAGATGTTGGGAACGATCAGTCCATCGTCTCCGTGAAGTGCGACGAACCGGTTGCGGCGTCGTCCCAAACGAAAGCTCGCGTTGGTCTCGTCCAAGAGAATGGTGCGCACGATTTGCAGGGCGGTTCTCAGAACGCTTTCGTCATGATCGCGTGTTTCCGCCCGTTCGGCCTCTAGATACCAGGGCTTGTCCTCCCCCGGCGAGGGCAACGGAACGCGAACGCTCCTCGTCTCCGAGACGCGTCTGTCGTAGATCACATCGACTAACCAATTCCGGTTCTGCTCAAGGGGCGACGTCGCGATCGCCCGTCGTTCGGTGTGTGCGAGCATTGGCTTGCGGTCGACGAACTCGGCCTGCGCAGTCAGGTTCCCTCGGTTAAGCCAAGCGGGATCCTCGAATCGGTTGAACGGGAAGTAGAGGATGCAGTTGCCGGCCACTACGGACCTGAGCCTCATGTAGTCGTCGTAGTCGGCCCCGAGGTTCGACTGCGCGGTATCATTGGAGACCGAATCCATTTGCCCCCACAGGGGCTCCACGTCGGTACCGGCTATTCCTGGCGGGACTTCGGGGTATTCCCGCTTGTTGCGCATCGAAGTTAGTTCGCTGACGTACCAGCCGTTCTCAAAGTCCACGCGCGAAAAGGAGAACTGTTCTCCGCTCTTGATGTAGAAGTTGGTCTTCAGCCTATAAACCCTTCCGGGCTCCACTTCAGGCGTTTGGTCATAGACCTTGTCCTTCGCTTGGAGCAATCCGCTGACAACGTGTGACAGGACGATGCTCTTCCCAGAGCCATTTTGACCAACGAGCACGACGGGTCTTGGGGCATCCCCCTCGAAGGGGAGCTTGATGTCGAGATTGAAAATAGGGCCGAAGTTTCTCAGTTGGATGCGCTTTGTGTACATGGAGCCACTTCTACATGGTGTCCGGTTCTAGCCCGCCCTTCGGCGCGCGCCTGACGTCATGTCTCGGACCGACCGAAACGGATGATGCGCCAATGCGTGGGTATATCCGACCGGAGCAGGTGCCGCACGTTACTTTGATACCGATAAGATGTCGTGGGTAGCCGAGGGTGGATGGGTTTTGCGGATGAGCAGCGCAGGTGACCTTCCCGCGGTCTTCAGGGCTAGGCCGGGATGCGGGACGGCATCCACCCCGTGTCCCGGCCGCGAAGCCGGGGTGGTTGTCGTTTTCGGTTTCATTCCGGACCGCAACAACGCGGTAGATTTCCTGATCCATCAGGCGTCTCGATGGATCGCGGACTGCTCCGGTCCGCAGGCTCCTGAACGATGAACGCGGACCGGGTCATCAAATCGGGCGTGGAATATTTCAATGCCGGGACTTGGGCAGGCGGCACTCGGCGGCAAAGGACCATTTTGAAGCGCGGAGACAGTGTCGAGGCCGCGCGGGTAGCAGTTCAGTGCAGCGGTATCCCGCGGAAAGCGGACTGCTCAAACCCACTGACCCACAATTCGTGCGCGGCGGCATGCCCTGTCGTTGAATGACGGCGAGGGGATGCCCTGCCCGGCGACTTGCGCCTACGCTTCGTCCGCACCTCCCCGTCCTAGGACGGCCTCCCGGACCCCCACGGTTGCGGCGCGACGGAAACGCTGCACCTCCAGGAGCTAGAATTCGAACCGGAGCGCCGCGAGCAATGAGTGGGTCCGGTGGTCGGCGGTGGTCTCGTTGATCCGGGCCGGGATTTCTCTGCGGGCGCCGTCCTCGCGGTAGCGCACGATGGCGATGTCGCCGACATCGGTCCGGATTTCTCCCGCATCGGTATACCGGTAGCTCAGCTCGAGGTGGATATTGCCGCTGACCGTGATCGCGATCCCGGTCGTCAGCATCCAGGTGAAGTTCCGCCCGCTTCCCCCGGGGACGGCGGTGAAGGGGANCTCGCCGCCCGGGCCCCGGCGCAGGGAGCCCTGCGGATCGTCCGGTTCGGGGAAGCGCTGGACGTAGCCGCCGAGGCGGTAGCCGGTGATCCCGAGCCCGGCGCCCAGAAAGGGTTGCGCCCGGCGGCCCGGGGCGATGTCCCATCCCGGCAAGTCGTGGAACCCGGCGAGGAGAAGCTGCCAGGTGTCCAGCCTTGCCGCGGAAGGCTGACGCGCGCCCGAGGCCCGGTAGTTCGTGTTGCCCCGCCAGCCGAGGCCACGGGCCATGCCGAATTCCAGCTGCGCGCGCAGCCGGTATGGCAG
>JGI24794J26673_10001738_pt1 | contig 12613 bp, 6 predicted proteins | sample MesohylPK_FD_26673 | JGI IMG/M metagenome (IMG submission 26673) | reverse complement strand
ACCGTGGTTGCCGAGAAATTCCAGGCCATGGTGGATCTCGGCATGGCGAACAGCCGGATGAAGGACTACTACGACCTGTGGATCATCGGCCAGGCCTTCGAAATCGACCGATCGCGTCTCGCACGGGCGATATCTGCGACCTTTGCACGGCGGAGCACGACGATTCCGGATGCGGTTCCGGACGGGCTGTCGATGGCGTTCGCGGAAGACGCCGTCAAGCGCCAGCGATGGGAGAGTTTCAGGCAGGATCTGAATGTCGACCCCGGGCCGCTCGACGGCATCGTCAGTGCGCTCGAAGCCTTTCTGATGCCGGCTGCAGCGGCCGCCCGCGACGGGGTTGGGTCAGAGGGCGATCAATGATTGTTGTTTGACGTCCTCGCATGACCCCTCGGAACGGAAGCAAGTCAACAGGTTGCCGCGCCGATCGGCGATGAATCTGCGCGCCGATCAACAGTCATGGGCGAGCTCCGGAGTGCGGAAAGACGGCGTACGACCCCGCTAGCAGGAACGTAGCGCTAGTCCTGATTCGGTCTCATAGGATCTACGGCGACAAACTAGCGATGCGCCAGTACATTCTTGTTTCGACATTGGTGCATCGTTCAACAGACACGTAGCAGGGAACCTGTCCATGACATGGGAAGCCATCTGGGCATTACCGAACATAGACTTGGATGAACCCGTCGACAGCGCGACCTTTGCTCTCGCTCCGCCGAGTGATCCCCGCGTACAAATACTCACCCGAACATATCCAAAATTTCGAGCCTTTCTCGGACGATCTCAGGATACTCACCGAAGTCCTATAGCACCAACATTAATTCTTCGGCGAACCAATATACCAGAATCCCTTAGAAAACATGAAGCCGCTGCCAGCTTCCGAGATCTGATTGTTGCCTCTACAGTGCCTCTCGCAAGATCATTGGATATTGTACACGACAACGCCCTGGATCGGGTCCGGTACTCCAGCTTTCTCTGGATCTATCCCTGGATGCTCGATCGAGACTACGACAACATAATCGCCCATACGCCCGCTATATTAGCACTTCACAACGTCAACCAGTTCCGGGGACATTCATCTCCTGATCTGTCACGGGCGACATTGCACAGACGCCATTTTGATGAACCTCTATTGCAAGAGCTGCTCAGGCGTTTGAGGGTACGATACGAATCGGCAAGACCAGATTGGACTGATGTCGCGCTTTTCCGATCCCTGAACATGGCCAACCAAGCATCTCTCATTCCTGCGGGAGCCGATGCTGTCATACACGACTACGGTAGAATGGCTGCGCTATGGACTTCGGCATTTGAGATCCTTGTTCATCCTGGAAGCAATGGCCAAGCTAATTTAGGTAGGGTACTCCAGCTTCTTCAGAGTACTCATTGGGTCGACAAGACTCTTGGGTATCGTAGATATCCAATAACAATTGGACGAGAAGTTGGACGAAAAAATCTAGCTTGTTGGGTCTACAAGCACCTTCATTCATGCAGAAACGCGTTTCTTCACGGCAATCCAGTCACGCTTGACACTCTACGACTTCCAAAGTCGGGACGATTTCTTCCATCCCATGCTGCTACTCTATATCGCCTCGCACTTACAGCTTTCCTGGACTTGGAATGGAAGGAGCCAATACCATCGACAGAAGACCCCGAAATACTCGCCAACTATGCGAACAGAATGTGGGAATTCAAGGCGCCACAAATCGAATGCGAGAGCGCACTAATACTTTCCCGGGTCTCCATTGAGGAGCAACGGCGTGATCGAGAGAATAGAATAGCGCAAGTGCGACGTGGGGCGCGGGTTCAGTAAGCGGTGTCCCGTGTACCGCCCCGGGTTTCCCGGAGGCTCCGTCTTGTGAGAAGGAGGAGCCGTTATGGGAAGACATTCGACACGTTATCCGGCGGAGGTTCGCGAACGGGCTGTCCGGCTGGTTTTCGAGCATCAGGGCGAGCATGGCTCGCAATGGGCGGCGAAGTGTTCGATCGCGGCAAAGTTCGGTTGCACGACCGAGACGCTGCGGCGGTGGGTTCGTCAGGCTGAACGAGACAGCGGCGCCAAGTCGGGCATGACCAGCGACGATCGTGCTCGGGTCAGGGTGCTGGAACGCGAGGTTCGCGAACTGCGCCAGGCGAACGAGATTCTGCGCAAAGCCAGCGCCTGGTTGGCCAGGCGGAGCTCGACCGCCCACTCAAGCGATGATCGCCTTCATCGACGAGCATCGCGCTGTCTATGGGGTCGAGCCGATCTGCAGGGTTCTGCCGGTCGCCCCATCCACCTGCCGCCTTCATGGCGCCAGACAGCGCGATCCGTCATTGCAGCCGGATCGCGCCCGGCGTGATCTGGTGCTGATGGAGGAGACTGAGCGCGTCTTTGAGGCGAACTACTCGGTCTATGGCGCCCGCAAGCTCTGGCGTCACCCTCGATTGGGTCGACTGGTTCAACAATCGCTGCCTGCTCGGCCCCATCCCGCCCGCTGAAGCCGAGGCAAATCACTATGCCGCCAGCGAAAAACCTCGATATGATTGCATGGCTCAAACCAAACTGGTGCCGAGAAACCCGGTGCGGTTCACCGAGCTCCGGTTCCTAACAAACCAAATAAACGATCCACGCCATGGGCGGGGATGGACTCTATTCACCCTCCTTGATCGTCGCCATTAGCCGTGCGATCTGGTCATGATCAATGCCATCTCTTTCGCTGGATGTGAGCAAAGTTCCGTTTTCTCCACCACCTTCTTCCACAGGAAGGACATCGTTCTTGCGGTACCATTTCAACTTCGCCTTCCACTTCTCCTCATATTTGGCAACACCGAGCATCCCGAGATGTTCCCAATACCACGTGATGCCTGTATCGGCATCTTCTATCGTAAAATCAGGATATCGTGGTGTTCCATCTGTTCCGATGAATTCTCGTTCGTACTCATAGACGATTCCTGCTGTCGCAAGCTCGTTTGCGATGATAACTTCCGACTTTGAGATCATCAATTCGCCAAGACGCGAGCGATGAATATGCTTATTGTCGTAAATGCGCTGCCCGACCCGGACTGGCTCGGGGGCTTCGAACAGGTTCGTAAGGCGGCGCGAAGTGTCTGACAGATGGCGATAGTCTAGAAATTTTCGAGCTTCACCTAGACACAACAGCACAAGCCGGGTGTTCTGCCGGGTCAGTGCGGTGTAGAGTAGTTCCCGCGAAAGGATACGGCACGGATTGGGTAGCACAGCGAATACAGTCTCGTATTCACTCCCCTGCGCCTTGTGGACCGTAAGTGCGTAAGCCAATTCAAGCAACCGTTGATCTTCATCCAGATCGCTCGGCCAGTAGGTGTACTCGTAGCCCGGCTGCGATGAAAGTGTTACCCTGAGTTGGTCTAGGCTGACCTTGCTGCCTCGCTTCTTGAACGGGCCGGTGACAATCCCGATCTCTCCGTTAGCCACGTATTTCAAAGGCTGTGTGCCGTCTCTGGGCTCTTCAGGGAATACCCAGCGGCGACGGTGATTACGTAGATTGATGACTTTGTCACCGTAGACAATCGTATCGGCTCCCATTGGTGTTGGGATCTTCGCGTATCGGCGGTCCTCAGGAGTCGCGAGCTTCCGCATTTCTGACCGGAAACTCCGCTGGATCAATCGGTTCAAGATGACGATTCCGGCGGCCTCGCCTTTGATCGGGGAGAGCACCTGCCAGCCGTCGGCCGCGGGGCCCGAAGACCAGAAGTTGAAATAGACATAATCGCCACTCTTGATGCCGCCCAAGGCATTCAGAGCAAACGATTCCTCGAGGTTCTCCGCATCCAACTTGAGCTCTTCAGCGATTACCTGAGGTAGCAATCTCTCCAGTTCCCTAGGAGAAGACCAGGAGCATATTCGCAGATGCGGGCCGCAATCTCCTTGCCTAAGCAGTCCGATGATTGAATCATCAGCCACACCGGTTGCCCGGCCACTGAACTGTTCCGCGTATTCGAGATCTTGTCGATGCGGACCCTTCTGGCGGCTGCCAATCGTCAGTTCCGCATAGCCAGTGGCAATGCGCGGCTCCCCGAACCGAAATTTCGTTGGCGTAAGGAGCTTCACAATGTCAACGAAGGGTCGGCCGGCACCGATTGGAGGGAGTTGGCTCGGATCTCCCACAAGCACGACCCTGTCCACAGCACCCAGTGCATCTATCAGTGCAGCAAGCTGCTCCTCGGTCAGCATTGATGCCTCGTCCACGATGACAGTCTTATAGGTCGACGAACGTTCGACGTTGCCGATAACTCTATATCGCTGTGTTGCTTCGTCGTACCGCATTGGCCGCAGAAATTGAGCGATAGTACTGGCATCCGTGCCGGTGGCCCTCTGAAGGCGAACGCGCGCCTTACCGGTCGGTGCGAGGAGTAGCACACCACGTTGTTTGATCGGTGGCGCGTCGCAGAGGAACTTCAGAAGCGTTGTCTTCCCCGTGCCTGCGGCACCTATTAGAACCGAAAATCGCGCAGCCGATAGTTCTCGCAGAGCTGCAGACTTCTCGTGACGGCCTTGGTCTTCAAGCGAGTCCTTGGGTGACGGTACATTTTCGAACTCGTGGTCCAGTCGCTCACGCCAATTGATGTCAACTCTTAGACGCTTGCCCATCCTCACGCGTTTGCGAACCATGGTCGCAATCACGTTCCGGGATACATCGAGACGGTCGAGTTGATATGCTGGCTTACCGTCTTCAAGGTTGCACGACACAAGGGCAGGGCTAAGTCTGTCACTGTGGATCTCATACAGGTCATCTGTAGCTGGTAGGGCAGGACTCAGGTTCATCTCGCGAATCTTCGTGATGAGCTCTTCACGCGCGAGCAGTGTATGCCCCTCGTCCGCCGCGCCCTCTAGGATGGCGGCCGTCGCCGCCCGCAGGCGCCGGCCATCCACGGGTCCCTTCATTGCTGAAGGATCCGCGAGCGGGTGAACAGTCGCAACCGCGCTGTCGGGAAATATCCCTTGGTCAACAGTTCGGAAGGCGATCGGCGCAAACTGGAGTCTGTCGCACTCGTAAATCAAATAGGGATTTTTGAGGATCGCCAAGTCAGTAACTTCCTCATCGCCCATATGAAGGTGCGAGCGATTACGCGCGGACTGATCCCACCAACGCTCCGCCTGCTCGTCGTCGATGTCCAATCTGGCCAGCACTCGTGCCAGTGCGAGCCTCTTACGGGCGCGCTCGCTTGCGAGGTACTTCCATGTGTCGGCGAAGCCGCGGATCTGGGTCTTCAAGTCCGTTGGCAGTGTATTGGGATTCTTTACTAGCGCTGAAAGGACTTTCCACGGGTCCCCGTTTTCGCCGGCTGCATTCCAGCACTGGTACGCAAGCTGATGGCCGTACTCGACTCCCATGGCGCAGAGGACGGACCCGAGCCCGGGATATGGTCCACGTAGCTTCCAAAGCTCACCCAGACGGCGGTCGATCCACTTCAGTTGCTGCGTCCAGTCACCCCCGAATCGTTCACTGTACTTGGAAAGGGCCGACTTGATTGAAAGCAATGCGGAAATTGCGGTTCCCGTCGATACGTGCTCGCTGGCATACGAGAATTCCTGGCGGTACTCCTGTGGCACGACCGCGAGGTATTCCTTCGGGTCTACGCTTGCATCATTCTCGCAACGATTGAGCAGTTCGTGATACGGCAGCAGGACGCCGTTGTCGCCATCCGGTCTGATGCTGTGGCAGACCGAGCGTTCCCAGAGATAGGAGCGCAGGCCATCGTGATCCTGCGAATCGTAATCCCACTCCTGAAGGTCGCCAATTTCCGTAATGTTTCCGACTCCGACAATTGTCCATTGATCATCGTCGGTAAGCGGCGTGCGTTTTGCGTAGGCGAAGATCAGGCTGTGCCCGGTCTCGAGTGCGTCGAAGAACGCATTGAGCAGGGCTTCTTGGTTCCTCGCACCCTGGATCCATGGTCTGTTTTTCAGCCAGGCGGGTTCATCCGGTTCGTACTCTGGTAGTGCTTCAATACCGTATCGTTGAGCTAAGGAGTTGCTGTCGATGTTGCCCTTCGTCCACTCCTTTCCCCAGGCGCGCTCCTTGAGCAGCCAGCCATAAGGTGTCGCCGCTGCGGAGTAAGGTGGATGTCTAAACGGCGTATCGGATATGTGGTCGTGGTGTTCACTAGTGTCCGAATAGGCGTGATGTGCGATTCGCAGCTGGGCACGCGGAGAGAGAAAATTCGCGCGTTCTGCGAAACAGGGTGGGGTCTCGTCCGTTGGAACCTGATCGAGTTGCTCACCGGCATGTTGTTCGTCGAGGTCATCGTTTTGCGTTGCCCCGATCCTGTTCAGCGCCAGGCAACTGACGTTGGATTTGGGAAACCTGCAGACGGTGCCATTCCAGCCAGCATCGTGCCACGGAACACGGACTGAAAGGTGCCGCAGGGGAATTCGCAAAGCCGTATTTTTCGATGTGTCTATCTTCTTCATCCTACCTTGTCTCATGGTATTGGGATCCGGTACCGTTGGATGAAAGCTCACTCTGGTTCAGTCGGCTTCCCCTCTGACCATCGATTTCTTCTTCGGCTGCTGCACTTTCCGCCGAAGGTCTTCTGCATGCACATGCCCTCCCGAACGTCCTTGCCACCCCGCACACCCTCGAGGCCGAGACGGTACTCGTCTTCGTTCCTGTCCTGTAGCCGCAGCTTGCAGCGTTTCTCCGGTGGCTTACCGGGATCGATCAGCCGGTCGTCGACAATGATCTACTCGGTTCAGCCGTCGCAGTCGCCCTCTGCACCTAGATCGGCCACCATAGAGGTGGGCATCGGCGACGAATCTGCGTGCCGATCAACGGGAAGAGAATGAGCCCAAGCATAGCATGGTTTGTTTAGTTCATGCCGCCACCGCCGTTGCTCGCACCGTCTCCAGGACCTGCATCAACTCATCCAGTTCCGCGGGCCGGAACAAGCCATCCGGTCCGCGAGGCGTGACGTCGGTGAAGGGGGATTCATAGAGACGATCAAGGGTAACAATGCCGTGTTCCGTAAGGTGATCGATGACGAGGTTCACGAACTCGATCTGGTTGGCCGAAAGTGATTTTCCGGCAAGGAAGGTCTTCATGGCATCCTTGGCGGCACTGCGATCCATGCCAACCAACGATCGCACGAACAATCCAAGTCCCTGGGACTCCTCCGCCGCACGTTGAAGCTCGTCGGCGCTACCGAGGCCGCTCTTGATGAGCATCCGCTCCAGCTCGGCGAGGTCGGTAGCGGTCAACCGTCTGTTCAATCTCAATTTTGCAATGGCGACGTGGTCCATGTGTTCGCGAAGAAACGCGCGTGTCTTGGCCAGGAACTTCCCGTAGTCCGTGCTAGGGGAAAGGCCGGGCAGGTCAACGTCGACCTCACCACCCATGAGGTCCTCGAAATCGGTGTAAACCGGTTTTCGTTGCCGCTTTTCGATAAACTGGACCAGGCTCCTGAGCCGGCGACGCAAGACCTCCAGCATCGGGACAGTGACATCGTGCCACCACTCGTCGGCCTGTACATCCTGGATGAGCGGCATCTGGGCCTGCACCATCGGAATAGCGGCCTTTTCCTCGAGCAGTCCGGCAATCTGCTTGACCCGATCGCACAGCCGGGCGAAGCCGGGCTCATGTCGCAGGAGGCTCAGCTGCAAGCTCAGCACGAGCAGGTCGAACCGCTTGGCCTCCTCGTTCTCCGGGTCCAACTCCGAAGGCAGCCCGGCGACCTCGTTCGAGAGCTCGGTCAGTGCTTCTGCCGGCAATGACACCCAGATTTCGGGTTTGGCGTATTTTTCGACGAGCCGGCGCCGTGGGCGTACCACGAAGTTGTCGAGGTTCATCGCCGCGACTTCGCACTGCAAGAGATCGGAGAGGGATCGGCGAACCGCGTCGTTCGTTTCTGGATCGCCGTACGTGGACGCGGGCTCCTTGATTTCATCCGATCCGGTTTCCCCGGCGCGATGGTCCAGCGTGGCAATCAGCTCCAGCCGCGCATTGAACAGGCGCTTGCCGAGTGATTCGATGACCGAGCCCTCGGTGGCCGGGATATCTTGGCTGAAATACTCGAGGTTTTGGCAGTAGTCGAAGATATAGAACAGCTCCTTGTCCTGGCCCGGCCCAAACAGATCGGGGCAAAGCCGCGTTCCGCGCCCTACCATCTGCCAGAACTTGGTCTTCGAGCGCACCAGCTTGAAGAAGACTAGGTTTGCCACCTCCGGGATGTCGATGCCGGTGTCGAGCATATCCACTGAGATCGCGAGGTGTGGGTCTTTCTCCTTGTTCGAGAAGCTATCGATCAGGCTTTGCGCGTACTCCGTCTTGAAAGTGATGACGCGAGCAAACGCGCCCTTGTAGTGCGGATAGTTGGCGTTGAAGCGTTCGGCGATGAATTCCGCGTGAGCCTGGTTCTTGGCGAAGAGGATGGTTTTGCCGAGCCGGTCGCCGCCAGCGACCGCGAGGCCACGGGTCATAAGGTGACCCAGCACCTTGTCCACGGTGTCCTTATTGAACAGCCACTTGTTCACCGCCTCGGCTTCGACACGGTCGGGGACCGTGCCGTCATCGTCCCATTCCAGCGCGTCCCACTGATCCTTTTCGTCTTCCGGCAGCTCGTCGTAGGTGATCCCTTCGCGCTGAAACTTGAGCGGCACCGAGACGGCTTTGGGGGACACAAGGAAGCCGTCGCGCACTGCCTCCTCCAGGGAGTAGGCGTCGGTCGGGACGCCGTCCTCCAGGTCGAACAGGCTGTAGGTATTGCGGTCAACTTCGTCCTTGGGCGTGGCCGTGAGGCCGACCAGCAATGAGTCGAAGTAGTCGAAGATCGCGCGGTACCTCTGGAATACCGAGCGGTGTGCCTCGTCGATAATCACCAGGTCGAAGTGGCCCACTCCGAAGCGCCGCTCGCCGTCCCTCGCCTCGTCGATGAGCCCCGTCATGGTCGGATAGGTTGAAACGTAGACTCGCCCCTCGGCGTTCCTATCGGTGACCAGATTGACGGGCGAGGCGTCGGGCAAGTGACGCTTGAAGGCATTGATCGCTTGATTCACAAGCGCCACCCGGTCGGCGAGAAAGAGCACGCGTTTGGCCCAGTTGCAGCGCATGAGCAGGTCGGAGAGCGCGATCACTGTGCGTGTCTTGCCAGCACCCGTCGCCATCACTAGCAGGGCCTTGCGGTCATGGTCGCGCTCGAACGCCTCCCCGATGCGGCGAATGGCACGTGTCTGGTAGTGGCGCTCGACGATCTCCGAATTAATAGTGGCTTCCGCCGGCGTGCGCCGCGTCTCCCGCCTTTGAATCAGCAGCTCCAGCTCCTCCTTCTTGTAGAAGCCCTGCACGCTGCGCGGTGGGTAGCGGGTGTCGTCCCAAATCCAGTGGTCATAGCCGTTCGAGTAAAAGATGATCGGCCGCTGCCCGAATTGGCGTTCCAGGCAATCGGCGTAGAGTTCAGCCTGCCGCTGCCCGACGCGGGCATCCCGTCGCGTGCGCTTGGCCTCGACGAGCCCGAGCGGCTTGCCGTCGTCACCCCAAAGGACGTAGTCCACGAAGCCTTGGCCCGTGGCATTCGGCATCCCGCGGACCTCGAACTCGCGATCGTGATCCTGATCTAGCGGCCAGCCGGCTTCCTTCAGCAGCAGGTCTATGAAGTAGTCGCGAGTCTCCGTTTCGGAGTAGTCGTGTGTGTCCGGTTGTGCGGCCGCTTCCTTCTTGGCCTTTGCCACCTCGGCTCGCAGGCGCTTGAGCTCCTCGTCGAGAGCGCCCTTGTTCGCGAGCAGCGTTGCGAGCTTCTCATCGCGTTCCCGGAGCCCGTCCTCGAGCGTCCGCAATTGCTCCGCAGTCTGCCGCCTGGTCGCCGCAGGTCGGGGCAGCGCCGCAGGATCAAACGCAAGTCCAGATGCCGGGCGCGCGGCGCGGGCGTAGGTCCGGGCAAACCAATAGGCCACGTGGAAGAGTTCGCGCAGCGCCGCCAGCGCGTCAGCCTCCGGTACGGCGCGGTGGCTGTGAACCGCCCGATTGCCAAGAGTGTTGATGACTCGGGCCTTGCTGAAAACCCCTTGGCCAGCGACCTGCTTGAAGCTCGGCTCGTGGATAAGCGCCGAGAGGTTGTCCCGATAGGGTAGCCGGAGCGCCTCGTCGTGCTTGTAGGCCCAGCTTACCGCCAGCTCCAACGTGCGCCGGGCGTAGAAGCAGGCCGTGCGAGGATCCCCATGCGCAGACGCCTCCGCACTCGCAGCTGAGTCAAACACCGCCGGCCATTCGCGCTGAAGGAAGGCAAACTGGCTCATTTCATGTCCCCCGATAAACAATGTCGGGGTTAAGTCCGTGGGCGAGGTATGGCGTGAAGCCGACGAGCAGGATCGACATCGCCACCATGTCGCGCATGTCAACCGCACGTAGCGCGGACTCCGGCGTCCCACCATGGCGAATACCTGGGTAGTCCGAGGCGAACCCGTAGAGGTTTTGCATCGCCTCTTTGAGTTTCTCGTGCGGCCAAGTGCCGACTTGATTGCAAATCCTACCCAGCGTGTTTTCAGTGACGCCGGGGACGGCGCGACCCATGGCCTCCAGGAGATTCATTTGCTTCTGGATGCAGGTCTTGATGCGGCGGTCGGAGCCGTCGTGCCGCAGATCCCGTACTGCATCCTCGAACTCGTTCATGAGTGTGTTGAGGTGCGGGTTCTGGTTGGTGAGCACCCGCAGGTCGCGTACGAGGCTCGCAAATACCCCAGGCAGAGTCGGGCACAAAATGCAGGGACGCCGCAGGTCGTAGCGCAGATTGAATTTATCGATGAAACCGGAGAGCAGGATGAAATAGCGATTCGTCAGCTCGTCGCCACCCATCTCTTCCAGCGCGTCGTGCATCGCTTCGAAGAAGCCGACGAGCACGCGCTCACCAGCGAAGTCGTTCGCGGTGGTCGCCTCGAATACTTTGCGGCTCTGTACAGGGTTGGCGATGATGTCGGCGAGGTCCTCGGTCGAAGGGCGCGGGGACAATGCCGGCTCGAGGGCGCGGTACAGCTCGCAGAAGATGTCCTCGGGGAGGCCTACTTCGTCCTCGGCCAGGGGTTGTTCGATAAGCGGTAGCCAAATCTCCCGGCACGTCTCTGCCCACACGCCGATGAACTCGCCCCGCATGGCTACAGCTCCCCTCGGAAGGCACGCTGCTGGAGAGAGGCGAATAGGGTGTCAAGTTCGGCGAAGTGGACTCGCTGGCTGACCTTCTGTTGCTCGATGGACTCAACGATTGCGGCGAAACAACGCTGCTCGGCGAGGGGTGGGAGATACATCTGTATCTTGACCATCCGCTTTAGACCCAAATCACGGTTCGCAATCCCATGCGTGTATCGTTGCGATTGCGTGTAACAGTAGGCTGAGTTCAGCATTGCCTCGATCCAGATCGGATGGACCTTGTTCACAATGGGTTTGAGTAAGGCAACATGAACCCAGACAGCGAACGGCTCGGAAGTGGTAACGCGAGCCGCAATCCCCGTCGTCCCACCCTTCGTATAGAGGATGTCACCGAACTCAGGCTTGCACTTCTTCCACTGTCGATTCGCCTCATCCTGATCGATGTACTTCAAATCCTCCCAGACAACCTCGCCGGGCTTGATGTGCCGCGTCGACAAGAATGGAACGCCACTTTCCGCGTAGGTTGGACTCACGTGCGGGCCGTCTTTTACGGCATGCACTATGTCGCCAACCACGCATTGCTCCCACCCCATCGGATTGGTAACGGGGTCGCCGAACATGTCGAGGAAGGTGGATTGGAGGAGGGTGTCGAGCTGGGCGAGGGCCTGGCGACGCTTGGCCCGCAGCGCGTCCGCCTTGTCCAGGATCGCAGCAATCCGTCGCTGCTCGGGGAGGGACAGGACGGGAATCTCCAGGTTGGCGACGGTCTCCCGAGTTACGCCTTTGATTGTCGCACCGCGCGCCAGACGCTCAAGGTGCGGTTGCTTCGTTCTGAGGAAGTGGACGAGGTATGAAGTATCTAGGCAATGGGGATCAGGTGTGATCGCCGTAATGTCCTGACTAAAACAGAGTTCCATCGCCGCTACCGCGACCTTGCCTACACTGGTGCGCGTGACCAACAGCACGGTTCCGGCGGGAACCCGGTTCGTTGCGGACTCTCTAATCGCCTCCTCAGTAATGAAGCTGCGCGCAGTGTCGGCTTGCGGACCGGAAATGTCGGCGCCCGTGATCCAGGGGACATCCCCCTGGTAGTAGCGAGCCACCCCCCTGCTGGGTGTACCGCCATTCAGGAAAGAGCAGATCGGGCCGAGTGTGGTCAACGCCTGAGCATCCCCCCCAACTCCTTCATTCCCTGCTGGATCTCCTCCTCTAGCTTCGCCAGGTCAGCGAGGATTTCCTTCGGCGGGCGGTGCTCGACAGCCTCGTGCACCACTTCCTTGTAGCGGTTGAGCGAGAGGTCGTAACCGTGGGCGACGATGTCGGCCTTGGGCACGCAAAAGCTCTGCGCGGTGCGCGGGCGCTCGCGCTCGCTGCCCGCGCGCTCTGGCCAGCGCGCGAGCACGTCGGGCAGGTTGTTCATCGCGTGCTCGTCCGCGGCGAACGCTGTGCGCGGCACGGCCCCGAGCTTGTCCTCGGACAGGAGTGGCGTGCGCCTGTCGTCCAGGCTCCAGCCGTCGGCCGTGACG
>JGI24794J26673_10001727_pt1 | contig 12643 bp, 13 predicted proteins | sample MesohylPK_FD_26673 | JGI IMG/M metagenome (IMG submission 26673) | reverse complement strand
TTCCAATGCAGAAATTGGCTCCGCGCGCGACGCCGGCTCGCGAATGAGTCGAGCCGCCGCGAAGCGGGCTTCAACATATTCTCGTTCGAACTGGTCCATTTCGCCTATCTCAGGATTGCGGCCGCACATGGATTCGACGCGTCGCAAGGCGCTCGCCGGCCGTACGGAAAAATCCGTGTCCGCCGGATTCCAATATTTCGAATCGCAGTCCCAATTCGCTATCGCGCCACGCCGGCCAGGCGCTCTATCGCTTTGTCGATAATTCCCGCTTCGCCATTTTTTTCCGCGAGCTTCTCCCTAGTGGTCTCGACGACCTCTTCCGGCGCAGAGGACACGAATTTTGGATTCGCCAGTCGTCCGTTCAGAGCATTGATCTCATTTTGAATTCTGTCGCGTGATTTCTGCAGGCGCGACCTTTCGGCGGCGATGTCGACAATGCCCGAAAGCGCGAGATTGAATACGCTTCCTTGCACGGCGACCGTAATCGAATCCTTGGGATCGGTCGCCGAATATTCCAGATTCCCGACTCTGGCCAATCGCCTGATTAGCGGATCCGAGCGCTGGTACGCATCTTTCCGTTCGCTTGCCAGCGAGGCGCAGTGGATCGGAATAACCGCGCCCGCAGGCACTCTCATTTGCGCGCGGACGGAACGGATTTCCTGGATTAGGGCGATTACCCATCCGATTTCTTTCGATGCCGTTCGATCCTCGAGCTCGCTCGCACTGTATTCCGGCCAGTCCTGATGGGCAAGAATGTTGCCTCGCGGCGAAATCTGCTGCCAAAGCTCCTCGGTTACGAATGGCATGAACGGATGAAGCATTATTAGGCACTGGTCGATCATCCAGGACATGCACGCCTTGGTTTCTTCGGCTATTGGCCGATCTTCCGAAGCGATCAATGGCTTTGCGAACTCGACGTACCAGTCGCAGACAGTTCCCCAAACGAAGGCGTAGAGGCAGTTCGCGGCATCGTTGAACCGATATGATTCCAGCGCCGCGTTCGCTGACTCCAGTGTTCGCGCAGCTTCGCCCGCGGCCCATTTATTGACTTCGTGCCGAACTGAAGCAGGATCGAAGTCCGCATCGCGCGCGCATCCGTTCATCCAAGCGAAACGCGCAGCATTCCAAATCTTGGTCGCGAAGTTTCGATAGCCGGCCACGCGTTGTTCGGACAGTCTCAAGTCGCGGCCCATCGCTGCCATGGACGCCAGCGTAAAGCGCACGGAATCGGCTCCGTACCTTTCGATCAATTCGAGAGGGTCGATAACGTTGCCCAGCGACTTCGACATCTTTTTGCCCTTTGAATCGAGCACGAGCGCATGAACGTAGACCGTGTGAAACGGAATATCCCCGACAACCGAGAGCTGCATCATCATCATCCTGGCGACCCAAAAGAAAATAATGTCGAAACCCGTTACCAAAACGTCTGTCGGAAAATATTTCCTGAGCTCGGCCGTGTCGTTCGGCCATCCCAATGTTCCGATCGGCCATAGACCGGAAGAAAACCAGGTGTCGAGCACATCCGGATCCCGAACGAGCCGCTTACCGCCCGACAGGGCAATCGCTTCATCCTCCGAAGGCGCGCAGTACTGGTTTCCGTCCTCGTCGTACCAAACCGGGATTTGATGGCCCCACCACAGCTGCCTCGATATGCACCAAGGCTCGATATTCTCCAGCCACCGGAAATAGGTTCCCGAATACTGTTCGGGGAGAATCCTTGTCCGGCCCGTCGAGACGGCTTCGATCGCCGGCTTGACGATCTTCGCGGCATCGACAAACCACTGGTCCGTAAGGTACGGCTCGATCGCGACTTTGGACCGGTCGCCATGGGGAACCATGTGCCTGTCATCCTGAATGCCGGCAAGCCATCCCTGAGATTCGGCTAGTTCAACAATTCTCTCTCTGGCCTCGTACCTGTCCATTCCATGCAGCCGCATCGCCTCGGCATCGGGATCGCAGCCGGCCAGGAATTCCTCGTTGCCTTCGAGAAACATAGATGCCTTGCTATCCATGACGTTGATGGCCGGCAGCCCGGCGCGCCGCCCGACGCTCCAGTCGTTAAAGTCGTGGGCGGGCGTAATCTTGACGGCTCCCGTTCCTTTTTCAGGATCTGCGTATTCGTCGGCGACAATTGGAATCGATCTGCCGGCAAGCGGCAAACGCACGGATTTTCCAACAAGGCTCTCGTAGCGGGCGTCGTCCGGGTGCACTGCAACTGCGGTATCGCCGAGCATCGTCTCGGGCCTTGTCGTCGCTACAACGAGATAGTCCCGAGTTTCCCATTCGACGGAATCGTCGTCGTTGACGGCGATCGGGTGCTCGTAGGACGCGCCGCCTTCGAGCCCGTAGCGGAAATGCCAAAGACTGCCATCGACCTCGATTTGCTCCACTTCAAGGTCGGAAATCGCGGATCTAAAATGCGGGTCCCAGTTTACCAGCCTTTTGCCGCGGTAGATCAAACCCTTATTGTAGAGATCGACAAAAACTTTCAGAACCGCGTCGTGGAATCCATCGTCCATCGTAAAGCGATTGCGGGACCAGTCGCATGAGGCGCCAAGGCGCTTCAACTGGTTGATGATTGCACCGCCCGACTGCTCTTTCCACTCCCAAACCTTGGACAGGAATTCTTCTCGTCCGAGTTCGCTGCGGGAAGGCTGTCCAGTTTCAGCCAGCATTCGCTCGACAACCATTTGCGTTGCGATTCCCGCATGATCCTGTCCCGGCTGCCATAGCACATCGAAGCCGCGCATGCGGTGCCAGCGAATCAGTATGTCCTGAATCGTATTGTTGAACGCATGGCCCATATGAAGCGAGCCCGTTACATTGGGCGGCGGGATCATGATGCAGTAGGTGTCTGAACCCGGCTTCGCGTTCGCTCCCGCTTCGAATGCGCCGGCCTCTTCCCATTTGCTATTAATTCGGGCTTCAGTTTCGCTGGCGTTGAATGTTTTTTCCATTGAACTTCACATTTCCGCGTATTGAATGACTTCGGGCGGCTCGCCAATAGCAAAACCGCGCCATAAAGTTAATGCTTCAATTATCCGGGCTCGCAGCCGCGCTATTTGCCGCTAGCCGAGGTCTCGGCCGCCGCGTCGCCCGTCGCTCATTTCCCGCCGCAGGCTGCCGAAGTCGACTAATTCAGCCTTGCCGGCTTGCCTGGATCCAAAATCAGGTTTTGCAAAGCAACCCTGTCTGCGCTCTTGGCAAGAATCTCTCGATGATTCGGGTTCGCGTTGACGGGATTGGACAGCAGCAATCTTGTCCGTCCGGAGGACGTGCGGGCAATCGTCGCCGTCGACCGCTGCCGAATGCCGCCATGCTTTCTTGAAGAACGGTCGTCCGAAGAGCCGATCAAGCGAAGCCGCGTCGAAGCCGCCGCGTCGGCATCGCTGTCCGCAAGGTCCATTGGCGTTAAAAGGCGACGAAAAACCATTTCTCCGCAACCGAGCTTCCTAAACGAATCGCGCCGTCCGGGCATTGCCGCCTCGCGGCACTTCCTATCCGATTGTCGCCCCGCGCCCGCGCGAAATCAAGGCAATTCCACTTTGGGCCACGCCTAATCGAGACGGCGCTACTTTCCGGATTAATTCGAACCCACGCCTAGACGCTTTATTACTTCGGTTGCAAATGGAGCGGACTTCACGGCACGATAATTTTCGCTCGGGTCGTAAAGCTCCACTTCGAGACCCAAATGCTCCGCGGTCAGCAGCCCGATCGACGCAAGAAGCGCATATACCGCGAGTTCCCTGTCCCTGACGGCGCCCGCCAGATCCGTACCCGCCGCAAGCCTGGTTTGTTCGGCATCGAGTACATCCAAAACCGACCTCACTCCTAGCAAAGCTTCTTCTCTGACGCCCCTAAACGCCAGTTCCGAGGCTTCAATCTGCTCGGCCCTGGCTTCAATGGATGATTCGGCGATTTTCAGCCGCGCCCAGGCCGATGCGATATTCTGGCGAACTACCTTCGCGCTACGCTGCAGATCGGCCTTCGCTCTGTCTACGCCGGCTCTGAGATTCCGAATGCCTGCAAATCCACCGCCGCCGTCATACAGCGGAATAACCGCCGTGAGCGAAACTCCCGCCGAATTTACCGAGCCGCCCATGCTTTCGAATGTGTTTCGCGTGCCGACCGAGCCGCCCAGGGAGATGCGCGGCGACAAAATCGTATCGGCCGCCCGAAAAGCCATCTCGGCGGCATTGGCGGCATGGCGGCTGGCGATAATCGAAGGATGCCTTTTGATTCCAATTTCAACGGCGTTTTCAAGCGATGCGGGTATGGCGGGCGGAGCGGGAGTAGGCTCTAAATCTCCCGGATATTGACCGGTGGACAGCCTGTATTCTTCACGGGCGATTTCAAGTTCGCCTTGCCTTAGAGCCAGGCTGCTTCTTGCCGCCGCCAGCCTCGCTTCCGCCATGCTGACTTCCGTCCTGGTTACCTGGCCTACCGCGAATCGACCCCGAGCGGCGTCGAGTTCGCGAGAAATAACGCGAAAGTTGTTTTCTTCCAAAGCCAGGTTTTCAATGCTGCGGCGAACATCGAGATATGCGGCTACCGCATTGAGAAGAACGTCCTGCTCAACGCTTTTGAGTGTCTGGCGCCCTGCGAGAACCGCTTCTTCAGCCGCCTTTACAGACGAGATCCTGGACCCGCCGTCCCATAGGAGATATTCGAGCGTCAGCTGCAGCGAGCCCGTTGTCTGGTCAAGCGCAGAATTGCCGCCCTGCTCCGACCTCCAATCGCGGTTAAGTGATCCGACCAGTGATAAAGTCGGCCTGAGATTGGCTACCGCTTGAGCGACTCCCTCGTCCGTACCTCGAAGTATCGCCCTGTTTGCTTCGAGCAGGTCGCTGCTCCGATAGGCTGCCATAAGCGCGTCCGCAAGAGATTCCGATTGCGCCGCGCCGCCAAGAGCCGCAGCAAAGAATCCGAATGCCGCTCCCAACGCGGAAATTCTTGCCGGCCAGCCGGCCATTGCCGAAATGATAACCGCCATACCCGTAACGCCTTTCCGTAGGCGACCGGAATCCCATCGTTAAAACAGGAATTCTTCCTTCCTGCTAAATCCGGGCATTACCGGAGCCATTGCATTGAATGAGAAGCGCCACGCGATTAAATTTCTTCGCTTTATCCCGATTCTGCATTCGCCGACGGAACCCTCGACGAATATGCAGGCGATTCGCCCTCCTTCCTTCAACTGCTCGACAAGGCTGCCTGATAAAACTTCCACGCCTCCTTCCAGTACGATCACATCGTAGGGACCGTGTTCGGCCGAACCCTTCCGGAGCCGCTGCCATACAACTTCTGAATTATGAATATCGTGCTCCAGCAATCTGTCTTTTGCATCGACCGCCAATTCCTTGATTTCCTCCACGGCGACGACGGCTTGCGCAAGATTTGCGATCACGGCGGCGGAATAGCCGAGCCCCGAACCGACATCCAGCACCGTCTCGTCCGACCCGATATCGAGTTCGTTCAGAATTTTCGAAAATGTTCGCGGTTCGAGAATAACTCGCCTATCCGCGATATCGATGTGCCCGTCGACATAGGCCAGTTCCCTTTGCGAATTAGGCACGAAATCCTCGCGCGGGATCGCCATCATCGAGTCGATAATCGGATACTTGGTAACGTTGGAGGGCCGAATTTGGCTATCGACCATCGCGGTTCTGATCGCTGCGAATTTTTCTCTTCGCACGTGGCCCTCCATCGCCCAGTCGCAGGCGCTTGCCCGCTCGTCCGATGATGCACGTAATTTCGATCAATCGCAACCGGTAGGCAGCCTTCGACTCACAATTCTTTTTCTTGAATTCCATGGGCGGGCGCTCAAGCGGCGGCATCTGGATTTCGGATGCGATTCGGGCATTTTCCCCGCGCGCGCAAGTTTGCTACCGCGCCGACTGTTCGACTATCGGGAATATGGTCTTTACGGCAGGCCCCGGCCCTCGCGGATAGTTTCAAGACTCCTGCAAGTTGGGAATATTTCGGAAAAGTTCGAGCGCGTCCGGATTAGCAAGCGCATGCAGGTTCTTGACCGGCAATCCGTTCACGACATTGGCGACCGCCAGCTCGACGATTTTTCCCGACCTGGTTCGGGGAATGTCGGCGACCGGGATAATCTTTGCGGGAACGTGGCGAGGCGAAGCGGCGGCTCGGATTTCCGATTTGATACGCAGTTCGAGGTCTTCGGAATAAATCTCTCCGTCCCTCAACTTCACGAACAATACGATCTCGGTGTCGTGGCCGGATCTTCGCCCGATCGCCAGCGCTTCGAGAACTTCTTCGATGCGTTCGACTGGCCTATAGATCTCGGCGGTTCCGATTCTAACACCGCCCGGATTCAACGTGGCGTCGGAACGACCGTAGAAAATCAAGCCGCGTTCGGCGGTTAGCTCCACCCAATCGCCGTGGTGCCACACGCTTTCGAATTTGCTAAAATACGCATCTCGGTATTTTTTGCCGCCGGGGTCGTTGAAAAATCCCGTTGGCATAGACGGGTGCGCCGAAGCGCAAACAAGTTCGCCTTGCCGACCCTCGACCGCGCGCCCGTCTTCGTCGAAGACCTGAACATTCATTCCGAGATGACGCTTTTGGCACTGTCCTCTAAATACCGGGCTAACCGGGCTTCCTCCGACAAAGCAGCCTATGATGTCAGTGCCGCCAGCGATCGAGGAGAGGCAAACATCCTTCTTCCAGCATTCGTAAACGTATTCGAATCCTTCCGGCGAAAGCGGAGACCCTGTCGACAGAATAGTTCTTAAATCGGCTAATTCGCCCCGTTCGCACGGCCGAACTCCTGCCTTGGCACAAGAATCAAAGTATTTTGCCGAGGCTCCAAAATGCGTAAGCCTTTCCGTTTCCGCGATTTCCGAGAGCCTGTAACCGTCCGGGCGAAAAGGCGAGCCGTCGTAAAGCACAATCGATACGCCCGATGCCAAAGCGCTGATCATCCAATTCCACATCATCCACCCGGTAGTCGAGAAGTACATCAGGCGATCACCCGGCTTTAAATCGCATTGCAGCTGATGTTCCTTGACATGCTGCAGCAGCGTGCCGCCGACCGAATGCACGATGCATTTCGGCAGCCCGGTGGTTCCCGACGAAAACATGACGAAAAGCGGCGAACGAAAGTTCATTCGTTCGAAATCCGGCGTTCCGCCCTCGTAGCCGCCTACGTAGTCATCTAGCGAAACGCCAAGTTTCCCGGCGCGCGTCGCATCGATTTCGCCACCCGAATAGGGCAATACGACAATCCGCTTGATGCTTGGCATTTTTTCGGCCAGCTTCCTAGCTTCGGCCATCGAATCGAACCACTTGCCGCCGTAATCGTATCCGTCGGAGCAAAACAAAAGATTCGGCTCGATTTGCCCGAAACGGTCCAGTACGCCTCCAACTCCAAAGTCCGGCGAGCAGGACGACCAGACGGCTCCGATACTTGCCGTCGCAAGCGTTGCGATAACGGTTTCGGGNAGATTGGGAACAATGCCCGATACCATGTCGCCTGCGCCGATTCCGTCCGACCTCATGGCCTTTTGCAATTGCGCANCTTTTCCGCGCAGTTCGTCGCGTTTCAGCGACCTTCGGATTCCTCCCTCGCCGTGGAATACCAGTTCGGTATCGCAGCCTCGGAATTGCAGGAGATTTTCGGCGTAGTTCAATTTTCCATCCGGAAAGAATCGGGCATCCAGCAAATTGTCCGCCGCAATCATGTCCCGGCCGCCTCTTTCGCCGACCACGCCGCAGAAATCCCAAACGGATGACCAGAAATCCGAGGAGTTATCCACGGAATACTGCCAAAGAGCATCGTAGTCCGTCTTGCCGCCGGCGATGCCTTGCCCAATCGTTTCCATGAATTCAGCGATGAGCGTCGCTCGCGCTCTTTCGGGCGACGGCTCCCAAAGTTTTTTTGCCATGTTTCCTTTATCCTCGAACCCCTAGCATTTCTTGCAAATGTCGGCCTAGGCCGCAAGGAACGGATTTGCGCTCGGGCGAAATTGGAAAGGCGCCTCTATACTTGCCTTTAACGAGGCTGGCGCTTGAACTTCCTACTTTTCACGCAAGGATAGCGCATCCTTGAGCATGCTCCCTATTTCTTCTTTTGGCAACTCCATGAGAGCTTCTCGAAACTCGGCAACCAAACCTTCTAAAACGGCGGCAGCTTCCAATCCGTTCAAAAAGGCACACCTTTCTCAGCCGCGAGATTCGTCCTTTCCCGGCTCGCAGTCTTTACGCGCGCATGCCCCTGGCGATATCTTGCATCTAGATGCGCCCCGTCTTGTCCGGATTTTGCGGGCATTTCTTCTCGACCTCCAATTCCTGCAGGGAATCAAGTGCAAGATGCCCGATAGATTTTGTTGATTGACGAACTAAGTACTCTTTCGAATTCTTCTTCGCTAAAGTTCTTTTTCAATCCCTCCGTCAGCGCCCGGGAAAAGCTTGCGATCATTCCGTTATTCGCTTCGAGATATGAGCAAGCCTCGGAGGAGCTATATCCGCCGGACAGCGCTGAGACGCGCAATACTCTATCATGCATGATTAAATCTCTGTATTCGTTCGGAACGCTCGGCAACGTGAGTTTCAAAACGATGCCGCGCTCATTGACCATTCCGTCCAAACGGCGAAGAATTTCCGACTTTAGAATATTCTCGCAATCGCGCTTCTCCGGACTGCCGATTGACACTTCCGGTTCAACGATTGGTATTAGGCCAAAAGCCAATATTCGTTCAGCCAATTCGAACTGCTGATCGACAATTGCCTGGATACCGTTCCTGAAGGGCGAGTTAATAACCGAACGCATTTTAGTACCGCAAATCCCATTTTCAACAGCCCGGGCGAGCAGCCCGTCAAGATCAGGAATCGGCCTCATTAGCTGCACGCCGCCATCTTCGCCCATTAGCCCGTCGTCGACTTTAAGGAACGGCATTACTCCCTTGTCTTCCCACAAGTAGGCCGGGGCCGGCTTTCCGTGGATTTGGCTGTCCATCGTTTTTACGAACAGAATTGCAGCAATAATTTTTTCCTCGGAAAAGCTTGGCGAACTAACGATGCGAACTCGCATTTCATGCATAAGTTCGAACATTTCCGCTTCGCTACCGTACATGCCGGAATCGATTCCGTACAAGCTAAGCGCCTTTGGCGTGGAACCACCGCTTTGATCTAGCGCAGCGATAAATCCGCTGCCGTTTTTCATTCGATTGCTCCGCAAATCTTTGCTCACTTTTGCTTTCCCTTCCTATTCTTGCTCGGCTTTTTAGCCGTGATCGGCAGGACAAAAAATAATTCCGGTTCAAATAGCCGGATTCGCCCGCTTCCAATACTTCCTATAAGCTATTCCGGTCGGCAAGTAATTGCATTCCTGTCCAATAACGTCGAAATTCTTATAATCCCGCCGAGGCTTGCGGCAATTGCCGATGGCCTAGAGGCGGCAATAATTTTCGTCAACTGCGGCTAGCCGAATACCTACGGTCGGCGCCCAGGACCGATTCCCGATCAAAAATTTACGGAAATACGGGATCGAGTTATTCAGGAAGTTATATTTTCTTGATCAGGAAATCTTCTGCATTCGCGCCCTCCTCCAATTTTTTTACCATCCATACCGGCATTCTCCCCCTACCCGACCAAGTTACGTTCGGGTCTTCGGGATTCCTGTATTTCGGCTTGACTGTCATCGGCGACTTACTCGTCCTCGACTTCGTGGTTTCTAATAGTTCTTCCAATGAGTACCCGAATTGGGCTGCAAACTCCGCGGTTTTCTTCGCGGCCTCGCTCCTTTTCCTGGTCTCGTAACTTTCGATCTGCCTAGCCAAGTCTTGCTGTAGAGATTTGAGTTGCTCGAGAGATAACGTATCAAGGTCAATATTATGAGTCATTGATTTCCTCCGCTTTTTTCATAATTAACGAATTATTAACTAATTTAATCGGAATTTTCTAGTGGCATAAAGCAAGAAATTGCTGCCGTTCGAAAAGAATCCCCGACTCTTTCAATTAAATTCACTTCTGGACTTTTAATTTTGATTTCAAACAGGCAAACATTCAACGCGATTAATTCTATTTCCGATTGAGTAGAATCGCCGAGTTAAACCAAAATGCAGGCGGAGGCTGGAATGATATGGTTAATTTAATACACGGAAGTAAACAGCAGCCGATAATTGGAATCAGCAACGAGTAAAACTGAGGGAAAATTACTTCCCGCCTGTTTATAGTTTCGAATCCGAGTTCCATTTTCCCGCATTGCTGCGCATTTGCTCATCGATTCCATTGTGGAACGAGGAGCAAGACCGTGCTAGTTCAATAGGAAGCTCGGCTTCTTGGAGGCGAGTACCGGAATCGAACCGGTGTGGACGGATTTGCAATCCGCTGCGTAGCCACTCCGCCAACTCGCCGTGAAGAAGAATTGGCGGCATAGTATATTGCGCCTGCATCTAGGTCAACCTCCGGGCTAATTTGGATTTGCGCCTACGCTTAAGTACCAGCTAATTCGCGCGCATTACTCGATTTGCGCTCGAAACAAATAATCCAAAGCGACTGACACCTAGTTACGCACCGGCGGTGCTAACGCTATGTTATAGCGTCTTTTTTCCTTCCTCAACCCGCAGATGCGTCCAGGTTTCGTCACTGAATCCTCCGCATCTGCAACTGATTGCAGGAGGAAGCCATGCCGACAGCACGACTCTCGGAAGCACGAATAAACGCGTTCAAACCCGAAACATCAGCACGGGATGTCCGTGACGCCGCCCTGAAAGGCTTCGGCGTCCGGATCATGCCCTCGGGCCGTAAACGTTTCTTCATACATACTCAGTTCGATGGCAAGCGCATCTGGAGACTCATCGGTGAGCCGGGCCGGATGTCCCTAGCCGAAGCACGCGATGCGGCAAGAACAGCGCTCGCTGCCATCCGAAAGGGCCAGCCAGCTTCAATGTCGCCGGACGATACCCTGTTCGAGACCGTCGCGGAGGAAGTCTTCCGCCGCTATTCCCGCCACTGGAAACCTTCCGCTCCGAGGGTCAACAGGGGATATCTCCGCAACCAGATCCTGCCCCGGTTCAAGGGGCGACAGATCGCGGACATCACCCTCAAGGATGTCCGGGACTGGTTCATGTCGCTCCATGCGACGCCTGTCGCCGCCGACCGTTCGGCGCCGGTGCTGTCCGTTATCATGGACTAGGCCGAGGTCTACGGTTGCCGTCCGGAGAACAGCAACCCGTGCACGGGTATCAGGCGTTATCGGCGCCAGGGCCGTGATCGCATGTCACAGGCGGCCGAACGGATTCGGCGAGCAGCCACGAGGAAACCGAAGGAGAAGCTCACCGCGCTCCTGCACCATATGACAGCGGACGTGCTCGAAGCGTCCTGTTTCATGCTGAAGAAGGATGCGGCGGCAGGCGTGGACGGGGTGACGTGGAAGGAATTAGTGGGCGACAATCAAGGTGACAGTTCGTATTGCCTCACTTAAGAATGTTACTCTGGGCTGAACCTTTGCCTCGTCAAGTATGTTACCGAAGACCCGGTGATTCTGGAAGCCAGTTCTGGGGGTGTGATCCGGACCGCAGTTTTGCCTCTTCATCCCAATCCACATCCGTTTCCATTTGTCATGATGAACGTTGCACTACACATTCACCCCACCCTTCTCTATGTTTTCACGATGATGAGAAACGAAGCCTGAAATGGATGGTACCAGCGAGTTCATAACACGTCCGAAACAGTCGCGGCCTGTTCGCGTGGCGGACAAGATCAAGCAATGGGTCGTCGAGCGAGACCTGAAGCAAGGCGATAAGCTGCCAAACGAGGCAGAGATGATCAAATTGTTTTCAGTATCAAAGGGTACCGTGCGTGAAGCCATGCGACTTCTCGAAGCGCAGGGCTTGATTGTGACACGAACCGGACCGGGTGGAGGCAGCTTCATCGACAAGGTTTCTGCGGAGCGGGCCAGATCGCTCCTGGCAAACTATTTCTATTTCCAGAACCTGTCGATTTCCGACATCTACCAAATGCGCAAGACACTGGAGCCGGAACTGGCAGCCAGCCTCGCCGGGAAGCTGACGGAGGTTCAGTTGGAAGAACTCCAGTTTCTGGCCGAACGCCACCCCGAACCGGCGGGCAGCCCTGAAGAGGAGAAGGAACAGCATATCTCCTCGCTTGCCTTTCATGCCCGGCTTTCAGAATTCGCGGGAAACCGGCTTCTGGGTTTCGTGATCGGGTTCATGGCCCGAATCCTCACCGATCTGACGGTGTATCGTCGCCTGTATGATCCTCCAAGCGCCGAACTCTGGCAACGAGGCCGCGAGCATCAATTGGAGTTGGTTCTGGCCCTTCGCGACGGCGATTCAGCCATGGCAAGGACGATCATGGCATCGCACATGAAAGGTGCGGAAAAGATCATGATCGCGCAGGAGGCTCAACTCATGCGGAACTTCATGGACGAATGAACTCTTGCAGTTCTACGGGTGCCTGGACCTGTCAGCCAGGACGGGGACCTTGCCCAGCCAGTCATGATAGGGGAAGCCATGAGCCCTGTCGCAAAGCTGCTTCAACGCCGCCAATGGATTGTTGTGATAGTCGATCCGCAAGTCCAGCGGCGGGCGGTGCGGATCCAGGATAAGAAGCGCCGCTGAAACCAGCCCGCGTGTATCGCCACCTGCCGCATCGGCGG
>JGI24794J26673_10001726_pt1 | contig 12647 bp, 8 predicted proteins | sample MesohylPK_FD_26673 | JGI IMG/M metagenome (IMG submission 26673) | reverse complement strand
CGCGGCCACCACCGAGATCGCCATGCAGCGCTCTCCCGCCGAGCCGTAGGCGGCCGACACCGCCGAGTCGGCCGCCAGCTCCACGTCGGCATCGGGCAGCACCACCATGTGGTTCTTGGCTCCGCCCAGCGCCTGCACCCGCTTTCCGTGCGAAGTGCCCGTGGTGTAGACGTAACGGGCAATCGGCGTCGACCCCACAAAACTGGCCCCCTTCACGTCGGGGTGCTCCAGCAGCCGGTCCACGGCCACCTTGTCGCCGTTCACCAGGTTGAGCACCCCCGGTGGGAAGCCCGCCTGCTGGAAGAGCTCGGCAATGAACATCGGGGCCGACGGGTCGCGCTCTGAGGGCTTGAGCACAAAGGTGTTCCCGCAGGCGATGGCGTTGGGCGCCATCCACATCGGGACCATGGCCGGGAAGTTGAAGGGGGTGATTCCGGCCACCACCCCGAGGGGGCGGCGCACGGTGTAGACGTCGACGCCGGTAGAAGCCATCTCGTTGTGGCTTCCCTTGAGCTGCTCGGCCAGGCCGCAGGCGAACTCAATGTTGTCGATGGCCCGAGCCACCTCGCCCCGAGCATCGCCATGAACCTTTCCGTGCTCGGCAGTGAGGCGATTGGCGATCTCCTCGGCGTTCTCCACCACCAAGTTCCGGAAGGCGAACATCAAAGCGGTGCGCCGGGCGACGGAAACATGGCCCCACTCCTCGAACGCGGCCTTGGCCGAGGCCACCGCGGCATCGACCTCCTCAGCCGAGGCCAGCGAGAGTTGTCCGGTCTGCTCACCGGTGGCCGGGTTGAACACCGGTGATGTCCGGCCCGAAGTACCAACAAATTGCTGGCCGTCGATTAAATGATGGATTTCACGCATTCGCCCTCCGGAAGTCCAGGTTTTAAATCAGATAGGAGCTGAGACCGCGGCGCAGGTATTGCCCGTCGCCCATCGAACCCAGGTACTGGTTGTCGTCGATGATGATCCGGCCCCTCGACAGCACGGTGTCCACATGGCCCCCCACCTCGATCCCCTCGTATGCAGAGTGGTCGATGCTCATATGGTGGTTGTCGACGCTGATGGTCCAGGTTGCCCGGGGGTCATAGATCACCACGTCGGCGTCGGCGCCGGGCTGAATGGTGCCCTTGCGGGGGTATAGGCCCATCATGCGGGCGGGGGTCGTGGAGCACAGCTCCACCCACCGGGGAAGGGTGATCTCCCCGGTCACGACCCCCTGATAGATCAAATCCATCCGGTGCTCGACCGTTCCCAGGCCATTGGGAATGGCCCGAAAGTCGCCGACGCCCAACTCCTTCTGCTCCTTCATGCAGAACGGGCAGTGGTCGGTGGACACCACCGCCAGATCGTTGGTGCGCAACCCCTTCCACAGCTCGTCTTGATGATGATCGTGCCGGGCGCGGATCGGCGTCGAACAGACATACGCAGCGCCGTCCCAACCCTGATCCAGGTGCTCCTCGAGGCTGAGGTACAGGTACTGAGGACAGGTCTCAGCGAACACGTTGGCGCCGTTGTTGCGGGCAATGGCCACCTGCTCCAACGCCTGCTTGGCGGAGAGATGCACGATATAGAGGGGGGCGGCACCCACCTTGGCCAACTGGATGGCCCGATGGGTGGCTTCCGACTCAAACTCAGCCCGCCGCACGTACCCGTGGTTCACCGGGTCGGTCTCGCCCCGCTCGAATGCCTGTTCGGCCAGCACATCGATGGCGATCCCATTTTCAGCGTGCATCATCATGAGCCCGCCGTTGCCGGCGCACTGCTGCATGGCCCGCAAGATCTTGCCGTCGTCGCTGTAGAACACGCCGGGGTAGGCCATGAAGAGCTTGAAGCTGGTGACCCCCTCGTTGACCAGCAGGTCCATCTCCTTCAGGGCGGCGTCGGTGACGTCGCCGATGATCATGTGAAAGCCGTAGTCGATGGCGCACCGGCCATCGGCCTGCCCCATACGGGCGTCGAAGCACTCACGGACGTCGAGCCCGTAACTCTGGGTGGCGAAGTCCACGATGGTGGTGGTGCCTCCCCAAGCCGCGGCGCGGGTGCCGGTCTCGAAGTCGTCGGACGCAATGGTGCCCCCGAAGGGCAGCTCCATGTGGGTGTGCACATCAACCCCGCCGGGCACAACGAGCTTGCCGCGGGCGTCGATCACCCGGTCAGCCCCGTTCTCCGCTGAGGTGGCGAGGTCGGATCCCGGTTGCAGCACCGCGACAATGACCTCGCCGTCGATCAGGACCTCGGCCGGATCAGCCCCAGTCGAGCTCACCACCGTTCCGTTCTTGATGAGCGTTGTCACAGCACTAAACCTCCCTGTCTATTTCCTCAATGGTCTCGAGAATGGCGACGACTCCTTCGTCGATCTCAGCCTCGGTCACATCCAGCATCGGGGTGATCCGAAGGGCGTTGCCGTACAGCCCCCCCTTGCCCACCAGCAGCCCCCGCCGCTTGCATCCCTCAAGCAGTTCGCCGGCCCGACGCGCGTCGGGCTGAATGGTGCCCGGCTCCACGATCTCGATCGCCTGCATCAGTCCCTTGCCCCGCAGTTCAACGATCCACGGGGTGCGATCGGCCACCGGCTGCAATGCATCGGCCAGCCGCTGGCCCATGCGCAGGGCATTGCCCTGGAGGTCGTTCTCTTGCACGTACTTCAGCGTGGCCAGCCCGGCGGCGGCCGACAGCGGGTTTCCGCCGAATGTGCTGAAGCTCAGGGCGGTGATGGTGTCCATGATCTCGGCTCGGGCCACGATGCCCGCCAGCGTGCTCCCGTTCCCCACGCCCTTGGCGAAGGTGAGCATGTCGGGAACGATGTCGTGGGCCTGGTAGCCCCAGAAGTGCTCGCCGGTGCGCCCCCAGCCCGTTTGCACCTCATCGGTCACGAACAGGATTCCCCGGTTGGCCAGCTCTTTGTGCAGCGACCCGAAGAACCCGTCGGGAGGGGTGGCGAAGCCGCCGACGCCCTGAATGGGCTCGGCTATGAGGCAGGCCACATCCCCGGCCGTCATCATGTCGAGCACTTGGCGGAGGTCCTCGGTGCAGGCCTCGGTGAATTCGTCGTCGCCCAAGTCTCGGAACGGGCTACGCAGTCGGTAGGCCCCGTGGACGAAGTTCACCGACAGGCCCGAGAGCGCGGTTGACGACCACGACGAATGCGAGGTGATGGCCTGAGCCGTGAACGATCGACCGTGATAGCTGTTGCGCATGGCCAACACTTCGTTGGACTTGCGGTAGCTGGTGGCCAACAGGATGGCGGTGTCGTTGGCCTCAGAACCCGAGGTGGTGAAGAACACCCGGGCGTCGGGTATGCCGCTTATCGCCGCGATCTCCTCGGCCAACTCGATCATGGGCTCGCAGAGATAGAGAGTGGATGTGTGCAGCACCCGGGCCGCCTGCTCCTGGATGGCCGCGGTGACCGCGGGGTTGTTGTGGCCCACCATGGTGGTGAGAACGCCGCCGAAGAAATCGAGGTACCGATTGTCCTCGACATCCCACACATAGCTGCCCTGGCCGCGCTCGATGCTGATGGGATCGGCGTATAGCGGCTTGACGTACGAGGGGAGTATCGCCTGGTAGCGCTGGTGGAGCTCGGCGTTGGTGGTCACGACAGGGTCGGCTTATGCCTCGGTGAGCGGCCCGTACATGTCGGGACGGCGATCGCGGTAGAAGGCCCACAGGGAGCGAGTCTCATCGACCATGGCCAAATCGAGGTCGCGGATCACCAGTTCTTCTTCCTGGTCTGAGGCCGGATCCTCGACGAACTGGCCCCGAGGATTGGCGAAATAGGAGGTGCCGTAGAAGTCGTTCTCTCCGAGCGGCTCAACGCCCACACGGTTGATGGCCCCGACGAAATACATATTGGCGGCCGCCGACGCCGTCTGCTCCAGCTTCCACAGATACGCCGACAGACCCCGGCTGGTGGCCGAGGGGTTGAACACCATCTGGGCGCCATTGAGGCCAAGGGCGCGCCAGCCCTCGGGGAAGTGCCGGTCGTAGCAGATGTAGACCCCCACCCGGCCCACGGCGGTGTCGAACACCGGATAGCCCAAGTTGCCGGGACGGAAGTAGAACTTCTCCCAGAAGCCCTTCACTTGGGGGATGTGGGTTTTGCGGTACTTGCCCAGATAGGTTCCATCGGCGTCGATAACCGCCGCGGTGTTGTAGAGGAACCCCGGCTGCTCCTCCTCATACATCGGCAGCACCAACACCATGCCGTGCTTGGCGGCGATTTCCTGGAATCGCTTGGTGGTGGGGCCATCGGGGATGGCCTCGGCGTAGCTGTAGTACTCGGGCTCTTGCACTTGGCAGAAATAGGGGCCATTGAAGAGCTCCTGGAAGCACATCACCTGGGTTCCAGCCGCGGCGGCCTCGGCCACATATTTCTCGTGCTGCTCGACCATGGACTCCTGATCACCCGTCCACGCGGCTTGCACGATTGCGGCCCTGACAACATCCGACATGGGGCGCCTCCCAAGCTTTTTTGTGGCGCCATCGAGGGTTAAATGCCCGATGGCGCTGACTTAAGGAATAAACCTCCGATTATTGCCCATGCAGACCCCCTTCCGCCAGAGCCTCTTGGCCAACCTGGGGTATCGACGCAGCGGGCGGCTTCTTGTGGCCCGCGACAGGTCCGCGACGGAAATGAGGACCGTCGGGTGGGGAGGCTTACGTCATGACTGCCCGGCGGCGGGTTCGGGATTGGCCCCTCCGATCCAGATGACGTATTCCGAGAATGCCGTGGGGTTCGGGCTGAGGAGCGGGATGCCGAAACTCTGGGGGGAGTTGCGCCATACGGGGTAGAGGTAGGCTGAGAGGTCTACGACATCGACTATCCTAAGAAGGGCGTCGTCATTGCTGGCATAGCCGCTGGCTCCGGGTTTCAGCTCGGTGAAAGCGATGTAGGCTCTGAGCTTGAACTGGCCGACATTGGCGAGCTTGAACGGGCCGACGCCTTTGTTCGGCGGCACCTGGGAGTCGGCATGGAACCAGTCGATGAGCTGATCGCCGCCCGCCTGGTAGAACTCGATGATCAGGTCTCTGAGACTGGGATGCGAGTCCGGCGCTCTGAAGTGCCATGAGGGGAAGAAGGCCTCCCTTGAGTAATCCAGGGGGACTTTCCCGTCGACGAGGTCCTCTGGGTACAGTTCCCCGAGCAGTGCGGGCGGGATATCTTGAGGTGTCCACGTCCGTGTGTGGCCGTCCAACTGGAAGCTTCTGGTCAAGTCAAGGTACTCAGACAGGCGATAGGAAACAGCGAATCTTATGTTCGCGGGGTCGGAACTGCCGTCCCAGCCGGTGACCTCGAAGGGCGCGAATTCGCCCGGTTGCATCGTGAGGGGCCATTGCCATGTTCCCGTGACCGGGTTCCCACCGGTATCGGCGCTGGCTGCCGACACCGAGACGTTGCGGGCGAACAGCGTTTTGGACTGGTTGTGAAGCAGTCCCCTCAGCGCGCCGTCCTCCACATTGAGCGCCATGTCAGAGACGACGACTCGATCGGTCGCCTCCAACGGGAACTCCCTCTCCAAGTGTCCGCCCGTCGCATAGATCCCCGCACCCTTCCGGTCCCATATCCCCCACGAGTCGGGGAGTCTCCTGTAGTCCTCTGCAATGCGCGGCCCGGTTCCCCAAATGTTGTTCCTCTCGATAACCTCGGCAATCGCGGCTTCAGGAGTGCTGTGTGCCGCAGTCGGAGCGTAAAGGGACTCGATGGCCGGTGCGACCGCCACATACCTCGGTGCCCAAGGGCTGTCGATACACCACGCGCCTAACTCATTGCGTATGCGTTGGATCTTCTTGTGATCCGAGTCGCTCAGCTCCTCACCCGGCGCGATAACGCGCCCCCCGTAGGCCAATGCCATCGCATCGGCTTCATCGCACAAGTCGTAAACCTCGTCGTCCACCCGGTTCCGCCAGTGATACGACTCGCGGTCACCCAGATAACGCACCCACGAACGGTCCCTGTTGTCGTACCACATGGCGAAGTCCTCGTCCCCAAGCTTGGGCAGAACGGCATAGGTGAGATGCGTCTCGCCGGTGTGACCGATCGGGCCTACCGGGCCGGAATCGTCCCCCGGCAGCCGGGTATGGTCGTCATCACCCCACCAGACATCCTTCTCAGACACCGTCGGCGGCACAGGCCTCGTAGGCACCGGGGTAGCCTCCGGCGCGATATCCTCAAGCGTTGCCACCTCTTCCGCCTCAGCAGGCACCGAACGGCCAGCCTCAAACGACGGCACCGCCCCCGCCTCCGGAGCCGCAAAAGCCCCAGTTGACCGCTCGGTAGGAACAGCAGGCCCAAACTCAGTCGGCGCGGGAGTAGCCGCAGGCGCAGGGGCCGGATCAGGCACCGCAGTCGCACGGTCCGGAACAGGCGCAGCAGGCACAGCAGTCGCAGCGACCCGGCTGGCAGCAGTCGGTACCACAGTGCCGACCGCCGGCGTCTCAGCTCCCCCACCGCCGCCTTGGGCGCAACCGGCTGCCGCCAGCACCACCGCCAGCACCACCCCTGCAACCCGCCGCCGAGCCCTGCCCGACGGCGCCACCGCGGCGCCAACACCGGTGCCCGAGCAGTTGCGCAGCGGCCCCATCGGTTGATCACGCCGCGTGCCGCGGGCGGGCTCCACACCGCGTCCAGCCGATCGCCCGGGACGCTGCACTTCCGGCTGTCTTCGTACCTCTGCGATCCGTTTGTCGGCGTCCATGGGCGCTCTCCGAACTCTCAAGCTGAACTCGACTCGGCAACGTTGGTGCTGACCCAAACACAGCTCTCAACCCACTCACCGGTAACCAGATCGAAGACGTCAAGCGCGCAATTCTCCAACTGCAAACCCCATCGCACACTATCGCCGGGAGCAACATCGAACATGGGGCACCTCCCAAGCTCATTCGTGCGGCGCCATCAAGGATCAAGCGGCTCTACGCGTCGAAGCTGGGACCAGGGTGATTATGGAGGGAGTGTCATTTCTGGGGCTTGTTGGCGTTTCCGACATAGATGGCGAAGTTGAGGGTTTCTGCGATGAAATTGAAACGGAACGAGACGTGGGATGTGACAGCTCCGACGACGATGGTTCCTGGATCGTCGGGACCGTCATAGGTGTACCTGTGGGTTACGAGTTGGAGGATCTTGGTAACTCTGCGGTCGTCGTCGAAGAACGCGACGTAGGTGCGCAGGTCGTCAAAGGTCTGGCTGCGGGTCTTCTCTTCGAGGCTGGGGTGTGAATCCGGCCACTGGATTTGCGCTACACCGGTGACCGCATCGAATTTCTCGGCGGGGATCTTTTGGTCCTGGGTGTTGATCACCTGGGCGGGGAAGAGGCCCCTATAGTCGTCTTCGTACAACATGATCTTTCCCTGCCAGACAAGGTACGGCTCTATCTCGAAGGAGCGGCTCAGGTCGACCAGCGGCGACATGTCGGCGGCGATATTAATGTCGAGCTTTTGGGGGTCGGTGCTGCCTGTCCAGCCGGCGACCTCGAACGGCGCGTCCTCGTCGGGCTGAATGGTCAGCGGCCAGCCCCCAATGGCGCTGCCGCTTTTACCCCCGGACTCTTGTACCGTGACGGTCACGTTCCGGGCGAACAGCGCCTTTGACCTATTTTTGACCAGGCCCCGAACCGTCCCACCTACCACCGACACCGTCTCGGCAACGAGCCGCACCTCATCGGCGTAATCCGACTCATCCCAGTTTATCCGCCCGTCATGTACAGAACTTCCAATGCCGACGTAGCCCAACGCGCGTCCGGGCGGGAAATTCTTCAATTTCCTCAGGTAACTCTGTACCCAGGGGTCATCCAGCGCTTCTTGCTTCGTGGGCTTGATGGTGGATCTAAAGTTTTCACCGATGTAGACATACCGGTCGCCCCCGGCAACGCCGCACCTGACAAGCTGGCGCTCCTCAGCGATCTCTGTCCTCTGAAAGGGGGTGATCTCCTCGCCCGGCTCCAAGAACCTCCCCATGGCCACCGCGAAGGCCTGGGCGTCGTCGCACAAGTCGTACACCGCATTGTCCACCTGCGACGACCACAACGAGCGATCATCCTCCCACAGCCCGCCCGGCACATCCCCCGGGCCGGGCAGCACACCCCCCTCATCTACACTGCCCACCGGCCCCGCGTCGTCACCGCCACCAGGCCCCGGCCCATTGCCCCCTTGTGATTGCAAGGGGGAGGGCGGTGACGGCCCGGCAGGGGCCGGATCAGGCACGGCAGTCGCAGGCGCAGAGGCCGGATCAGGCACGGCAGCCGCACGGTCCGGAACAGGCGCAGCGACCCGGCTGGCAGCAGTAGGTACCACAGTGCCGACCGCCAGCGTCTCGGCTCCCCCACCGCCGCCTTGCGCGCAACCGGCTGCCGCCAGCACCACCGCCAGCACCACCGCCCCAACCCGCCATAGCGCCCTACCAGACGGCACCACAGCGGCGCCGGCGCAATTGCGCAGCGGCATCATCAGTTGATCGCGCCGCCCGCCGCGGGCGGGCTCCACACCGCGTCCTGCCGATCGCCCGGGATGCTGCACTTGCGGTTGTCTTCGTACCTCTGCGATCTGATTGTCGGTGTCCATGGGCTCTCTCCGAACTCTCAAGCTGAACTCGACTCGGCAATGTTGGTGCTGACCCAAACACAGCTCTCAACCCACTCACCGGTAACCAGATCGAAGACATCAAGCGCACAGCTCTTCAGCTGCAAGTCCCGTTGAACGCTGTCTCCGGGAGCAACCGCAATGGTGTTCTCATACCAGCCCTCCGGGCCATATTTACTGGTGCTTCGATTGGAAAGCCTGTGACTAATGCCCGTAACGGTGCCTGGTGGACTGTAACGAGACCAAATGTTCATCGGCACGGGTTTGATTATGGTATTCGTGTCGCTGGGGTCATCGGTGGCGAGCGTCTCGGTCGGCCATGACATGAGGTTCGTCGATGCAGGCCATCTGGCGGGCCACACCGCATACTTGGTGGAGTCCTCCCACATTTGATCATCCTGCTGTTTAGTTAATTTCCTGAACTCATAGGTGAAGGAGATGAACGAGCGGGCAATCGGGGTGAACCCGTTGGGATTGGTCGAGCTCACCGTTCCGCTGGGATTCGCCATAGCGGGAGGCGGGCCTTCGGCAACATATCCGAAGTGGTCGTCTTTGAGCGGTCCTGAGGTGTAGGGGTCCATGTCATAGAGGTAGCAGGGGAATCGCTCACCGGTGTTTCCCCAGCGGCAATCCCGCCGCTGAACGCTGCCGCCCGCGCCGGGAAACTCCTTCACCCTCTGCACCTTAAGCAATCCGCTGTTGTATAAATCGTCGAATGCCCTTTGACATGCATTGTCGCTCTTCTTGCAGGCATGCCACTTGTCCTTCAACTCGGCTGTGAGGGTCGTATCCCTCACGCAGTAGTTGTGGAGGAGGAACTCGGCCACGGCGAGGCCGCCTTGGGCGATGTCGGCGCGCTCCGCGTGGTTCATGTGGACGATTGTGAAGTAGTCGAGCTGCCAAGGGCCGACCCCGGGGTTCCAGAAAGCCCGCTCATAATCGTCGAGGGTCATGTTGGAGAACAGCTTGAGGCTATTGGATCTCTGGGCAGGGTTGTCGCCCCGAGACAGGACCATGGGGGCGCTGGCCAGTTTCTTGTTCCCACCGGTTATCTCAAGGGCTGCAATGGTGAGCATGAGCGCAGCCAGCCGGTTTTTCATCTCCGATCGCGCCGCAGTGCTGGTGCCCAGAGTGCTGCATCTCGTCCATTCAGTCCGTTTGGTGGCGTTCGCGGGGGCCAGCGCCTCGGTGATGGCGGTGTCTGCGGCCTTTTGGACGCCGTCGTATACCTCGTCTAGCACCAGATAGCCGTCGCAGAGGATTTCGACGGGGTCGCTGAGCTCTGTGGTGCCGAGGCTGTTGGTCGCCTTCACCCTGATCTGGAAGAGCTCCGTAGGGACGCCTTGCAGTGTGCCAGCGATGCCCGGCGTGTCGAGTCTCAGGTTGGTGTCGCTCGACTCGACCCACTCGTCGTCGGTGTCGTCCCAAGTGAACACGCGTAGATGGTGCTGGCTAGCCGACGGCGATTCCTTCCACGACGCTGTCAGGCTGGTCGCGGTGCAATGGCCCTTGAGTCCGGCAGGCGGGGGGTGTTGGCATGAGACTGTCTCAGCCGGCGACCACAATGAGGGCTCTGAACCGTCGTCGCGCTCGGCGCGCACCTTCAGGGTGAATGTCTTCCCCCTATTGTGGAGACTCGTGCTGACGAAGGCGCTGGGCCCCGACTGCGGGCCGGTGTAGAGGTCGGCGCCGGCCGCGTCCTGCAATCGGTAATGGACCGTGACGCCCTGCTGAGTTACCTGGTCCCAGCCTACTGACAACTTCTTTCCGTCAGCAGAACACGAGAGAGCCAGGCTAGCCGGTACGGGGAGTCTCACTGGAGGGTCGGTCGTGTCACAGTCCAGCGAGCCGTACGGGCCCCACCCGGCGGTATTGCCAGCCCGCACATAGCGTGTATACGTCTGGGATGAATCCAATCCCGACCACACATGCGAGAGGCTCCCGCTGAGATCTATCCACCCAGAGTCCGTCCACACCTGATACTTCGTCGCCCCGTCGGGCGCAGTCCATGTCACCTCGATGCTCGATGAGGTGGCCGTCCCGCACTCCATCACCGGCTTAGCCGGCTTCGTCCAGCAATATCCCGCGTTCGAATGGCCGGCCACAGTGCCCTGCAACGCCAGCACCCCGATGTAATACCTCGTACCCGGCGACAGCCCGGTGAACGTCGTCCTCTCGGAAGTGGTGGGGGGGTTCTCCGTCTGACGGCTGCCTACTACCGCCAACTGGATCTTCGCCAAATACTTCGTCGCACCCGTAACGCCATTCCACGAGAAGGTGATCGAGTTCGTCGTCGCCGACGCACACATCAACCCCGTCGGCGCCGGAAGCGGCGCGGCCTTCGTGTAACACCTCCGCGAGCCCCACCAACTCCACCCGCCCTTGTTGCCAGCACTCACATACGACCAGTACGGCTTAGACGCATCCAACCCCGACCACACATGCGAGAGGCTCCCGTTAGGCGTAATCCACCTGTCTAGCGACCATATCTGGTATTTCGTCGCTCCCCGGGGCTCAGTCCACTTCACCTCGATGCTCGACGAGGTAGCCGTTCCGCACCGCAGGATCGGAGCGACTGGCGTCGTCCAGCAGTTGGCCCCGCTCCAGTGGCCGACCACGCTGCCCTGCAACGCCAGCACCCCGATGAAGTACTTCCTGCCCGGCGACAGCCCGGTGAACGTCGTGCTCTCGCCAGTGGTGGTGTTCTCCGTCTGACGGCTGCCCCCTACCGCCAGCTGGATCTTCGCCGAATACTTCGTCGAACCCGTAACCCTGTCCCATGAGAACGTGATCGAGTTCGACGTCGCCGACGCACACGTCAATCCCGTCGGCGCCGGAAGCGGCGACGAAGCCCCGCAAACATACCCCGGTGGGCACCCTGGTTTCGGGAACTCAAAGCCCTGCGGTGGCGAACCTGCCTCCCCTGCAACCGCCGAGCCCCCGCCTCCGTCATTGCCGGGACCCGGCTCGCCAGCCCGCCCAGGAAGGCCTCCAGGCGGCGGGCCGACCTCAACTGGTACCGCTTCATCCGAGCCCTCATCAGTCGGGCCTCCACCACCATCATCAGCATCCTGCCCAGACCCGTCACCCGCCGTTGAATCGCCCGAGGACTGAGCTCCCACGGGCACGCCCAACACCGCCTGCCCCAGCGACAGCACAACCACAATTGCTAACAACGACCTCACAGAATGTAACAGTATATATAAACATATATGTACTTAGCGTGAAGGCAAACATGACATATCTGTAATACGGAAGATCAATGCGAGATCAATGTGGGATTTCTATTCGGAGGAACTCCCACTTGCCAGGGCCAGAACCCGGTCAAGCTCCGAGTGCATGTTCACGAGGCGACAATCGAAGTCGCCCAACATCAACTCGTCGATGCCGTTGGAGGCCATCCCGGCCTGCACCCGGCCGATTCCGTCGAGATCTTGGTTCACCACTTCGGCGATAACCGTGCCCTCGGGGAAGTGGATCATCTCGGCAGGCGCTGCTCGATCGCCGAGGCGGTGGAACAGCCAGAAGTCGAAGTGCGAGTGCCCGGCGTGGTCGCCGGGGCGGGCTCGGAAAATAGTGAACATGTCGCTGTGCACGTTCAGCACCACGTTGGGGAACACCAGATAGTGGTAGTCGTCGAGGATCTGCTCGTCGGTGTAGTGGCTGAAGTCCACGCCCTCGGAGGCTGCTCGGTCTCGTACCAGTCCCACTGCCCAGTCCCGGGCGCTTCGACCAGCCAAGTCCACCGAGTCGCCGGGCTGGAGGCCCAGCATGGTGCTGTAGTTGTCCACGAAGGCTTGGGCCACTTCGCTCTGATCGGCGTCGGGGAACCGGGGCGAGCCGATACCCAGGGGTATCTTCATCATGGAGTGGCCCCGATCCCACAGCTCGTAGGTGGTGTTGAGCGCGTCCATGAACCCCCGCAGGCCAGGGTGCAGACCCTCTAGGTGGTAGGCCTCGTTGAAGGCGTCCACCGTGGTCTTCCAATTGCCAGCCAGCGGAATCGTCCAACAGGCCGTGAGGGATCGCTCCCCCAGGTTGAACGGGGCCAGCGTGTCGGGAACCGGGTC
>JGI24794J26673_10001723_pt1 | contig 12662 bp, 9 predicted proteins | sample MesohylPK_FD_26673 | JGI IMG/M metagenome (IMG submission 26673) | reverse complement strand
CGAGCAGTGAAGACCCCTTCAGCCAGCAGTTCTCCCCGTCTCTCGCCTCTCACACGACGAAACCGGGACCCTTCCCGCCCTGCAACCCGGTTGACCCGCCCGACCACGGCCTCAATCCTTCATTCCACACCCGCATCCGCCACCCTGTGAGAAATCCGGGCTAGAACTGTGTCGCGGGTCGGTCCACAGGATGGCGGCGAGGGCAACCTGGCCGCCGGGGACCGGGGCGCGGGCACGCAGGCTGCAGGCGAGGGAGTCGAGGGGGGTGGTAGGAGCCGATGCAGGGAGCGCGGGCACACCAGGAGTGGCTTGGTGGCGTACGCCATCGCCCGCCCGGCCGGTCATATCGGGAACGCCTTCGGTCATATAGTTCGCAACATCTTCATTGACAACGGGTTGTGGTGACCGTTACTGGGCGGTCATAACTCGATGAACGGTAGCCATAAGTGGTGTACGCGCGCGCCGCTGATGTGGCCCGCACGGGCCGCGAGAAGAGTGGTCGCCTTTCGGATCATACCGATGGGCTTCGAGTTCCTATTTCTAGTAAGTAGCCAGTCGGCAACATCTTACAGATCGTGCGGTCACTGGCGCTCCCGCACGGTTCATACGCTCGCTCCAAGCGCGGCGGTGGGACGGTAGTGGGCACCTCGGCGCGTCCCCTCCCTCCTTAGCAGACTGAAGATCTCTACCAACTGGCGAAGCTCTTTGGCGGCAGTTCGCCGGTCAACGTCGACGATATCGCGGTAGTCGGCATTCTTGAGGCACGACTTACTCCGGAAACGCTCTCAGAGATAGCGCAGAGCGGGCCCAGTTTCGCCGGTGTAGATTTCTTTCCCTGAGGCTCCCGTCTCAGTCCGCGCTCTAGCGGTCGTTGACGTCGCACTCTGCACAGTGTCGGGGCTTCACGTCCGGAAGCGTAGATGAGCCGACCCACTCCCGATAGCCCTCGTCTCCTTTCCCAACTTGCGCCGCAAGCCGAGGCACGCCAGAATCCACTCGCCCTCGTCACTTCCTGCCAAACCTTCGCTCCATCCACGGAAACCACGATGGCCAACATATCTGATGAACGCTACGCTAGCCTGCTCACTCGGTTGGACGAGCTAGTGAGGTGGAGGCCTGGTAAGCCGGGGCAATACGTCAACCCACACGACCACCTAGCTCGGGTCAGCGCCTCTGCAAATCACATCATTCAAGGTCGGCGAGGCTCAGGAAAAACCCGACTTCTCGATGAACTTACGAGAGCCCACGACAAGAGTGCCGACGCGACGGTGATCGCCGTGGGTATGGAAGACTACAAACAACTCAGCTACCCCGACATTCTTATCCAGGTTCTCTTGGCCTTCCTCGACAGGTTTCGCGGTCGTCTCAACCCAACACTGCAACTGCTATCTAGGCAATGGTGGAAGCACTACCTTGGTCGGGTGACGCGTCCTTTGGTATCGATTCGAACTCATTTGTCCACGGGGAGGCTGACTCAAAGTGTGGATGAGCTCATTGCCCAACTGAATGATCTGTACTCGCAATCCGAGAAGAGGACTGCTGAGTATTCCGAAGAGACGGCAACTGAAGAAGGATCTCATCTTTCCGGGGCGGTCACAGCTCCTTTGGTAAGCGCCAAGAGCGATGCATCGAGACGCGAAGCGCAAGCGGCATCGGTCCGCTTTCGACAGCTAGAGTACAAACGTGAAAAGGTCGAACGCTTGCTGCCGATGTTCAAACAACTACTCAACGACGTCTCACAGCACTTGTCTACGCGATTGATGCTAGCGGTGGACGATTTCTATTTCGTGCGGAGGAGCGATCAGCCTGCAGTTATCGACTACATTCACCGAATCTGTAAAGATGGCGCGGCATACCTAAAGGTAGCGACGATCAGGCATCGCTCTAACCTATTCCGTCGAGGTGAGATTACCGAAGGTGTCGTGCCTGGCCATGAAGTTCAAGTGATTGACTTGGAACTGTCACTGGGCCAATTCGATTCGGTGGTGCGCTTTCTCGATAAAGTGTGGGCAAATGTATGTGAGGAAGTTGATCTTCGCGAACCGAAGGATATGTATAAGGGTGCAGGCTTTCACCAATTGGTTCTGGCATCGGGTGGCGTGCCTCGAGACTTCTTTGGGATTGCCTCGCTGGCACTCAGCATTGCACGGGAGCGAGGCGAGGATGCTGTTGGCAAGTTGCGAGTGAACGAAGCCGCTCGTGAGTACGCGGCGAGAACAAAAGTGCCGGAGGTGTTAGGGATCAATCCCGAGGAAGAGGAGGAGCGCAATCTACTATTGGTGGACTTGCTTCGCTTTGCGCGTGATGACAAGCGTCGTAACTGTTTTCACATCGATGTCGATCAGTTGGACGCCAATCCGAGAATCCGTGGGCTGGTAGATGCCTTGGTCGACGCCCGACTACTTCATCTGATAACGGACAACACTAGCAACGCTCGAAGAGCTGGCCGTTTCGCTGCGTACTTGGTGGACGTAGGGCTCTACGCACATCCTCAAAGGCGTGGAGATCGTGCAATTTCGGAGATTCAGTTTTGGGAGCGTGATGACAACGGAAGACTCCAACAGTTGAGCCGTGCGCCAGTCTATGCCGTCAGGAAGATCGACGCGATCCGGAAGGCTGCCGATGCTCTTGACCCAGGGGACGTTAAGAGGGCTGTAGTGCCGCCAGACGAGGACGAGGCACAAGAAGAAGCCTCGGAGTTCTACAAGCAGCTGGAGTTCCTGCTTCCGGCAGAGGAGGATACTGGAACAGGAGACGCCATAGAGAAGACCAAGGGCTAAGCTGATCGCAATCCAAGAGTCTGGAATGGCTCGTGTCCTGAGTGTGCGAAATAGAGATGCGCCATCGACAGATGTTGTTAGCCGTCTGCTGGACATTCACGAGTGAGTAGCGCACTTGTTTCGGGCAGAATCCTCGCGTGGTGGCAGCGCCTGTGTTGCCTACCCCCCCCTACCCCAACTCCTCCAGCACCCGCTCCGGCCGCAACGGCAACCTCCGCATCCGCACCCCCGTCGCATCGTAGATCGCATTCGCGATAGCAGCAGGCACCGGCCGATGCGACGGCTCCCCAGCCCCATAAGGCCGCAGGTCCGGGCGGTCGGGGTTCGGGTCGCCGTTCACCATCACGACGTCGATGCGCTCGGGCGTGTCCATGTGCGTGAGGGTCGGGTGGGTGCGCCAGTCCACGCTGGTGACCTTCTCGCCGTCGAAGCGGACTTCCTCGTAGAGCGTCCGGCTGATGCCGTGCAGGAGGTTGCCCTGGATGGTGCTCTCGAGGCTGTTCGGATTGATCACCAGTCCGCAGTCGTGGGCGCACACCATGCGCCGGACCCACACCCGCCCGGTCCCGCGGTCGACCTCGACCTCGGCGATTACGGCGATCGTGGTGCGGGCGCGATACGCGTACGCGATGCCCCGCCCCGTCAGCACGCGCCCGCCGCCCACCGTCCCGGGTGACGGGCGCGCGTCCCACCCGTACGCCTCCGCCGCGGCCTCGACCACAGCGATCGAGCGCGCACGGCGGAAGGCCTCGTCGTCGTCGGTCGCCCCGCGCAGCAGGCGCAACCGGAACTCGACCGGGTCGGCGTTCGCGGCCGCGGCCAGCTCGTCGATGAACGACTCTCCGGCGAAGGTCGTCTGCGGGCCGTTGGGGTCGCGCAGGTTGCCCGTGCGGAGCGGGGTCTCGAAGGCCAGCGGGAAGCGGACCGCCCGCGTTTCCTGGCGCCGATTCGGGATGTAATACATCTCGTCGGGGCCGCGCGCGCCGCCCGGGGACGGCCGCTCGGGCCGGAAGCCCATCAGCTGCGCGATCAGCACGGTGCGGGCCTGGTTGTATCCCACGTGGGCGTAGTTGGCGATCCGGCCCTGATAGTCCAGCGCGACCACGTCGCCCTCCGCGTCCAGCCCACCCCGCAGATCGATCGCGAACGCCGGGCCCTTGGTGTCCCAGGCCGTCTCCTCGTGCCTCATCCACTGCACCCGCACAGGGCGGCCCAGCTCCCTGGCCAGGTACGCGGCCTCGAAACCCGCGTCGTCCGCCGCCGTGCGCCCGTAGAGCTGCGGCCCCTCCATCCAGATCACCCGCACCTGCTCCGGATCCATCCCCAGGAACTCGGCGATCCCGGTCCGGTGGCTGTACGGCTTCATGTCGTTGGTGTAGATGGTCATCTGGCCGTCCGAGGGGTCGGCCAGGGCGTGGGCGGGACCGATGGCGGTGTGCCCGTGGAAGGGGATGTCGTACGCGGCTTCGACAACGGCCGCGGCACTCGCCAGCGCCCCGTCGGGATCGCCCTGCGTCCGCGCCGCCCCGCGTCCTCCCGAGCCCGGCACTCGCTCTGCGCTCCGCATGTAGTCGAAGAGGTCATCGGATGCCGGGAACGGCGCCATGGCGGGCTTCTCCCACTCGACCACGAGGCGTTCCGCCGCCTCGATCGCATGCTCCTCGCGCTCGCACACCACAGCGACATAGTTCCCCTCGCTCACCACCCGGATGAGGCCGGGCACGTCGCGCACCGACGACTCGTCGATGCCCACCAGCGTCGCTCCCGCGAAGGGCGGGCGCACATGCCGCGCGTGCACCATCCCCGGAACCCTCACGTCGACGGCCCACTCGAGCGTCGCATCGACCTTGCCCGGGATGTCGTAGCGCGGGATCGACTGGCCGACCAGCTTCAGGTCCTGCACGGGCTTGATGCTCGCGACACCGGTGGTCGCGTTGATGTTGCCTCCCGTCAGCGCGACATCGAAGCGCCGTCCACCGATCAGCTCGCCGTAACTCACGGTCCGCGAGGCATCCTCGCGTAGCGAGATCACGCCCTCGCTCACGCCGAGCGCCTCCACGGGGACGCCGAAGCGCTCCGACGCCATCTCCAGCAGCACGCGCCGGGCCTCCGCCGCGATCCGGCGTCCGACCATGGCGTCGCGCTCGATCGCGTCCGAGCCACCCGAGCCACCCTGGTCCACGGTCATGTCTGTGCGGCCCATGACCACCGTCGCCTGGTCGAAGGCGAGGTCGAGCTCGTCGCACATCATCTGCTGCGTGGCGGTGCCGGTCCCCTGTCCGCCATCGGTCTTGCCCACGTAGAAGGTCGCGGTGCCGTCCTCGTGCACGACCAGCCACGAGTCGAGCGCGAGGAAGTCGGGATCGGGATAGGACGCGGGCTCGGACGATTCATCCCCGGAGGGCTCGGTCCCAAAGCCCCATCGGCCCGCCCCGGCCACTCCCACGCCGCTCAGGCCGAAGACGAACAGCCCGGACGTTTTGAGGAAGTCCCGCCGGGACGTGGTGTCGCCCCAGCGGGCTACTGCCTCGTCGAACAAGGGAGAAGACTGACGGTCGCCGTTCACTGGTGTCCGTCTCATTCGCTCATCATGCCGCCCGGCGCGCGGCCCACGCTGCGCGCGGCCATCGGGTTCGCCATCCGACGGCATCCGTCCGTTTCGCTCATCACGCCGCCCGGCGCTCATCGGTCCACCTCCCCTTCGGCCATCGCTTCGGCCGCGCGCTTCACCGCCGACTGGATCCGGTAGTAGGTCATGCATCGGCAAAGGACCCGGTTCATTCCCTCCCGGATCTCGTCGTCGCTCGGGCTGGGGCTGTAGCTCAGCAGCGCCGCGGCGGTGAGGATCTGCCCGTTCTGGCAGTACCCGCACTGCGGCACCTGCTCGTCGATCCATGCCTGCTGCACCGGATGCAGCTCCCCGTTCTCGGGCAGCCCCTCCAGCGTCGTGATCTCCCCCGTCGAGCGCGAAACCGGCCGGTTGCACGAACGGATCGCGCGCCCATCCATGAGCACCGTGCACGTCCCGCACTGGGCCAGGCCGCAGCCGAAGCGCGGTCCGCGCAGCCCGAGGTCGTTGCGCAGCACATACAGGAGCGGCGTCGACGGATCGACATCGAGCGTGTGCGTCTCCCCGTTTACCCTGAGCGTGATCTCGCTCATCGATGCATCCCCCTTCACCTCGTTGCAGCCGCGCAACGCGCGCGTAGAGTGGAAATTGCCCTGGTGGCGCGATCACCGCCACCTGCGAATGCGCGACCCGGCCATTCACCCCATTCCGCCATTCTTCCGCCCGCCGGAATCAAGAGATTGGAGAAAGCCCAAGCGCCGATCCCACTTGGGCGCTTAACTGCATCCATCTCGGGGCTTGGGTGGATGTCGGGGGTAACAGACTCACAATGTTGCTGCGGAGGATGGTGCCGGTACATGTTTGATGCCATGGATACGACCGGACTTGATACGCTCAAGGCGACGAGAACACTCGAGGCGGCAGGCTTCGAGACATCCCAGGCCGAGGCCCTTGTGTCGGTGTTCGGTGGACCGGTCGCCGGCAGTGCCGCCACGAAGAGCGATGTCCGGGACCTTCGATCTGAACTGAAGACGGAGATCAAGGATCGGTCAGCTGCGGGATGACGTGAAGGTAGAGTCGACCGAGCGCCGGGCAGATGTCACGAGGCTCAGCCGTGAGATTGCCGATGTGCGCGGGGACATCAAGAACCTGAAGGCGCAGACGTACCGTTTGCTGCTGGTGCAGGCAACTGTGATCGTTGGGCTAATCGTCGGGTTGCAGCGGCTGCTCTGACGGTGCACATCCGCGAGCCCGGCTCGCGACCCGATCTGGAGGCAGCATGGACGCCAGTGTTCCTTCGCCGGTCATTCGAGTTCCGCTTCTCACCCTCCCGTTGCTCTGGGCGATGTCCCTCGCCGCGATACCCGCCCACCTCACCGCCCAATCCCCCATCTCCCTCCTCCCTCCCATGGAGTGGCGCTCCATCGGACCCGACCGTGGCGGACGCTCCATTGCGGTCGCGGGCCACCCGGACCGCCCCTTCGAGTACTACTTCGGCGCGACGGGCGGAGGCCTCTTCAAGACCACCGACGGCGGATCCACCTGGAACCCGGTAACCGACGGCCAGGTCGGCAGCGCCTCGGTGGGCGCGGTCGCGATGGCGCCGTCCAACCCCGACATCGTCTACATCGGCATGGGCGAGGTGCAGCTGCGCGCCAACGTCCTCCAGGGCGACGGCATCTACCGTTCGGAAGACGGCGGCAAGAGCTGGCGGCACCTTGGGCTGGCCGAAACACACGCGATCGGGCGCATCCGCATCCACCCCACCGACCCCGACCGCGCGTACGTGGCGGCGCTCGGCCATCCCTTCGGGCCCAATCCCGAGCGCGGAGTCTTCCGCACCACCGACGGCGGCAGGACCTGGGAGAAGGTCCTCTACCGCGACGAGCAAACCGGGGCCGTCGATCTGGTCATGGACCCGAGCGATCCGGACGTGCTGTACGCGACGCTCTGGCAGGTGTACCGGAAGCCGTGGCGCCTTTGGAGCGGCGGCGAGGGGTCGGGGATCTTCAAGTCCACCGACGGCGGCGACACCTGGAGCGAGATCACGCGCAATCCGGGCCTTCCGGACGGCGTCCTCGGCAAGATCACGATCACCGTCTCCGGCGCGGACCCGAACCGGGTGTGGGCGAACCTCGAGGCCGAGCGGGGCGGGCTCTTCCGGTCCGACGACGGGGGCCGGTCCTGGGAGTTCATCAACGGCCACCGCGACATCTGGCAGCGCGCCTTCTACTTCCAGCGCCTTGAGTCGGACCCGGTCGACCGCAACACGCTCTACATCCTCAACTTCCGGCTCATGCGCTCGACCGACGGCGGGAAGACGCTCGAGAGCGTGCCCGAGACCCACGCCGACCATCACGACCTGTGGATCGATCCCACCAACCCGCAGCGCATGATCAACGGCAACGACGGCGGCGGCGTGGTCACGGTGAACGGGGGCCGGACCTGGACCTCGATGCGCTATCCGACGGCGCAGATCTATCGCCTGGCGACGACCTCCGACTTCCCCTACCACGTGTGCGGCGCGCAGCAGGACAACTCGACGGCGTGCGTGTCATCCGAGCCGGGGCATCTGCGCAACCCCCGCGGGCCGAGCACGGAGTGGATGTACGCCGTGGGTGGAGGCGAGATGGGCTACATCGCGCAGCATCCCGCCGACCCCGACATCTTCTACGCCGGCGCGACCAACACCCTCACGCGCTACGATCGGGCGACAGGCATGGTCACGGACATCCAGCCCTGGCCGCGAATCGTCATGGGCGAGCCCGCGCGCGACATGCCCGAGCGTTGGAACTGGACCTACCCCATCGCCGTGGCACCGATGGCACCGCATGCGCTCTACGTCGGATCGCAGCATCTGTGGAGGTCTCTCGACGATGGCAAGTCGTGGGAGAAGATCAGCCCCGATCTGACGCGTGCGGAGCCCGAGACGCTCGACGACTCCGGCGGCCCAATCGTGATGGACCAGGACGGGCCGGAGATATACGGCACGCTGTACGCGATCACGCCTTCGCCACATGAGGCGGGCACGATCTGGACGGGATCCGACGACGGCCTCGTACACGTAACACGCGACGGCGGGGGCAGTTGGCGCGACGTTACCCCCCCTGACATGCCCCCGCACACGCGCGTGATGACGGTGGAGGTCTCCCCGCACGGCGCGGCGAGCGCGCATGTAGCCGGGATCCGGTACGAGATGGACGATCGGGCGCCGTACGCCTGGGCGACCGACGACTACGGCGCGACCTGGACGCGCATCAGCGACGGCATTCCCAATGGCGCGTTCGTGCGCGTGGTGCGGGAGGACCCGAAGCGCGCCGGGCTCCTGTACGCGGGCACCGAGCACGGCGTGTTCGTTTCCTTCGATGGCGGCTCGAGCTGGAGCGACCTGTCGTTCGAGCTTCCTGACACACCCGTGACAGGGCTCTCGGTCGAGGAGCGGGACCTGGTGATCAGCACCCACGGCCGCTCCTTCTGGGTGCTCGACGACATCGAGACCCTGCGCCAGCTCGAAGCGGAGGTCGCAGCCTCGGACGTGCACCTCTTCCAGCCCGCCGACGCGATCCGGCGATCGGTCCCCGCCGTCATCGACTTTCGGTTGGGCGCGCCCGGGACGCACGCGCGGATCGACGTGCTGACGGACGGCGGGGAGCATGTGCGCACCCTCGTCGACGAGAGCGTGGATGCGGGCACCCAACGGGCCCGCTGGAACCTCCGCTACCCCGGCGCGGTGACCTTCGAGGGCATCGTCCTGGAGGGCGGCAACCCGGCCGTAGGACCATGGGCGCCGCCAGGCCGCTATCGGGCGCGGCTGACCGTAGACGGCACAAGCCGGGAGGCATCCTTCGATGTGCATCCGGACCCGAGACTCGGCGACATCCCCACCGCCGCGTTCACCCAGCAATTTCTCCTGGCCATGGCGATTCGCGATGCCGAGACCCGTGCGAACACGAGCGTTCTGCTGGCGCGCGACCTCCGCACCCAGGTCGACGCCATCGTCACCGAGACCGACAATGCCGGCATCAGGGACGAAGTGTCCGGCTTCGCGGACGGGATCGCGGCCGCCGCGGGCGAACTCTACCAGCTCCGCAACCAGAGCCCGAAGGACAAGATCGCCTTCCCCATCAAGCTAAACGATCGACTGACCGGCCTGCGCAGCCACCTGGAGCGAGGAGACGGCACGCCCATCGACGCGTACCGGGCGGTCTTCGACGAGCTGTCCGGGGAGCTGGACATGCACCTGCGCACTCTCGAGCGAATGCTCAGCGACGACTTGCCCCGCCTGAACCGACGGCTCGCGGAAGCAGGACTCCCGCAGATCGTCGTCAAGGATGCGTTGGTTGCGGATGGTTGAGCGATACTGTCCGAGTAGGGACTCGGTCTCGTGCCTCGTGGGGGATCCTGACTGCCGCTGCCCTCGCACTCGACTTCGCCGCGGGGGACTTGGGAGGCGGCGACGGTGATGCGCATGGACCCGGTGGCCACCTCGAACGCCCCGCTCACCGGCATCAACTCGATCGCGCTGGCGGACGAGACAACTGCGTGTGTGATCGAGTCCTATGAAGACCGCATCCATTGCTTGGGCCCGAACGGACAAGCGGTGGGAGCTTTTGGAAGACCGGGCGAAGGTCCGGGCGAATTCCGCAGTCTCATGGACGTGGTCGGCGGGCCGAACGGCACCATCGGTGCCATCGACTGGGGTTTGGCCCGAATGACCGTCTTTCAAACGACAGGCACGCTGGTTTCTGAAGTCAGTCTTCCCTTCTTTGGGCCCTTCAGGGCGAGGGCACCCTTCGATTCCGTTCTGTTCGGCTACGGCATGGCAAACCGCTCCGGCGACTTGTCAGTTGGGTTGCCCGGACCGGGCGGTTAACTGGTACGACATCGGCGGATTGGAGTTCGGCGGCTAGGGAAACGGGCTCGCGAGCGACGTCGGTATTCGCACCCGCATGCCGGCAAAGCCACAGCAGCGCTCCGCCAACTCCGGGATCCTCTTTGGCCTATTGCCGTATTCCTACTCAGGAACACCTGTTCTCGCCCCCACAAGCCGGAACCCTCAGTGACGCCCGCAAACCTCACCGTCGCTCTCATCACCGACGTCTTTCCGAACCGGGATGACGAGCAGCGACTGTTGACCCACCTGCGCGAGGCGAAGGCGCGGGGCGCGCAAATGGCGGTTCTGCCGGAGTTGCCGCTGAATCACTGGGTTCCGGTAAGCCAGGTCCCCTCGGACGCGGACGCCGAGCCTCCGTTCGGACCCCGGGAGAGTGCGATGGCGATAGCCGCGCGGGCGACCGGGCTCGCGGTGCTGGGCGGCGCCATCGTGCGCGATCAGGGCAGTGGCCGCCGGCACAACACCGCCGTGCTCTTCGGCTCCACTGGAGAGGAGTTGCTCCGGTACCGCAAGATCCACCTGCCCGACGAGGAAGGGTACTGGGAGGCGCACCACTACCAGCCGGGCGAGGGGCTGACCGCGCCGGTGCAGGTTGAGGGCTTCGGCATCGGCGTTCAGGTGTGCTCGGACGCCAACCGGCCCCAGGGGTGCAACGCGCTGGCCGCCATGGGCGCGGAAGCCATTCTCCTGCCGCGCGCCACCCCGGCGGAAACCTACCCGCGCTGGCGGCTGGTGCTGCGGGCGAACGCGGTCACCAGCTGCACCTACGTGGTTTCGGTCAACCGGCCCGGCACCCGGTCGGGCGGGGTGATCGGCGGACCGTCCATGGTCGCGGGACCGGCGGGCGACGTGCTGCTCGAGACCACCGATCCGGTGGCCACGATCACCCTGGAAAAAGCGGTTCTGGCGCGAGCCCGAAAGGAGTACCCCGGCTATCTGGATGTGCGACCCAAGGTCTACGAGCGCGCCTGGCGGCAGGCGCGTTCGAACTGATCCCATTCCGCCATTCTCGCGCCCCGCAGAAGTAACGAGCTTTCGACTCGTCCGCAGCGAAGTGCGTCGACCTCAGGCAATGAAGCCCTGTCGACCGGCATCGACGCGTCGCCGGCGGATGCGGATGTCCGGCACGAGTCGTGAACTTGCTGCAAGGGAAGATGGCGCCACATGTTGGATCACATGGAACCGATGGGGCTCGACACGCTTAAGGCCACCAGGGCTCTGCAGGCGGCCGGCTTCGACGCGGCCCAGGCGGAGGCTCTGGTGACCGTGTTCGGTGGCCCCGTCCCAGGCAACATCGCCACCAAGCAGGACATCCGGGATCTTCGCGTCGAGTTCCGTGACTTCCGAACCGAAATCAAGGAAGACTTCGAACAGCATCGTGCTGAGACCAGGACCGACATCAAAGGTCTCCGAACCGAACTCAAAGGCCTCCGGACCGAAATCAAGACCGACATCGATGGTCTCCGAACCGAAATCAAGACCGACATCGATGGCCTCTGGACCGAACTCAAGACCGAAACCGGACAGCTGCGCGATGAGTCGGCCGGGATGAGAGACGACATCGCGCGACTGAGCCGTGAAGTGGGAGACGTTCGGAGCGAAGTGGCCGAACTCCGGCTACAGGTCGGCCAACACGTCACGAAGGCGCAGATGTACAGGCTGCTGTTGGTGCAGGCGACGGTAATCGTCGGCCTGATCGTTGGACTGCAACAGCTGCTCTAGCCGCCGCTCCTACCCGAAGCGCACTCCCTGCGCGAGAGGCAGCTCCGGGCTCCAGTTGACGGTGTTGGTCTGGCGCCGCATGTAGGCCTTCCACGCGTCGGATCCTGACTCGCGCCCGCCCCCGGTCTCCTTCTCGCCCCCGAAGGCACCCCCGATCTCCGCGCCGCTGGTGCCGATGTTGACGTTGGCGATGCCGCAGTCGCTGCCGCGATGGGAAAGGAACAGCTCCGCCTCGCGCATGTGCTCGGTGAAGATCGCGGACGAGAGTCCCTGAGGCACATCATTGTGCTGGTCGATGGCCTCGACGACTTCGTCAACCGCCTGCGCCGGGGAGGCGTCCGCGCTCCCGTAACCCAGGATGTAGAGGATGGGCGCGAAGGTCTCTTCCTGCACGATGTCGAACTCGTTGCGCGCGCGGGCGATGCAGGGGCTGACGTAGTGGCCGCCGGAGAAGTCGGCGCCATTCAGTCGCTCGCCTCCGCATAGAACCTCGCCCCCCTCCTCCGTGACTCGGCGCACCGCGCCCTCCAGGTCGGTGACCGCCTGGTGGTTGACCACCGGGCCCATCAGCGTGGAGGGATCGCGCGGGTCGCCGATGCGCACGTCCCCGTAGGCGGACACGAGCCGCCGCTCCAGCTCCGCGCGGATGGACTCGTGCGCGATGATGCGGCGGGTGCTGGTGCAGCGCTGCCCGGCC
>JGI24794J26673_10001722_pt1 | contig 12677 bp, 11 predicted proteins | sample MesohylPK_FD_26673 | JGI IMG/M metagenome (IMG submission 26673) | reverse complement strand
AGAACCCGCGCCCGCCACGCTTGCCGAACTCGCGGTCAGGTCCGTGAACGGATCGACGCGGCGCGCGTATCGACGGCTGGCCGCCCGGTTCGGCACTTGGGCCGAAGCCCGCAGCCTCGAACCGTCGGCCGCGCTCGCGGACCAGGACATGGTAGCGGCCTACCTTGTCCACGTCGCCGCGACAGACGGAAGGCTGACCAAGCTTCAGCGCAACCGAGAGGGTGATCCGAATCGTCTACGGTTCTGTAGGGTTGAGGCTCCAAACGAGTAGAGGGAGTGAACATGTTCTCGATTCGAGACGCCGGATGGTGGACCGTTGCGGCGCTTTTGGGCGTATGTGGCGCGTCCTACGCGCAACCCGCCGCCTTTGAGTTGACGCACAAGGGATACCTCGCCACGCCGAGATGTGGCGACCTCAACCCGCATCGGTGCACCTTGCTCTACGCCGACCACGGAAGCGGCAACATCTTCGTCAACCACGAGACCAAGGCGCACCCGATGTTCGGCTGGTACTCGCGAGAACCAACGGCCAGCAATCCAGAGGGTGATCGTCGTTGGTTCAACGTCCCTCGCTTCTACGTGGCCTTGGAGTTCTGGAACAACGAGATTTGGAAGCCGGCCAAGTGGATCGGTTACGGCATATCCAAGAACAGTCTCCACGGCGATACGCGCCTCAAGGGGACTAGCTGGGCCGTACTGTTCCAGTACGGCACCGACAATCCCGAGGCCACTGTCAAGCTGTTCGACCAAGGCGAGTACTTCTGGATGTTCGCCGCCCTAGGAACCGACCAACCAGCCAGAATCGCGCTCTGGGACGCCGAAACTTGGTGCGTTTACCTGTTCGAGAAAGAGCCGGGACCGGCCGTGGCGCTCACAAGTACGGGCGACATCAGGAGCAGCCGGTTGCCCGACGTTCCAACCTGGGAAGGCTTCGGCTGCTAGCTGCGATGTGACCTGCTACGAGCGACAAGCCACTTCGCCAATAGGCCGGAAGATGGGAGAGCCTTCAACGGTCGCGACGAGGGCCGTCGCCGCCGCAACCCGTGCGTCAAGACCCACTTCGTGTTGCCGGTCACTGCGCGCACCGTAGCAGAAGAATCCGGCCGGCCATCGGTCCGCTCCAGGCCTTCCCGCAGGGATCACTCTGGACGTGAGCGACCCTCCCGCGGCACTGAACACGGTGCGTGACGCGGGAGAGCCTTCCGTGCCGCTCCAGGCGGCCGGAAGGCGGGGTCGCGTCACGCCCCGACTGCCCGGAGCGGTCGGGGCGCCAGCCTGCTGCGGCGGCGATGCCCAAGGGCTCCCGAGAGAACGCCAGGCAGGGCAACGACATTCTCCGAGTGTCCTCGAAAGAGGACAGCTGAACTCGCGAAGCCGGGAAAACTGAACTCGGGGGGTGTTCTGCGAGTTCAGTTCTGGATAGACGCCTGGTACGGCCCAGGCCGTCAGGGACCACAGGGGGACTGAGGAGAAGTCGAGGTCTGGTGTTAATCCCTACTCATGCCGCAAGCCCCTGTCCGAAAGACACTTAGCGGCTCCAATGAACTTCGTGTCCCACGCCCCGACCCACAGCCGGAAGGCACTCTGTAAAATGCCCAACCTGGATCCCCGAGGGTGCCACGGGCCCTTGCGAGGCCACAATCGACCTCCACATCCAACGCCCGCCTTCGCGCGCAGGTTCGACTCCCCCCTTCGGTTACAACTGCGCCAACTCGCTGGAACCTCATGACGAGCGTGACCCCGCTACAGGCAAGCAAAGAGCGGGTCGGCGACAAACTGGAACCGCGTAGAGCAGCAAACTCGAAGCCGTCAACAAGCGCCTGGGCGGCATCGAGGGCCGCCTGGACCGGGGTCGTCGGCCCGATGACGCGGGGTCGCGGTGAGCATGAACTCCGAGGTCGATACCCTAGCCGTAGTGGAAGAGCGTCGGCGGGAGGCTACAGTGTGCGACCTACACAACCTGAGGCCGATTGCCGAAGCCGCCAAAGGGCGGGGACCAAGCGGGAATCCCACGACAAAGGGAGGGTCGATCTCCGTGTCGCAGTCACAACATACTGGGCTCGAACCCAAGCCGCAAGCTCCTCCGACACGCGGCAACGGCGGCCATCAAGATGCTGCGGTCAAGCTCCATTTCGCGCACCAGATGGTCAACCGGCTTTGGCAGAACGCTCCCGACATCCAGCGGGATTGCGTCACCGACTATGTGGCGATTCAGGCTTGGCCGTGGATTCCATCTGGCTATCAACTCGTCGAACAGTCCTTGAAGGCGCTGATAGCCGCCCGCCACGGCACACCACTCACGCAACGGAAGAAGGGCCACCATTTGGACGAACTGTTCGGCAGGTTGGAGAACGGCGACAAGCAGACGATCGCGCACGCCTTTGAGTCCTTCGTCGGTCTTCACGACTACATCCCGATCCCAACGGTAAGCGACTTCTTGGACGCGGTTGGTCGTGGCTATACGCAATGGAGGTACATGCTCCTAGACGGGGCGGAGGCCATCCCGGCCAACCACATTGGTGCCCTTTTGGAGATCGCCAACGCCACGATCTCTCTGTTCAGGTCATGCCTCGACGGCAAGCCGCCGAGGTTTCTGACGGTGATGCAGCGGATTCACGTCAACGTCGACCGCGATATCGGACATGCGTGTAACCGGCTCAACCGAGGCGAAGAGGGACTGGAGGAATTGGAACGTCGCTACGAGAGTCTGCGGCAAGAGATCCTCGGCAACCCGAGGCTCCGTCTGGCAATCGCGGCTCACTTAGAGAACACCGACAACCCGAGGTTGGGGCCACAGCCACCCCCAAACCCTTGGAGCCGGAACTTGCCCGAACTCACGCCTGCGACCGAGGTGTTGACCGACCTCTGGAAGCGATCAAGTGACCGCAAGAATCTCGTGGCCTACTTCCGCAGGCCAGCGTGATGCTCGGCGCGTGTTCGGCAGAAGGCGGACGCGAACCGAAACGCTAGCGCTCTCGGGCAAGAGCGACAAGATCGAAGGCGCCTGCGGCTCCCCGCTGGAGTGGGATACCAAGGAAGGACGACGCGCATGCCGGACTCAGAAGACGTACGCCACCGGCGGGTACCGGGATGAAGACGCCTGGGAAGCCGTGTATGCAGGGCTGGCGGAGGCGCTGGCCCAGCTCGAATTGGCACTCAAACCACACCTCAAGAGGCTGTAAGGCTCGGCGGAACCTGCAACGGACGCCCGGAACCTGCAACGGACGCCCGGAACCTGACCCAAGGACTCCGATGGCCTCCGCTACTTGACGTAGTCGCTCCACGCCCTCCGGCTTTGTCTCGGCGCTTCAGCAGCTCCGACCGCTGACTTTCCTGAACAAGCTCGGAGAGCCAAGACCGTGCTGGTCTTTCCCGAGAGCCCATCCCCCGAGAACGAGAGGACCGAAGACACGTAGCCGAATACACCGGAGTCGCAGCTACGGCCGCCGGCAGCCTGACGGCATACCGTGGTTCTGGATCATCAACGCCTCCTCATATGACGACGTTGGACGTCGGCGGAGCGGTAGCAGGGCTGAGGGGCTCTGAGGTGAGTGTGCTGGAGTAGCCGTCATTCCTCGCTCGCGTCGATTGAAGGGTAGAGTCAAGGACAGTGACGCGACGGCACCGGCGAGAGTAAGCCCTCGACCTAACGCAAGAGGCTTCCACGTCCACTGGGGGGATTGTCCGCTACACTCGACCTGTGGGCGGGTACGCGGCCCGCCACGCTGGCCGAACCACAGCTGGCACCTCCGACCGTCGTCACAGGAGGATCAAGTCTAATGATCGACCAGGTCGCCCCGGCTGGTGCCGCGACCAGAGATGCTCCGGCGCCATGAGCGAAGAACTACTTCAGACGGTTCCGCACCCTCTCGGTCGCTACCGCTACTACAGGCTTGGCAGTACGACGCTACGCCAGCTCAAGCAAGCCGGCCTCGTTAAGGCGCCAATCCCTGCCTACCTGTTGTCGAAGAAGCCGGATGGCCTGATCACCTTGCATGGAGGCACAACCAAGGCGGTTGTTGAGTACAAGCCACCATCGGAAATCCGTACAGAGACTCAGATTCAAGCCGTCATCGACCGCGACTCGGCTGCGGCCGCAGCTCTCTGCAAGCTCCTGATCATCACGTCTGGGACCAAGACCATCTGGATCAACGCCCTCAACGGGCAGCGGGTCCAATCGGCTGGTGGAGCGGACCTGTCCTTCGTCGTCGACGCGCAGGCCATTGCTGCAGGAACGTGTGACGCTCCAGCGCTGGAACGCTTGGTCGATGCAGCGGAGGTTTCTCTCACTGCCTCTCAGAACACCATTGCCGCACCCGAAGTTCTTGATCCGTCCGGGCTAGCGAATACGATCTGGCAGAAGATCTGGGTCCAGACTGCCAAGAGTCCAGAGAAGTGTCTCTACAACGTCGTGGAGTTGTTCGTTTTCAAGTTCCTGAGTGACCTTGGAGTACTGGAGGATCATAACGGTTTTTGGTCAGTGGAGCGCCTCGTCACCGGAAGGCGAAACTCCGAAGCGGCTCTAAAGCACTATGCCCAGACTTGTCGCAAAGAGGTTCAGGAGCTCTTTCCTGCTGGTGAGGACGGCACGACGATTATCAACGGCACGATCTTCGTCAACGAGAGTGGAGAGCCGAACCTCGCACAGGCACTCCTGTTTGGTGAGATCATCCGTGATCTGGCGCAGTATGACGCTCAAGTAGGTTCGTTCCGCTACATCAAGCGGGAGTTCAAGACTCGGCTATACGAGTCCTTCCTGCGAAAGAGTGCAGCCGTGCAGGCTCTCGGTCAGCACTTCACGCCGCGGAATGTCGTCCAAGCGATGGTGCGGATGGCTACAAAGATCTACCCCGGAGCTCGGATCTGCGACCCGTTCTGCGGAGTGGGCGGCTTTCTGCTCGAACTGCTGATGGAGCACCCGACCTTGTTCCGAGAGTATGAGCCGAAGAACGGGCGTGTCTCTCCCAACCTTACACTCGTTGGTTATGACAAGGGTACGGACGAACAGGAGGACGAACGGACGATTATCTTGGCGAAAGCCAACATGCTGATCTACTTCTCCGATCTCCTGGCCAAGCATCACGAGGCCGGTGACCTCCAGGCCTTCGCGAGGGGTGCCTTGAACTCCGTATTCCGCTTGCTCCGTACCAACCTCGGGACCTTCGGCCTGATCGAGGATGACCCCTACGACCTGATCCTCACGAACCCTCCCTATGTCACGAGTGGCAGCCGTGCACTACAGAATGCAATCGCTGCCAGTGACGGGACGAAGAAGTTCTACGACCTAGGCCTGAAGGGTACTGAAGGTCTCGCGCTGAACTGGATCATCAAGCATCTACGGCCCGGAGGTGAGGCACTGGTGATTGTGCCTGACAGTGTTCTGCGACGCAAGAAGGAACTAGGGGCTCTGCGCGACGACTTCGTGATCAACGCGATCGTGTCACTGCCGAGCAAGACCTTCTATGCGACGCCTCGGAAGACCTACATCTTGGCTCTTGAAAGGAAGGTTGGAGATCAAGAGCAGTGCACGCCAGTGTTCGCGTACTTGGTACGTGAGACCGGAGAAACCAGGAACGCGAAGCGGATTCCGACGCCGGAGAAGAACGACCTTACCAAGATGGAGTCTCTGTTTGGCCAGTTCCTCGGTGCCAAGTCTCAGTTCCGCAGCGACGATCCCCTCTGCAAAGTGGTCTCATTCGAGGACGTCAAGGCGAAGTCCGACTGGCGGGTCGATCGTTGGTGGGGTTATGAAGAGCGAGTGGAGCTAGGTCTTGAAGAACCGCACCCTAAGGTAAGTGAGGAAGCCTTCATGGCCGAGCTTGACAACATGACGTCCGCGACTCGCGAACTGCTCGATGGCTACAGACCAGGTCTCGCCGTGGGAGGGCAGGACTTGCTATTCTCCGAGGCTCTCCTCGGTGACAGTCGCCTCTTCCGGTACATAACGGACCAGACCGGATGGACCGAGAGAGTATTGCTTGGCCTTGTCGTTGACTCGGACGACGGGGCACCAGTGTACACCGCAGCTCTTTCCGAGTACGGCTACGTGGCGCCGACCCACGACAAACTGATCCACGCCTCGGTCGAGCGCCCCCTCATCTCATTTGCGTCTAACGGCGACTCCAGCGCAGGCACCAACTTCGTGTACCACACTCAGCCCTTCTACGTGACACGAGACCGCACCGTGCTCCAGGTTCAGGATCAGCGGATTGATCCTCAATACCTGCTCTACGCGCTCCGCAACATGAAGGCGGTTCATGGATTCGACCATACCCACAAGGCTGTACCAGCCAACGTGGCACCCGTCTCCGTGAGGATCCCAGTAGCTGAGGATGGCGGATGGGACTTGGAAGCTCAACGCACTATTGCCAGGCGCTACAGGCTCAACGTCGACCTCAGAGGAGCCCTGAGCCGGTCAGTTGAAGCGGTTATGGCCTTTGATGTGGAGATCGGCGCAATCTGAGCGGGGCTTGCTTTGGGTGGACCTCGGCGGTCGCGGCGGTCTTCTGGTCCCCGAAGCCGACGAGCGTGCCGGCAGCAACGCGAACCGGCGGCCAAGGAGCAACCCACTACCCGTATCGCCGGGTCAGCCAGGTCTTTCGCCGGGAACACTCCCGGCGGACGGAGGCGGGTAGGCACCGAATGGGAAGATAGTCTCCCGCACCTCCTCAAGCACTTCGAGCGCCCGCCGCAACAGTGGGCGACCTCTAGATCCCTGAATGGCCGCGGCCGCGGATGGTGATTTTTCGTGCCGCGCTAGAGCCCAAGATCGGTTGGGCTTTCCTGCAACCGCCCAAGGCCATGGCCCGATTGGCACGCTGAGGTGGTTCCGGAAGACCTGACCGGCGGCTAGGGTGTACTCCTCGGCCCAGAGGAGACAGGAGAATGACCATGAGCGACAAGACTGAGGAGAACCGTGAGAAAGAGAGGCAGGCATTCGCGGAAAAGGTGAATGAGTACGGAGCGTACGCAGAGCGTGTGTGGAAGCACTACTACGCGCTGGCGAAGCGTTGGACGTTCTACAAGTCGTGTTTCCTAGCAGTCGTCTTTGTCGCAGCGCTCGTAGTGATTGTCTTGGGTGCGGGCACGGTCTGGCTGTGGGTGGGTTTGATCGGTCTCGTCCCAGTGAACGTCCTCGGCAACTCGCTCTTCGGCGCGAGAGTGGCCTCCTGTTGGTCTTGGGGGGGCATGTGGTCGGCAATGGAACCGCAGCTAGGCTATCTACGGTGGTTCGTCGGCCCGGCCGACCCCGACAGCGAAGACCTCGAAGCCTGGACCGCAAACAGTGAACGTCTGCGCGCCAAGCTACGCCGACTTGACGAGCAGATGGAGGTTCTCAGAAGTCACGCGAAAAGGGATCCCGAGGACCCGGACCTGATTGAAGTCGCGTCCCTGTATCCCCACCCTAGACTCCCGGAGTCTCGCGGCGAGGACGAGATGGGCGAAAACGAACAAGGGAGGAGGAGCGTGGAGTGGCGCTTGTCGCAGGACGAGTACCCGATCTTCGGAATTGTCGCAGTAGGCTTGGCGGCAGTGGCGGCGTTGGGGCTGATGACGGTCCTGATGGCGGCTGGGCCCTTCAAGGGGTGGGCCGGCCCAGTGGGCGTGGTTGCGGCGGACAGGCTCGCTGATCTCTCGTTGGTGATTCGTCCTACCGGCGAGGACACGTCGGAGAGCGGTCCGCTCACACAGAGTGAGTCGCCAGTGGTGTCGGCAGAGGTGAGAACTTGGAGTGAGATCATCGCCGCCTGGACCGAGGCTGCTGACGAGTCGGGCGGCGACATTGATGGTTGGATGCGCAGTCAGGGCATCGCCCGGAGTCTGACCGAGGAGATGGAGCGTGCCGTCGGCTTGTTCAAGTCGTCTGCGCTCCTACCAGAGGTCCAGCAGATGGCGGTCCTTCACGGTTGGGTAGACGACTTCGCGGTTTGCGACGAAATCGCTCGGTTCCTTGAACAGGACGAGCCGGGACGGTATGCGTGCAACTTCTTGGCCAATGTGGATGCGGAGGACGGAAGGATACCCATGGAGAGGCCGTGAAACGCCCGCCATCTGCTGGAGGCGAACCTCGCGGAGCTTGAGACGTGCCTTACATGGCACACGTTCGCGGTGGTCGGCGGCTACCCCTGGTGACGCCATGGGTGTTTGTCTCGCCGTGAGTGCAACGTCGCTACACCGAAGTGCGACCGCCGTTCTTGACCGCTTCCACAAGGCTCTTAAAGCTCGGGCTTCTCTGCTCGATGGTCCGTGGATCGAGCCTCCTAGCGATTTCCTCCGACGTCAGTGCCGTGTACACACGGCGACTTCCCAAAAGGTTGATCAAGTGTCGCTTCGGGTCGCGGATCGCGTCTGGAGCTGACGTGTCCACGCTGCCAAGTGCGCGCCCTAGGTACTCGCGAAGATTGCTGGCGTCGGCGAAGTACCACGCCTCCAGGTGCTGCTCTGCGTACGCGAACAGAACGGTCGTTCCCAAGTTCTCTACCCGCTGGGGCAGTTGTCTCCGAATGGGAGCAAGAACGTCCTCGGGGCGTCCCTGATCGACATCCAACAGCACCACGAACTTAGAGGGGACCAGATGCGACTCGTACCAAGCCGCCCTGATAATCTTCTCCACTACATCGACTCGGAGTGCCCGTGCCCGAGGCGGAGTACGGACCTCAATCGTGACGCCGCGGTCTCTCAGGTGGGAAACCAGATGGGGCAGCGCTCGCCGCTCTGTGTCTCCAGACGCAACGACTAGCACGTGCTTACTCATTCGGCGCCGAAGCCCTTGGTCTCGTAGAACTCGCCAAGACCGAAGCCCGAGGCATCCAATGCGCGCCGCACCCCCTCGGGATCTTCGTTCGCCAAGACCGTCGTTGCGCCATCGCCGCCACGTCGGACGATGCGAACAGCGGCCGGATCATCAACGGAGTCGAGCAGCATCGGCGAGTGTGTCGTAACTATGAACTGCACGCGATCCGTGGCCTTAACCAGATGCCGGCTGAAAGCACTAAGGGCCGCCGGGTGAACGTAGTTCTCCGGTTCTTCGATTCCGATCAGGTTGGTTTCCGGCTCCGCTAGGAGAGCAGTCACCAAAGCGAGCATGCGCAGAGTTCCGCTGGACGCGCCCATCTGATGGACCCGAAAGTCGAGTCCTGGCTCCTGTTGGAAGAAGTAGAAGCGGTCGTCGGACTCTCGAATGTCGATGCTGGAAGGCAGACCTAAGACCGACTGGGTTGCGGCTACGATGTCCTCGAAGATATCCGGCGAGGAACTCTTCAGCGTATGGAGTGTCTCGGCCAAGTTTCTGCCATACGGGTCGAACCTGGAGGAGCCGAGACTGGTCCAGTCTCGGCGAAGTAGGAAGGGACTCGGATCGAAGAATCCCCAGCGCCGGACGAACTCGGCGACCGCGCGACCTTCGAACGACGCATCAACAGCAGCGGCGGCCAAAGCACAGGCGGTGGGCTCCTGTTTGAGATCAACTTGCTTCTGCTCACCGGACCACCACCAGCCAACTCCGTTCCTGGCTTCCAACAAGGAAGCTGGTGGTTCCTGCGGCGAGCGTTGTGTACTAAGGCGCTCTTCAACCCGAAACTCATACCCGTGTCTGACGAAGCTCACGGACCACTCGTAGGTCGCTTCGCCGTCGGCCATGGTAGCGGTCAAGTCCGTGCGCTGCGCTGCCTCGCCCTTCCAAGCCAAGTGGATGATGCCGCCGCGGGCGAACATCGGCGGGTGAAAGTCGTGGGCGATGGCTCCCTCGTGGAGAAAGCGAAGAGCGTCGAGGACGTTACTCTTACCCGCAGCGTTGGCCCCTATCAGCAGATTCAGGGGCCCTATGTCGATCGTGTCGTCCCGTACGCTGCGGTAGCGCCGCGCCGAGAGTTTGGTGAGCTTCATGCGATGATCTCCACGTGCGTCCTCGTTCCCCTGGAACGACGAGCTTAGCGCCGGAGAAGCCCTAAGACCATTCGGCGGGGGCGGGCTCCCCGTTGTGCTCGACGGCCAGTGGGATACACATCTTCACTCTTCAGCTGCTCGACACCCGATCTCTCGACTCCGGCTTCAGCCTTGAGTCCGGTCAACCCGACGGGCTTCCTCGCCGCCTACCTCCGGACCGGCCGGGCCATCGGCTTCTGACCATGAAGCAGCCCCTCCAGATCCCCCATCTCGGCGGCCGCGAGAAGCCCCTCCTCGAACTCGGTTTCTCTCCGAACGACGCAACCTGGCTCACCCTCGTCTGCTTCTATTCCGGCGTCTTCACACGGTGGCAGTATGCCGAACTTCACCAATGCCACCGGATGGCCGCCTACCGCCTGGTCCGCCGCCTGATCGGCAGCCAAGCCTAGTCGACTAGGAACGTGCCCCAGGCCTCCATGACCTCGCGTCGGCGCTACGGCACGTCGCTCCGCGCATAGCGCTGGTCGACCTGACTCCCGACCGCATGAGCCAAGGCTTGTTCCGCCAGCACCCGATTCGATGTCCTCGTCCGAACACCAAGACCGGAACGAACTGCGGAACCCGTGCGGATTGCAATCGATCTTCAGGTCGCTCAGCAGCCGACCTAGCACCGCCACACCTACCATCTTCCCCAGAATGCCGGGAATACCAACCCGCGACCCCGGCCGCGCAGTCGGTCGGCCCGGTCAAGGACCACAAGCGCAGCGCTGGAGAGGGGAATTCGGTGCTCCGTTCGGGACTTCATCCGCGAGGCCGGTACGGCCCACGTCGCCGCCTTGAGATCGACCTCGCGCCGCCTAGCTCCCCGAACCTCGCCGCTGCGCGCCGCCGTGAGGGCCAGGAAACGGAGCGCCAGCCGCGTCCCGATCCATGCCCCGGAGCCATCCACCTTGACCAGCGCCTCCCGCAGGTCCTCGGCCGGCAGGAACCGATGGTGCTTCCGCTGCTTCCGGCCAGCCGGCAACACTGCCGAGAGAGTGCTCGTCGGGTCGTCCGCCCGATAACCGGTCGCCACGCTCCACGCCATGACGCCTGCGATCCTCTGCCTCAGCCGCTGCCCGGTCGGCCGCTGACGCCTCGACAGCGGCAGCAGGACCCGCATCAGGTCGGCTCTCTGAATCTCGTCTACCGGCAGTCCCAGAGGCTCGGGAACGCATGGCGCTCCAGTAGTCGTCTGACGTGCCGCGCATGGTCCGCTCCCCAGTTTGGAGTCTGAGTGTCTCCAAGTCCAGCATTGCCGCTTCCCTGAAGGTCGGGACATCAGTAGCAACGGGCGCTCTGGGATCTCCTCCCAGACGCGCCGTGCGCGTATGCTCGAAGGCGGCTTCCCGAGCTTCGCTGAGCAACTGGAACCGAGTCGATCCCATGCCGACCGCAATCCGCTTCCCCTTGACGACTCCTCGCGTGACCCATCGGGCCTCGCCGGCGGCGGCGACACGCACCATGAGTCCGGCGACCCAACCACCCGGAGTGCTGGAGCGTCTACAGCTCGACTTCTGACGTGCCACCCACGCCTCCCGACGTGCCCCACCTGGACGGTCGCGACTCCGCGCTCCGCGCCTTCGGCTTTCCTCTCTATCAGGCCGCCTGGCTCACCCTCGTTTGCCTCCATTCCGGTGTCTTCATCCGCCGACAGTTCACCGAACATCACCGCTGCTCCACGAAGACCACCCACGCCTTCGTCCACCGTCTCATCGACCACGGTCTCGCTCGCGAGAAACCTCTTCCCGGAAGCGCGACCGGTCTCCGGTACACCCATGTCCACGGCCGCGGCCTCTACCGCGCCCTCGGCATCGAACACGGCCGCCGTAGCAGGGCGGTGGAGGAGATCGTCCTCTTCCGCCGTCTTCTCTCCCTCGAGTACGTGCTTCGACAGCCCGCCCTCCCGTGGCTCGCCACCGAGGCGGAGAAGACCACCCACTTCATCAGCCTCGGTTTCCGCCGCGGCTTCCGCCGCGTCCCGCTCCCGCACCGGTTCTACGGCCCTGCGCGCAGGCGCAGCCGGCGCTACTTCGCCCTCGACCTCCCCATCGCCGCCGACGATCGATCCGCCCGCTTCGTCTACGCCGACCCCGGCCGTGAGACCGCCAGCGAACTGCGCCGGTGGGCCGACGAGCATCGCGCTTTCTGGACTCACTTGCGCCACACCGGCGTCACCGTGCATGTGGCCGTGATCACGCGGACCGTGGCCGCCCAGAACCGGTACTCCCGCCTCCTCGCAACCTGGCTCAACGCTCCGTCCGCTCAGCCGCTGACCCCGGAGGAGTGGGAGACGATGGCCGCCATCAAGGCGGCCATCCTCGCGGCCGACCCCGCCGGCTTCGACCGCTGGGGCGGCGGGCCGCACGAGGCGGTCCGGGCGTGGCACGAGCGACCCCCCTGTTTCGCCGCCTGGTGCGGCCCAGCGGCCTCCTCCTCGTTTACCTCGTCGTTTACCGCGGCCAGGGGGTCGCTCGCGCCAGAGATGATCCCTGCGGGAAGGCTCGGAACCGCGGAACGGACCGGCGGCGGTGCGGAATTGCCGGAGGCTGTGTCGCCTGTAGAGACACTGGAGCCGTTGACGGGTCGGGTCGGCGGCAGCTAGCGTTGAGGGCGATCCATGAATCGCACCAACGATCCGTTCTGCCGGCTGCTCGAGCAGGTTGTCAGGGCGGACGAACCGCTTGCGCATCCAAGCCTCGAAGACGTGGCGGACTCCGTGGTGCGGGACTACGTGAGGTCGATGGTGGATC
>JGI24794J26673_10001709_pt1 | contig 12712 bp, 16 predicted proteins | sample MesohylPK_FD_26673 | JGI IMG/M metagenome (IMG submission 26673) | reverse complement strand
ATTATCAGACGAAAATGCCCAATCTACCGGGCTCAAACCGAAATCGCGACCCCTAAAGGCGGCCTGATGAAGGAAAATCTAACAAATCTGACGTACACCCCTTGGCCGGTCAATTCTGTCACCTGACATACGTATTGGTGCCCATGGGGTAGCGATTCAATCACGCCACCATGTCCATCTACTCGGGCACAAGTTTTCAGTTTGGGGCTTCCCCTCCATGGCTCAACATGCAGATATTGCCGTTTGCGCCCATGTTGCATGCTGGGCAATCTTGCGCCACTACAGCGAGCGATTTCCTCCACATCGCGAGTTTCTTGTCCATGACGTTACAAGGCTTGCCACCCCCTTTGACCCTGGCGGACTAACTCCTTCTTTTGGTCTTGACATTTTGCAGGCAGAGCGAATTTTCCAAGTGGCTGGATGTTTTCCTGTGGTTGTCCGTAAAAAAACAGATTTGGCTTTAGAGTTCTATTCGCAACTGCTGGCTTATCTAGAGTCTGGATTTCCATTATTTGTTGCCATGAAGAAACGTCAACATGCGATTGTTGTTGCAGGGTACGCGTGGGAATTTCGCCCTGCCTCTCAACCTTCTTCTAACCCACATGTTTGGTCTCAAGTTGGCTCTCTTCTCGCAATCGACGATAATTCTCTGCCGTACGTAAACGTCGATACAGAGCAATCAGATTCGTCTAATGGCCGAGCCTATACAGCCCAGGATTTTGATGCTTTCATCGTACCATTGCCTGAAAAAATTTTTTACCCGGCTGATGCCATTGAAGGCCTTTCTAAAAGCCTTTCTGTGCTACTCCAGAAGGCTTTCGGGATACCAGATGGGGATAAATTATTTAGGCGATATTTCGTCACCACCATTTCAGCTTTGCGGAACTACGCTCGGGGGCATCGATCGGAATTAGGCGAAGTGCTAACTGGTTTGCTTATGCGTCTTGATACGGCTCAATTTATTTGGGTAGTAGAATACGCATCCGAAACGCAGTGGACTCAGAGGCATGTCACCGCGCGCGCCATAATTGATGCAAGCGCAAGCCCGCGAGACCCTCTTCCTATTTGGCTGTTACATGATGGAGAGTCGGCGCTCGTATTTGACCGTACATCTGTGGGAGCCGATAGCCAACACGGCCTAGTAAAACTTAAACGACCGGAAGGTACTCCGCTAGGGCGAATGGAACAGAATCTGCGACCGATTAATAAAAACTGAAGACAAACCTTCTAGTCGACATTACTCAGGAGCAAATTATTATGGATAAGCGGTTCAGGGAATATCTGGAAAGGCAAGGAATGGAAGCACTTGATAATAAAATTTTAGAAGACTACACCAAGACCATGACCGAGACCGTAATCCCGAAAATAACCGAAAGTATCAGACAACGTGAACAACATGCGATGGAACTCCGCTTCTCACCCTTTGCAACATATGATTCGAAAGGGAAGTGCGATTAACCGTGAGTCCCCCCGTGCTTAAAGCGATCATAAGCTGCTTTGATAATTGCCTCCAGCGCTTCAGTACTTGCATGATCTAGATCAGGGTCTTCCCGAAGAAGTTTAGTCATCATGGCGATAGGCTCACTAGCTTGTTTCGGAGTGTCAGTTAAAAAATCTACCGGGTTAAGTCCCGACCAAGCCGACAATGCGGTAAGGCTTTCAGCATCTGGCTGACGACCTTTTGACATTCGCGACAAGGTCGTCTGTGAAATCCCTGTCCGCTCACTTACGGTCTTCCAATTGGTGTTTCGAGCCTTAACTGTGGCACTAAGCGCCTTATAAAACCCATCAAAATCAAATTGCGAACGCCTAGCCATTTGCTTCTTCAATTATTGCTCAAAGGCAATTGACATGCTTTTCAGCAATTGATAATATATCCTCATCAGTTAGCCAAGTCAAGGGAGAAAACATGATGACTACGAACGATGATAGCAAATTGCGCAACGCAGAAACCGCCGCTGGCGGCGGCAGTATTGATAAGGATGGAGACAAGACCGTCACCATAGAAGTTAATGGTCACAAAATAAAAATGCTTGAGGGGCCTGCAACAGGCCAAGAAATCAAAGATGCCGCAATAAAGGAAGGCATTGAGATCGAGCCTAATTTTGTGCTTCAGTTGGAATTGCCCAACGGCTCAAACAAAGTGATCGGCGATGACGACAAAGTCAGCCTTCACAAGAATATGAGCTTTACTGCGATTGCGCCAGATGACAACAGTTGAAGGCAGGAGGTTCAGATGAAGCAGGGTGTCACCGATGCAATTGAAGAACTGAAGAAAGCTTTTCCATCATCGACCGTCACCTACAACGAAGATGGTCAAGGGGGAGCCCATGTCTTTGTCGAAAGCGTAGATATCGGCGAACGCTTTGTCCCATCGGCTACATGGATGGGCGGGCACATCACAGCACATCACCCCTATGCGGATATTTATCCTGTATTTATAGATGCTACCGTATGCCGGGTTGACGGACAAGAGTTCAATGAAGCAGTCACACACGGCCACAGCTTCGCCGACCGGCCTGCAATTCAAATCTCTCGCCGAAACAACCGAATCCAGAACAACCCACAAACTGCCGTCGCGAAATTCATGAAGATAATTGATTTTCTGGAAAAGATGCAATGACATCACAACCTACTTGCGACATCTTGATTGCCCCTGACGACCATGCGCGCTTAATGGCGCATCTTTTCCCTGGCGATCGTGACGAACATGGAGCTGTGTTGCACGCTGGTGTCGTAGCATCCGGCCCTGCTCTTCGCTTGGCTATTCGACATGTTGAACCTGCCATGTTCGGGCGCGATTATGTAAAGGGCAAGCACGGTTACCGGGCGCTTGACCCTACTTTCATTCACCACCAAATTACTCAATGCCGAGATCAACATCTCGCTTATCTAGCTGTTCACAACCACGACTGTGACCGCCGTGTTAGTTTTAGCCGAATTGACCTCCAATCGCATGATCGCGGTTATCCGGCGTTGCGCGATATTGGCAAGGGTATACCAGTTGGCGCGCTGGTTTTCGGCCGCCGTTCTGTTGCCGCTGATGTCTGGTTGCCTGACGGAACACGCAGGCCACTTGGCACATATCGCGTCATCGGCCAAACAATCATGAGACTTTATTCCGACCCGCAGTCAGTAAGCGGTGCGTCTCTCGCGCACGACCGGCAGGTTCGGATGTTCGGCACTGCCGGACAGGCGGTGCTAGGCATGAGCAAGGTCGCGGTAGTGGGTTTGGGGGGAGTTGGTTCGTTAGTGGCTGAGTATCTCGCACGGCTTGGAGTCGGCCATCTTGTATTGATTGATCCAGATTCAATCGAAGGCACCAACCTTTCGCGAGTTGTCGGCGCAACTGCGGCAGATATCAAAGTTGGTCTGCCCAAAACAAAGATCGCAGTTCGTCATGCCCGCGAAATGGCCATCGATACAGTAATTGATGCGATTTCTGAGGATGTTACAAAAGAATCAGTTGCTGAAACTCTGCGGGATTGCGATTTTATTTTCCTTGCGGCTGATTCAATGCGTGCACGGTTACTTGTCAACGCGCTCGTTCACCAATATCTAATCCCGGCAGTCCAAATAGGCGCAAAAATTCGGCCAAATACATCAGGATTATTAGAAGACACAATGTCGGCGGTGCGCCATATTAGGCCTCGCTATGGGTGCCTATGGTGTAACGGATTGATTGATCCGGTGCAACTTGCGATCGAAGCAAAGACCGACGAAGAGCGCAAGGACCAAGCTTATGGGGTAAACGCCCCAAACCCAAGCGTAATCACATTGAATGCGGTTGCCGCGGCACATGCAGTGAATGATTTTCTATTTGATTTCTTGAGCATTCGCTCACAAAAAAACGAAGCAGCCTACCAACATTTCCATTTCCTCAAAGGCGAGGTTAAACGTGTAATTCCTCGCCGTGATTCGAACTGTAGCGAATGCGAGCACAGGTTTGGTATGGGAGACGCAATGGAATTGCCGACGGTCACCGGATAAAACGGGGCTTTGAAAAAGATCAGCATCTACGGACAACAATACTCCGCCAATTGTGACGCAGCGCCCGGCGCGCAAACGACTCCATAACGATAGTGCCCGGTATTGAAAAACAGCCCCCGAATCCTGTCGTGCGCACCGATCCTCGGCCCGGAGGCGCCACCCGCTGGACGCAAGCCCGACCTTTGCGCATCCGGCTCCGCCGCCAACAGATCTGGGCACCAGCGGCGGGCAAAGCTCGTCAGCTCCTCTCTCGCCTGCTCGGTGACGTCCGTGTCAAACCCCACGTCCTCGTCGGTCGCGCCCGCCAGCACTTCGCCATTCGCCCGCGCCACCAGGTATCGGTGGCCATCCAGGACAATCGGTAGATTCCCTGCTTCCACAGACCGCCAGGCGACGATCTGTCCCCGGCGCGGGCGGACCGGCGATTCTGGCTCAGCGGCCTCCGGCAGTTCTGCGCTCCACGCGCCGGCCGCGATCACCACTTGCCCGGCCTGCCATTCTTGCTCGCCACTTCTCACGCCCTGAACCTGATCCCCGTCCTGCAGAATCCCGGAAACCCGGGCGGCCTCCCAGCGCACTCCCGCATCCTGAAGCCTGGAGCGGAACGCCCCCATGAACCGGTACGGGTCGATCTGAGCCACTTCCGGCAGCAAGGCCACGTCGTGTTCGGGGACCGCCAGTTGAGGAAACCGTCGCCGGCACTCACTCGGGCTCAAGGTTTCGCAGCCCAGCCCCTGGGCCTTAGCCCACCCTGCCGCCTGCCCGGCCTCCATGCCGACGACGAGCAATCCGCGTCGCTCGAACCCTGCCTCCGACTCAATCCCCGCGCACAACTTCGGGTAAGCCGCATGGCCGTAGCGCGCCAGGCTCGCCCAGGCCCCCTCGCCCGTCGGGTCGAAAATGGAAAACAGAATCCCGGCCGAGGCCGGCGTGGCGGCACCGGGCCTCTCGGCATCCAGCACCTGCACTTCGATTCCTTTCTGCGCCAGCGCGTGCGCGGTGAGCGCACCGATGATGCCCCCTCCCACCACGCAGGTGTCCATATTGGATCAGTCTTCGACGCGTTCGGCCTTCAGGATCAGGATCTGGCTTTGAGGGACGTCGCTGTGTGGACCATGGCTGCCGGTCGCCACCCCGCTGATGGCATCAATCACTTCGGTCCCTTCGATCACCTTGCCAAACACGGCGTAGCCCCAGCCCTGTGGGTTTTTCCCGCTATGGTCGAGAAACCCGTTGTCCACCGAGTTGATGAAAAACTGCGCGGTGGCCGAATGCGGGTCGCCGGTACGGGCCATGGCGATGGTGCCCCGCTCGTTCTTTAGGCCGTTGTCGGCCTCGTTCTCGATCGGGGGCAGGGTCGCTTTCTGCTTGAAGTCCCGGTCGAAACCGCCGCCCTGGATCATGAATCCCTTGATGACGCGGTGGAAGATCGTCCCGTCGTAGAAACCGTCCTCGACGTATTTCAGGAAGTTCTCGGTCGTCATTGGCGCGTTCTTTGCATCCAGTTGAAGCACGAGAGTGCCGGACGAGGTTTCCATCCGGACCTTGGGGGTATTGTCGTTCGCAGCCATCAGTAGATTTCCTGAAAGCAGCAGCACGGCCAGCGCCGCGCCGATCTGCGGCATTCCTTTTCTTGGCAAGAGCATTTGTACTTTCTGTTGGTTTTTGGAACGGCTATTATCCACCAAGAGTCCAAGCCTTCCAATGGAATAATCCGGGACAAACACCCTCATCGTAGACAAACCGGCCGGCCCCGCACAGCCGCGCGAACTGCCGCTCCTGCGTCCGGTTCGGGTACAGGCGGTAGCGGGAGGCCCGGTGCATGATAGGCATACTCTATCATGGGGATTCCACATCAAACCCGGAAGCCCTTTTCATTCTGCCTCAGCACGTCCTCCAGCTTTCCGAGAATGCCAGACAAGCCGTGCTGAACGGTTGTCCATCATATTTACACGGCCACGCTTGTCCCGACGCTTGCCGCCCGTTGACCGTCAATTGCGCCTTCATGGCAGGGATCATGACGACACACGCGCCATAATTTCTTTCAGGGAGGCGGGCAGGCTGTTCATGTGCCATCAATAGCGGCTCGATCAGGCGATACCAGCTCAGTGTGATTTCGTCCCCTCCGGCCAGCACCTTCTGTGTCCATTGCCCCTGCAGGTCTCCGTGGCGTGAGAATTCAGCCTCGATAATTGCAATTCGATGGCTGGCTGTAGCCGGATTCAGCATGCCCTGCACGGTCGATTGCAGCAAGCGCACCAAAGCTTGATTGTCGGAGTAAATTCGCCATTCATCGTCCGTCAGTTCACTTTTGATGAATAGCACGTGACCTGACCCTCGAAGGGAATAGGTGATGGTCCAGAGACTCGCATCGGTGGTAAAGGGTTCGCCCGGTGCACGGCTGAGGCGGATAAAGGGGTTTTCGCCGTTCAAGATCAACGTGCCCGGCAGGATGGGTGGCAGGGCCGGGCCAGTCTCGCTGGAAAGATCAAGCCTGGATGTGGACATAATCAGTACTCCTTAGATAATTGAATTGGATGCGGTTCACAGGCAGGCAATGGTTTTCCAGTTCTCAATGCACTCCAGCCCGACACACTGCCTGTCATGGTGGTTTTGAGAGACATGCAATGATGGTATTCTATTTGAACTGAGATGCGATATCCGACTCGGAGTCTCGGCGGCATCGACGGCATTGAGCGCGGTCTCTTACGTTCTGAACTTCACGGAGAAGTACGACCATGACAAGACCCACGCACACGAAAGAAGCGATCCGCGCGGCCATGGATCACCTGATTGATCGCGCCACCCATTATGATGTCGATGCACTGGAGACGATTTACCACAAGGACTTTCACACCACCCTGGTGATGCCAGACAGTACGGTCATCACGTTTGGCAAGCAGGAATTCATCGCCCATTTCCGCAAGCAGGCAGAAGAAGGCAGGACCCAGCTCAATGACTGGGCCGACTGGCATGATTTCCATGTGCTGGGCGATTCCGCAGTGTGTGTGCTGACACGAAAACACAGTGGCATGAGTGGCGAGGAGATGAAGCTTCTGTGCAACATCGAATGGCGATTCGAGGATTCACGCTGGCAAGTGCTTCGCGAACAGATTTTTCTTCGCCCGCTGGACGAGTGAAGCAGGTTGTTTCCCGTCAAGCCACCCGCCTTGCTGCTTTGGCTGCACCACCTAGACTAAGGCACATCGGTGGTTGGGAAGAGGAAAAGGGAGTCGTACTGTGAAAGTCATGGGACTTGGAGTCAAGTATAAAAATCCATAAAAATCCCAAAGTTATCCTTGGCATACTGCTCGTGGCAGGTTTCAGTGCGGATGGATACGGTTCGCAGGCTGTCACACCGCACCCGACTTCCATAGATGCACATTTGCAGGCCTCGGGCGAAGGCTTGCCATTTGATGCCTCCCGGCATCTCGATTTCGAAGACTACGCGGTGCAGACACGCGAACGGCTCAAACGCCACCGGGTGTTTCTGGATCCACGCCGTTCCCGCCTTGAGCTGGATGCGGCCACCCCGTTCGAGCGCCGCCCTGGCGAGCATTGCACGCCTGTGGCCGATGGGCGTGCCGGTCGGGGAATCTTGCTGGTACACGGGCTTTCCGATACGCCGCTTGCGATGACCGACCTGGCCGATGCGTTTGCAAAGCGCTGTTTTCTGGTGCGGGTGCTGTTGCTGCCAGGGCACGGCACGCGTGCAGGCGACCTGCTTGAGGTCCAACGCAGCGACTGGCGCAGTGCGGTACGGTTCGGGCTCGATACCCTCAAGCGCGATGCCGAGGCCGTCTTTGTCGGCGGCTTCTCGCTCGGCGGGCTGCTGGCCGTGCACGCCGTACTGGAGGACACCGAAATCAAAGGGGCCTTTATCTTCTCTCCGGCCCTGATGCTTGCCGATGCGTGGCTGATTCGCCAGGCAGTGTGGCTGCGCCATGTCCTTGCCTGGGCGGACCGCGATGCGCCCGTTGACTATGCCCGCTACGAAGCCATGCCGATGAACGCCATGGCCGAGACCTGGCTGCTGACCCGCGAGCTGGAACAATTGCTGGAAACCCGGAATGTAAGCGTGCCTGTATTCATGGCACAAAGTGCTGATGATCCCGTAATCAGCGTCGGTGTCAATGAAAAGTACTTCCGTAAACACTTCACGCATCCGGACAGCCGATTGATTGTGTACCGGCGCAATCTGCAGGACGTCGATGCCCTGGATTCGCGCATCCGCTACGTCAACAGTTTTTTGCCCGCACAACGGATTGCCAGCTTCTCCCACGTATCGCTGCACATCGCGCCGACCCACGCACACTATGGCATAGCTGGGGATTATCGAAGCTGCGGCCAAGGTGCAGGTGAGCGCAATCCGGATGCACTTTCACGTTGCCTGACGGCCTTGAACCCCTGGTATGGTGAATTCTACCGCGAACCTCCCGCGACGGTACCCGATCCTGAGGCGATAGCACGCCTGACCTTCAATCCACGCTTCGAGGCGATGTTCGATGCCGTGGATGAGTTCATTGCAGCCCAGGCGTTATAAGTCGAGTGTACAAGTCGCAACCTGTCAGGTCGCAAACCCGAGAGGGAGTGCTTCGAGGAAACCAGCCCATCCATCCCGGACTTGCGCAACAATTGACCCTGACACTCCTTCGGCAAGCGCTCGTCCGAAGTGCACCGCTGCAGTTCCATGTCTTGTTGGCACTGCCTGCCTTGGTCAATGTGCTGATGACCGAATGGCAGTTGTGTCCTGCATCCAGCAAAGGGACCGGCCTGACGGCTTCATCCGGCCCAATAAACCCGACTTGCTCAAATCCGGCCCAGACGCTGATGGCATTTTCATCGTGCTCGTCGCCTATGGCACGAAACAGCGTCACTACCTGACCTTCCAGGCAACACTCGATGGCCTCCTGATAGGGCTGGGTTCGTACAATCTCGTGCAGGATTCCGGGTATCTCGACCGCGGTAACCCCCTTCTAAAATAGATGGTGCCGGCGAGAGGAATTGAACCCCCGACCTACTGATTACGAAACAGTTGCTCTACCGACTGAGCTACACCGGCACTGCACCTCACCCCATTTTAACCGAGTGGCCCGTCACTCGAAGGGCGGCCAAGCCCATTGCAGCAAAGCCTGCCGCTGGCGCGGACGGCAGGCGAGATCGCCCGGATCACAGTTCTTCCGGATCTGCGCCGCATGACGCACGATGCCTTTCCATCTGCGAATCTGGGCCGCATCCACCACCGGGTCGCGCCGACCCAGGGAATAGCGGCAGTACCACTGGAACCAGCCGCGCGGGTCGTCGCCGATGATCCAGCCCTTCTCCCGCCAGACCCCAAGCGGCTGCCGCGACTTGATGCCGAAATAGTTAATTCCGGGATCCGGCTCCTCGCTCAGTTTCGCGCCGCGATACCAACTGGCGGGAAATTCCGAGCGGCAGTCGTTCAGGTACTTCCCCTCGAACACGCCGTGCGCCAGCATTTCCTTCGGTGTGAAATGCGGAGTGAATCCGTCTGCAAAATCCCGTCCTGCCCGCGCTTCCAGCAGGTAGCGGTAATCCGGCTGCATTTTGTCGTGCACCTCGACCCAGACGCCGGGGGCGTATTTCCGGGACATGTCCGTGTCGGGTTTTCAGCGGTCCGCGGCCGATAGATTCCGGGTTGCGGGCTTCAAGTCCACCGAATCAGCGAAAGGGAGATCAGCCGGCAACCCGCAGGGTCACGTCCACGCCCACCAGACCGGATTTTCCCAAGATCTCATCCGGCACCTTCACCTTGATCTGGGAGACATCCAGATCCTCGATCTTTCCGGAATCGACGTGGTACAGGTGATGGTGCGGCGCCAGATTGGTGTCGTAGATGCGCGAGCGGTCGCCCAGGTTCAACTCCTGGAGCAATCCTTTCTCGACGAACAGCTCCAGCGTGTTGTAGACCGTGCTGCGGGAAATCGAGGTGTCGCTCGCCTGCACCCGGCGGAACAACTCCGATGCCTCCATGTGCTGCCGGCAGGTAAACAGGATAGCGCTGATCGCGACGCGCTGGCGGGTCGGCGTGATGCCGTGCGCACGCAACAGGGCCGCCGCTTCGTCGACGTTGGAGATTGGGACTGATTCCAATTCCATGCCGCCATTGTACTCCTGATTCGTCCTGCTGCCCGTAAGACCTCCCGCCTCATGAAAAGCGGGAGAATTCTAAGCTGGAGGAAACAATAAAATTTATGTATATTCAATCATTTACTGAAATGAATCGTCTAAACACCAAAACGCAGAGGGATTGGGACTATAATAGCGCGCCCAAATAAAATCACGATTATTTGGATTTGTTAGGGGGAAAAATAATGGGCGTACAGGCGATTGATGTAGCCGACTACATTCTTAAAAATCTTGGCACAATNCCCGCCATGAAACTCCATAAGCTTGTCTATTATTCTCAGGCTTGGTCTCTTGTGTGGGATGACAAGCCCATTTTCCATGACCGGATTGAAGCATGGGCAAATGGCCCGGTTATCCGGGCCTTGTATAACAAACACAAAGGAAGATTTCGCATAGGCAGCATTAAGGGTGCCGAATGGAAATTGCTGAACTCTGAACAGCGCGAAACCATTGATGCTGTTCTCGATCACTATGGTGACAAATCTTCACAGTGGCTCAGTGATTTGACTCACATGGAGGCCCCGTGGCAAGAAGCACGAGCAAAAGCGAGTCTTGCCAGTGGACAACGTGGAAACGCATGCATCACTCATGCATCTATGGCTGAATACTACTCTGCTTTGTAACGCAACTTGGGCAGGAAGCCAGCCAAGAAATTATCCAAATCATCCGAACTCCCCCATCCCACTAAAAAGCAAAGAGTGGCGGGGATTCGGGCAAAGAAGGTCATTTGTCCTGGAGATTCAGTGCGTGTGACAAGAACGGTCCTTGGCCTTGGCTGAAACTATCAGACCCAAAAACATACCAGCGTGTAATTAAGAAATTGTCAGATTTTGAACAAATGAACCCAGAGCAAATCAAGAATACCGGGAGTCACCCTATTGGTGTTTATAAGATTGTGAAAGGCGCTAGAGATCGCCTTCAGCAACTTCGTAAAGATGATGTTGATGAACTTTACTCGTTTCGAATTTCTAGCAGAGAAAGGGTCTGGTGCATAAGGAAGCAGAATGTTATGGAGGTCTTGTGGTGGGACCCAGAGCACAGCGTATACCCAACACAACCTGGCAATACCTAGACGGCTCACACCGTCAACTTCCTGTATGCAATAGTCTCGCCGATCATCGCCCGGGTCGGGTCGCCACTATTAGTGCTTGCATGCCATTCGCGGATTTTTCAGCCCGGTGGACTCCCTGGAGAAAGAATTCCCGCGCCATATATCCTAAAATGCGGGAAGTTATTGACTTTCCGGCCTGCTGTGCCGGGGAAATCCGACCGCCTCCCATGCCTGCCTGCTCGACCGCCTCTTCTCCTCAAGCCCAGATATTCCCCGTGCCTGACGCGACAGCGAAAGCGGCACTGATCGACCGGGCCGGCTATCTCGAGAACTACCGCCGCTCGATCGAGGACCCGGAAGGATTCTGGCTGGAACACGGCCGAAGGCTTGATTGGATCCGGCCCTACACGCACATCCGGGACGTCTCCTACGATGCGCCCGACCTGCACGTCCGCTGGTTCTACGACGGCAGCCTGAACGCCTGTTACAACTGCGTGGACCGCCATCTCGAATCGCGGGGAGACCAGGTCGCCATCCTTTGGGAAGGCGATGAACCGGACCGAGACAAAGCCATCACCTACCGGGAACTGCATCAACAGGTCTGCCGCTTCGCCAACGGGCTCAAGGCGGCCGGGGCTCAAAAAGGCGACCGGATCACCATCTACATGCCGATGATCCCGGAGGCGGCCGTAGCCATGCTGGCGTGTGCGCGGATCGGCGCCATCCACTCCGTGGTGTTCGGCGGCTTCTCGCCTGAAGCGCTGGCGGGACGCATCCGCGACGCCGACAGCAGCATGGTCATCACGGCCGACGAGGGCGTACGCGGCGGCAAGCGGATTCCGCTCAAGGCGAACGCCGATCAGGCCGTCGAAGCCTGTCCCTCGGTCAAACACGTCGTGGTCGTCCGCCACACCGGCGCGGAGATCGCGTGGAGCGAAAGTCGCGACCTTTGGGCGCACGACCTGGCCGCGCAGGTCGACGACGACTGCCCCCCGGAAGAAATGGCCGCGGAAGACCCGCTGTTCATCCTCTACACCTCGGGCTCCACCGGCAAGCCAAAAGGCGTGCTGCACACTACCGGCGGCTACCTGGTTTACGCCTCGATGACCCACCAGTACGTGTTCGACTATCACGAAGGCGAGATCTACTGGTGCACGGCCGACGTCGGCTGGGTGACCGGGCACAGCTACATCGTGTACGGCCCGCTGGCCAACGGCGCCACCACCCTGATGTTCGAAGGCGTACCGAATTACCCGGATGCCTCCCGTTTCTGGCAGGTCTGCGACAAGCACCAGGTCTCCCTTTTCTACACCGCGCCCACGGCCATCCGCGCACTGATGCGCGAGGGCGAGGAGCCGGTGCGCCGGACTTCTCGCAAAACACTCCGCGTGCTCGGCACGGTCGGCGAACCGATCAACCCGGAAGCCTGGCTGTTCTACCACCAGGTCATCGGCGACGGCCGCTGCCCGGTGATGGACACCTGGTGGCAAACCGAGACGGGCGGAATCATGATCACTCCCC
>JGI24794J26673_10001707_pt1 | contig 12727 bp, 9 predicted proteins | sample MesohylPK_FD_26673 | JGI IMG/M metagenome (IMG submission 26673) | reverse complement strand
AATCAACATAAACCGAACTTCGGTGTCTTATGATAACCATTAATTTCTTTTCTGTCAAAGTTAATATTTCAGCCACTTGCTTGCAGATTGACACCATCTTAAATAAATTTAATTCGGTGTAAAAATAACTTGATACCCAACAAAATAATGCCAACCAGAAACATATTTGGAAACCAATATAACGTACTTTGGAAATGCTCAGTAAAATTTATAGGTGCTTTAAGGATTGGAATTTTCAAGGCATAAAATATCATCAGTCAATGCTGAATGTAAATATAGAAACACCAAGGATAACTATGCTAATAGTTTTTATAATCTTCTTGAGCATAAATTTCATTTCACACATTTCTATTTTTGTTGCAACAAATTGAGCCTTGTTTAAGCGCAAGGGCTAAACCCATTATTTCTCGACTTCAGACATTTTAGCATTTTTCAAAAAAATTATTCCCCATTTATTGGTCATTTAAGTGCAGTTCAATTGCATTTTTGAAATGTAGTGTTTTTTTGGAGTCAGACCCTTATTTTACTGGAGTTTCAGCGATTACATGTCGGAAGTCAAGAAAGAAGAAGAGAACGGATTGGTCAAGCCTGACTGATTCCAGATTTCCATGAGTAGGGCCTTTGAGACACATAGAAAGTAAAGTTGGGCTAGACATTTTGTTAAATCAAACGTGAGAGATTGAGACCAGTATATAGAAGTGTTCTAGGAAACGTCGTTCACTAGAATGAGAAAATAACCACTCACTCATTCTCGTTGCGCTGGCAAATAATGTGTGAATAAGAACCACATACATTGTCTGCCGCCAAACCAGTGTCCGGAAGTTGATTGCCAAATGAATCGATAACTCCAAACAGTCTTTTGAATTCAGAGTTGATTTTGATCTGTTGCGAATAATGGAACTCGTGCCCCGAGAAGGAATATCCAGCAAAGGGAGTATCTTTCAACCCCTGAAGTAACCTGTAGCCCAAGTGAAGCTTGGGTGATTTCATAGAGGTTGTGTGGGGAAGTAAACCAAGCATTGGGTGTTGATGACCCTCCTTATCCTCAAGTATATTGCCGAGTACCATGAACCCTCCACATTCGCCATATATAAGGGCACCTCTGGATTGCGCCAACCTCATTTTATTCTTATAATTAGTATTGTTGGCAAGCAAATCTGGATATAATTCTGGATATCCCCCAGGCAAGAAAACTGCATCAGCATCTTCTTCAGGACCCTCATCCTTAAGGGGAGAGAAAAAANTAACTCTAGCACCGGCTGAATGCCACGCATCAAGCTGATGGGTATACATAAAGCAGAATGCTTGATCGTTAGCCACTGCAATGTTTTGTCCCAAAGGAATTAAGCTGGTGTTATTTGTAATGCTTTTNACGAGTTTTGGTGCGTCGGCTAGTTTTAATATTTGGTCAACATCAATTGATTCAGTCATTTGATTTGCTATGCCGCAAACCAGCTTTTCTATGTCTAAATTTTCTGAAGGAGTGACTAATCCCAAATGTCTTTCTGGAATAGCGAAGGATTGGGCTTTTGGTAGCCAGCCCAATAATTTAATGTTATGCTTATTGAGTTGATACGTGGCACCAAGAAGATGCTTGTTTGAGGCAATTTTATTTAGAATAACCCCAGCTAATCTAATTTGGGGGCGAGCCTGACTTAATCCCAATGGAGGAAGTAAGATTGATTGGGACTGTTGAGAAGCATTAATGATCATGACAATGGGGAGATCAAGAGCTTCAGCTAAATCAGCAACACTTCCCCTCCCCTCTTCTCCAGCTCCATCTAAAACCCCCATGGCTCCTTCAATTACTAAAATGGTTTCCTTTTTAGTGTGGCTGAGTGATAACCTCCTTGAAGCAACCTGACCAATTAATTCTTGACTCATAGCCCAACTATCAAGATTGACTGATGGGATACCGCAAGCAACCGTGTGGAACATTGGATCAATGTAGTCTGGGCCCGCTTTGGCAGGTAATACGTGAATGTTTTTCTGAGCTAACACACGCAATAGACCAAGAGTGAAAAGCGTTTTTCCTGACCCAGAACAAGGGGCCGAGATGATTATTCCCTTAATTGTGTTTCTCCATCAAAGTCAAGATATCTCCTTTCAGGAACTACTTGAATAATGAATACCCTTGGGATTTTTTAGAAGGGAATTGATGGCGGGAGTAATGATTCTGTGAAGATGAACATTCCAACCAATACAAATGATAGACGGAGCCTTCATTTCATATGTTTTTACATCTTCAACCACCTTACCTAAGGTGCTTTCTAAAAACCTCTGCTCCTCCAAAGTGGCATTGGATATCACAGCGATCGGTTCCTCTCGTTTTCGTCCATAAGTCAAAAGGCATTTGACAATCTTATCTAAGTTTTTAATTGCCATGTAAATTACAAGAACTTGAGAGCCTTTTGCTAATAACTCCCAGTTCAATGCCTGAGGGGCATCGCCAAATTGATCATGGCCTGTCATGAAAGTAACACTTTGATTAGTTTCTCTATACGTAAGAGGAATTCCGGCATAAGCCAATCCCCCTATTCCTGCCGAGATGCCCGGAGTAATTCGAATGGGAATTTGATCCCGTGCGAGGGCTAAAGCCTCATCACCACCTCTTCCGAAAACGAATGGGTCACCTCCCTTAAGTCTCACTATCCTGTTTCCTTTCTTGGCAAGTTCAATCAGGATGTGCGATATATCTTGCTGTGTAACTGATGGTTTGCCCCCCCTTTTACCCGCATAAATTTTTTCAGCTGCAGGATTGCATAACTCTAATAGCTTTGAATTAACAAGCGCATCATAGATAACGACATCCGCCCTGCTTATAGCAAACATGCCATGCATAGTGATTAAACCAGGGTCTCCAGGCCCAGCCCCCACCAGCCAAACAAGTCCTTTAGGGAAAGGTGGAATTTCGGTCCCCGTTGTTGTATAAAATCGGTCAATAAATGACATCGTTAACCTAGAGTTGCCCACCACTTAAAATTTTAGATTTTCTCATAAACACGAATTTCTCAGCGATTTCTTCCGATGAACTTCTATTGCGAAGTATATGGGGTTTTATTTCTTCAAAATAAAACCCTAATTTGTAATACTCATATCAATAAGTTAAGTTGAATAATAATTTCAAAACTAATTTATTGTGTTGACTTAACGTAACTCACTTGCTGCGGGTTTTAAAAATTTTCTCTCACATTTATAAATGACATTTGATCTCACCGGTCTCATAACGCTTCCCAATACTTCATGAACAAAACTAAACTTAGAAATGGTTATACAACGGGAGCTTGTGCAACTGCTACAAGTGTGGCGGCATTCAACGCCCTTATAAGCGGCCGGTGGGAAGATAAAATCACAATCCAATTACCGCGAGGAAACCAAGCAACGTTTGAACTATGTTATAAACATCTTGAGTCCAATTGGGCTCAAGCAGGAACAATCAAAGATGCTGGCGACGATCCCGATATCACCCATGGAGCAGAAGTGAGATCTAAAGTTTGGATTGATAATTCAATAAAAGGAATTCAGTTTCGTGGAGGTCAGGGAATTGGAATTATTACCAAGCCCGGTTTGCCATTACCAGTCGGTGAACCCGCTATCAATCCGGTTCCTCGGGAAATGATCAGGTCCTCAATTCAGACCGTGGCCAACGAACTTCAAGTTGAGCTAATGTTGTCGTGGAAATCTCTATCGCTAATGGATCCGAACTCGCCAAAAAGACATGGAATCCACGATTAGGTATTGAAGGCGGCTTATCAATCCTTGGTACAACGGGTATCGTAAAGCCCTTTTCATGTTCGGCTTGGATTGCCTCAATTCATATGGGAATCGATGTCGCCAAGACCAATGGGGCAAAGCATGTCTGTGCTTCGACTGGCTCAGTCTCTGAACTTTCGGCACAAAAACATTTTGGCTTGCCAGACTGGGCCATGCTGGATATGGGTGATTTTGTCGGGGGAACTCTCAAATATCTCCGTAAGCATCCAATTCCAAACTTAACAATCGCTGGTGGATTTGGCAAAATATCAAAACTAGCTAACGGAGCTGGTGACCTTCATTCCAAGCGTTCTCAGGTTGATTTTGAATTCTTGTATCAACTCGCTTTAAGTGATCAAAACCTCAACAATACAATGCCGTTGAACGATATTTTGAGTGCGAACACAGCAAACCAAGTTATCGAAATCTGTGGAGATAAAATCGCTCAACTCGTTGCGAAAAAAGCTCAATCAGTTGCCGCTACAATGCTGCAAAATGCACCAATCAATGTGAACATAATGATTGTCGACCGACAAGGACAAATTCGAGCTTCTACCCATAATGATGGTCTCAACAATTTTTGAATGAAACCCTTCATGAAGATACTTGTTCTAGCCGGCACAAGCAATGCAAGGCAATTATGTCAGCAATTGAATGAAATTCAAGGGTTGCATATTATTGCTTCATTAAGAGATGACCCGTACTATTCGGAATACCCTGTTCAACTTCGAACAGGAGGATTCGGAGGCATAGAAGGTATTGTCTCTTACATACGAATGAATGCCATTGATATCTTGATTGATGCTACGCATCCTTTTGCTTCCCAGATAAAACTAAATGCAATACAGGCCGCAAAAAAATTAGGTATTGAATTACTCGTCTTGAAGCGCCCTCTGTGGCAACCAACACCTGAATGCCAATGGATTAGTACTTCTACATTACTTGGTGCCTGCGAATTAATCCCAAAAGGATCAAGAGTGTTGGCGGCTATTGGTCACAAGAATTTATTTCACCACTTTCCAACAATCACGTCTCGACTCGCCACATCAAAGGTTTTTTTACGTACAATGTCACCGATTTTCGACCATTTACCATCACATTGGGAAGCCATTCATTACCGCCCACCTATATCGGTCAATTCCGAACTAAAGTTGTTTGATCAATACAGAATTTCCTGTTTGTTATGCCGCAATTCGGGAGGAGTTTCCGGTCATCACAAACTCACTGCTGCATCACAACTGGGACTACAGATATTTATGGTGAACCCACCAAAGATAAATTATGGGCATGAAACCAATATCAAATGTTTCAATTCTGTTGAGGAAATAATGAATGAGAGGTTTAAGTCAGGATGAGTTAACTTAATTTCCTTAAACTAAACGTTATATTCGTATCACTCAGATGAATAAAGTACAAGGCCGTGATTGATGAAAAAAATACCGACGACAATCATTACTGGTTTTCTAGGAGCAGGAAAAACAACCCTCGTTCGTCATCTCCTTGGACACTCCAACAATCAACGCCTTGCTCTGATCATTAATGAATTTGGTGAACTTGGCATTGATGGAGAACTTTTACAAACCTGCAATGAAAAGAATTGTCACGGGCAAAGTATTATTGAATTGACCAATGGTTGTATCTGCTGCACTGTTGCCGAAGAATTCACCCCAGCGATAGAAACTATTCTTAACCAAAATCCTCAACCGGACCACATTGTCATTGAAACCTCAGGTTTAGCTCTTCCACAACCTCTTGTCAGAGCCTTTAACTGGCCTGAGATTAAATCTCAGGTAACAGTTGATGGGGTCGTGGTCGTCGTTGATGGACCGGCTTTGTCCAATGGACAGTTCGCAAGTGATCTCAAAGCCATAAAGCAGCAGAGAGCGAATGACGAAGAACTTAATCATGAAACTCCCCTCGCTGAACTTTTTGAAGACCAGTTGGCTTGCGGCGATTTAATCATACTCAATAAAACTGATCAGCTTACCAGCGACACAACCACGCAGTTAATACAGCAACTAGACCATGCCACCAGGGAGGGGGTTCGCGTATTAAAAGCTACAATGGGAGCCATTGAGCCCTCCGTGCTTTTAGGCCTTGATATGGCTACCGAGAACGATTTGTTGGTGCGCCAAGAAATTCATCATACCCATCATGATGAGAGTGTCCACCAAGTTCATGACCATGATGAATTTGAAAGTTGGGTTGTTGAATTACCTTCCTTCACCCACCTTGAACATCTCAAACAGGTTATCAAAAAAGCCATTGTTGATTTCAATATCCTACGCGTTAAAGGATTTAGTGCGATCAATGGAATCCCCCGCCAGTTAGTCCTTCAGGCTGTTGGTCCCAGAATTGATTGCTATTATGATCGACCCTTCAGACCCGATGAAGAATTTTCCACTAAACTTGTTTTCATTTCTGAAGCGGGAGTGGATAAAATCAAACTCTCCCGGCAACTCAATGAGTCTGCGACCCAATGCACATTATAGCGACTCATTCAAAGCATATCCCAGATGGCAGTGAACCAGTTGACCTCAATCAAAACCCTGCAAGTGTTGTTTTTCTTTCAACCGCTGATACTGATCTTGCGATTTTATCACAAGCCGTTCAGAATCATCATTTTGAAGAGAATTTTTTACGTCTTGGTCAACTTTCTTGGCTCACCCATCCTTATTCGGTTGATTTGTTTCTTGAACAAACTGCGCTGCAATCTAAACTCGTTATATTAAGGGCTCTTGGCGGGTTATCCTATTGGCAATACTGCCTTGAGCAATTTTCAGTACAATTACAAGACGCCAATAAAACAATCGTCATTTTACCTGGAGACGATCAGCCTGACTTAGAATTGCTTGCATTATCAAATATTTCTAATCGCCATTGGGAAAACCTCTTCGGATACCTTGTTGAGGGGGGACTGACCAATGCCATCCATTTTTTGTCTTACACGCAACATATTCTTGGTCAAGAACCACGACCTCCCCTACCTATTCCAGAATTAAAAAACGGTATCTTCATCCCTGGTACGACACAACCAAATCTTACCCATTGGCAATCAAAGAGAAATAAAGAGCATCCTGTTGCGATCCTCGTATTTTATCGTGCGTTATATCTCAACGGTAATATTAAGCCCATTAAAGCCATGATTAAGGCCTTAAAGGATAGAGGGATAACCCCCCTAGCCATTTATCTCACTTCGCTTAAAGATAGTGTTTCAAGGGAGTATCTTGAAAAGATCATGACCGANGCTGAACCCGATATNGTTCTNAACTTTACCAGTTTTGCTCTGAGTACTACTTCTGGGACGTCTGATTGGAAACCGACCATCCTTGATGCCATCAATAAACCAGTATTGCAGGTATGNCTAGGGTCTAGTAATCAGGAGGCTTGGCAGGAAAATAGTTGGGGANTGCAATCGCGTGACATCGCCATGTCAGTTTCCCTTCCCGAGCTTGATGGTCGAATATTTACGCGGGCAATTGCGTTTAAAGAACAATCCCCAATCAACGCCGATACCCAATATGCAGTCACGCTCCATGAACCGGTTCAAGACCGGATAGAGTTTGTTGCCGACCTAACTCAAAACTGGATTAGGCTAGGCAGAAAGTCTAATCATCAGAAAAAAATTGGATTGATTTTTGCCAATTATCCCAATAAAGACGGCCGAATTGCCAACGGGGTGGGACTTGATACTCCTCAATCTGCGGTGAATATAATCAAGGTCCTTAAAAGTCATGGTTATAATATTGTCAATCCTCCTCTGTCCGCGCAAGACTTAATTGCACTCCTCCAATCGGGGCCAACAAATAATCTTGACAAGCTTTTACAGTCAGAAAAGAGGATTACCTTGGCGGCAAGCAACTATGTCAAGTTTTGGAAGTCATTACCCATAGTTGTACAAGAGGCAATTGAATCTCGATGGGGGAATTATCAGGATGATCCTTTCTTTGTTGACGATGCGTTTATCCTTACAGTCCATGAACTCGGCCACTTAGCCATTGGTATCCAGCCAGCAAGGGGATATAATATTGACCCCAAGCAAACTTACCATGANCCTAGTCTCGTTCCACCTCATAATTATCTCGCTTTTTACTTTTGGTTACGATTTGAATTTAAATCCGATGCACTCATNCACTTGGGGAAACATGGAAACCTGGAATGGCTACCGGGAAAGGCTTTGGCTTTATCAGAAAATTGCTTTACCGATGCTATTCTTGGTCCCACACCACATTTTTATCCTTTCATTATTAATGATCCAGGCGAAGGAACACAGGCAAAAAGACGGACCCAAGCCGTGATCATTGACCATCTTACCCCACCAATGACCCGAGCCGAGTCCTATGGAGTTTATCACGAGCTAGAACAGTTGCTTGATGAATATTACGAAGCCCACGGTTTGGATAGAAAGAGAACGAAGTATCTTCAATCAAAAATTACTGAGACCCTCACTCAAACTCAATTGGCNGAGGATATCGGCATTAAATTGAATGAGGATCTTGATCAAAAACTCACCAAATTGGATTCTTATCTATGTGACCTCAAAGAACGCCAAATTCGTGATGGCTTACACATATTTGGACAATCNCCCGAGGGTCAACAAAAGCGAGATCTACTCGCTTCTCTCGTTCGCATACCCCGTCACGAGGGTAAGGGATTTAACGCCTCTTTCCTTAGAAGCTTAGCCAAGGATTTAAACTTATTGGAAGGTTTTGACCCACTTGATTGTGAACCTGCGAGCCAATGGATAGGGAAAAAACCAGCTCTTTTGCAATCAATGAGTGATAGTAACTGGCGAACCAATGGCGATACAGTCGAAAGACTCGAACTCCTATTTCTCAATATGCTGGACCAAAAAACTCCTCCGCGCCATTCCACCAAGGATGTTTGGAATTACACCATTAATACGCTCAAACCGCGTGTCGAGTCATGTGGCCGCTTGGAAATTGCGAGCTTAATAAAAGGCTTAAATAGCGAATTTGTTCCCCCGGGGCCTTCCGGTGCACCGACACGTGGCCGTGCCGATATTCTCCCAACTGGGCGTAACTTTTTTTCGGTTGACAGCCGTTCTTTACCCACCCGAACAGCTTGGCAATTGGGCTGGAAATCGGCTTCCTTACTCATTGACAAATTCGTTCAAGATAAAGGTGATTGGCCAAGACAACTCGGTTTAACGGCTTGGGGTACTTCCAACATGCGAACAGGTGGTGATGACATTGCTCAAGCCTTAGCATTAATGGGGGTAAAGCCAACTTGGGACGATAATAGTTCACGAGTCACTGGCTTTGAAATTCTTCCTCTTTCTCTCCTTGGCCGACCCCGAGTTGATGTGACTCTGCGCGTGTCAGGATTTTTTCGGGATGCATTTCCTTTTCAGGTTGATTTGGTCTCAGCGGCAGCCAAAAGCATCATGCAACTTGATGAACTCCCACATGACAATCCAGCCTCTGAAGCCTATAAACGCGATCNAGAAATACTTGGCGAAGTCAGAGCCGGATATCGGGTTTTTGGTTCAAAACCCGGGGCTTATGGAGCAGGTTTACAGGCTTTGCTTGACGAACAACTCTGGGACCAAAGAGCACAACTTGGCGAAGCCTATCTCGAGTGGGGAAGTTATCCTTTGGGGAGCGAATCGAATGGNCACCAAGATGTGGAGTCTTTTTCCCGTCGACTTGCTATAACACAAGCCGTTCTCCAAAATCAGGATAATCATGAACATGATATACTTGATAGCGATGACTATTATCAATTTGAAGGGGGAATGTCAGCTGCCATTGAATCGTTGGGAGGAAACGTGCCTATCATTTATCATAATGATCACTCACGCCCAGAACGTCCTGTAATCCGTACACTTGAAGATGAAATTGGACGGGTTGTGAGAGCACGAGCAGCCAATCCTAAATGGTTGAATGGGGTAAAAAATCACGGCTATAAAGGGGCGTTTGAAATTGCCGCAACAGTCGATTATCTATTTGCCTTTGCAGCAACTACAAATGCTGTAAAATCCCATCATTTTGATATAACCTTCGCTTCTTATATTGAAGACCTTTCAACATTAGAGTTTATCAAAGACAATAATCCTGACGCCTTAAACGAAATTCTTAACCGCTACCGCGAAGCTCTAGAGCGCAATCTATGGACTCCCCGGTCAAACTCTGCCCGCAACACACTATTTGAACTTTTGGAGAAGACCAATGACAGCTGATGACAATGATCGCCATAAGACTAAAATGGCCAAAAAGAAAGCCGCTCGCGACAAGATAATGTCGTCCAAAACCCAAGAAAAAGGATTAATGATCGTTCACACTGGTAAGGGGAAAGGCAAATCCTCAGCAGCCTTTGGTATGGTATTCAGGTGTATTGCCCATCGGATGCCCTGTGCAGTTGTACAATTTATCAAAGGGGGAATGAAAACAGGGGAGCGCGATTTGATCACTCAGCATTTTCCGGATCAATGTAAATTCTTTACTATGGGCGAAGGCTTTACATGGGAAACGCAAGACAAAGAACGAGATATTAAGATGGCTCAAGAAGCCTGGAAATTAGCAAAAAGTTTAATCCTTGATAACAATATACGGCTGATTTTGTTGGACGAAATTAATATTGCCCTGCGCTATGGATATCTGGATATTAATGAAGTCGTGATGTTTCTGGAAGATGAGAAACCGGAAGACTTACATGTTGTTTTAACGGGTCGAAATGCTCACGAAAAACTCATTGAAGCGGCCGACCTTGTCACTGAAATGACCCTCGTTAAGCATCCTTTTCGATCTGGCGTCAAAGCTCAGGCAGGGATTGAATTCTAATGGGGTGCATGCGATTCTGTTAAGGAAGAGCAGCCAATAATAGTCATTCCATATACGCAAGCAATGATTGACTTGTCATGGCGAAGGGAAAATTACAAACCTGTTCCCATGGCATGAAACGGTCTTAAATCCTAAAACGGGTGAGCAAGTAAATTATGGCCGCAAAAACAATTATGTTTCAGGGGACTGGCTCGGATGTCGGAAAATCCCTCATAGTCGCGGGAATAGGACGTTACTTGAATAATCAGGGATATCGAGTTGCGCCCTTCAAACCCCAGAATATGTCTAATAATTCATCCGTGACACTGGACGGTGGTGAAATTGGTCGAGCCCAAAATCTTCAAGCAATGGCATGTGGAATTAAACCCTCAATTCATATGAACCCCATACTGCTTAAGCCCGAGGCCAATCATAAATCGCAAATTATTGTACACGGTCAAATTCACAGTNCGATTGAGAGTCAAGACTACCTTTCCCTAAAAAAGCATCTGCTTGAACCCGTATTGGAAAGCTTCAATCAATTGACCAGCTATTATGATATCGTTTTGGTTGANGGTGCAGGTAGCCCAGCAGAAGTTAATCTTCGGCACAATGATATCGCCAATATGGGTTTTGCCCTCGCCTCAAATGTACCCGTTATCCTGATTGGGGATATTAACAGGGGGGGAGTGATAGCACAGATGGTTGGAACGCATGCCGTTCTTGACCACGATGATCAAGCGGCAATTAAAGGGTTCATAATTAATAAGTTTCGTGGAAATCCAAGGCTGTTTGATGAGGGTTTCAGTTTAATTGAACGCCTGACCCAATGGGAAGGGCTAGGTGTTATTCCCTGGCATGAGGCTACACGGACACTCCCAGCTGAAGACACACTCTCCTTATCGTCTATACCCACTAATCCTGAAGCCCATTTAAACATATGTTTTTTAGTTCTGGACCGTATCGCCAATTTTGATGATCTTGACCCTCTCAATCTGCACCCTGACGTATGTGTTAAACCCCTGTTTAGTGGCGAACCTATACCACCTGATACTGACTTAGTGATTGTTCCAGGAAGTAAGTCAACACGAAATGATTTAGAGTTAATCAACAATAATGGCTGGCGGCATGATTTGATTTCTCATTACCGCCGCGGTAGGAGAATATTAGGTTTATGTGGTGGTTACCAAATTCTTGGACGGGTCATTCATGACCCAAACGGTTATGAGGGAACACCCGGCTCTATTGAGGGACTAGGATTACTTGATGTTGAAACAACGATGTTGGCAACTAAGAAACTTGTCAATGTTGAAGCGATTCATGCTGATTCAAACCACGCGTTTTATTCTTATGAAATCCATTTAGGTGAAACCAAAGGGCCAGACTGTGCAAGGCCTTTTGCCTTTAAAATCGGTTCGGGGAATAAAGACCCTGAAGGCGCGACATCTGCTGATAGACTTGTACAGGGAACCTATTTACATGGTTTATTTGTAGACGATGGATTTCGCACGAATTACTTGCAATCATTCACCTCTGATATTGAAGAGTACAATTATCTGCAATCAGTTAATTCAGCGCTGGACGAAATTTCCAATCATATTCAGGCCAGCATCAATATGAACCGCTTGTTTGANATGATGCGGTAAAGGTCATTCTTGAACTCATAATTNATCTTGCCATACGTNTTACTTAGGCCACTGCTCTAGCAAGAGCACATTGCGACCACAACTCAGAAAGTGACGCAACCAAATAATCGACATCCGCTTCCGTATGAAGTGCCGTCGGGGTTATTCTAAGCCGCTCTTCGCCGCGGGCAACAGTTGGGTAATTGATGGGTTGAACATAAATTCCGAATTCTGCCATGAGCATGTCCGAAATCTGCTTACACTTAACCGGGTTTTTTACAATAACTGGAACAATGTGCCCTGGGTTGGCAAGGTGGGGAACTCCAACTTGGTCTAATCGGTCTCGCAACAATTTAACCATTCTCTTGTGCCGATGGCGCTCGCTCTGACTGACTTTCAAGTGTCTCACGGAAGCTAACGCACCAGCGACGATTGACGGGGGTAAAGACGTGGTAAAAATAAAGCCACTGGCGAATGAACGAATGAAATCAATACTTTCTTTTGAGCCGGCGATATAACCCCCAACGACACCATAAGCTTTACCGAGTGTTCCTTGTATAATCGAAA
>JGI24794J26673_10001693_pt1 | contig 12794 bp, 8 predicted proteins | sample MesohylPK_FD_26673 | JGI IMG/M metagenome (IMG submission 26673) | reverse complement strand
TCGCTGAACGCTTCCCTGATGTGGACATCACAACGGTAAAACCGATCCTTGAAGCGATTGAGGATCTGGAGCGGCTCAAGCAGTTAAACCTGACCGCTTCGATTGCCGAAAGTTTTCTCGCCTTCCGAGACCGCTTAGAGACATAACTGCTGGTAGGTCGCCCCAAAAGACCCCACAGTGTTTCCTACGCTTCACCTTCCGCAAGTGATGGCGGAACGCAGACGCATTACGGGTGCGACGATTCATTTTAGGTCAACATTAACGTGGTGCGTTTCCTCATTATAACTTGGCTATTTGACTAAATTGTTATAGAATGTTTCATATTAAGGTAAAATAAACCAAAGAAAACATCAAAATGACAGAATTTAACTTCGGACCAATAGCGAGAACATCTGCCGGAAACAAAAACGACACTATCAACCTCGCCTCATTTCCGCTTCATGTTATGCTCAATGCGCTTGTTGGTTCAACAAGCGTTGAAGAATTTATCGCGTGGCTTTGGCACGATTTGTATAAACCTGCCTTCTATTGGGTTCGTAAAGGCAAACTATTTTGGTATCATGTTCCGGGAATGATGCCTTTTTCTCAGGCAGAAAAGAAGTTTGCAAAACGTATGAATATCCGTGAAGGTTTAGTTAAAACTCACCATCGTTTTCAAAGAAATATACCTCATTTTGTTTTAAACGAGACCGATTTCATTTCAGATCAAGGGGACCAGGTCAACCTCGGTGCCACTGTCAACTATATCCAGTTAAGCATTGCGGCTGAACCGGCATTGCCTACGCTTTTAGCACGATCAGTTATTGCCGATGCCTTTATTGAAATCGTTACAAAAGATGTTGCAGAAGCATTGAAACAGGCGATCAAAGATGATGGACGCACGCCCATTGAACAAGTTCGTTTTGAATTTGAGACTGTGTCAAATCTAACTTTTTCTTCGCCTCCGAATGATGCCGAAATCTGGAATAAAGTTGGACATCATTTTGATGTCCGTATGGATGGTGACACTTTCATCATGCGTCATCTCACACCTATAGTTGATCCCAAACATGAGTCGTTTAAGACGGTATTTACTGCCGACCTGACAGGCAATCCCTTGTCACCTAATGAGATGTTAAATAATATTATCTCTTTAGCAGAATTGTTAGTGGTATATCAAGACAACAGGACAGTAATAATTGCCGTTCCACAATCTAAACTCTATTCCGAAGACTTGTCCAAAAAGATTCAAGAGATTCAGTCTATGACGCTTGATAAAAGTCGTCATAGACTTGAACAGGACTTTAACGTTTTGACCCAAAAAGATGGAGTTGATTATCTTGGTACTGCTTTTGATAGCCAAGTTGATATTCGTGAAGTGCCCGGACGACAGACAAAACGTACCAAAGACCGACCTCTCAATAAAGTTATCTTGCATCCCTCGAAGATGCTTAATAAAGCGAGAAAATCACCATCTGGGAAAATCTGCCGTTTGACGGGGACACCCTTTGTTTCAAATCTATCTCCTGCTCCAACAAGATTAGACCAGTTATTTTCAAGCAAATTTGTTGACACAGAATTTGTAGGTTTTGAAAAAGATGTTGCCCCATTAACGCATTTATATGTGATTAACTCACCGGAAGCCAAAAAAGGCACTTCCGCGCGAAAGTCACTTCGCGGATCTTTTGCTTTTTTCGCACCTGCTTCACATTTTGCCGCTGACGATAAGGAATTGAAAGCAGTGGAGCAACCACCCTTAGATATAGGTGGACGTTTTCATAGTGCCCTCAACCGTATCACAGTTACGACTCAGGAATTCACACTATTCCAGCAGATGTCACGACGTGTTATTGCGAAATTATGGCAGCATATTGCTCCAGACGAGCACCTACCACTGCCATATCTTGGAGCTATTGCTTTGACTCACGAATTAAATGATCGTGTTCGCAATCTGTTACCACATCTTGACCTTATTTTCTCAAATGTTGCTTTAAACGCCTATCCATTTGAGTCGGAGGTGTGCCCCGCGATAGAAATTGCTCTGGGAACCACTATAAAACCTGACCGATCTGCACATCAAAAGCATACCCTGCTTAAGATGACACCTTATATCACTACCGTCAATCCTCTATCATCCATTCCGATATTGATTGATGACAATGTGCAAGTAAGTTTGACTAAAGCATTTTTTGAGCGTGAGAAACTTTTAACAGAGATCACGAATGAACTCAAACGTTCAAAAAAAAGAGTGAACCAGAAAAACCTATGGCTTAAACTGGTACTTTCTAATAACGATCCAGTCACAGCTGTTCTTGAGAGTTCTGCTGCAACAATCAATGTAGGACAACTCTCGAAAAATTTAACATTAGAGGATATCGCGTTTAAAGACGCAGAAGATTTCTGGAACAGACATATTGATACAGGTGATTTTGCCGATAGTTGGAAGGAATATGAGAAGTTAAAACAAAATGCATCAAACGCACTTGAAGAATTTCCTGCCCTTCTGCTACTTTTACAAGCCCTTCAAAAACAAAAGGAAATCCCTCAAAAACAGACAAAAGTTAAGAAGAACAAGACGAGTTCACCTCAACAACTTACTTTATTTCCATTACAAAACACAGATAAAAATTAGGAGGAACCGCCGATGATCCAACAACAGAACAAGCCGAAGAAGTCTTTAGAGGAGACTTTAACTGACGCACTACAAGCAACTGTGAAACTTGATTTAGGTGAATCTGTCAAGTTAGCTATTCAAACTCTCCTTCTGATGCGAGGTCCAATTGACCCCCAATTATTCCAACGGAAAGAAAAGTTTAACCCATATCCCACACTCGTCAAGTATATCCGTGCTTCTAATGCGGAAACACTTGGAAGTTTGGTGAATGATGTACAGTTAGCAATTTCCCCCAATTTCATTACACTACGGTCCCTTGGTGAAGTAACTGAAGCTATCTATCAGTCTAAAACGGAACACGTTGATAAGGCACTGAAACTTTTGAAAGAAGAGACAACGCCATTGGTAATGCTCATGAAAAAAATCTATCAAGATGCCCGGGGAGGAATTGATGAGGCAGATGAAGCCCAGCCCCTACCTGAAGGTGCTAGTGAAGGAGAAGCATAATATGACAAAAACTAATCACAACCTCGTTGATGTGAAATTGACGTTTGCTTACCTTGCCGAACAGCCAATCATTCACACAGAAGAAACAATTGGAAATATCAGTAAACTCAAACAAATGCGCGTCATTTACAAAGGAAAACCTGTGTCTGTTCCTGCATTATCTGGTAACAGTTTTCGAGGTCAACTACGTGACATTCTTGCCGACGCACTCTGTTCCCGCCTTAGTAATCAAGGAAAACAACTACTCAAATTCAATAGTAACGATGTTTACACTATCTTGTATAGTGGTGGAGCACTCTCCGAGAAAAGCACAGCAGGAGATCTGATCTATAAATTTTCTAATCATCTACCTTCAATGCGTCTGATGGGATCTGCATTCGGAAATGTAATGCTTCCTTCAAAATTGGCGATGACACATATTGTGCCTTGTGCAGAGGAAACACAGGAAATTCTGCAAGGCATGTATGCGACACTTGAAGAATGTCCTGTTCCTCCAATGAATGAATGGACAAGTGCAGGGAATTTGATTTTTAACGACGGTCCGCTTACACGGAAAGATGATAGCAAGGACCTTACGCGGCAACGTTTTGTTGATCTTGGGTTACAGACAGATGGAACCTCCGCTGAGGAAAATCAAGAACCTCAACAGATGATATACTATGTTGAATGTATTCCTGCTGGAACATGGCTATTGCAACAACTCTACTCTAAATTTCCAGTTGATCAATTGGAACTCGGTTGTCTTTTTGATGGATTGAGTGCTTTTCTACGCCAACCCACACTTGGGGGTAGAAGTTCGGCTGGATATGGACAAGTCCGGGCTCAATTGCAAGGAACGGTTGGGACCGAATCTGTGCAATGGCCGGGAGACTGGCCGGAAACCATCAAAGATTCGGTCTGCACCTATCAAAATTATCTGACAGAAAAACATGAAGACATTCTCAAAGTCTTAACTATTCAGACTGAAGAAATAAACGAATGACATCGCGTCGCCTCTCTAATTCAGTGTTACAACCTGACCAGTCTATTAAGAAATTACTCCAAGATGCACAGCACCAATTCGGGGTAAAGACAGGAAAGGACATATACGAACTTCGATTAAATTTAGCTACATCTGCGGTTACGACAGATAGGAAATCCAATGCCCCTGTTATTGGTCTTCCTACGCTTGATGGTTTTCTCAGTTATGTCGCCTTCCGTGCTGCACTTGGTAACGCGTTGAATGCAAATCCCGAACTTTCGCAACAGTTATTATGGCAATGGAATATAGCGTTACGTCATCAAGAGATATGGATAGACTTTGAATTGCCGTTACGTAAAATTACGTTGACTGGGTTAAAACCACTGTATGATTGTTCAGTAGGTTTACCCGTTGATGTCAACAGTGATACCCTTATTCCTGTTGGTGCATTTTTCACTTCTAACAGCCAACAGTTTAAGGTATATCCTGAAGTTGTGGATTCTATCCCATTGCGAAGAAGAGTGAGTGAACCTTTTGGTCGTCCGATTCTTCTCAAGAGTAAACTTAATACGGGTGGTGGTTCAACGAAAGCACTTGACAATCGTCTCTATTTTCCACTCACTAAAAGTTATGCCTTTTTCTTCCGCGGTGATAAAAGCGGAGTTGAACGGTTATTGAATTTTGCCTTCAAGGAACATATTGGACTTGGCAAGAAAACTACATTAGGATATGGTCAGATTGCTTCTTTTGAAGTCAGTGAACGCCCGGACTTGACAGCAACATGGACAAAACCACTCTCCTCACCACTCCACAGGAACGATAGGTTAGCGTTGATTAAAGATCTACCTTATGACCGTGTTTTTGCCCGAAGAGAAATACAAGATAGACTTAATCAAGAACTTTTTGGTTGCCAACGTTTTTCATTGGTTACCACAATTGAGACTTTTGGTGCCTATCGTCCTCCTTATTGGTTGCCGGAACAACGTACGCAGATTGTGCGATACGGCTCGACTATTCAAGCACGATAAAAAACTATAACCTTTAAGTCTCCCTCTCAAATACAATCCGATCAACGCTGCTATCTCCTTCGGAAATTCCATGATGTATACCGCCTGCCTTACCGAAATTTATCGGACGCAACTCAATCCAACAATCAGCTTTCTACATGAGCCCGGAGAACGCCGTTTCTCACTGAGTCTCGATCTCGCCGAAATATTCAAGCCTCTCATCATTGACAGGATTATCTTCCGGTTGTTCAATCGTCGACAACTCAACGAATCGAAACATTTTGAGACAGGGGTGGATGGGTGTTATCTCAATGAAAAAGGACGTAAACTCTTCATCGCCGCGTTTGATGAGCAACTCAAGCAGACCGTTTCGCATCGGAAGTTGAAACGCCATGTCTCCTATCAGCGGTTGATCCGATTAGAGTGTTATAAGCTCATCAAACATCTCGTTGGGATGGAGACCTATCAGGCACTGCGTCCTTGGTGGTAGCAACAATTGTCTTCTTGTAGCATAGACTGTGAGTCTGTGCATTCTTGTCTGGCACTCCTTTTTAGAAAGAAGCATCTACAATGTACATCATTCTCGTCTACGACATTCAAGTCGAGCGCGTCGCAAAAGTCTGTAAATATCTCCGTCAACACCTCAATTGGATCCAAAATTCGGTTTTTGAAGGACAGTTAACCAAAGCACAGTTCGCGCGGGTCAAAGCCGGATTAGCAGCACTCACCGATCCTGAATATGACTCTATCATCATCTATCAGTTGCGTGATGCACGCTGGATGAATAAGGAAGTCATGGGTATAGATAAGAACCCCGCGACGAACCTACTCTAAGCGAGCTATCTCCAAGAATATTGGTATAACATCTGCTGTCGATCTCGGTCAATTGAGGGGTTTGGAGCTGTTTTGCACATCCCATTTCTGGAATAAAGTAATGGGAATGCACGTTTTGTAAGGATCCGTCGATCTCCCAGAGAATTTGCGCGACTGCCGGTCGACAGCAAATTCGTCTCAGAAACGATGTATATGAAAATTGACTTGACGCGGATCATAAGGGTTCCGTATAATATATCTATGGCTTTCATAAAGCCTTTTAATCGAACCAGTATGGAATAGAAACTGAAGCTAAGCATTTTTCGAGATTCCCATTTTGGATCTTTTAATCGAACCAGTATGGAATAGAAACGAGACGGAGATTTATCGCAATACGGGACACGGGACGCTTTTAATCGAACCAGTATGGAATAGAAACAATCTCCAAGAGCGATAGCACATCATTTGTCAAATTCCTTTTAATCGAACCAGTATGGAATAGAAACAGAATAATGTTCGACAAACAAGCATTTCGCAAGTCGACTTTTAATCGAACCAGTATGGAATAGAAACCACGAGGAAGGTCAAGTAGGGGGTATCCCAAACGTCTCTTTTAATCGAACCAGTATGGAATAGAAACTCTGTCCAAGCCGTTGTTCCTGACTGTCTATAACGATAGCTTTTAATCGAACCAGTATGGAATAGAAACTTGCCAAAAGCGGTCGCTTGATCTCCGACACGCTCCTTTTAATCGAACCAGTATGGAATAGAAACATGGAGCGTCTCAACGCCTACAGGGTTTCAGGGACACCTTTTAATCGAACCAGTATGGAATAGAAACTCCTCGTAGTCGTTCGGCGCGCCTCGAAAGTCGTAACCCTTTTAATCGAACCAGTATGGAATAGAAACAATACTTTAACGAGACGCACAACTTCAGAGTCGGAGACCTTTTAATCGAACCAGTATGGAATAGAAACTCGGTTGCTGGTGACTATGCTAATCCGAACTGGTCCTTTTAATCGAACCAGTATGGAATAGAAACGAACGCAAGATCAGAGGACATCCTCAACGGATACCTTCTTTTAATCGAACCAGTATGGAATAGAAACCAAGGCTGGTATAGCGCGGGTTCTTGCTCTCGAAGTGTTCCCTTTTAATCGAACCAGTATGGAATAGAAACTTCCCCTTTAATTTGAGACACGCGGGTGTGTGTCTCTCTTTTAATCGAACCAGTATGGAATAGAAACTTGTAGTCGTCAACAACGGATGGTGCTGGGATCGCCTTTTAATCGAACCAGTATGGAATAGAAACGAAGGCTGAGGGGAAGAACCTGCGGGTTTTTTCCCTTCCTTTTAATCGAACCAGTATGGAATAGAAACGATGATATTTATAAGGTCTATTGGTTGAATACTTTCACTTTTAATCGAACCAGTATGGAATAGAAACCAGAACAGGCAGCGAAGAAAACCGAGGCTAAAATCGCCCTTTTAATCGAACCAGTATGGAATAGAAACGCATCATTGCCGTCACCTCCCGGTGATCCATGCGCGCCTTTTAATCGAACCAGTATGGAATAGAAACTTTGGCATAGCCTTCGTAGTCATCAACAACGGAGGGCTTTTAATCGAACCAGTATGGAATAGAAACATTCAACACGATTAGAATGCTCATCATCACTTACAATCTTTTAATCGAACCAGTATGGAATAGAAACGTTGTCGCTTCTCTAAATCAGAGGGCGGCCCAATCTTTTAATCGAACCAGTATGGAATAGAAACTCGAACTCGACCTGATTCTCGCATCGTAGCACAATATTCTTTTAATCGAACCAGTATGGAATAGAAACATGATAAAATGCAACAGCCTGACGCAGGTGCTGGTCGCTCTTTTAATCGAACCAGTATGGAATAGAAACTGATTTGCTGGATGTCGGCATTGAAGGTGATTTTCCTTTTAATCGAACCAGTATGGAATAGAAACTGAATCCATTCGCTTCCAAGCTCAAGTCCGTTCCCATCTTTTAATCGAACCAGTATGGAATAGAAACGGGGTCTTTTCTATTCATATTTTCACCATTCGATGAACTGCTTTTAATCGAACCAGTATGGAATAGAAACCATAATGGATCTTGCCTTCAAAATCAACAGGCAGCCTTTTAATCGAACCAGTATGGAATAGAAACATATCGTTATTGCCACTGTAAAGCTGCGACTTTCGACTTTTAATCGAACCAGTATGGAATCGAAACTGTTGTTGGCCCACTGCGGTTCGGACTCACCTTGCTTTTAATCGAACCAGTATGGAATCGAAACACTTTCAACGACAAACGCATTGCCTTCAGGTGTGTTCACTTTTAATCGAACCAGTATGGAATCGAAACTTTGCCTTGAAACGCACTCTTAAGTTGATTTCGCCCTTTTAATCGAACCAGTATGGAATCGAAACTTATTTGACACAACCCTTAACTTGCTTGGGGTTGCTCTTTTAATCGAACCAGTATGGAATCGAAACTGGCGATCGAACGTACAGCGCGGGCGACGAGGTGGCTTTTAATCGAACCAGTATGGAATCGAAACATCGCTCAGAGGTTTTCCGAAACAGAACTGGGAAACTTTTAATCGAACCAGTATGGAATCGAAACGCATAAGCCTCGTGTGCGTCTGCATCGGTGGTACCGTCTTTTAATCGAACCAGTATGGAATAGAAACTGGAGTTTACAGCATTTGGTCAGGAGAATTCTTTCAAACTTTTAATCGAACCAGTATGGAATCGAAACCTGGATGGTGGGTTGCTATTGCGATTGGTAGTTTGTTCTTTTAATCGAACCAGTATGGAATCGAAACTATTATCACGATATGCCCCTGGAGTCATCGGATATGGAAACTTTTAATCGAACCAGTATGGAATAGAAACGATTCTTCCCCTTCGCTTTCCGGCTTTCAGGGTGCGTCTCTTTTAATCGAACCAGTATGGAATCGAAACTTTGTGGTGTAGGTGTGATGATTGGTTGTTTTGTTTCCTTTTAATCGAACCAGTATGGAATCGAAACTCAAATGGAACCTTCTCAATAAAGACAAGCAGGAGCTTTTAATCGAACCAGTATGGAATCGAAACTACATCACGGAGTTAGCAGACGGCTTGGGAATAGCTTTTAATCGAACCAGTATGGAATCGAAACCCGCCTGTCTCGCGGGCATCCGCATCAAGTCCCAGTCTTTTAATCGAACCAGTATGGAATCGAAACTGAACCCTTCAACAGGGAGACCCCCGAAGGTATGGATGTCTTTTAATCGAACCAGTATGGAATCGAAACTAGTGGACTCGGATATTGTGTTCTACCATATACCGAAGCTTTTAATCGAACCAGTATGGAATCGAAACCGAGCGGAGACCATTATTCTACTCGCTGAAGGGTTAAACTTTTAATCGAACCAGTATGGAATCGAAACCGTGGTAGCAGAGCAATTCCTTGACAAGATGATAAATCTTTTAATCGAACCAGTATGGAATCGAAACTCGTCGGAAACTTGGAGTTACCTGATAATCAACCAACACCTTTTAATCGAACCAGTATGGAATCGAAACTATCCCGACTGATATTGATGTTAATGAATACCTCTTCTTTTAATCGAACCAGTATGGAATCGAAACCCAGCTCGGCGATGTTGACATGTTTATGAGGTGGACTTTTAATCGAACCAGTATGGAATCGAAACCTTGGACACTTGGAAGTTGCCCGCGTCGACCGATGCTTTTAATCGAACCAGTATGGAATCGAAACCCTGCACGGAATGCACGGAGGAGTCCAAATGATTTTCCTTTTAATCGAACCAGTATGGAATCGAAACTTCTTATCTGTGCCGGCACGGAGGCGTGTCTCACAAACTTTTAATCGAACCAGTATGGAATCGAAACAGTTTTCAGCGAAAGCGAAAGTACATGAGAACCTCGCTTTTAATCGAACCAGTATGGAATCGAAACTGATCCGCGATGATTTGCTCATCAGGTATTGCTAATCTTTTAATCGAACCAGTATGGAATCGAAACGGCATAAGTTTTCTGTCAATCAAATAAATCATTTTCTTTTAATCGAACCAGTATGGAATCGAAACTTTAAAATCCATTCTCCCTGTTCCCTTTGGGTTGACTTTTAATCGAACCAGTATGGAATCGAAACTCGCTATTTTTGACTAAGCATGATACGTATAATCTGTCCTTTTAATCGAACCAGTATGGAATCGAAACCGTGCATGATTATACTTGATGCCATGATGCTTACACTTTTAATCGAACCAGTATGGAATCGAAACCTTTTTTCTCCGATACCGCGTGGATTTCCGCCGCGTTGCAGACCTTTTAATCGAACCAGTATGGAATCGAAACAGGTTTACTGTCATTGCGTGAGATGTGAGTGTTGTGCTTTTAATCGAACCAGTATGGAATAGAAACAGACATACTCGACTTTCTACGCACTAAGCCATGTACTTTTAATCGAACCAGTATGGAATAGAAACTTGCCTCCCGCGCCTTGTGCTATCTGAACTTTTCTGAACTTTTAATCAAACCAGTATGGAATCGAAACAACTTTTAGTGAATCAATCATAATCGGCTTGGTGTTTCTTTTAATCGAGCCATAAGTGTCAATTTAGGGATTCCGGGGTCCCGTAGGTTGGGTAGAGCGGGACAGAAAACAGAGATGTGAGTGTGCCAAATACCCGTGAAATCCGCCCTGTTGGCATATCCACTCAAGAACGCAGCAGCGAAACCCAACTTCATACCGACACGGGCGTGGGAACTTCACAACGAAAGTGTTGGGTTTCACTCGGTATCTGGTCAATGCGGTGTACTGGAGAAGACTTTGTTTTTCTATGATATTTACGTTTTTGGTGGCATCCGTTCTACCCCGCTGAATGCCACACGCGCATTCAGCGTTGATTCCCTACGATGATGTTTTGCCCCCCGCTGAAAAACCTTATCGCAGAAAAACCCTCACGCCGCAATAAAAAACATGAGGGAGGTATGAGATATTTTGCGCAAGACCTTTTTCAAATCTAAAAATCCTGCTGCTTTTTTCTAAAATTGACACTTATGGTGCAGGAGGAGATCGCACACTTTTAATCCAACCCGTATGGAATCGAAACGACGCCCCGATGTTTCGGCGCGTAGATTTTTAACTTGACAGAATTAATCTTTGGCTTTACAATTACCTGCAGTTGAACAACACATAATTGGCTTCACAAGGACTAAACACATTGAAAGATATTGAACATTTACACCTCGCCGCACTGCTTCACGACATCGGAAAATTCCGGCAACGTGCCACTGACCGCTACAAACCGCACCAAGAACATAGTTACGAATTCGTCAACGAAGACTTTGCTGATTTTTTCGCACCGTGTGGAGATACCTTCAAAAACGCTATCCGACATCACCATCGCGCCCCTGGTCAACTCCAGCATCTCATAGAAAAACAGGTGATTTTAGCCGACCGACTCTCCGCTACCGAACGCGAAGATGAGGAACGCGAAGGAGAGGACTTTGTTGTATCCGCCCTCGTTTCTCCACTCTCACGCCTTGAAGGCACGACCAAAGAATATCGCTACGCGCTGACAGACCTTGACTTAGAAGATCGAAGCACGATTATCCCTTCGGAATCCGTAGACGTAAATCAGAGCACGTACAAAAACCTATGGGACACTTTCACTGCCGACTTCCAAAAAGCGGCAGCAGATAAACACTACACGCCAGCACATTATCAAACCATCGTAGCACTCCTCCATAAATACACAGCACGTATACCGTCTGCAACCCCCTGGGAACAGAGTAAAGAGAAGTCCGTGCCAGATATATCGCTTTATGACCATCTCCGCACAACTGCCGCAATCGCCGCCTGCATCGGACGCGAACTTTCCGAAACAGATGTTGATGCGCTATTCCCCAAACCACAAGATTCAGATAAGAATATCAGCGCGCTTATAAAAGGCGACATCTCCGGCATTCAGAATTTCCTCTATCAGATCCTCTCTGACGGGGCTGCGAACCAATTGCGAGGCAGGTCTTTTTATTTGCAGCTATTGACAGAGTCAATTGCCCACTATGTTTTAGAGCAGTTTGAATTGCCTATCACAAATCTCCTGCTTGCCAGTGGCGGACACTTCTATATCCTCGCACCCGATAGCGAAGCCAAAGTGAAATTGGACAGCATCCGTCAAAATATCTCCCAAAAATTATGGCATCTCCACAAGGGCGACCTCTCTTGCATTTTAGCGGGTATCTCAATAAAGGCACGCGATTTTAAACCCGAGAACTTTTTGTGTAAGTGGGATGCCGTTTCAAAAAAGGTGCAGGAGAGAAAACGGGAGAAATGGAAAGAGATGGGCAACGAAGCTATGTTTCAAAATCTCTTTGAACCTCGCGCGGAACCTCACTCAAACAGAGAAAATCACTGGAAATTTGATGATCTTGGCAAAAAATTGCGAAATCCTGAATATCTTATTACCTACAATGTGCCGGAATCACCCATTCCGGACACACCGATGTGGCACGATGCGATCAAGGCATTCGGAATAGCGGTCCACCTTCGCGAAGCTGTAGACGACAAACCCACAGCACCTGAGAACACAAAACACGCCGCTGTCTACCGTATCGGCGACACCCATTTCCTCGAAGACACAGTAGACTTTCAGGGAGCTGCAGTCTCTAACAGCACCGATCCATCAGAAGGTATCCCCGTTAGTTACGATTTTCGCTTATTTAAACCGGTCATTGCGCGTAGACACGATACCGATGATCCAGAAAAAATCGCAGATTACGATTATCTTGCAGAAGCTTCTGAAGGCGTTCACTGGCTCGGCGCATTGCGGATGGACGTAGACGACCTCGGCACTGTTTTCACTGACAAACTCGGAAACG
>JGI24794J26673_10001679_pt1 | contig 12904 bp, 14 predicted proteins | sample MesohylPK_FD_26673 | JGI IMG/M metagenome (IMG submission 26673) | reverse complement strand
CCACCACGACCGTGCCGTATTCGATACCGGGCACAGCGGTTCTGAACCCATTCGCTTCCGCAAGTTCAAGAACCCGGGATGGCTCCGCGCTGGTCGATATATCGATATCCCCGATATCCTCGCCCAGCAAATCGTCTCGAACGCAGCCGCCAACGAAAAATGCTTTATAGCCGCGCTTGGCCAAAAGCTCCACGAAGCCGCCCGCTTCGGTTCCCTTGTACCAAGAACCGCGCAGGCGCATCAGGTTTTCAGACGTTCAGCCAGTCCGAACAGAATCCGTGCCGTCGCGCCCCATATTCGGTAGCTGCCGTAGTCGATGACGTAGAAATAACGCCTGGCGCTTCGCCATTCGAGAGATTCTATCCGGTAGCTGCTCAAGTCGGCCAGATAGTTCAGGGGAACCTCGAATACTTCGGCAACTTCTTCAATTTGCAGGACCGGCGTGAAATCGGACGCCACGCATCCGACGACCGGCGTGATCAAGAAACCGGTCGCCGTTTCGTGAACGGGGCCTTGCCCCAGGATTTCGACATTTCGCGGATCAAGCCCGATTTCCTCTTGAGCTTCGCGCAGCGCGGTCGCCGCCGGCCCGCGGTCATGGTCCTCCTTGCGCCCGCCGGGAAATGAAATCTGCCCGGCATGATGCCTTACAGTCGCCGTTCGCCTGGTAAGAATCACATTGGCCGAGTCGTCCCTTGCGACGATCGGTATTAGCACGCTCGCGGACTTGAGCGGGCGGCCAGCGGGAAACTCCTCGCCGTTCATGAGGTCAAGGTCCGATGTCGTCTCGTTCCAGTCCTCAAGAGCGCATTTGACTTGGTCGATCAGCGCGAATCCAGGCATTCAGCCTCTTTGCGCCTCGAAGCCAAGGCTCGAAGGGTCGAAAACGTACGACTCGCCGCAGAACTGGCAGACGGCATCGACCGTGCCTTGTTCAGTCGTCATGGTCGCAATGTCCTTCGCGGAATAGACGGACAGGCTACGCCGGACTTTATCAGGGCTGCAAGTGCAGCCGAACTCCACAGGCTGCTTATTGAACACCCTCGGGCCTTCCTCGTGAAACAATCGAAAAATCAGCGTCTCCAGGGTTGAGTCCTCGCCGGCGATTTCCTTATTCGTCGCAGTAGCGAGAAGGCAGCTCACGCGGGACCAATCGTCGGCATGCAGCATCGAGCCGTTTCCGTTGAGTCCCGGGCGCGGTTCTAGCCCCGGCGATTTATCGGGCATGTGCTGGACCAGAATTCCGCCCGCTTTGCAGATTTTTTTGCCGTCCGGCGATCTTTCGGTTGACAGAACTATGCGCGTTGCCAGCTGCTCCGACTGTTCAAAGAAGCTTTCCGCGCACTTGGCGATCGTCGTCCCGGTGATCGGCGTTATTCCCTGATAGGGAGTTTGCCCCTGCCCCTGATCAATCAAAACGGCGAAATAGCCTTGGCCCGTCTCCTTGAACGGCAAGCTCGCGACCGGGTCGACACGCTCGTTGTCGAAGCTGGAATAGACCCTGATTCTTGCTGGCATGCCTATCGAATCGGGCGCAAAGTAATCGGAGGCAATCAGTCGGACAGGCCCGTCGCCCCGGAACTGGAGGGAAAGCTTCCAGCGAAGCTTGATCGTCTGTCCGATTACGGCTGTAAGAACTGTAGTTTCGGCAACCAGCTCTTCCACGCTTGGCGGATAGTTCCTACGACTCAGTATATTGCCGAGCACATGCTTGAAACGGACGATTCTTCCTCGAATGTCGGACTTATCCAGCTGGAAGGGTAAAACGGATTCGATTGCCATTGAGGAGCCGGGATAGTTTTCCAGTCGCGAGGATTAAGGCTTTTCAATCATTGCGAATTCTCGGAATATGGCAACAGGGTATTTTTCGCGCGAGGCGGATGCCGCATGATTCCAAAATTTGGCGAACCGGTTGCTCCCGGAATCGACTACAAGGAACGAATCGGCGCGTACGCGCTGCTGCCAAGGAACGATCTTGTCTTGATCACTCATCAGGCGGAACCGATTCCAGAATTTCAGCTTCCGGGCGGGGCTATCGATCCGGGAGAATCTCCGATGGCGGCGCTTCATCGAGAGGTTCTGGAAGAGACAGGATGGAAGATCGGCGCCGGTCGATTGCTTTGCAGCTTCATGCGCTACGCGTATTTGCCCGAATACGATCAATGGGCGCGAAAAGTCTGTCATGTATTTCTCGCGATTCCGGTTCGGCGTTTGGGACCGCCGGAAGAAAAATATCACACCGCCCACTGGATGCCCGTGGAGCTCGCAATTGAACTCCTGGACGACCCCGGCAACATAGCGGTCATGCGCGCCTATGCATCGATCGGGAACTCAAGATATTTCTCGACGAATTTTCGAAGTCGCAAAACTTCGGTCGCGCGAGGCCATGTCCGTTCCTAGCCGAATTTCCGGACGAGAAGCCAAGCGTCCGGAGGTGCCGCGCCCAATCGATGCAAGTCTTACGATGCGACCGCACGAAGGCGGTCGCCAACCTTTTCCGGCGAAACAGCGGAAGGCTTCGAGCCGCGCGCCTAAATTTGGCGCAACATAAATCGAAAGCTGCAGGAACATCGGCTAAACGCGTGCATCCACCGTCCTATGCAGCCGGCCGACCCCGATGAGTTGTGGCTCCTCCTCTCCCGTGCGCCTACTTCGCAGCGCATTGCTTTCCAGTCCGGAACTAGCCGGCTCCAACTCGACTGAATTAGGCTGGAGCGAGTCGACGGGCGGATGTGAAACTTGTACCCGGCACGGACTAAACCGCGGGCCAGCGAGCAATGATATCATTGTCGCGGTTGCGGCGCCGATCGGATTTTCGCGATCAATCCGCCGCTCGCCGCCGGAATAGCCCGGGATCCGGCTGCTCGGCTTGCAGCATCCAATCGACATCGCGCCATCCGCATGAAATGCGGTCCCGGCCCTCGCAGCTGCTTGCCGGTTGCGCCGACGATCAATATTGCATAGATGCCCTTCTCTTCCCGAAACAATTTCGGAGACACTTGATGAACGCGCCTAGGAAAGTCGTTCTAGCATATTCAGGCGGCCTGGATACGTCGATCATACTGAAATGGCTTCAAAGCGAGTATCGCGCGGAAGTTGTCACATTTACAGCCGACTTGGGCCAGAACGAAGAATTGGAGCCCGCCCGCCGCAAAGCCGAAATGATGGGCGCGACCGCTATTTTCATTGAAGACCTGAAAGAGGAATTCGTTCGGGATTACGTGTTTCCAATGTTTCGCGCAAATACCGTGTACGAAGGACAGTACCTGCTCGGAACTTCAATCGCTCGACCTCTGATCGCAAAGCGATTGATCGAAATCGCCGAGCAAACCGGCGCGGATGCGATCGCTCACGGCGCCACCGGCAAGGGAAACGACCAAGTGCGGTTCGAGCTGTCCGCATATGCGCTCAACCCGGACATTCGAATCGTCGCTCCGTGGCGGGAATGGAATTTGTCTAGCCGCGCTAAATTGATCGAGTTCGCCGAAAAGCATCAGATACCCATTGCCAAGGACAAGCAGGGCGAAGCGCCGTTTTCGGTCGATGCGAACTTGCTTCATACGTCCTCGGAGGGGAAAGTTTTAGAAGATCCGTCGGAAGAAGCGCCCGGCTATGTTTACCAGCGAACCGTAGATCCCGAGGATGCGCCGGACGATGCCGAATATGTCGAGATTTCCTTCGAGCGAGGCGATGCCGTCGCAGTCAACGGAAGGCCCCTATCGCCGGCAAGATTGCTCTTGGAACTCAATGAAATCGCGCGTCGTCACGGAGTTGGTAGATTGGACCTCGTGGAGAACCGATATGTGGGAATNAAATCGCGCGGAATCTACGAAACCCCCGGCGGAACGATTTTGCTACATGCGCATAGGGGAATCGAGCAAATAACGCTGGACCGGGGAGCCGCCCATCTCAAGGATGAGCTCATGCCGAAATACGCCGAGTTGATCTATAACGGCTATTGGTTCAGTCCCGAGCGCGCGATGCTTCAAGCATTGATCGACGAAAGTCAGGTGCACGTATCGGGTTCTGTTCGATTGAAACTCTACAAGGGCTCCGCGCATGTTGTCGGAAGGAAATCCGACCAGTCCCTATACTCGCAAGAGCAAGTTACTTTCGAGGACGATCAAGGCGCCTACGACCAAAAGGACGCGCAGGGATTCATAAAGTTGAACGCGCTGCGACTGCGCTTGCTTGCAGAACGGCAAAAACGATTGAGCAGCCGTTGACGCAATCCCCTAAACTGGACGATGCCGCTCAGAAGCGGTCCGAGCAAGGAATCATTGCTGCTCGGGTCGCAGTTCAAGGCCCGGGTCGGCATCGCTCGCCGCGCGCGTCGCTGTAGCGCTTCTCGTACTTCGGCGCAGAGCGACGTTTCTGCGTTCATCGACGCGGCCGAAAGCGCAAGCCGCGCGGATGCTTAGGCATTGGGGAATAGCTGCTTGGTAGCCGCCTGGGTTCAAGATCGCCGGCCGGGGCGGTGCGCTAGGCGAGTTCCATTCTGCTTGCCGATACGGTCGCGCGCGTGGGATTGCCGAGCGATCCTCCAGCTTTGCGTTCCGGAAATTAATTTTCTGTAGAAGGCGGTCCCATTCCGGGCTGAAATCGCCGGATTGCCCCCGTGCGCCAATTTTTCGCTGGCTCCTCGAACGGCAATGCTGGAATTGTTGCGCATATTAGGTTGCTTTTAGCCAATTGCATCTCTAGATAATTGCCGACACTATCGGCGAGTTTTCACTCGCCGCTTGCGACGGAGTTTCATCATGCGAAGAGCATTCGGAACGAATTTCGCAGCTGGAGCAACCAGATCTCTGGCGGCATTTTTCCTTGGACTGTTCACTCTGGCTTCCTCAAGCGGCGCCGCTACGGAAACCGCCGTTTTTGCGGGCGGCTGCTTCTGGTGCGTAGAATCTGATTTCGATCGGGTGGACGGCGTTCTGGAAACTGTTTCGGGGTATACGGGCGGGACTACGGAAGATCCGACGTATCGCCAAGTGACCAGAGGCGGGACCGGGCATCTGGAAGCGGTACAGGTCACATTTGATCCCGACAAGGTCTCCTACAAGGAACTTGTCGACCTATATTGGAGGTCCGTGGACCCGACCGACGACGGCGGTCAATTCTGCGACCGAGGGCATAGCTATTCGACCGCCGTATTCGTCAGCGGCGATAGGCAGCGAATGGCGGCGGAAGCTTCGCTGGCATCCGCGCAGAAAGCTTTGGGAATGGCCATAGTAACGCCAATAAGAGACGCGGCGGAATTTTACACGGCGGAAGACAAGCACCAGGACTACTATTTGGGGAGCAACCTCGTAATTACCCGTTTCGGGATTATTCCCCAATCAGATGCCTACAAGCGCTACCGAAAAGGGTGCGGCCGCGATGCGCGAGTATTCGAGCTGTGGGGCGAAGACGCGCCGTTTATTAATTAGCGGCGATTCGCAACCTCGCGACTAGAACATCAAATTGTTTCGGATCAGGATTCTTAGGAAGTAGATTCCAACCAATAATACAACTGGAGAAAGGTCGACTGCGCCGGTTCGCGGTAAAATCGAGCGAATGCGCGAATACACCGGATCCAGTAAGTTGTCCAATGCGATCCAGATCTGCCCGACAATCTGTTGCCTGGCATTAAGCACCGAAAATGCAATCAGCCAACTCATGATCACATGGGCGAGGACAATCACCCATGCGATGTCAAGAATGAAAAGAAGCAATTCGGCAAAGGTGTTCATAAATCCAGATCCAACCCGCATTACGCCGACTCTATTTAGGCAACTCTTCGTTAAATTGCAAGCAGATGCACGTACAAATGGCCGCAGACGCAATAATTCGCTTGCGCCGCCGCTAGCATCTCCGCGCGCCGGCCGAGGTCGTCGGCCATTCTGTTGCTCGGAACGAAGCATCCGAACCCCGGAAGCATGCTGGCGCGCCCTTTTTCCGCCTGTTGCTCCCGGGCTTCTTCACGCGGGCGCAGACCGCCTGCGGCGCATGGGATCCGCCGAAATAAAGGAAAACGCCCCGTCAAGAATTTCCGCCCGTTTCAAATTAGGTGCCAAGCTCATTGGCGGTTGACAATTTTTCTCACTCGTGTTTAAATTGACGGTAGAGCAGAAAAGTCGGATCGCCCGCATAGAACTCCAATAGACTAGAATGGAGCTGCGCGCATTCGACGGAACAAGCGCGATGGTGCTAAATAATGAAATGTAAACGCGCAGAAGCTGCGTTGATTCCAATGCGAATTATTCGCATCGGAAATGTTTTTTACCATGGGATTTATCAAAGCGCCGCCGCGAAACTGAATAAGCATGGCCTTGCGTCCCAATTCGGGCGCGGAGCGTAGCATGAAGTTCGCGCGAGTTCCGAAATCGCTCAAGGCTTTAGGCGCGCGCTCGCGCTAAATATCGAGGATTGGACGGGTCTTGGCTATTTTCGGCAAGCGAGTTTGGGGGTGGATGCACTTCGATTGGGCATCCCAGCCCTATCATACCGTCCTAACGACCTTTATATTCGGTCCCTATTTCGCTTCGACGGTCGCCGCGGACCCGACGGTTGGCCAGGAACAATGGGGGTGGATGCTTTCTGCGTCCGGCTTGCTAATCGCCGCGCTGGCGCCAATTCTCGGAGCATGGGCCGATACGGCCGGAAACCGAAATTCCTGGATCCTGTTTTTCTCGGCGCTGTATGTTGCCGGCGCTACGGCGCTTTGGTGGGCAGCGCCCGATACTGTCGACGCAACTCTTATTTTGCTGGCGTTCGCCATCGGATTGGTCGGCGTCGAATTCGCCACGGTTTTCACGAACGCTATTCTTCCGGAGCTCGGCGACAAAAATGAAATCGGCTTGATCTCGGGATCGGGATGGGCATTTGGCTATGTTGGCGGCCTTACGTCATTGCTGCTGGTTCTTGTCTTCTTTGCGGAAAACGATGCAGGCCGGACGCTCGCGGGCAACTTGCCGGCTTTCGGTCTCGACCCGGACGCGCGAGAAGGCACGCGGTTTTCGGGTCCCTTTACGGCAGTCTGGTACGTAATCTTCATGATTCCGTTTTTTCTCTGGACCACTCGCCGCACCGGGGAAACCTTGGTTTCGCCGAACAAAATTTCAACTCCATTGCTCAAGGGTGCGATTGACGGGTTGAAGGGACTGCGGCGCACGTTCGCCAGCCTCCGAAGAAACTCGAGTTTCTCGGCATATCTGGTTTCGTCGATGTTTTATCGCGATGCGTTTAACGGGATTGCGGCATTCGGCGGGATTTACGCAACCGGCGTGCTAAAATGGACGATCATTGAAGTCGGCATGTTCGGAATAGCGGGAACAGTCGCAGGCGCAATTTTTGCTTTCGCCGGCGGATTCGCGGACCGACGGTACGGTCCGAAGCCAGTAATCCAAACGTGCATCGTGATTCTCGGGACAGCTACCCTGCTGATCTGCTCGGTATCGCGCGACGAAGTGCTGCTGATTTCAATAGACGATGGTTCGGCTCTTCCAGACATCGCGTTTTTCTGTTTTGGACTCGTTATCGCCGCAACGGGCGGCGTACTCCAGTCGGCATCGCGAACGATGGTTGTTCGGCAATCGAATCCGGAACGGATAACGGAAGGATTCGGCCTCTACGCTCTGTCGGGCAAAGCGACGGCATTTCTTGCTCCGTTCCTAATCGCATTGACGACGGCTCTAACGGGAGATCAGCGACTGGGGGTAACACCTCTTGTGCTACTTTTTGCAATCGGGTTTATTTTAATGAAGTGGGTCCATTCGGACGGGAAATACAATCGAGGCAACTAATGGCTAAAAAAATATTCACGGCACTCGCCGTTATAATGACCTTTTTAGCGCCTGGTTTGGCGCTCGGAGGGGAAGTGAAAGCCAATAAGCTATTTGGCAGCATGCAATCCGGCAGCTCGCAAGCGCCCAAGGTGATCGGATTCTATTCTAAAGGGTGCCTTGCAGGATCGGTTCAATTGAAGGAAACCGGGCCGACGTGGCAGGCAATGCGCCTCAGCCGAAACCGGCACTGGGGGCATCCATCGTTGATTGAGTTCATCGAGCGGCTAAGTTCCCGGGCCGCGGAACTAGGATGGAAGGGTCTATATGTCGGCGACTTGTCGCAGCCGAGAGGCGGCCCGATGACAAGCGGACATGCATCCCACCAAGTTGGCCTAGACGTGGATCTTTGGATGCTTCCAGCCAATCGACTTGATTTAACTCGGCAGGAACGGGAAGAAATTTCGTCGGTGGCCGTCAGAACACCGGACCAGAAATCCGTCAACGGGAATTGGACTCGAACGCATTATGAAATCTTGAAGTCCGCGGCCTCGGATCCCGCCGTCGACCGCATATTCGTTGCCGCTGCAATCAAGAAGGAGATGTGCGAGACCGCCGGAAAGAATAGGATGTGGCTCCAGAGAATCCGGCCGCTGTACGGTCACAGCCACCACTTCCATGTTCGCCTCAAATGCCCGAAAGGCGAAGACTCCTGCGTAACCCAGACTCCTACGGTCGCGGAGCTGTCCAAGGGAGGCGACGGCTGCGACGAAACATTGGAGTGGTGGCTAACCGCCTATCTCGAAGCCCTGAAAAAGCCGCCGCCAAAAAATCCTCCTCCTAGAAAAAGAGGCTATCGCGACTATGTCATGGCGGACTTGCCGCGCGAATGCGCGAATGTCCTGGGAGCGAGCTAGATCGCTTTGGCATAAAGGAGCGTTCATCCGTCGAATTGCCGCAGGATAGGATGATGTAGGCTTTGAGTTCAAGAATCGTGGAAATCGAAAACGTCGGAATCGCTACCGACGCAATTCGAGTATTCATCCTGAATACGGACGGCAGGTACTGCGCCTGGGATGCGGGGGCGCACATAAGGGTTTCGGTTCCCGACGGCGGCGACCGCTGCTATTCGCTTCTGGCTCTAAGCGAGCTTTCCAAGTCTCAATGGGCGATCGGAGTATTGCGCGAAGACGGCGGCTCGGGAGGCTCGCTGTTCATGCACGCGCTGAAAAAGGGCGATATCCTAAGCGTTGAGGGGCCGTACAATAACTTCCCATTGCATTCCGGTCCGGAACCCGCGGTTCTCTTTGCCGGCGGAATCGGGATTACGCCCATTTTTTCGATGGCTGCGCACCTTGCGGAAAAGAAAAACGAATTCGTGCTTCACTACGCGGGGAAAACAAGAAAGTCGCTCGCATTCATTCGGGAACTCGAACTCATTTGCGCTAATTCGCTGCGAATACATTGCGACGACGACGATTCGGCCCTTAGAATCGCCGATGCTCTTGAGGCGTCCCGAAGGAATGCGTACATTTATACCTGCGGACCCGCAGGAATGATCGAAGCCGTCAGGGCCCAGGCGACCATGCTCGGCTGGGCCTCGGATCGAATTAAGTCCGAGCTTTTCGAAAACGAAGCGACCGAAGGCGAAAACGAAGAATTCGAAGTGGAGATCCATTCGACCGGCCAGGTAATTCGCGTCGGAAAGAATCAGTCAATAATCGACGCGTTGGAAGATGCCGGATTGGACCCGCTCTACGACTGCCGGCGAGGCGACTGCGGAATCTGCCAATGCGGAGTCGTTAGCGGCATTCCGCTGCATAGAGACTTGATTTTGACCGACGAGGAAAAAGCATCTAACAAAGTCATGCAGATATGCGTTTCGCGAGCTGTCACGCCGCGCTTGGTTCTGGACATTTAAACGGAGGGCGATCCAAATGGGAATGTACCGCGATCGGCCGGATTCGGTGAGCGGCCTGGTACGGGACCGCGAAGTGCACCGCGATGTCTACGTCAATCCCGAAATATTCGAAATTGAGATGGAACAGTTGTTCCGAAATGTTTGGATCTATGTCGGCCATGACAGCCAAATCAAGAATCCCGGGGATTACCTGACAACCGAAATCGGGCGCCAGCCGATTTTGGCCGTCCGCCATTCGGACGGCTCGGTCAACGTCCTTCACAACCGCTGCCCGCACAAGGGCGTCAAGATAGCTTCCGAATCGTGCGGCAATACCGGAAAATTCTTTCGATGCCCCTACCATGCCTGGTCGTTCAGAACCGATGGATCGCTTCTAGCCATTCCTCTTCGCAAAGGCTACGACGGCACGGGATTCGCGGACACCCGAGCCGCCAAGGGCCTTGCCAGGGTGGCGGCTGTAGCCAACTACAAGGGCTTCATATTCGCAAGGCTGACCGCGACCGGGCCTGATTTCCACGAATACTTCGGCGAATCCCTGTCCACGATCGATAACTTGGTCGACCGGTCGCCCGAAGGCAAAGTCGCGATTTGCAGCTCTCCAATCAAGTACATGCACACTTGCAACTGGAAGATGCTGGTCGAAAACCAAACGGACACCTGCCACCCGATGGTTGCCCACGAGAGCTCGGCCGGAACCGCAATCAAGGTTTGGGATCGCGAAAAGGACGATTCCGGCGAAACGCCCATGGCCGTCCAAGTCTACGCGCCATTTGCCAGCCCTTACGAATTCTTCGAAAAAGCAGGCATTAGAGTTTGGCCGAACGGGCACGGGCATACCGGGGTTTCGAATTCCATCCATGCGAAATATTCCGGCGTCGGGGGCTATGTCGAGCGCATGGAAGAAGCCTACGGGCCGGAGAAAGCGCACGCAATTCTGGGGCAGGTTAGACACAATACGGTTTATTTCCCCAATGTCATGGTGAAGGAGACAGTGCAGATATTGCGGAATTTCATTCCGCTCGCCGTCGACAAGACGCTTGTCGAAAGCTGGGTTTTTCGGCTCGAGGGCGCCCCTGACGAATTCTATCGCCGCGCGCTAATGTACAACCGGCTGATCAATGCTCCGACTTCGATCGTCGGGCACGACGACCTGGAAATGTACGAGCGAGCTCAGGAAGGCCTCCGCTCGAACGGAACGGAGTGGGTAAATTTGCAGCGCCTTTATGAAGATGACGAAGGCGCGGACGATACGGCGGTCATAAACGGCACTTCGGAAAGGCAGATGCGGAACCAGTTCGCGGCCTGGGCAAAATACATGACGCTGAACATGTCCGGGAAAGCGCAATGACGCCGGAAAGAATTGCGGAGTTCATTTATCGCGAAGCTCGAACTCTCGATCTGATGCAATGGGACGAGTGGCTAGGAATGTTTCTCGAGGACGGCCGCTATTGGATGCCGCTCGAATGGCAGCAAACGGATCCGGAACTCGAGCCATCGCTAATGTTCGAGGATATGCTGCTGTTGAAGGTGCGCGTCGAGCGACTGGCCGGCGAACGAACTTTCAGTCAAAAGCCCAAGAGCCGGTGCCACCATTTGCTTCAAGCTCCGCAGATCTTGAGCATTGATTCCGAACAGGGAAAATGCTCGGCTCGGACTTCGTTTCTATATTCCGAGACTCGAGGGGACGCGCTGGAGAGATTCTCCGGATGGGCTACGCATGAACTCGTCGAAACCGACGGCGGGCTGAAAATCTCGCTTAAAAGAATTGACCTTATAAATTTCGATGCGCCGTTCGGCAACATTCAGCTCTTCATGTAGAATTTCTTGCTTCCTCCCCGATTTTTTCAAGCCTCCCGCGCGCGTTCAGTCGCGCGATGCAACGGCTCGCTCGCTAGTATAGGCGCAACGGCCACGAGCTATGCGGGTGCGGAAACGGAAGTTGGCCAAAGGATCAATATCGCTGCGATTTACCCGATATTGCGAATAATTTGATCGCAATGGAAATTCTTCTTGCCGAAGGCGTAACGATTCCCGTTGTCATTTTTGCCGTATTCGTCGCGGCGTTCGCAGGATTTATCAAGGGTTCGATCGGTTTCGGGCTTCCGAGCATCATGATCGCAAGCTTGGGAGCATTCCTTGACCCGCTGCTGGCGCTGGCGTTTTTGATTCTGCCGACATTCGCAACGAATACGGTGCAGGCATTCCGAGACGGCATCTCCGGAGCCCTGTCGGCGATTGCAAAACACTGGCAACTGCTCGTCGCGTTCTTCATCACGCTACTTTTTAGTTCACAGATCGCAACGTCGATTCCCAAAGACGTTTTTTTTCTTTTGCTAGGAACCCCGGTAACGTCGTTCGCCCTGCTTCAGCTCATTCGGTGGCGTCCGCGCGTCCCTCCGGGGAGGCGCAGCGCTTGCGAATTCGCCGCCGGAGCCGTCGCCGGCTTTTTCGGCGGTCTCGCAGGCGTTTGGGGACCTCCCGTCGTATTTCTGCTCAGCGCGCTCGAAACTCCGAAGCGCGAGCAAGTTACGGCGCAAGGCGTAATCTACCTGCTAGGATCGCTGCTGCTTGTTCCCGCGCACCTTAATTCCGGAATACTGAATCGGGATACGTTGCCGCTTTCATTGTTTCTCTGCATTCCTGCGGTCGCAGGACTAATCGCGGGATTCCTAGTGCAGGATAAGCTTGATCAGGAAAAGTTCCGAAAGATCACTTTTATCGCCGTAACTCTGGCCGGGCTGAATTTGATTTTTCGCGGGGTCGTATTGTAGCCGGTTTGAATTCCGGCGATTGCACTGGAATTGAACGATCCTCGTCGCCTTTTGCGGCAGCTGCGTTCATTCGAGCTAAATTTTCGCGACGCGATTATTTGCAAGGGAAACGCATGCTCACTCGGGCAAGCCCCGAATCGTGCTAGCCCCGGAGAATCCCGGCGGCTCGGTTCCGAAGCGCGCAGCGGTGCGCCGCTTCAAACTTGGAACCGGCCTCGCGCGGCTTCATCGCGGTCAAATTCAGCGAGATGCAGCCTCGGCGATTGCGCTTCCCCATGCGCCCTCGGCCATTCCCGTTGCATCCGGTTTAGCAGGTCTGCATCGGCGAATCCCCGCTTCTAGACAGCCTGCGAAAAAGTTGGCTCGACAGGAGAGTCCGCGAGCGGCGAAACCAGCCGCAAGGGCGGCGAGGCTTCGGGCCCGTCTCGATCCGGCCTGCCGACCTGCGC
>JGI24794J26673_10001676_pt1 | contig 12906 bp, 6 predicted proteins | sample MesohylPK_FD_26673 | JGI IMG/M metagenome (IMG submission 26673) | reverse complement strand
TGCGTGATCGCCGCCGTCAGCGTCGTCTTCCCGTGATCGATGTGCCCGATCGTCCCGATGTTCACGTGCGGCTTCGATCTGTCGAACTTCTCTTTCGCCATCGATGAAACCTCTCACTTGCCCTGTATGCGCGCCACGATCTGCTCGCTGACGCTCTCCGGCACCGGCTCGTAGCGGTCGAAGTGCATCGAGTACGTCGCACGGCCCTGCGTCCGCGAACGCAGCTCCGTCGCGTATCCGAACATCTCGGCCAGCGGGACGCGCGCGTTGACTATCTGACTGCCGCCCCGCGCCTCCATCGAGCGGACCTTCCCGCGCCGCGAGTTCAGGTCGCTGATGACGTCGCCCATGTACTCCTCGGGCACCACCACCTCGATCCGCATCACCGGCTCGAGCAGAACCGCCCCGGCCCTCTGCGCGGCGTGGCGGAAGGCCATGACGCCCGCGATCTGGAACGCGCCCTCCGACGAGTCGACCTCGTGGTAGGAGCCGTCGTAGAGCGACACGGTGACGTCCTCGATCGGGTAGCCGGCCAGCACGCCGGTCGTCATCGCGTCGCGGATGCCATGCTCGACCGGCCGGATGTACTCGCGCGGCACGGCACCGCCGAAGATCTCGTTGACGAACTCGAAGCCGGCGCCCGGCTGGCCCGGCGTCACACGGATCTTCACGTGTCCGTACTGGCCGCGCCCGCCCGTCTGCTTGACGAAGCGCCCCTCGCCTTCCGACGGCCGGGTCAGCGTCTCCTTGTAGGCGACCTGCGGACGCCCGACGCTCGCCTCCACCCCGAACTCCCGCTTCAGACGGTCGACCAGAATCTCAAGGTGCAACTCGCCCATCCCGGAGATGACGACCTGGCCGATTTCTTCGTCCGTCCGCACCTGGAAGGTCGGATCCTCCGCGGTGAGCTTCGCCAGCCCCTGTCCCAGCTTCTCCTGGTCGGCCTTGGAGCTCGGCTCGATCGCGAGGCTGATTACCGGGCTCGGGAACTCCATCGACTCGAGCACCACCGCGTGCTGCGGATCGCAGATCGTGTCGCCGGTGCCGACGCTCTTCAGGCCGACCGCCGCGGCGATGTCGCCCGCACAGACCTGCTTGATCTCCTCGCGCTTGTTGGCGTGCATCTTCAGCAGGCGGCCGATCCGCTCCTTGCGGCCCCGTCCCGTGTTGAGCACCGTCGCGCCGGTCTTCATGACCCCCGAGTAGACACGAATGAAGGTCAACTGCCCGACGTACGAGTCGGTCATCACCTTGAACGCGAGCGCCGAGAAGGGGGCTGCGTCGTCCGCGGGGCGCCCGACCATGTAGCCGTCGTCGTCCGGGGCGCGTTGGGGGTTGATGCCGGAAATCGGCGGCACGTCCTCCGGCGACGGCAGGTAGTCGATGATGGCGTCCAGCAGGGGCTGTATGCCCTTGTTCTTGAAGGCGGACCCGCACAGCACGGGGACGAACGGTCTCTCTTCGCCCTGCAGCGACTCGATCGCCCGCCGGCGAATGGTGGCACGAACGTCCGCCTCGGACAGGGGCTCGCCGTGCAGATACCGGTTCAGCAGGTCGTCGTCGACCTCGCTGACCTTCTCCACCAACTGCTCCCGGTACACCATCGCCTGCTCGCGCAACGCCTCGGGAATCTCCTCGACCGTCGGCGGGGCCGCGAGCGACTCGCCGCTGTGGCGAACCGCCTTCATGCGCACGAGATCGACCACGCCCTCGAACCGGCCCTCGGAACCTATCGGAAGCTGCAGAGCCACCGGATTGGCGCCGAGCCGGGTCCGGATGGACTCGAGAGTGCGAGCGAAGTCGGCCCCGACGCGGTCCATCTTGTTGACGAAGCAGATGCGGGGGACGCGGTACTTGTCCGCCTGCCGCCAGACGGTCTCGGTCTGCGGCTCCACTCCCGCCACCGCGTCGAACACCGCGACCGATCCGTCCAGCACCCGCAGCGAGCGCTCCACCTCGGCCGTGAAGTCGACGTGGCCGGGCGTATCGATGATGTTGATCCGGTGGTCGCGCCAGACGCAGGTCGTCGCCGCCGACGTAATCGTAATCCCGCGCTCCTGCTCCTGCTCCATCCAGTCCATCACGGCGGTGCCGTCATGGACCTCGCCGACCTTGTACGTGATCCCCGTGTAGAAGAGAATGCGCTCGGTCGTGGTCGTCTTGCCGGCATCGATGTGGGCCATGATGCCGATGTTCCGGGTCCGATCGAGCGGAACCACTCTGGCCATCTCGTGCGTCGCCTGCGGCGCGGGCCGCGACCTCGTATTCTTCGGCGTTGCGATAGTCGAATCAGCCGTGTTCACGATTGTTCCGTTCCTGCGACTCCACCGCCGCCCAATCCCAACTGCGCACCCCTACCAGCGGTAGTGCGCAAAAGCCTTGTTCGCCTCCGCCATGCGGTGCGTATCCTCTCGCTTCTTCACCGAGCCGCCCCGGAGGTTGGACGCGTCGACCAGCTCGTTCGCCAGCTTCTCCCGCATCGTCTTGCCGTCGCCGCGGCTGCGCGCGTACGCCGTCAGCCAGCGGATGCTCAACGACAGGCGTCGATTCTGCGTCACCTCGACCGGCACCTGATAGTTCGATCCGCCGACGCGCCGCGACTTCACCTCCAGGCTCGGCTTCGTGTTGTCGACCGCCCGCTTGAAGATCTTGATCGGATCGTCGCCGGTCCGTTCCTTGATGATGTCGAGGCTGCCGTAGACGATGCCTTCCGCGACGCTCCGTTTGCCGCTCTTCATGATCATGCGCACGAACTTCGTGAGCAGCGTGCTGTTGTACACGGGGTCCGGCGGCACCTCGCGCTTCGGCACTTCTCGTCTGCGTGGCATCGCGGCTGGTCTCCCCTGGCCCGGACTACGACTTCGGGCGCTTCGCGCCGTACTTCGATCGACTCTGCTTGCGGCCCGCGACGCCGACGGTGTCGAGCGTCCCCCGCACGACGTGATACCGCACGCCGGGCAGATCCTTCACGCGCCCGCCCCGGATCAGGGCCAGCGAGTGCTCCTGCAGGTTGTGCCCCTCGCCGGGGATGTAGCTCGTCACCTCGATGGCGTTGGTCAACCGGACCCGCGCCACCTTCCGGAGGGCCGAGTTCGGCTTCTTCGGCGTCTGCGTGAATACGCGGACACACACGCCCCGTTTCTGCGGGCAGCCCTGCAGGGCAGGGCTCTTCGTCTTGTTGACGACCCGTTCCCGCCCCTTGCGGACGAGCTGGCTAATCGTCGGCACCGGTACTTCCTCGCTTGACGTCACGCTCGCCCGAACCGGATGAGCGTCCGACACCCGACAGTTGCGGCCGAAACCTTGAAGCGACCGTCCCGATACGGCGGTCGCTTGGCGCCTCGACCAGTTGACCCTAAATCAGTTTGCTCGCCGTGCAGGCGCCCCGCGGCTCTCACTCACCCGCGAACCGCCGAACGCTGGAAAGAGGTCCGTGAACGACTGCGCCTCTTTCGGACGGGCCGGAGCCAGATAGGGTTTCCCGGCCCCGACAAAACCAACGGATATTACCACCAAACCGAATGCAGCACAAGGCAGGCCCCGGGAATCTGCTCCGCAGAACTCACTGCGTTGCGTTCCGCGGCGCAAGCTCCTACGTTTCCTCTCGCACCGGCGTCTCCCGCGAACCGAGCGGGCTCAACGTGTCGACGGCCCCCACCGCGCTCCGGGCCACCCCCCGCTCGTCCGGATCGATGAAGTAGTCCATGTCGTGCTCCGCGTCCAGGTCGTCCGACAACGGCCGCGGCGGCGGCTCGTCCGCCTCGATCCGGACCTGGCGGTAGTAGTCGAACCCGGTGCCGGCCGGAATCAGCCGTCCCATGGTCACGTTCTCCTTCAGGCCACGCAGATGGTCCACCTTGCCGGAGATCGACGCCTCGGTCAGAACCCGCGTCGTCTCCTGGAACGATGCCGCGGAGATGAACGAATCGGTCGACAGCGATGCCTTGGTGATCCCGAGCAGGAGCGGCCGGCCGGTCGCCGGCTGCCCGCCCTCGGCGAGCACCCGCTCGTTCTCGGCCGCGAACCGGAACCGGTCGACCTGCTCGTCGACGAGAAGCTCCGTGTCTCCTACGTCCTCGATCTTCACCCAGCGCATCATCTGCCGGACCATCACCTCGATGTGCTTGTCGTTGATGGCCACGCCCTGCAGCCGGTAGACCTCCTGGATCTCGTTGACCAGGTAGCTGTGCAGCGCCTTCTCCCCCAGCACGCTCAGGATGTCGTGCGGGTTCGACGGACCGTCCATGAGCGGGTCGCCGGCCCGTACGCGATCACCCTCCTGAACATTGAGGTGGACGCTGCGGGGCAGCGAGTACTCGCGCTGCTCCGCGCCCGCCTCGTCGGGCACGATGATGATCTTCCGGACGCCCTTGACGATGCCGCCCTGCTTGACCGTACCGTCGATCTCGCTGATCACCGCCGTCTCCCGCGGCTTGCGCGCCTCGAAGAGCTCCACGACGCGCGGCAGACCGCCGGTGATGTCCTTGGTCTTGGTCGTCTCGCGCGGGATCTTCGCCAGCACGTCGGTCGCGTTGACCTGATCGCCGTCGCTCACCATCAGGTGGGCGCGCGCCGGCATGGGATAGCGGCGCCCCTCGATCGCGACCACCGGCAGCTTCTTGTCGCCCGGCGCCCCGCCGACGACCCGGCGCTTCTCGCCCGCCCGGAACGGAATGGCGGCAAGCGCATCCGCGGCGACGCCCGCATCGTCCTCGCCCACGATACGCTGCTCGATCACGATGGCCGCCGGCGCCGTTTCGTCCGCGCTGCCCTCGAACCGGATCCTGCCCGCCTGCTCCGCCACGATCGCCGCGCCGTCCGGCGGCCCCGCCGCCAGCTCGTCGCCGGCCGCCGCCTGGGCACCGGCCGATACCTCGATCGCCGCGCCGGCCGGAATCTCGTAACGGTGCTCGACGTCCTCGATGTGCACCACGTGCTTGTCGATGTTCTCGAATCGGACCTTGCCCGCCTGTCCCGCCCGGACCGGCTCGCCGTCCGTCCCGGTGGCCAGCTCGTCGCCGGCCGCTACTTCCGCGCCGCTCTTCTTCACGTGCAGCACCGCGCCCACCGGGATCGGATGCCGGCTGACGATCCGGATCGCGGGCTGCTTCTCCTCCGGCGCGTCGATGATGATGCGCTCGGTCATGCCGGTCACCTCGTCGAATTTCTCCTCGAAGGTGAGGTCCTTCTTGATGTCGTCGAAGTGCACGACGCCGGAATTCTCGGTGAGAATCGACCGCGTATAGGGATCCCACTCGACCAGGGTCTCGCCGATCTCGGCGGTCTCGCCCGGACGCACCTTCAGGCGGGCGCCGTAGACCAGCTCGTAGTGCTCGCGCAGCCGCCCCTGCGAATCCCGGACGATGAGCTCGCCGGTCCGGTTCATGACGACGCCCTCGCGGGCGTCCTTGCTGCCGGTAGGCACGGCCTTACCCTGCCCGTCGAACCAGACCGCCTGCACGCCCTTCAACTCGACGACGCCCTCATGCTTGCTCACGTGGGTCGACTGCTCCGAACCGGATGCCGTGCCCCCGATGTGGAAGGTCCGCATGGTGAGCTGCGTGCCGGGCTCGCCGATGGACTGCGCCGCGATCACCCCCACCGCCAACCCCAGCTCCACCAGCCTGCCGGTGCCCAGATCGCGGCCGTAGCAGCGTGCGCACACGCCGCGGCGCGACTCGCAGGTGAGCACCGAACGGATCTTGACCGTCTCGATGCCGGCTTCCTGAATCTCGGAAGCGAGCTCTTCGTCGATCTCCGTGTTGGCCTCGGCCAGAACCTTGTCGCTGACCGGATCGCGCGCCTCCTCGAGCGACACCCGGCCGATGATGCGGTCGCGCAGGGGCTCGATGATCTCCCCGCTCTCGACGATCGCCTGCGCCTCGATGCCGTCGAGGGTGCCGCAGTCGATCTCGGAGATGATGACGTCCTGGGCCACGTCCACGAGGCGGCGCGTCAGATAGCCGGAGTCGGCGGTCTTGAGCGCCGTGTCGGCCAGTCCCTTCCGCGCGCCGTGCGTCGAGATGAAGTACTGCAGCACGGTCAGGCCTTCGCGGAAGTTCGACGTGATCGGCGTCTCGATGATCTCGCCCGACGGCTTCGCCATCAACCCCCGCATCCCGGCGAGCTGCCGCATCTGCTGCTTGCTGCCGCGGGCCCCGGAGTCGGCCATGACGAAGACCGGGTTGAACGCCTGTCCGTCCTGATCGAGGTTTTCCATGCCGACGAACATCTCGTCGGCGATCTTCTCGGTGACGCCGGACCAGATGTCGATGATCTTGTTCTTCTTCTCGCGGTCCGTGATGGCGCCCTCGTTGTACTGCTTCTCGACCTCGATGACGCTCTCCTTCGCGCGGTCGACGAGCCGCCCCTTCTCCTTCGGAATCACGAGATCGTTGATGCCGATCGAAATCCCCGACTTCGTCGCGTAGAGGAAGCCGAGGTCCTTGAGACGATCGAGCATCTGCACCGTCAGCTCGAGCCCGCGGCGCAGGTAGCTGTACTGCACGAGCTGCTGCAGGCCCTTCTTCTTGAGCAGGCCGTTCACGAACGGGATCTCGTCGGGCAGCGCGTGGTTGAAGACGACGCGGCCGACCGTGGTCTCGATGATCTTTCTGTCGAGCTGCTGGACGGGCGTGTGCAGGACGTCCTGATCGTCGCGCCCGGCGGCCAGGTCCATGTACGGACCGCTCAGCCGGAAGCGGATCGGCGTCAGCGTCTCGACGTCGCACGACTCGAGCGCCAGCAGCACGTCCTCCTCGTTCCGGAACACCGGCAGCGCGTCGTCGTTCCACATCGGCCGCGGCTTCCCGTCCTCACCCATCTCGATGCCGCAGATCCGTCCGACGCCCCTGGCCCGCGGCTTCGCCTTGGTCAGGTAGTAGCAGCCGAGCACGATGTCCTGCGAGGGCACGGCGATCGGGGTTCCGCTCGACGGCGACATGATGTTGTTGGACGACAGCATGAGCACCGACGCCTCGATCTGCGCCTCCGGCGACAGCGGCACGTGCACGGCCATCTGGTCACCGTCGAAGTCCGCGTTGAACGCGGTGCAGACGAGCGGGTGAATCCGAATCGCCTTGCCCTCCACGAGAACCGGCTCGAAGGCCTGAATCCCGAGGCGGTGCAGCGTCGGGGCGCGGTTCAGCAGCACCGGATGCTCGCGGATCACCTCCTCGAGGATGTCCCAGACCTCCGGTTCGTGCTGCTCGACCATCTCGCGCGCCTGCTTGATGGTCGCGACCATCTCGCGCTGCTCGAGCTTGTTGTAGATGAAAGGCTTGAACAGCTCGAGCGCCATCTTCTTGGGCAGCCCGCACTGGTGCAGCTTCAGCTCCGGCCCGACCACGATGACCGAGCGCCCCGAGTAGTCGACGCGCTTGCCGAGCAGGTTCTGGCGGAAGCGCCCCTGCTTGCCCTTCAGCGTGTCGGACAGCGACTTCAGCGGGCGGTTGTTGGCGCCCCGCAGCACGCGCCCGCGGCGGCCGTTGTCGAACAGGGCGTCCACCGCCTCCTGCAGCATCCGCTTCTCGTTGCGGATGATGACGTCGGGCGCCTTCAGCTCGATCAGCTTCTTCAGGCGGTTGTTCCGGTTGATGACCCGGCGATAGAGGTCGTTCAGATCGGACGTGGCGAGGACGTGGCGACCCGCCCGCCGTCGAGCGGCACGAGCGGCCGCAACTCGGGGGGAATGACCGGAACGACGTCGAGAATCATCCACTCCGGACGATTCGTCGACCGCCGGAAGGAATCGACCACCTTCAGGCGCTTGGCGTACTTCAGCTTCTTCTGAACCGAGTTCTCCTCGCGCATCTTCTGCCGCAGCTCGACCGCGAGATCCTCGATCTCCACCGTGCGCAGGAGCTCCTTGATCGCCTCGGCGCCCATCTGCGCGTGGAAGGCGCCGTGCTCCTCGAGCGCCTTGCGGTACTCCTCCTCCGTCAGAAGCTGGTTCTCCTTCAAGCCGCTGTCGCCGGGATCGATGACGACGTACGCCTCGAAGTAGAGCACGCGCTCGAGGTCGCGCAGCGAGATGTCGAGCAGATGGCCGATGCGGCTCGGCAGGCCCTTGAAGAACCAGACGTGGCTGACCGGCGTGGCCAGCATGATGTGGCCGAGGCGCTCGCGGCGCACCTTGGCCTGCGTCACTTCCACGCCGCACTTGTCGCAGATGACGCCCCGGTGCTTCATCCGCTTGTACTTGCCGCACAGGCATTCCCAGTCGGTGACCGGCCCGAAAATCTTCGCGCAGAACAGCCCGTCGCGCTCCGGCTTGAACGTGCGGTAGTTGATCGTCTCCGGCTTGGTCACCTCGCCGTGCGACCACGACAGGATCTTCTCCGGGGACGCGAGCGTGATCCGGATGGCGTCGAAATCGACGGTCAGGGAACTGCGGTCTGCAAAGCTGGGTCGCATGGAGTTCCTTCTCTCACGCCTCGCCGTCGGCGCCTTCGAGCATGGCGGCAGCGACGTCGACGGCGGTCTCTCCGGCATCGCCGTCGCCCGGCTCCGCATCGACCGCCGCGGCCTCGACGAGCGGCGTCCGGGTCTTGATCAGATCGACGTCGAGGCACAGCGCCTGCAACTCGCGGATCAGAACGTTGAACGACTCCGGCAGGCCCGGGGCGAACGACGCGTCGCCCTTGACGATCGCCTCGTAGATCTTGGCGCGGCCCGTGACGTCGTCCGACTTCGCCGTCAGCAGCTCCTGCAGGATGTGCGCGGCGCCGTAGGCCTCGAGCGCCCACACCTCCATCTCGCCGAACCGCTGTCCGCCGAACTGCGCCTTCCCGCCCAGCGGCTGCTGCGTGATCAACGAGTACGGCCCGATCGAGCGGGCGTGGATCTTGTCGTCGACCAGGTGCGACAGCTTCAGCATGTAGATGTAGCCGACGGTAACCTTCTGCTCGAACGGCTCGCCGCTCATCCCGTCGTACAGGGTCGTCTTGCCGCCGGTCGGCAGCCCCGCCTTGTCGAGCCACTGCTTGATCTCGGACTCGCGTGCGCCGTCGAAGACGGGCGAAGCGAAGTACAGCCCCAACTGGTGGGCCGCCCAACCCAGGTGCGTCTCCAGAATCTGGCCGACGTTCATGCGCGACGGCACGCCGAGCGGATTGAGAACGATCTCCACCGGCGTCCCGTCGGGCAGGCGCGGCATGTCCTCGTCCGGCAGGATGCGTGCGATGACGCCCTTGTTGCCGTGGCGGCCGGCCATCTTGTCGCCCACCGACAGCTTGCGCTTCATGGCGACGTACACCTTGACCAGCTTGATGACGCCCGGCGGGAGCTCGTCGCCGCGGCGGATCTTCTCCTTCTTCTCCTCGAAGAGCTGCCGGATCACCTCGACCTGCCGCTCGGTGCGCATCTCGAGCGCCTGCAGCTCGTCCTCCAGCGCGGCGTCGTCGGTCTCGATGCGCACCCGCGCCAGCTCGGTGAAGGGCAGCTCGCGGATGATCTTCTCGGTGAGCACCGTTCCCTGCTCGAGGCGCCGCTCGCTGCCGAACTCGTCGTAGAGGTCCGCGGCGAGCTTCTGCCCCTTGACCAGGACGAGCAGCCGCTTCTTGACCTCGTCGTGCAGGATGCGGATCTCGTCCTGCAGGTTCTTCTCCATCATCTCCAGCTCTTCGGCCTCGATCGCCTTGGCGCGGTCGTCCTTCTCGATCCCCTTGCGCGAGAAGATCCGGACGCCGACCACGATGCCTTCGATGCCGGGCGGGCAGAGCAGCGACGCATCGCGCACGTCGCCCGCCTTCTCGCCGAAGATGGCGCGCAGCAGCTTCTCCTCCGGCGTGAGCTGGGTCTCGCCCTTGGGCGTCACCTTGCCGACCAGGATGTCCGACGGCTTGACGTAGGCGCCGATGCGGATGATGCCGCTCTCGTCCAGATCCTTGAGGAAGCCCTCGGAGACGTTCGGGATGTCGCGGGTAATCTCCTCGGGTCCGAGTTTGGTGTCGCGCGACTCGATCTCGAACTCCTCGATGTGTATCGAGGTGTAGTAGTCGTCCTTCACCAGACGCTCGGAGACGAGAATGGCGTCCTCGAAGTTGTAGCCGCGCCAGGGCATGAAGGCGACGAGCACGTTGCGCCCGAGAGCCAGCTCGCCGCGCTCGGTGCACGGCCCGTCGGCGAGCACCTGCCCCTTGTCCACCCGCTGCTCCACCCGCACGATCGGCTTCTGGTTGATGCAGGTGTTCTGGTTGGACCGCCGGAACTTCGTCAGGTTGTAGATGTCGGCGCCCATCTCGCTCGACGCATCGGCGCCGGTCTGCTCCCCTTCGACGCGCACCACGATCCGCTGCGAGTCCACGAAGTCGACCACGCCGCTGCGGCGCGCCGTCACGACGGCGCCCGAGTCGCGGGCCGTGATGTACTCCATGCCCGTGCCGACGAACGGCGCGCGGGCGCGCAGCAGCGGAACCGCCTGCCGCTGCATGTTCGAGCCCATCAGCGCGCGGTTCGCGTCGTCGTTCTCGAGGAACGGAATCAGCGACGCGGCCACCGAGACCAGTTGCTTCGGCGAGACGTCGATGAACTCGACCTTGTCGCGCTCCGCGAGCACGAAGTTGCCCGCCTCCCGCGAGTTGATCCGCTCGTCGACGAGATGGCCCTCGTCGTTGAGCGTGGCGTTCGCCTGGGCGATGACGTACTTGTCCTCCTCCCACGCCGACAGGTAGAAGGAGTGCGGCTCGTACTCCGCGGGGCGCTTCTTGCGGCGCTTCGCGGCCGCGTTCTCGGCCTCCGCGTCGGCCGCCTCGATGATGTCGCCCACCTTGAACTTCGTGCCGCCCGCGTTGGCGATCTTCACGTAGTCGACGGCCCGGCCCGTCTTGACGGTGCGGTACGGCGACTCGATGAAGCCGAACTCGTTGATGCGCGCGTAGCACGACAGCGACGAGATCAGCCCGATGTTCGGACCCTCCGGCGTCTCGATGGGGCAGATCCGGCCGTAGTGGGTCGGGTGCACGTCGCGCACCTCGAAACCCGCCCGCTCCCTCGACAGCCCGCCCGGGCCGAGCGCCGACAGCCGCCGCTTGTGGGTGATCTCCGACAGCGGGTTGGTCTGGTCCATGAACTGCGACAACTGCGACGACCCGAAGAACTCGCGGATCGCGGCCATCACCGGCTTGGCGTTGATCAGGTCGTGCGGCATGGCCGTGGCCATCTCCTGATAGACGGACATCTTCTCCTTGATGGCCCGCTCCATCCGCACCAGACCGATCCGGAACTGGTTCTCGAGCAGCTCGCCGACCGACCGCACGCGCCGGTTTCCGAGGTGATCGATATCGTCCACGTTCGACGGATTCCGCCGCAGGGTCAGCAGATACCGGATGACCTCGTGGAAGTCCTGCGGCTGCAGGACGCGCTCGTCGAGCGAGGTGTCGAGACCGAGCTTCGTGTTCAGCTTCAACCGCCCCACCCGCGAGAAGTCGTACTTCTGCGGGTTGAAGAACAGGCTCTCGAACAGCGAGCGCGAGCTGTCGAGGGTAGGCGGATCGCCGGGCCGCAGCCGCCGGTAGATCTCGATCAGCGCCTCCTCGTGCGTCTTGATCGGATCCTTCTTCAACGTGGCCGACAGCACCGGACCGACCTCGTCCCGCTCGGGAAAGAACACCTCGATAGCGCCGACTTCCTTCTCCTGCGCCATCGACACGATGCGCGGCGTCAGCTCCTCGTTCGCTTCGACGATCACCTCGCCCGTCTCCGGATCGACGACGTCGGCCACCGCGAAGGCGCCCGTGAGCTCCTCGGGCGCCAGCTCGACCGAGGCGATGCCGGCCCGCTTGAGCGCCTCGATGCCGGTGCGCGTCAGCTTGCGCTGCTTCCTGATCAGCACGTCGCCGCCGGGGCCCTCGACGTCGGCCGCCGCACGCCGGCCGACCAGGGTGTCGCTGACCGCCCAGGCCAGAGCCGACCCGGTGGCGACGATGCGCTCCACCGTGTAGAACGTCCGGATGATGTCATCCGGATCGTGCAGCCCGAGCGCCCGCAGGAAGACGGTAGCCAGGAACTTGCGCTTCCGGTCGATGCGGACGTACAGCAGGTTCTTGGCGTCGTACTCGAACTCCACCCACGATCCGCGGTACGGAATGATCTGCGCGACGAAGGCGGCCTTGTCCTCCGAGTGGAAGAACGCGCCCGGCGAGCGGTGCAACTGCGAGACGATGACGCGCTCGGTGCCGTTGATGAAGAACGTCCCGTTGTCGGTCATCAACGGAATCTCGCCGAAGTAGACCTCCTGCTCCTTGATGTCGCGGATCGACTTCACCCCGGTGTCCGGATCCTTGTTCCAGACCCCGAGCTGAATCGTCACCTTGAGGGGCACCGAATAGGTCATGCCCCGTTCCTGGCATTCCTGGACGTCGTACTTCAGCCGCAACCCGACGGTCTCGCCGCACACCTCGCATGCGGTGCCGCGGACGTTGCTCGCCGTGCCGCACGACTGGCAGATGACCTCGTGCTCGCCGTAGGGATCGGCCTCGAGCACGGCGCCGCAGTGCGGGCACGGCTGCCGCAGATGCTGCAGGCCGCTCAGGCGCTTGCACTTGCACTCCCAGTCGCCGATCGAGTAGTCGATGAACTCGAGCGAGGAGTTCTCCCGGAAGTCGCTGATCGGAAAGACGGACTTGAACACCGACTGCAGACCCGCGTCCTCGCGCTCGGCCGGCATCCGGCTCATCTGCAGGAAGCGCTCGTACGACTTCTTCTGGATCTCGATCAGGTTCGGGATCGGAACCGCCGCACGGATCTTGGAGAAATCGATGCGCTCGCGATAAACGTTCTTCGGCAGGATGTGCTGCACGGTTGAAGCCCTCTCCGTCGATCGAGGAACGCGTCGGACGCGGTCGCGTCGCGCGGCCTTGCTGCAGGCCGCGCGCGCCCGGACCGGCCCGCCGGCGGCGCGGGCCG
>JGI24794J26673_10001585_pt1 | contig 13429 bp, 11 predicted proteins | sample MesohylPK_FD_26673 | JGI IMG/M metagenome (IMG submission 26673) | reverse complement strand
GGCGGGCAGGATGTATTTGTCGAGCACCGTGCGGTATGCCGAGGCGGTGGCCGGCTTGAGATGCCGCTCCACGTGGGTGCGCATGAAGCGCTCGGCGAGTCCCACCACGGTGGACTCCGCTTCTGGCGGTTGAGTTACCGGCTCCTCGCCTCGCTTGATTCGGTCGATGAGGAGGGCGGCCTGTTTCCTCGCCTCGTCGACGGTCAGTTCCCCGTGGCGGCCGAGCGTCACGCGTTTGGGACCCGATGGTCCCCGGGACTGCACCACCCAGGTCTTCCGTCCCGTAACGTGGACGCGCACTCCCAAGCCCGCCAGCTCCCGGTCCCAGAAGATCGCGTCCTTCCCGTCGGCCTCGAGCGCGTCGACGGTGCGCTTGGTGAGTTTCAGATCGCTTCGCTTCGGCATCCCGCCTCCTGAAATATGTAATCAAATCGCATACGTACGGCATCAAACAGGAGGGTATCAGAGCATATGTTTGACGAAAGTGCAAGGGGGATCGGGGTGGGGAATAACAAAAATATGGTATTATAAACAATAAGTTATCGTAGACAAACGGAGTCAATCGTACCAATGCGCGGTCACTGGGTTCATGACAATAATTAATCGATATTTTCGGAAATTCCTTATTCTCGGACGCTACGATGCGCTTCTCCATCATAGACGCGCGCGTCCTGAGTCCCACCACGGCAAATGCGGGGTAATGCGCCTTGCTCATGATGCAAAATTTTTGAAATCCGTGTGTAGTTGACGAGCGTAATTAGAGGGTTCGGCGGCTGAATCGGAAGGATCCCTCCGGGCGGGGAGATAGAATCAAACCCGACCGGCGAGTGAAGGATCGCCGACTGATGAGGCGTGGAAGCAGGCTGCCTCGATTCCGCCCGGGCAGGACGCCAACATGGGCATTCCTTATCGGCGCCTGTCCTCTCTATGAGGACAGCGGCTGTAGAACCGGCATACATGCGGGGAAGGAGGACTCATCGGCTCGCCGGGCTGATGGCGGGTATGGCGGAGAGGAGCGCCCGGGTGCATGGAATGTGCATGCGTTCGAGTCGCCACCCTCGCGGATGAACGCGTGGACGCCCTCGGCAAGTTGAACAAGTCCCGCATCCGAACCATTCTTCATATCAAATCCTTATTCTACGGACTTGCGGTTGCGACACGAACCCGGGGTCAAACGGCGAGGTTTTCTCGCAGCGTCTTGCCCTCATACGATTTCCTGTACCTCCCCCGTCTTTGCAGTTCGGGAACCAGGTGGTCCACGATGTTGAGCATAATCTCGCGCGGCCCGGCCTGGGACTGCTTGACCATGAAGCCGCCGCGACTCCCGGTCGCTTCGAACATCTCTTCGAGACGGTCGGCAATCTGCGCCGCCGTTCCGGTGAACGCGGTGGCGTAACCCGTTGCCGACTCGAGTCCATGCCGGAAGAATTCCTCGCGATCGATCTCGGCGTGCTCACCGTATTTGTGGGCCAGCAGATTGACGAAACCCACCGGGGAGGCTTGCGCGGCGACGATTCGCTCCTGAAGTTCCGCCAGGGAGAATCGCGGCGGCAGTTTGGACATGTCGTAGCCGGTATTGTGCGACAGCCATGCCCCGACGGCTTCCATGGGCACGTCGGAGATCAGCGCTTCTCGCAGGGCATGCGCCTGTTCCTCGGTTTCACCGACGATGGCCCTGAGCGACCATAAGATGCCGACCTCCTGCGGGTCCCGTCCCTCTGCGAGGAGGGCGTCATCGAGGTCTTGTCTTTGCTTCGCCATGAGCGGCAACGTCTTGGTTCTGCCGAAAACATGATCGGCGACATGAGCGGCGCCTTGGATCCCGCGCGGAGAGCCTCCGGCCTGTATGATTACGGGACTGCCCTGGGGAGAGGGAACGACGCTGAGAGGCCCCTTGACCTTGAAAAACTTCCCCTCGTGGTTGATCGGATGAACTTTGGCGGGGTCGGCGATTTGGCCCGAAGCCTTGTCCCAGAGGAAAGCATCCGCCTCGACGCTGTTCCAGAGCGCCCGACAGACGTCGATAAACTCTTCCAGCCGCTCGTAGCGCTCACCATGATCCGGAAGTCCGTCGTAGCCATAGTTCGCAAAATCGGAACGGCGCGCCGAGGTGATGACGTTAAAGGCCATGCGGCCGTTGGTGATATGGTCCATGGAATTCAAAAGGCGCGCCGTATAAAAAGGGTGCATAAAGCTGGATGAGTACGTCAAACCGAACCCGAGATGCCTGGTGACGCGCGACATCGCGACAATCCACGGACTCATGTCGAATCTCGGCCATGCGACGCCGTAGCTGACCGCATCGTCAATCGAGTCTTTCCACATGTCGGGAATGCCCGTCGAGTCTCCCAGGAAGATGAGGTCGAGACCGCCGCGCTCCGCGACGCGCGCAACTTCCTCGAACAGCCCGATATTGGGGTGGTGGCGGTCTACCCACGAACCCGGATTCCTCCAATTGGTCTCTACCTCGGTCCACGAGATATCAAATGCCAATTGGATGCGCTTCTTCATCTAGTTTTCCTCGGGATATGACAATTTCCCTCACCCTCGCCGATAAGCCGACGTTGTCCGAAATTCTCAATTTGGCATCTTTGCGGCGAAGTTTACTACGGCTGGAAGCGACCTTCCAGACCGGGCCCGATCGAGCCGTAGCCGAAAGTTGGTGAACAGGAAAATGGGCTTACTCCCTTATCTGCCGCCCTCGAATCGAGTGAAAAGTGATTACAACACCGTAAGAAGGTTGAGTTGGAAATTCAGAATCGCATTTATGCGAATCGGGCGCCGTCATGGGGCATGACAGGTGGTTCCTGAACGAGGGTGTAGATTGTGGTCGTTCCCGGCGAAGCGGCGCGACAAAACCCGGCAGGTGAAGTCAACCGCGCGCGAGGAGGCGTTGTTGGAAAACCTCACAAAAGTAGCGCGGTGAATTTCACTCCCCCTCAAGGGTCTGTTGAAAAAGCCATTGTCCAAAGAGCAACCCCCCCTACCCCCCCTTGTCAGGGGGGTATAAAAAGGCGATGCGCCCCCGCCGGGTAGAGGGGGTTTTGCTTTTTCTTGCCCCCCTGACAAGGGGGGGTAGGGGGGGTTGGTTTTCAGGTCGAAAGGGGCGTCTCCTCTATCCCCGAAAAAGGGGACTTTTTCAACAATCCCCTCAAGGGGGGAGTGGTTGTTGGGGGGCTCTGCAAGGGGAGAATGGTTTGGCGCGATCCGTAAGGACTTTTTCAACAACCCCGAGGAGCGAACGTTTGCGACCGATGAAAATCAAACCCGGCCGGGGAGGGTTTGCCCTTCCTTGCTCACTTGGCAATCTCTCCCTCTTCGGTCGTCAGCCCTTCCTTCCTTAGTCAGGGCTGATCCACCAGACTCGTCTTCGTGAACACCGCGTCGAGCTGGTAGCCGCGCTTGGCCAGGTTCTCGCGTCCGCCTTCTTCCCTGTCCACGAGGCAGATGACGTGCGCGACTTCCATGCCGAAGCCCAAAGCCGCGTCGATGGCCGTGAAGGTGGAGGCCGCCGTGGTCACCACGTCCTCGATGATGGCGACCTTCATACCGGGCCTCAGGTTCCCCGACCCCTCGATGCGGTTCTGCATCCCGTGTCCCTTCTCGGCCTTTCTGATGATGAAGGCGGGCACGTCGCGGCCTTCGAGCGCCGCCGTCATCGAGACGGCCGTCACCATCGGGTCCGCCCCCAGTGTGGGGCCGCCCACGGCGTCGACGCCGTTTCTGATGCGCTCGAAGATCACCCGGCCCACGAGCCGCGCCCCCTCGCCGTGCAGCGTCACCTGGCGGCAGTCGACGTAGAAATCGCTCACCCGGCCCGAGGCGAGCGTCACCTGTTTTTTCTCATAGGATTTTTCGAGCAGAAGCCGCCGCAGGGCTTCCAGGTCCGTTTGTGTTGTCGTCATGGCGTCGTCTCTGTGCGTCGGTTGGATTATTCGGGCGATTGTCCGGTGTTTCTGAGTTCGTGGTAGATGAGGAGCGCCGCTTCCGCGAAGGCCTCGGGCACCATCAGGTGCACCGCGCCCAGGTTCGTGCGGGTGAAGGCGTAGACCGAACCCGCCGAGTCGTAGCTCAGGTGCACGGGTATGCGCTCGGCCTCGAGCCTGGATTTCAGGATCAGGGCCTCCATCTGCCCGCCCACCGTGGCGATGCGCTTGAGATCCGACGATCCTTTCACGCCCTCAGGCGTCTTGTCGCCCCACACGCTCTTGCTCCTCCTCGGGATTCACAAACTACCGCCCATGATCGGGGAAAATCGTGCAAGGCGCAAGTGATTGCGTTCTTGTAGGGACAGGTCGCGACCTGTCCCTACGGCGCCCAACCTCGAAGATCGGGATTTACTCCCCCCCTGAGAGGGAAACCCCATAAAGTCAACCCCCTCTACCCCCCCTTGTCAGGGGTCAATTCTGACCGAGGAGGGAGGAATTGCAAGCCGATGCGCCCCCCCGGGCAGAGGGGGTTTTGCTGTTTCTTGCCCCCCTGACAAGGGGGGGTAGGGGGGGTTGGTTTTCAAGGCAGGGGGAGGACGAGCAGGTCGGCTACGCACATCTCGCGTTTAGATATGAATTCGTAGGGGCGGCCCCCAGTGGCCGCCCGTATTGGAGATCCACAGACAAACTATCTTTTGAATACCTGTTCTCTTTGCTGTCCCTTGTCAGGACAGGCGCGAGGGCCTGTCCCTACGGATGATGTGGCTTTTTGCTCTTCATTCCGCCCTCGTCCCTCAGCCTCACAGCCACGCGAACTTGATGGCGAACAGAATCGCCACCCCGAACAGCGTCGGCGAGCATTGGCCCCCGCGTCCCGCCATCAGTTTGATCAGCACGTAGGTGATGACGCCCAAACCGATGCCGTCGGCGATGGAGAACGTCAGCGGGATGGCGATGACCGTCATGACCGCGGCGGCCGATTCGGTCACGTCGCTCCAGTCCAGGTCCATGAGCGGGCGCGCCATCAGGCACGCCACGTAGAGGATGGCCGCCGCCGTCGCGTAGGGCGGAATGGAGCCTGCGAGCGGCGCGAAGAACAGGCAGGCGAGGAACAGGACGGCCACGACGACCGCGCTCAGGCCCGTGCGTCCGCCCGCGCCGGCCCCGGCGGCGCTCTCGATGTAGCTCGTGACGGGCGAGGTGCCGAGCAGGGCGCCTCCCACCGTTCCCGCCGAGTCGGCGATCAGCGCGCGCTGCATGCGCGGGAGCCGTCCTTCGTCATCCAGGAGGTTCGCCTGGTGGGCCACGCCGATCAGCGTGCCCGTCGTGTCGAACAGGTCGACGAGCAGGAACGTGAGAATCACGGCGAGCATGCTCACCTGCAGCGCGCCCGCGATGTCCAGGGCCAGGAGCGTCGGCGTCGGGTCGGGCGGCAGCGAGGCGAACCCCTTCCATTCGGAGACGCCGAAGATCAGGCCGGCGGCGGCGACGGCCAGCATCCCGATGAGCGCGGCGCCCGGCACCTTGCGCGCGGCGAGCGCCGCGATCAGGCAGAAGCCGATCAGGCACAGCAGCGGCGCGGGCGTCGTCAGATGGCCTACGGTGACCAGCGTCGCCTTGCTTCCCTGGATAATGCCGGCGTTTTTGAGCGCGATGATGCCCAGGAACAGTCCGATCCCGGCCGCAATGGCCAGTTTGAGTCCCTGCGGTATCGCCTCGACGATCCAGCGCCGCACCGGCAGTATGCTGATCGCCAGGAACAGCAAGCCGGAAATGAAGACCGCGCCCAGCGCGACCTCCCACTTGTGGCCGAGACCGAGCACGACGCTGAAGGCGAAGAACGCGTTGAGTCCCATGCCCGGCGCCAGGGCGATCGGGTAGTTGGCATACAGGCCCATTATCAGCGTACTGAGCGCCGCCGCGAGGCAGGTGGCGACAAACACCGCGTCGAACGGCATGCCCGCGCTGGAGAGGATCTGCGGGTTGACGAAGGCGATGTAGGCCATCGTCAGGAACGTCGTCACGCCCGCCGTCACCTCCGTCCGCACGGTGGTGCCGCGCTGCGCCAGTCCGAAGAAGCGTTCAAGTGTCGCTGTCATGGGTTCCTCTCACAGGATTTCGGGGCGGGCGGTTCCGGGCGATTCCTGTAGTCAGCGCACGGGGGCGCTCTTCGATTCGAGATATTCTCGTAGTCTATTACAGCGGCGATGATTTTTCGAGCGGGGGGAGTGGCTTGCGGTGCAGCCTGCGCCGGAATGACGGTGAACAATTGGAAAAGCAACCCCCCCTACTACCCCATCGCGTATTGCGTAGGGGAGGACCTGCGTGTCCTCCCGACCGAACTGGCCGATGCCTCATCCGCATTTCATCGCTACGCCCCCTCTCATCCCCCCTCCCGGTTGGTTTCCTATTCCATGAAATGGTAATTTGATTTCGAAACGGGAGGAGACGTCTTGCACAGGTATTCATTCATCATTCTGGCGACGGTCTTGGGGTTGTTGGTCCATCTGGCGGGCGACGCCCTGGCCGGAACCGCGAAGTCGGTAGGCCCCACGGCGTCTGCGCCTTTCGTCGTGGTGATCGACCCCGGCCACGGAGGGCGGGATGCGGGAAGCCGCGGCGCGCTGCTTCAGGAGAAGGATTTCACCCTCCGCGCAGCGAAGATGCTGGCCGCGCTCCTCTCCAGACGCCCGGAAGTGAAGGCGATTTTGACGCGGGAGGCCGACACGGAGATGACCGCCGTGCAGCGCGCCTCGGTGGCGAACTACAACGCCGCCGCCTTGTTCCTCACCCTGCATGCGGACGCCTCCTGGCGGCCCGGGGCGCGGGGGCCGGCCATCATGGTGGCGGCGCCCAGGCGACCGCCGCGCGTGGCGGGAGAGCCGGCCCGGGCCGTGGCGTTTCGCTGGCAGCGGAGCCAGAACATTCACCTGGCCTCGAACCGCCGCTTCGCCCTGAACCTGCAGAAGCGCTTCGCCGCCATCCGCGCGGGCGAAAAACCCCCGCTCCACATTCTGGCCGTGCGCGATCTCGAGGGCGCGCGCATGCCGGCTGCCTACGTGAGCCTGGGCGTCATCAGTACGCCCGAAGACGAGGCGCGCCTGAGCGAGATAGCGGAAGAGGGTCCATACCTCACGGCGCTCGCCGGGGAGGTGCTCAGGTTCGCCGGCCTCACCGAAGACCTGCCGCCCAAACCGATTGAGCCTGCAGAAGCCGCGCCGCCAGAATCATCGCAGGCGCCCGAGTCGTCGGAGCAGCCCGAATCGCCTCAGCAGCCTGAATCATCTGAATCGCAAGCTGCGCCGTCTGAATCGCCGCAGCCCGGTGAGAGTGCGCCTGAGGCGCAAAACGCCGCTCCCGCAGGGGAGGGGCGCTGACATGTTCAAGAAGATCGGGCTCGCCGTTTTAATCATCGCCGTGAGCGGAGCGCTCGTGTGGAATTACCAGGAAGCCGTCCTGGAATTCCTGGAGCGGGGCCGCGACGCCGCACTCGACCCCGCGCGTCGGGACGCCGCGCGCGCGCCGAGCGTGAAGAAGACGCTTTATTTCGCAGGCGTCGAGGAAGACCTGTTGGTTCCCTATCCCGTGGAAGTGGAGATAGGGAAGAACAACGTCGACACCTTGCGCAACGTGCTGGAGGCTCTCATCGCCGGACCCCAGGGGGAGGGATACGCGCCGGTTATCCCGAAAGGCACGAAGCTGCGCATGACGTTTCCGGGGCCGGACGGGATCGTCTACGTCGATTTCGACGAGACCTTGCGCGACGCGCACCCGGGCGGCGTGTGGGCGGAGTTGATGACCGCATACGGCGTCGCCGGCACCGTGGTCAGGAATTTCCCGGATCTCTTCGATCGCGTCGTGCTGCTCATCGGGGGGCAGGAAGCCCAGAGCATCGCGGGCTCGCTCGCCATCACGGGTCCGCTCCGGGTGCGCGAGGAGTTGATATCGGAGGAGGCATCTGCGCCCGAGGCGGGTGGTTCTCCACCGGCAACGCCAAACGCGGCTGCGGAGAGCGACGCGCCCGTTGCGGCCACCGGGCAGCCTCCCGCAAACGCCGTCGGCGTGCCCAAGGAGACCCTCCCGCCGGTGGGAAGCTCTCCGGTGGATCCCGTCGGCGTGCCGCAGAAAAAGCCGGGCGTCGGCGCGGTGGGCGCGCCCGGAAACTCTCGTTAAGGGAGCGCCACCTCCGAACCCCCCAACCCCCCTTGTCAGGGGGCTGTTGAAAAACCCCTTACGGGTCGCGCCAAAACATTCTCCCCTTGCAGAGCCCCCCAACAACCACTCCCCCCCTGAGGGGGAGTCGAAGAGGCCGAGCGGTTTATGCGAAGGCCGATTCGGTGGGGGGTNAAATGCGTTTTATCGCCACTCCGAGTTATACCCCCCACCAGTTCACTTTCGGGCTTACGCCCTCAGTTCACTGACTCCCCCTCAAGGGGGGAGTGAAATTCTCTTGCTTCTCGTAGGTCGCGTCGAACTCTGATTTATCGGCGACTTTTTCAACACAACCCCTCAAGCAGTGCGGCTATTTCGGGTGGCGGTATATCTCGCTTTTTGGATAATAATCCTTCCAGCCGAACCAGAACGCGAGCGTCGTGGATAGCTGGTTCAACTTGGCGCCCTTCATCGGCCCATCGACGGCCATGCCTGTCAGGCGCTGCCAGAGCGAACCCGTTTTCTTGTCCTTCATGAACCGGCAGGCGGCGGCGCCTTTCGCGCCCTCGCTCGCAATGAGTTCGAACTCCAGCGTCTTGCCCTCCAACACGCGGTCGAAAACGACCCCCGTACCCGCCCCCTCGCAGTAGGTGACCAGAACGTCCCGTCCGGCGAAGCGGTCGTTCACGACGCCCGCGCGGTTCAAATCCGCGAAAGGATACACCTTGGATACTTGCTCCCCTTTCTCTTTCGGGGAATCGAGCGCAAGGGCCACCAGCAGGGTTTTCGGGTGCAGGCGGTTGTCGCGGTATTTCTCGGGGATCACGCCCGTCTGCGAACTGTAGTAATACCCCTCATACGGGTCCCTCGAGGAGCTGCGGAACATGCCCCCCATGCCCTTCAACTTCTTCTTCAGCACCAGTGTATCGGGATAGAGCTGCGTCCATTCGGAATAGCGCATCATGGCGGCGGGGAACGTCTTCAGGCGCTTGCCCTTGAGCGGACCGATAACGGCCTCGCCCGTCAGGTGGCTCCAGAGCGAGTCCGTCTGTCGGTCGTACATGATGAGCACGTTCTTCCAGAGTTTTCCCGAAACGCCGAAGCTGAGTTTTTCCCCGTCCAGGTTACGGTCATACACGATGGCCGAATAGCAGAGCGGTCACCAGGTAACGGAGACGGCGCTCCCGCCCACCACGTCGTTCACGATCTCGTGCGAGCTGAGCAGGGGGACGGAATAGGCCCGCTTCTCCCCCTTGATGTTGATGCCGATCACCATCTCGTCCGGCTGCATGAACCTCTTGGCGTCTTTCACGCTCGCGTATTCCGGCGCATCGATGGCGGGTATGCCGTCTTTCGGCAGCAGTGTGCGAATCTCGGTTTCAGGACTCGCGCCCGAGAGTACCGGAAAGGCGAGAACCAGCAAGGCGACAAGAATGCTTCTCATCTGAGGCATGAAAGCGCTCTCCTCTGGCGGCCAGAACCCATTGGGGCTAGCGTCGAAATCCGTGGAGGACGGCAAAGAAAGTCCGCTCCCCGCGGTCTGTTCCGCGCACGACCTGTCCCAGGACGTTCGCGCCCGCGGGAATTTTTTTCAGCAATGCTTCGACGTCTTCGAGTTTTTCTATCGAGACGCGGATGGGCGTTTTCCCGTTTCCGGGCAGACGATAGGTCAGTCCGCGTATCACCATGCCCTCGCGCAAGCCGTCGTAATAGGCCCTGCTGCCCTCTTCCACGTCGCTGATATATACGCCGCCGTCCGTCTCCAGCTTGCCTTTCTCCTTCAGCTCGTCGGTCAGGTTCTCAAGCGCCACGCCGTAATTCTTCCTGGTCTCGGGTTCATCGATTTCGCTCGGCTGCGCCTTTGCGTTGGCCGTTTCCTGCTCAGGCAGACGGACCAGCTTGACCATGAATTTTTTTCTCTGGGCGTTTCGCACGACTTCCACCGCCACGGCATCTCCCGGCGGCGTCCAGCCCACGAGACGCTGGAGATGTGCCGTATCCACGACGCGCGTTCCGCCGAGGCGGACGATCACGTCGCCCATGCGGATGCCCGCTCCCTCCGCCGGGCCGTCCTTCAGCAGAGAACCCACGAGCGCGCCTTTCGCTCCGGAGAGCCCCAGCAGGTAGGCCATGTCCTGGCTGACCGGCTGAATGCTCACGCCCAGATAACCGCGCGGGAAATTTCCGCTTCTTCTCAGGTATTTGATGACGTCTTTCGCCATGTTGACGGGAATGGCGAACCCGAGCCCGCTGCCGGGAGCCGGAATCGCCGTGTTGATGCCGATGACCTGCCCGTCGATATTCACAAGGGGCCCGCCGCTGTTGCCCCGGTTGATGGCGGCGTCCGTCTGGATGAAATGCTCATATCGCGCGACGCCGACGCCGCTGCGCCCCATCCCGCTCACGACGCCTACCGTGAACGTTCTCGTAATGCCGAATGGATCGCCCACGGCTATCGACCACTGGCCCACCTTCACTTTGTCGGAATCCCCGAACTTCGCCACCGGCAGCTTGCGGTGCGGGTTGATCTTGATCAGCGCGAGATCCGTATACCGGTCCGTGCCGACGACTTTCGCCCAATGGGCGGACTCATCCCAAAGGCGCACGCGCAGTCTCCGCGTATTACTGACCACGTGGTTGTTCGTGAGAATATATCCGGCCGGGTCGATGATGACGCCTGACCCGGAGGAGAACAGCGGCATGTTTGGATGGGGCGACCGGGGAGTCTGCTGGATTGTTCCCTTTTTTCTCTCCGCTCGTATGCTTACCACCGTCGGCTTCACGCTTTCCGCGATCTGCGTGAACGCCCCCTCGATCTTTCGCATATAGTCGATGCCAGGGTTCGCCTGCGCAGGCGCGGCGGAGCTCACGAACAACATCAACAGCATTGACAGGATGAAGCGATAATTCATAGAACCCCCACCATTTTGTTTCGCAGGCGACTTGTTATCCTGCAAGATTATACAGAGAAGCCCGGTCTTTGTAAGCGTGAGTAGATATTTGCTGCTCTTATTTGCTGTTAAAAAAATCCTGATTTCGTGATTCGGTTCAACAGATGTGAAATTGTAGGGGTCGCATATATGCGACCCTGCTTTTTACGCCTGCCGACCATGGGCCGCATATCTGTAGCGCTCCCAACAAGGGAGCGCTACCTACACAACCAATCACACCCGCTGTAATCGCTCCCCCTATTGCACCATCTGGCTCACTTCACCTCAAGTATGGCCTCGAGCTCTACCGGCGCTCCTAATGGCAACTCCGCCACGCCCACCGCCACTCTGGCGTGCAAGCCCTTGTCCCCGAAAATCTCGGCGGCCAGATTGGACGCCCCGTTCACGATGAGGGGCTGCGCGGTGAAATCGGCTGCAACGGCCACGTAGCCCGTCATTCGCACGATTCTCTCCACGCGCTCCAGATCGCCGAGAGCCGCTTTCGCCTGCGCGATGGCGTTCAGAAAACAGAGCGCGGCGCATTCCTGCCCCTGCTCGATGGAGACGTCGAGCGGCACTTTCCCCTCGTAAATCATCGCGCCGTCCCTGATGGGGATCTGGCCTGATATGAACATCAGGGATCCGGATATGACGTATGGCACATACGCCCCGACGGGCGCAGGCGCATCAGGCAATTCGATTCCCAGTTCATTCATTCGCTCGGCGATGCTCATTTCGGCTCTCCCCTCATCGAGATGGTTTTTATTTTTTCGAATTCTTCCGGTGTGTTCGCGTTCAGAAAAGACGCTCCCTCGGGATCCCAAGCCCTCCAGGCCGCCTCTTCCACCCGCCTCACGCGCACTTGCTCGTGAAACCCTATCATCTTGAGACGCCCAGCCGAAATGGACTCTAAGACGGGAAACTCGCATTTTTTTCCGTAGAAAGCGCAGAGCGGCTCGGGGTAATCGTCCTTCATGGGTATCACCACGTCCCAGTCCTCCACCATCGAGGCGAGGCCGTAAATGAGTTCGGGCCTGAGCAGCGGCATGTCGCATCCCGCCACGAAGACGTGCGAGCCTTGCGCTTTCGCCACGGCCGTATGCAGGCCGCCCAGCGAGTCGTTGCCGGGATGGATATCTCCGACCACGTCGAGACCCATCCGCTCATACTGTTCTTTTTCGTTTGCGATAATGAGGATTTCAGGAAAAATATCGCCTAGAGTGTCCGCGATGCGCCTGATAATTGGAACTCCGCCTATCTCCATCATGGATTTGTCCCGGCCCATGCGGCGGCTTCTGCCGCCCGCCAGGATGGCGGCGGAATACGGCAGCTTGGTCGCTGCTTTGTTGCTCACGCGCTATGCCCCGGTAGGAGGCGATAGTCAGGAAGCTGTTTGTTCAGGAGTGCACCCGTTCCGGGGTAGCCGCCTCGATGTGCTCGGGTTTTTCCGAGGGCGTCTCCCCCAGCAAGATGACTTTTACGCGGCTCCCGGCGGCGAGTTCGGTCTCGTATTCGGGGAACACGACCAGGGCGTTCGCCCGCACCATGGAATGCAGGATGTTGGAGCCCTGCGCTTCGATGGCCTGAACGACAAATTCCTCCCCGTCCCGGTGGACGAAGGAGCGGACGTAGTGGCGCCGCTCGGGGGATTTCGTGAGCGGGTGCAGGAGGCGCGCCTCCACGGTCGTGCGGAAGAGATTTTCATGGCCCTGCATCTTCAAGAGTGAGGGCCGCACGAACAACTCGAAACTCACCATTGTGGAGACGGGATTCCCCGGCAGGCCGAACACAGGCTTGCCGTTCAGGACGCCGAACGCCATCGGTTTGCCCGGCTTCATGCGCACGCGCCAGAAGCGCATGTCGTTCCCCAGCCCGCCCAGCGTGGACTTCACCAGGTCGAAATCCCCCACCGACACGCCGCCGCTCGTGATAAGCAAATCGGCGGCCAGGCCGTCGTTGATGTGGCGGGTCAGGTCTTCGGCGTTGTCGCGGGCGATGCCCAGGAGAATCGGCTCTCCGCCGGCTTCCTGCACCTGTGCGGCGAGAGCGTAGGAGTTGGAGTTGAATATCTGCCCGACGCCGGGGGCGTCGCCCAGGTCAACCAGTTCCTCTCCGGTCGCCAGGATGGCCACTTTCGGTTTTTGATAGACGTACACCCTCGCCCGGCCGATGTTCGCCAGCATGCCTGCGGAAGCCGCACCCAGGCGGGTGCCGTGCGAGAGAACGGTTTCGCCCGGCTTCACGTCCTCACCCGCGAGACGGATGGCTTCTCCCTCGCGCACGGCGAGGAATATCTGGACATCCTCCTCGGAGGTTCTCTCCGTCTCCTCGACGAGCACGACGGCGTCCGCGCCATCGGGAATGGGCGCGCCCGTCATGATCTTGATGGCCTCGCCAGGACCGAGGGTGCGGCTCNCC
>JGI24794J26673_10001574_pt1 | contig 13473 bp, 11 predicted proteins | sample MesohylPK_FD_26673 | JGI IMG/M metagenome (IMG submission 26673) | reverse complement strand
TTGGCCCAAACATTTTACGATAGCGGCATTAAAACTTTAGAGATTGTTCTACGAACTCCGGTAGCAATAGATGCCATAAGATTGATTTCCAACAACACCAATTGTCTTGTTGGTGCCGGTAGTGTCTTGACCCGAAGCGATGCTCACCTAGCCAAAGAAGCTGGAGCACAGTTTATAGTTTCTCCAGGTTTCACNCCAAAACTCATTACCGATTGTGAATCAATGGCCATTCCAATTCTCCCAGGAGTATCGACTGCATCTGAAATGATGGGGCTCAGCGAGAGAGGTTTATCATTGTTTAAGTTTTTTCCTGCCTCTTCGTCCGGTGGTATTGACGCTTTAAAAGCAATTTCAGGTCCCCTTCCCCATCTTTCTTTTTGTCCTACGGGGGGAGTGAACAAAAGTAATTTCCTTGATTATTTGGCGCTCACAAATGTTAAATGTGTGGGTGGTTCATGGCTTGCCCCATCACATACAATCATTGCCAAACAATGGGAACAAATCAGGAACAACATTACTGAAACCTTGGCATTATTAGATCAAATCCAGTTGTGAAAGCAGTGTTTTGTTGGAGGAATTTGACAATAGAGACATATTCCACGTTTCTGCAATGCATCGTTAGGTGTTCAAACGCATTCGCTTCTGCTTCAATCTTTTCTTCATCAATTCGTCACCCTCTGAAGAACCATCGTGAAATGTTCCAAACCATTTATCCAAAGGAATAATTCCATCCGAATAATTGACTTCAAAATATTTGTGGTGGAGATAGTGAGCGAAGCAGTGAGTATCTAATGCCGTTTTGTCATCAATGATGACTTTTTCAAAGCCGGTATGGTCCAAAGCCGGTGATAAAGCCGGGTGGATTAATTGGTTCAGAACATGAAGAGGATGAGATGGAATAATCCAATGGATAAAAATACTGGAAAAATAAAGAATATGCTCAACAGGATGCATTGATAAGCCCGACCATGGTCCGGGATTGGAATTAGCGTGGTGAACCTTGTGAACATAGCGGTAAAGTATGGGTATATGTATCAATCGATGAATGCAGTAAAAATGCAACTCACGGAACATCGGAATCAAAAGCAACATGACCACAAACAATATTGGGTTGGCTTGAAAATCCAAGTGTGGGATGAAACCATTCGCCATCATCCAAAAAGTAAGGATTTCGTAACCCGACCATATCGACAAACCACTGGCAAAACTCCACGTTAAATTATCCAAGGTTTGATTGCGAAACAAAAAAGCAGAACCATCGGTTTCTAACCAAGATGGATTGTATTTAAATTCATTTCCCTGCTTTCTTTTGACATAAAGATGAAGATGAAAAATGCCGTAGAATAGGATCATTAGCCCGGCATTACGAAGCACAATGGTGGCCATCCATCCCAATTCAAAAGTTTTCATGGTCTCTAATGGTGGGGTAAACGCCAACCAAACGACAACGCTAATGAGAAAAAAGACGAGGTTCCAAGGCAACACATAACCGGGATAGCCAAACAGCCAACGTAGAAGTTTTAATGGCTTAATTGGCCAAGCAAAAAGGGGAGCATACTTTAATTTTTCAAACGGACGCCAGTGCCCTCTCCTGTCTCTCTCGCCAAAGGAGTTTTCAGATATTTTTTTGGTGTTTGACAAAACCCACCTCACTTCTCCTGACTTCTAGAACAATAATCTATATTATAATTNTAGAGAAATTATAAACTACAAANTTCTGGNNCTCTAGTCTAATCATTATGACCCATTTATTTTTTAAGAATATGATTGATAAGGTCCACTGATTTGGACTTAATACAACAAGTCGCTAGTATTGATTGCGTTTAATTTAAATTCTAACTTATGAATAATAAACCCATTAAAACAACCCTAAACTCTCAAGAAGAAGATATGGGTACGGAAATTCGGAAAAAAGTTCTTGGTACCATTCATGTTGCGAATGCCAAAGCCAACACCACTGAATTCGATAAACCATTTCAGGATTTTATCACTGCCGGTGCTTGGGGTAGAGTTTGGGCAAGACCTCATCTTACACTTCGTGAAAAATCAATATTAACAATCGCCCTTCTTGCATCTATGGGACATGATGAAGAGCTTGAAATGCACCTTAAAGCGACAAAAAATACAGGTGCTTCAGCGCAGGATATTTCTGAAGCATTACTTCATGTTGCTGTTTATGCAGGTGTTCCTGCTGCAAATAATGCCATAAAAATAGCCAAACGAGTATACCAAGAAAATGAGTCAATTCGGGAGAAGCAGAAATGACTGCTAAAGAACAACTGCAGGGAAGTTTTTACCCGCGTGATTTTACGCGCCAGCCTCCTGCTTTTTCCCCGAGCTACAAAAGCAGCATTGCCCGGTCGCCACGTCGACCATTGATTTCAATTGGTAATACGCTTTCTGAAACAAGCGGACCAGTATTTGACCACAGAATAATTGGCAAATTAGACAACGATCTCATTTATAATTTTGCCAATCACGATGAATCTGCAATAGGCGAACGAATCATCGTAAAAGGTCGAATTCTTGACCAAGACGGCAATGGTGTTGCTGGCTCGTTGATTGAGATTTGGCAAGCGAATGCAGCTGGTCGTTACAGGCACCCCAAGGAAAAATATATAGGCCCATTGGATCCTAATTTTGGTGGTTGTGGTCGGACCATTTCTGGTCAAGATGGATACTATGAATTTCGGACTATTAAGCCTGGAGCTTATCCTTGGCCAAATGGCATGAACGACTGGCGACCCTCTCATATTCACTTTTCGATTTTTGGAAGTGGCTTTGCTCAACGATTAATTACCCAAATGTATTTTGAAGGTGATCCCTTAATCAAAATTTGCCCCATTGTGAATTCGATTCCTGATGCAGAAGCAATTGAACAACTCACTGCGAGATTGGATATGGCTAATACTATCCCCATGGACGCTCGAGCCTATCATTTTGATATCATCTTGCGAGGAAAGCGATCAACCCTTTTTGAAAATAAGTTAGAGGGAAACTAAGATGGTTTTTAATACTCGGACACATGAACACGCATCACAAACTGCCGGACCTTATGTCCATATCGGACTTGTTCCTCCAATCGCTGGATTAGATAATATGTATGACGGAAATTATCTTGGGGCTACAATGGTCAACGAAAATACACGCGGTGAACGAGTAAGGATTCGAGGTCAAATCTTTGATGGCTTTCAAACTCCCTTACTAGATGCAATTATTGAATTGTGGCAGGCAGACGCGTGTGGCATTTTCTGCTCTTCTCAAGCAAGTAGTGCAAAAAGTGATCCAAATTTTATGGGCTGGGGACGACAACCGACTTCACATGATGATGGCTCTTTTATTTTTGAAACAATCAAGCCTGGAAAGGTACCCTACAAGGATACAGGGATTTTCCAAGCCCCACATATTTGTGTTTGGATTGCTGCACGAGGTATCAATCTTGGATTACATACTCGAATGTATTTTTCAGATGAGGAGGAAGCGAATTCAACAGACCCTATTCTCAATAGCNTNGAGCATCAAAGCCGAGTTGAAACCCTTACCGCAAAACTCCTAAGAACTGGAGAATATGAGTTTAATATTCATCTTCAAGGTGAACATGAAACCATTTTTTTTGATGTTTAATTCCTTACCATCGCACTATTTCTTACTGGTTAAGTCCAATTAAAATATAGAAAATCCCTGATACTCGGTCCCTGATCTCCTGTAGCAGTCGCTGACCTGATAAGCTTGGATTGTGTTTCAGACGGGCTTTGAGATATTCTTCATAGAGGGTGAGTTTTCCGGGTCAGGGGGCACGTGGCTTGTACACACCGGTGTGACCATCCCCAAATCCAGATATTGTTTGACGGTCTTGCGAGCATGGTCTTTCCGACGAGCAATCGCGCGTTTCGACAGACCTTCTACTTTCAATTGATGGAACACAAGAGTATTCTCCAAAGTTTACATAACGGTATCTCCTGGTCATTTTTGTATGATGAAAACAGGATTGCATTTACGTCAGGGTAGGACTAGTCCTGCTCATCATTATCCTAGGGATCTTTGGGATAATGGCCCTTTATTCAACCGTTAATATTGGGGGAATATACAACCGGTAGTGACAAATAGGTCAAATGGTTTGAATTCCTTCAGTCCTTCTAGATTTAGGTCTTATTCAAGCAAGAATCTTAGTTCAAATTGAATGCTCTTGGTTGACATCAAAAAAGGACTCATCTAATGTTTGATTATAGTTAATCACAAGAAAAACGAATGCTTCGGCTAAAACATGACTACAAGGAAACATATTGTTAGGAATTAGTTATTTTGTAATTACCGGAGATTTCCTAAAATATAGTCAAAAGTTCTCCAAATGTATTTAAACCCTTATAATCAGGGGCTTTTTGAGGGTTTGTTAGGTGATCCTGAAACAGAGAATCTTTTCTCTTCGGAAAAAATGCTGGGATCGTGTATTCAGTTTGAAATCGCTTTAACCAATGCACTTTATGAAACCGAATTATTGTCAGACGCAGCTCAAGATCACATTAACCAAAAACTAAAAACCTTTAAACCTAATTTCGCAAAATTGATGGAATGTGTTGCTGTTGATGGAATGGCAGTACCCGAGTTTATTCGCCAGCTTCGTAATACCATTGACCCTGTTCACCAAGATGTCTTCCACTTTGGTTCAACAAGCCAAGACTTGATTGACTCGGCATTTGTTTTAGCGCTGATTGATTATTCAAATATTTTAAANTGCCGAATCAATTCTCTTTTAAAAACGCTTGACCAGCTGCGAGACCAATTTGGTTCAACAACCTTACAAGGACGAACCCGTTATCAATCAGCAAAGCTCATTAAGTGCGAGGATAGAATTTCTTCGTGGTCTGAAATTTTGCATCACTTTCCTACCGAATTAAAGAGTAAATTTGAAAACTGCCGCACAGTACAATTTGGTGGGCCTGTTGGTAACCGTTCTGAATGGGGTGATAAGGCAAATACGATTTGTCTACTTATTGCCCAGCAATTAGGACTCAAATCTGCACCAGTCAGCTGGCAAACGAATCGCATTCCAATCGTCGGTCTAACAAACTGTTTGATCCAATTCGCTGGAGCAATCGGCAAAGNTGGGATTGATCTTTTATTGATGGCCCAAATGCAGGAAGTTGTTTTCAATCAAGGCGGGTCATCTTCAGCTATGCCTCATAAATCAAATCCAATTGGAGCCGAAACAATCGTTGCTATATCAAATTATCTTAGTTCCTTAAGCTCTGGAATAAACCATTGTCTTATCCATGAACAAGAAAGGTCAGGGTCAATGTGGACCCTTGAATGGATGATTGTTCCTCAAGTCCTGTCGTTGTCGGCAAAGTCATGTTCATTGCTAGACCACACTTTGAAAGATATTAGACAATTAGGNACAGCTGAGATTAAATGAATTGTTAGCATTTACATTTACTAAACTTCACACATTCAATTAGAACACTGGATGCTGTGGGGCGACAAGGCAACTGTGTTTATTTTGAGGTCGGTTAGTACACGCATACACNTACCTCAAATTTTACACTTTATATTGGAGTATCTTTAACTGCAATGGCATCGTTGGAGTACTTCTTGTGTCTCTTGAAAGTTGATCCGTGTTCAAGGGCAGTGCAACAGCAACACCTCATTCGTCCGCTTGATATCCCCCAACTGCTTGATTTTGAAAATATTTCCAATGAATCTCGCTGCTGACCTAATGNGCATATCGATCAACGAATGACATTCAAGAATTTGAAAAATGGACAATTCTATTTTATTGGTGGAGCCGAGGGGAATCGAACCCCTGACCTTGTCATTGCGAACGACACGCTCTCCCGACTGAGCTACGGCCCCATAAAATCACTAAAGTCAGAAATTGAAAACAATTACCATTAATAGTTGTATTCTTTCACCCTGAATCCATTGCAGAATGCAGCAGATAGTGCCTCAATCATACTTTTTCAATTTTGTTTATCAATGTTGTATTGGTTATTGGCAAAAATTTAATACTCATCACCAACGNTTAGTTTTTTCCATTATCACAATTCAGGTCGAGTTTTGAAAAGTGCTAAGCACTGACTCATATCTGGACCAGTTTCCCTTCCAGTGAGAGCTAGCCTGAGCGGCATAAAAATTTTTTTACCTCTACGATTTGAATCTTCTTTAATTCGGGTAATCCAATCGGTCCAAGTGTTTATTGTGTATGGAGGATTTGGTAGTAAACTAAAAGCCCATTGAACAAATTCTCTGTCATCCTCGCTGATTGTAGGCTTCCCGGCACCCGAAAAAATTTTCCACCACCCCGCAATATCATCTACTTTTTCTATGTTGCCTTTCAAACACTCCCATAACTCATAAGCCTCACTATCAGGCACATCAAGCTCTATGATTCTATGTTTTATGTCCTCAAAAGGAACTTTTCGAAAGTATTCGGTGGTAAGAGACCTCAGTGTCTGATTATAATATTTGGTAGAGTTTCGGTTGAAACTTTTTATGTCAAAAGTATCAATTACATCGCTTAACTTCACTTTTACTTCCACAGATTTTGAGGAACCTAGAAAAGCGAGTTGGGATATTAAAGCCATCGGCTCAATTCCTTGATTTTTGAGACAATTTAAAGATAATCCACCAATACGTTTTGATAGCGGGCCGCCATTTTCATCAGTCAGTAGCGAATGGTGCGAAAAATTTGGAATATGGCTTCCTAGTTTTCTGAACAGTTCAATCTGAGCGGCTGTATTAGTAATATGGTCCGCTCCACGAACGATATCCGTGATATGCATATCATGATCATCAACAACCGAAGCAAACGTGTAAAGGAATTGGCCATCAGCCCTAATTAATACGGGGTCTGAAACACTTGCGGTGTCTATTGAAACTTCACCTTGTATCGCATCATCCCACTGAACTCTTGTGCGCTCAAGCTTAAACCTCCAATACCCTCGGGACTGTTCCCTCATCAATTTTTTTTGCGATTCAGTCAATGTCAGGGCTTCACGGTCATACACCGGCGGTCTACCCCTCTTTAATTGTATTTTGCGTTTGACCTCAAGCTGTTGCGGAGTTTCAAAACACTCATAAAGCAAGCCCTCTGCCATGAGATTTTGTGCGACTTCTTTATACCGTTCAATTCTGTGGGATTGTTGCTCAACGGTATCCCAGTTGAGTCCAAGCCAATCTAAATCTTCCTTGATTGCATCAATGTATTTTTGTTTTGAACGCACTGGGTCTGTGTCATCGATTCTTAAAATAAAGGTTCCCGATGTTTGACGGGTAATCAAAAAATTAAAAATTGCAGTTCGTGCGTTGCCAACATGGATTTCTCCAGTCGGTGAAGGAGCAAAGCGGGTAATTGTCATTATCAATCCATTCGGAATGTTTGTTAAATTTAATTTCGGTCTCGCCAGTGGTTGACAATAGGATAACGACGATCAAGCCATAATGCTCTTGTTGACAATCTCACACCTGGTGCCGATTGAAATCTCTTATATTCTGATGCATAAATGAGTTGTTCGATACTCTTCACCATGTCGATATCAAACCCCTTTTCAACAACCTCAGAAACTGACCTATCTTCATCAATAAGCATTTCTAGGATTCGATCTAAAATATCATATGCGGGTAGACTGTCAGTATCTTTTTGATCAGCTCTCAATTCTGCAGACGGTGGTTTTGTTAGGATGTTGTCAGGAATAACTTGACCCTCGGGACCTTTCATCCACGGACGAAAATTGCTATTTCGCCACCTTGCGACCTCAATCAGTCGCGTTTTATATAAGTCTTTTATAGGATTATAACCACCAGCCATATCACCGTAGATTGTGGTATAGCCAACTGCTGCTTCAGATTTATTGCCTGTTGTTAGTACGAGATAACCAAATTTATTTGACAAGGCCATCAATAGTAATGCTCTCATTCTTGACTGAAGATTTTCTTCAGTTGCGTCCGGTTTCCGACCTTGAAAAAGTGACTCTAGTAAGATTAATGTTTCTTCTAAAATGCCCCCCATACCAATATAAGTGAGGTCGCAACCAAGATTTGTTGCCAAGTCGTGAGCGTCTTTAGTTGAACTCTCAGAAGTAAATTCTGTGGGTAACATCACACAATAGGTGTTTTTTGGACCGACCACATCAGTGGCAATGGTAGCTACAAATGCACTATCTATACCCCCCGAAAGACCAATTAGAACTGATGAAAAACCACTTTTCGCTAAATAATCTCTAACTCCGATGCTAATTGCATGATAATCCATTTCGATCGATGTTGGAATCAAGGACAGACTTCCTGTCTTTGCTTCCCACACATCCTGTTTCATTTCAAAATCTATAACCTCAACACATTCTTTAAAATGGGGAAGTTGTGCAGCCAAGCTTCCCCCCTTATTAAGAACAAATGACCCGCCATCAAAGACTTGATCATCCTGCCCGCCCACTAGATTAAGGTAAATCAAAGGTAATCCTGTCTCAACGACCCGACTAACCATTATGTTAATGCGTTGCTCATTCTTATTCCGGGCATAGGGAGATCCATTTGGGACGATGAGTATATCTGCTCCTGACTCTACGAGCATTTCGCACACATCGCCGTACCAAGCATCTTCACAAATCGGTGTGCCAATTTTTACATCGTTGATCTGATAAGGCCCGCAAAGAGAGCCTTGGGCAAATTCTCTGACCTCGTCAAACACTTCATTAGATGGGAGATGATACTTTTGAATAGTTGCTACAATTTGACCATTTTTGAGAATGAGATAGCAATTGTAAATTTTTTGGTCAATGGCCCACGGGCAACCAATACCTATAGCTACAGACGATTGATTCCATTTGGATAATTCTTCCATGGTAGCCATGCAGTCTCTGACAAATGCTCTTTTAGTCACTAGGTCTTGAAGTGGATATCCAGATAGAAACAGTTCTGGGAAAACCACAAAGTCAACGTTCTGACCATGTAAATTATCAACCACCGACTTAACGAGTTGAGCGTTTGCCTCAAGTGCTCCTACCGTAGGATTGATTTGAGCGATTGCGATACGAAAATTATCAGGCAAGGAATCGTTTGAAGTTTGTCATTTAAACCAAAAAATTCTGAAATTGATTATTTGGTTTAATGCTTGTGAATTGTTAGAGGTATACCAACTAATTCGGCACCCTTTTGAGTAACATAAAACTTTTTTGCGTCCTGAGCAATGAGCCCTTCTTTGATACACCGTGCTCGACAATCTGACGCATTAACAAAAGAATTCAACTTATAGTCCTTAACTGCTTGATGAATATCTCCTGTTGCAATGCGGTTTTTTCCTTGTCTGTGCAAGAGTAACGCAATCGCCAGAAATCTATTTTTCGCCGGGTCAGATGCAAATTTCCGCATTTCATCAGCAAAATTAAATTGTTCAGCAATCGTGCTTTCGGGTTGGGTTGAATTTTTGGATTGCACTGCTGAATCAAGTTGAATCAGCTGTCGTGTTAATTCCTGAACTTGAGTACGAACAAATTGTTCAGAGCCAGTTACCTTTACAACAATGCTTTGACCTTTAAAGGAGTATTTTGTTTGGTTTTCGCTCATTTTATATGAATCTGATTAGTATTTTTTCAATCAAGTTTTTGGGTATTTTCATTCGTTTTACCTCGGAACATTTTCAAGCCTCAAATAAAATTTAGAGATTAATACTTTCTTTAATCGGGTGCTAATTAAATTAGCATTATATTTTGTAACTCAATCTCTCCCGCATGAATGCGGTCATGTTTTCAAATATAAAATTTAGTAAACAAATAGTAAATTTTAATTTTTGGGTGCATTGTACCGAACTAGGCTCATTGATTCGAGTTCAAAACCCTTTCAAAATATTGGATGTGTTTAGATTCGCCCATAATGTTCTGCTCGAATCTTCAACCGAGCGGACTTATGCTTGATTAATCCAAGNGTATTGAGAAACTTTCTTTATGAATATTTGTCCAATCCCACCCAGTGAATTGAAATTCGGCCTTTGAAAGACAAATAATAGTGAGGGCTAGAATCAATTGCAGATTGTCAGTTTATAATGATCCCTATATAATTGTTGCAAAAATCGTGGAAAGGCTTTGCAATGCATAAAGTTATCAACAGGTTAAGCGTACTCGGATTCAGTGTCGTACTGCTATTCATTATTAGTTCGTATGGAATTTTATCTGAAACTCAATACACAGGGGATTTAAAAGACGGCAAGCGCCATGGATACGGGACTTTAACACTTGATAACGGTTATAGTTATGAAGGTCAATGGGTAGACGGAGAAAGGAATGGGCTAGGCAGAGAAGTTCTTCCTGATTTAAAAGTCTACAATGGTAATTTCAGAAACGGTAAACGGCATGGTAAAGGTGAAATAATCTACCCGAATGGCTACGCTTACAATGGAGATTGGGTTGATGGCAACATGACCGGAAATGGACGNGAAACTTTTCCTGNGGGTGGTACGTTTGANGGGAGTTTTGTACTAGGTGTGAGGCAAGGTACGGGAGTCAGAGTCCTACCTAATGGTCAAGTTATTTCTGGCAATTGGGTTGACAACGAGATTAACGGACAAGGAAAGATTGCGTTTCCCAATGGTTCAATATTTGAGGGGATGTTTAAAAANGGCGTTCAAGTNAGCGGCATTTTTAAAACTGTTGACGGTAAAGTTTATGATGGCGACTGGCTGAACGGTAAAATGACTGGTCAGGGGCGAATTATCACTCCTGATGGAGCCATATACGTTGGCTCAGTTGTTGACGGGATTCAGAACGGTGAAGGGAAAATTATCTTTGCCGATAAAACATCCCTTTCAGGCATTTTTACTGATGGTACCATCAATGGAAAGGGAACATTCGTTAGCGCTAATGGTACAACTTATCTGGGCATTTGGGATGATGGGGTTCTCAATAGCTTGAACACAATCACCTATCCCGATGACAGTGTTTACACAGGAGAGATTGTTGAATTCTTACCCCATGGTTCAGGAACACTAAAGTTAAAAGATGGTACGGAACTAGTTGGAATCTGGAATGAGGGTGAAATTGAGGGCCAGGTGACGATTGCAAATTTTAAGGATGGCCAATACCGCGGTGAAATACTTGAAGGAAAACCTGAGGGCCTTGGAACATTTAATCATCAAAATGGATATTCTTATTCGGGAAGCTGGAAAAATGGACTCTATCATGGCTTGGGGACAGAAGTATATCCAGATGGTCGGGAATATGTTGGCTTGTTTCAGGATGGCAAATGGAATGGTCGGGGTGAGTTCAAGGGGCCAAGATTCAGGCTGTTGGGTGAATGGAACCTAGGCCGGGAACCTGATACGGCAATTATCTATTATGCGAATGAATCAATATATGAGGGTGAAATTCATGAGTATATCCCCCAAGGGTCGGGTCAACTCACATTCCCCAATGGGGACCAATATATTGGTAATTTTTCTGATGGTCAGCGAGATGGCCAAGGAATTTATAAATCCAGCGATAATAGTTTTCATTATGATGGCGAATGGGTCAATGGTTCGATGACTGGCGAAGCGACTATCTCGTATCCAGATGGGTTGATGTATACCGGAACACTTTTGGACGGGGCCTTTTCTGGTAAAGGTCAACTGACATATCAGAATGGTGACCGGTATGAGGGTGAATTTGCCAATAATCTTTTTGAAGGTGCAGGTGTTCTGATTAAAGGAGAAAACCAATATGAAGGAACCTGGACTAAAGGCCAGTTTGCAAAGGGGCAAGTTAAACTAAACCTTGAAAATAACGACAGTTATATCGGTGATTTTGCAAATGGCCTCTATAACGGCAATGGTATTCTTTCAAGCGGAGGCAATACCTTAGAAGGACTCTGGGAAAATGGTATTTTTGTCAACGGAACGGTGAAAATGACATTAGCTAATGGAGACTTGTACGAAGGTGAATATGCCGACAATCAATTCAATGGTCAGGGAATTCTCCTACGTGGCAATAGCGAATTAAACGGCTACTGGGTTAATGGTCAATTAGAGGGAGAAGGCAGTTTAACCTATTCAGATGGTTCCATCTTTAAAGGCGTTTTTGCCAACAGTCAGCCCCAATCAGGGACATTGACTTATCCAGACGGGAAATCATACAAGGCCGAGTTTGATACCAATGAATCCGTTTTCGTACTCGAACCAATTGAAGGATAGTTTACGGGAGTATTTTTTTTAACACAGGGAATTTTATGACTTTCGGTTCGCTCCGTATTTATCGCAATTTCCTAGTGCTTTATACTCAAATTTAGGTGATTAGCCCAAGGGTAAAGAATTTAGTTTTTGTGGATTTCTCCCACCCTGCAATTCACTCTTTCACCTTTGGTCAGCNCACCAGTTAAGTTCCGGCCTCCNCATCATTCGCCACATTCACAAGGTCAACCTACGGTCAGATACTTAAGGCCGNCTTCTCCATAGATTGCATCACGAGTTCAGTAGAAAAAATTTTCCAATCACCTTGCTTGAATCCCATCTGTTGGAACCGTTCTAATTTAAGCTTATCGTTGATAAAGACGAATCGGTTCAGGTCACAGGAATTGGAAGTCTTCTAGCTCGTTGAAGATTCGCCTGAATATCTGCATTAAATACCTCAAAAGGTTGGTCTAACCGGGAAGCAAATTGCTCTGATAAGACAAGGATAATTTGTTGAAGAGTGATTGCTCAGTAAATTATCAAGGATTTTTAAAGAGTGAACAGAATAATTGAATGCAGTGTTTTAAGTTCATCAAATTTTTTGTGAATTTATTTGTTGAAAAAAATAAAAATTATGATAATTTCTCTCCCTATGGTTAGATTTTACGGTTTGCAAAAATTACTAGGTGATGGACAAGTCCTCCTACTTCTAGTTCGCCTCTGAGCGTACCATTAAATGGTGCACTCGCTCAGGGGATAATTTGCACCGACTTTCCAAAAATCAAACTTTAAAGGACTTTTCCAATGAAACAGAACACTCCCCAAGCAATGGATGATTTGCTGATATTTGATACAACTCTCAGAGATGGTGAGCAATCTCCCGGAGCCACTATGACTCTGGAAAATAAAATTAACATTGCTCGACTGCTTGATGAAATGGGTGTTGACATTATTGAAGCTGGTTTTCCTATAGCCTCAGAAGGCGATTTTACTGCCGTTTCAACGATTGCTGGGATTATTGATAATGCCGTTGTGTGCGGTTTGGCCCGTTCATCACTGGGTGATATTCATCGGGCAGGCAATGCCTTAAAACAAGCTAAAATGAGTCGGATTCACACATTTATCTCAACTTCTGACTTGCACATGCAGTATAAGCTTCAAATGACCCGTGATCAGGTTCTTGAGGCCATTTATAAATCGATTACTACAGCTCTTGAATATACCGACGACGTTCAGTGGTCGCCTGAAGATGGGACGCGCACCGAACACAATTTTTTATGTCAAGCAGTGGCTACGGCAATTGAGGCCGGAGCGACAACAATTAATATCCCGGATACCGTGGG
>JGI24794J26673_10001565_pt1 | contig 13539 bp, 10 predicted proteins | sample MesohylPK_FD_26673 | JGI IMG/M metagenome (IMG submission 26673) | reverse complement strand
ATCTGTCTCATTACTGCATCAACTCTCCAAACCGAAGAAAATCCATCTTGCCAACAGCTTTATTTGTGCACATCCCAGGAAGCAACTTTCAGTTGCGCCGTACATTCAATCTCCAGACCCTTTGAGAATAATTATGCAGGAAGTTCAGGTAGAATAGGCAAGTTTGATGATGTTTTAGCCGTTCAAAGGGTAAAATTCTCCAGATGCCAACCTCGGGTGACTTAACAAAAAATCTACTGAAAAATGCATCTTGGCTTTTCAGCGGAACAATGGCGGCTTCTCTCTTCGCGTTAGCGGAACCCGTGCTGATCGCACGATTCCTTGGAGTTGAGCAGTTCGGACTTTTCGCTCTGATAATTGCGTATGTAGGCATGGTCAACGGCCTGATCGATTTAAAATCCCCTGAGGCTGTTATCAGATATGTGGGACAGTGCCGGGAGCTTGGAGAAAAAGACAGAATTCTTTCGTTTATCAAATTCTTTTATCTGCTTGATTTTATCGTAGGGGTCGCGGCCCTTGGAATATGCCTTCTTCTTGCCGGAGTAGCGAATGAGCTTTTTATTCACTCCGAGAACGCGTTCAGATTTATCCTCATTTATTCATTAAGCGTTCTGGTTTCGAGCCTCAATAAGAATTCAGAAGCAATTCTAAGGGTTTTTGACAAGTTCAAAACCATAGCTTTCATAAGAACATCCCGTACGGGAATCAGGGTTGCGCTGGTAGCTGGTTCCCTGTTTGCCGGATTCGGTATTGAGGGAATTTTCGTCTCTTATACGGTAGCAGCTTTCGTGTTCTTCTCAATACTTCAGATAACAGTGTTCAGAATCCTCAGGAAATCAGGATTTAAAAGATGGACGACTGCAAAAACTGGGGATTTAGGGGTCGGGGCCAAAGAAATTCGTTCGTTTGTCTTTACGTCGACTTTCACAGGTTTTCTTAACAACACTTTCAACAGGCAGGTTCCCGTACTGATTCTCGGGCACTTTACCAGCAAAGAAGCGGTTGGACTCTACAAAGTAGCAACCATGTTCTCAGGGGTGAGAGCCAAATTGCGGGAACCGATGCAGGAAACAGTATATCCTGTCTTTGTAGCTGCCCGGAGTCGTGGTTTGCAAGAGACTTTCGGCGAAATCGTTTCTTATTCCACCAAGAACCTTCTGAAAGTTTTTTTGCCCATCGGGTTAATATTCTTTCTTTTCGCAAACAAAATCATCGTCATTTTCTTCGGTAGCGAATACGAACCCGCCACATTGGCTATGCAGCTTATTGTGATATCGGAAATTCTGTCAGGTTTTTATTTCTGGATTGATTCCGTGGAACTGGCCCTTAACAGATTGAAACAAAGAGTTATAAGGGTCGCCGTCTCATCCACGGCTTATCTAACGGCACTTTTCATGCTGGTTCAGCCATATTCCTACAACGGAGCCGCCGCATCCAGCCTTGTGCCTTCAACTCTAATGCTCGTGTTTTCATTGTTAATGTTCAATGAAATCCGCAATAAAACCAAACCGTTGGAATAAATTCCTGAAAACGGCACGAGAAATGAGATTTTCCGCTCCAGAACCCGCACAGGTTCCACTTTGTTTCTCGACAGATCTCATAGCCAAGTTGAACATGGTCTGAATGAAAAAGATTTAAGCACCATCTCCCGAGAGGCCACTGAGTCAGCATATCCGCCCAAAGGCGTCCGAGACATGTGAACAATCATTTTCTCTACGGCGATATACTACACATCCATAAATACCCGCTCATAATCAGAAACCATCCTGTCCCGGGTAAAAAGCCGCGATCGTTTTTCGGCTCCATCCCCTAAATCCGACCTGAGTTTTTTGTCGCTGATCAGTCTCAATATGCCCGAAGCCAGCTTTTCCGGATCGGCAACGGGCACCAGCAATCCGCTCTCTCCATCCGTTATTAATTCTGCGGGCCCGTGATTACATCTTGTAGATACTATCGGCAACCCAAGCGACATAGCCTCAATCAAAGCCATCGGGAGACCTTCATATATGGATGAATGTACAAAAATATCGCAACATGCCATATACGCATACGGTTCTCTTTGTCCGACCATGGATACCTTGTCGTCTATTTTCAGCAACTTGGCTTTGCGACGCAATTCATCTTCAAGCAGCCCGCCACCGACTATTATAAGACGCGCGTCAGCGGAAGCGTTAACGATGCTTAGGGCTTCAAGCATGTATTTGTGTCCTTTTTGCGGATGCAGACTGCCCGTTGCTACGAGAACGGGTGAACTTCCGCGAAAATACTCATGCGGAACACTCTTCCCGTCTGACCGGGATCTCCTTTTTATGTCTTCAATATCGACACCGCTGTGAATCGCCCTGACGTTGCTCAGCCGATAAAATTTTTTAGATTCTTCCGCAAGGCCTTCTGAAACCGCAATCACGACATGAGCGAGCTTGTAAACGATTTTCCTGTACAAAACATTCAGGAATTTATGTTTCTTTCTCGATATTTCACAGACGGGAGAATTAGATATTCCAAGAACGACCCTGATTCCCAGGATTCGTCCCGCAATAGTAGCCATGGCTTTCGTGTTCCAAAGCGCGCTATATATCACATCGGGTTTCCACTTCCAAATCGTTTTTATGATTTCCCAGCTTCCCGCCAGTATGGATGGTTTTACGTAATCACGACACGGGAGAATGACCTCTATTTCAGGACGCAAGTCCTTCATTCTCCATCCCATGCGTTCCCTGGTATTGAAAATAAAAAACGCAATTTTAAATCCTTTCTCGCAAAGTCCATTTGCGAGTTCCACCATCCTCTTCTCAGTGCCTCCCAGAGTCATGTTATTGGTCGCAAACAGAATTCGTTTCATCGCACCGTAAGGGATTTGAAAAGATCTCCGTGATTTTCTACCATTGCTTCAAGCGTAAACTTCCGTATTGTCTCATCAGCTTGGCAAACAAGTCTCCTGCCAAGTTTGTCATCCGCCACAAGATTCCTTATTGCGTCCGCCATCGCCTTGGAATCTCTAACCGGAACCAGCAACCCATTTACTTCGTGCTCTATCATCTCCCCAGCTCCAAACTGGTGGTCGGTAGAGACAATTGGAAGACGCAACGCCATGGCTTCAAGAATGGAGTTCGACATTCCTTCAGAAAGAGAAGAGCAGGCGAATATATCGCCTTTTGCCATATAAGGGTAAGGATTGTTGACAAATCCGCTGATCTTGACCAAATGACAAATTCCGCAATCCTTAATTTTCCGATCTAGGCGTTCCCGAAGTTCTCCTCCCCCCAGAATCAAAAGACGAATTTCCATATTCTCGTCGTTTAAAAGCTTTATTGCTTCGATGAGAAACTCAAACCCTTTCTGCTCCACAAGCCTGCCCACAGCTACAACCATAGGGATATTACGGTCAAGCCAGAAACTTTCCGTGGGTTCGGTGGACATTTGCTGAATGGTTTTTACGTCTATTCCGTTATAAATCATGGAAATTCTGGGGAGATTGAAGTATGAAGCTGTGGAATCGGCAAGTCCTTTTGAATTCGCAACTACCGCCGAAGCAACACTGTAAGCAATTCTCCTTGCCAGAAACCTGGGATGCCACTTGTTTCTTATTTTTTTTCTTTCCAGTTCACGTCTTGAGTTGCTTATTTCAACCAGTACGGTCTTTTTCCTAAGTAGTACCCCCGCCATGGATGTCGGCATTTTAGCCGCCCATTGCATAGCACATATAACATCGGGATTATAAAACCGTATCTGTCTTGCTATTTCGTACAAGCCATAGAAAGATGCCAGCACTGGAGAAAAAAACGGAATGGATCGCAATGCGTCGAAATATTTCGAGAAAACAACATCATACGAAAATTCTCGAGAGAAATGATTTGTTCTCCCAAGACTCACAATGCGAATCCGAAATCCTTTTTTCGAGAGTTCATCCGCTAGACGAACTGTTCTTATCTGGCTCCCGCCAACAGAAAGGTTTTTAACCACGAAGAGCAGTTTGATTTGCTTGCACATTGAATTTTTACTGAGCGTCAACAACCCCTGTGTAAAGTTCAACGGGCGTAATTTAATGCCACCTCTCATACCACATCTGGAACATGAGCAGATTCCATATGCGGCTTGGTGCGACGGAGAGGTCCTTGTAGAATTTCTCCGTCCACAAAGAAACCTCATCCGGATTAAACACCCCGCTTTTCCTTACAGCATCCACGCCGAGGTACTCCCCGACTAACGGCCGCAACCTGCCTCTTAGCCATTTGTTTATAGGGCTGCTAAATCCTTTCTTGGGCCGTTCGTACAATTCTCTGGGCAGGTGTCTTGAAAGTACCCGCTTCAGTAGATACTTGCTTTCTCCGTTCCTGTACTTAAGGTCTAAAGGAATTCTTGACGCAAATTGCACAAGCCTGTGATCAAGAAACGGCTCTCTTGCCTCAAGCCCCACACTCATTGATGCCCTGTCAACCTTTGCCAGAATATCATCTGGTAGCCAGACGCTGAAATCGGTGTAAAGCATCTGTGTCAACAGATCTCCACTCTCTATGGCGCTGAAATTTTCATCGAATGTTTCGTCATGGACTTGATAATCCTCTTTAAAAAGTCCCGGCAGACATTCAGGAGCCCATGTTCCCCTTCTACTCCTGTACATCTCCGGCATATCTTTTTTAATCATGTTAAGCAAGGTTCTCTGGTTCCGCTCATAGCTGTTCCTGCGTCTTTTGAGCGAAGAAATCCCAAGGGTTCTTCCTATAGCCTCGAACCTTTCGACACTCAGGCCGTTTAATGTCGCTTTCAGTGCGTTTTGAATAATTTCAGGAAACTTCTCAATCATGTTGGCAAGATGCATACACTTCATATAGTGTTTATAACCGCAGAACAATTCATCTCCACCATCTCCAGACATGACCACCTTTACGTGCTTGCTTGCAAGTTTGGATACCACGCATGTCGGCACCGAAGATGTATCTCCGAAGGGCTCGTCGTATATTGACGGAATCTGAGAGACGGTTCTTATGGCCTCGTCCTCCGATACATAGGATTCCACATGCTCCGTCCCCAGATAATCGGCAAGCTTTGCGGCCCATCCGGCTTCGTTGTATTTCTCCTCGTCAAATCCTATCGTAAAGGTTTTAAGAGGTGTCGAGATGTTTTTTTGAAGCAATACCGCCATCAGGCTTGAATCTATACCCCCGCTCAGAAAAAGTCCAACTGGCACATCCGAAACCAGCCTGTATTTAAGCGAATCAATCATTATCTCCTCAAACATCTCGCAGGCATCTTCTTCGCACATGTCATAAGACCGCATATTGTAGGATTCCGTGATATCCCAGTACCTGTGCTTTTCGAACTGTCCGTTGCACAAGCAAAGGTAGTATCCGGGTTCGAGTTTGAACGTATTTTCAAATATGGTATAAGGACTTCTTATGTAGTCGTACCTGAGAAAAAGAGCCAAGCCGTCGAGGCTTATCCTCTTGCTGAAGCTCTGGTGCTCCATTATAGCTTTGAGTTCCGAGCCGAAAAGGAAAAGTCCATTCTCCCTGTAGTAGTAAAGCGGTTTTATCCCCACGCGGTCCCTCGCTAGGTAAAGTTTGTTTTCCCCTCCGTCCCAGATTGCAAGTGCGAACATTCCTATGAACTTGTGCAGACACTCAATGCCCCACTGCTCATAAGACTTGATCAGCACCTCGGTGTCGGAGTTGGTTCTAAAACTATGTCCCTTGGAGCGCAGTTCTTCCCTTATCTCACGGTAGTTGTATATCTCTCCGTTGTAGCTCACTTGGATTCTGCCGTCGTCGCTTGACATGGGCTGGCGCCCCCTTCGGGAAAGATCTATAATCGAGAGTCTGGTGTGTCCCAGACCCACCGTTCCATCTTTGCTCACGTAAGTGTCCGAATCATCGGGACCCCTGTGCGAAAGAGTGTCGGTCATGGCCGAGAGAACCGACAAGTCAACTGGGGCATTCAGACTGTAGATTCCGGTTATGCCGCACATTTTTTTCTAAGTCGCTTTGCCTCAGAATTCATGACACAATAAGCTCAGGTAAGACAAATAAATTTTAGCCAAAATGTCATTTAACTGGTTTAAGTTAAGACTCTCCAAACAGTGGAATCGACTTCTGAAATAGTTCCTCAATTATCAGTTTCTCTGACAAAAACAAACTGGTTATTTCCGTTACCTTTGGTAGTCCTGATGTTTCTTGGAGAAAATTTTCTCTCTTTCAAGAAGTGAGAAGTTGCCTCGACCGACGCGACTTCAAACGGGAAACCACCCAGCCAATCAATCCAGTCATGAACAATTGACATGCCTCTTTTTCTTTTGTATCCGGTGAATTTGTTCTCTCCAGAGACAATGCTTTTTATCAGCGACCGAAAAAAGAAATACGGGAAGAAAACAGCAGAAACAATCATTTTCCCAGAAGTGCCAGAGCAGTAACATTTTTTTACGTTCCTCCAAGCAACAGATTTCCAACCTTGGTCGTTATATATGGCTATGAAAAGAATTCCATTTCTCTTTGTCTTGGATGCGGCATTGTCAAGCGCGGTCCACATATCTCCCGTATGGTGCAATACTCCCCAAGAGTATACGATATCAAAGTTTCCGAGTGACTCCATATAATCATTGTCAAGAACGGAGCCTTCCTCAACGGACCAGTCTGGATCATCAGGGAAATATTTGGACCGAAGCTCTCGCGTACAGGCTACTGAGAAAGGATCGAAATCAAACGAGTGAACCTTGGCGTTAAGCCTGCGTGCTACCAATGAGAACAAGCCACTTCCTGACCCTATATCAAGAAAACTTTTCCCGGCTAGGTCCTGCAGTCCCAGCATCCCGATCATTGACTGCTCAGCAATGATTATTCTCTCGTCAGAAAGTGTTTGTAGAAAATTTTGCCAGTTTCTGCCGAATTCAAACCGCTGTCCTCTGGAAACCTCGGTTTCAAATGTTATATTCACTTGGCGTATTCTACATGGTTAGCAAAGTCCCAACAAACCTATGAAGATTTGCGATGTAGATTCAACAGAAGAGAAGTGGTCCCAAACTTCCAATGTACATCAAAAAGGCAAGGCACTTGCAACCCTAGCGAAGCGCAAGTCCCGCTATTTGATGCTTCCAGTCTCAGAGGATAAAGAATCTCCTCTGCTACCCGGTCCAGACCCAAGGCGCTGCCTTCGTCCCTGTATCACATATAGCGCTATGTAACGACGAAATATCCCCTCCCACCTCCAACTCGTAGTGCTAAGCCAATATCCTGTTCAAGCGGGAAACCGCCTCAAGGAATATTCTGCGTTGCCCATCCGTGAGATTGCCCGCAAGCCGTATCTTGAACTGCCGGAGGGTATGTCCAAAGTTGAGGTCAACCGCTTTGAGTAAACCTTCATGCTTTCTCTAAATCACGTGTTTGAGGCATCGGGCACTGCCGGAGTTGGTGAGAATATGCGATTCTGCGGGAATCGGCGACGGATTGCGGAAATACGGGCTGACGCTCTCGGCGGGGCCGTGCCGGTCCGGGAAAACTCAAACCCGAAAATCGTTACAGCGCAAATCCCCCAGGTAAGTTATAATTAGACGAGATTTTTACTCAGAGGAATTTACAATATGGGTCTTAAACTTACCAAAAAGGTGGTGGATTTTCTGCGGAATAATACCGAGCAAAGATTCACCGCACGTCAAATTGCACAATGGATATTAAATGAATTTCCTATAGAATGCCAAGAAAAGAAGATCAGAAGCAAGTCTATCGAGACCGATGTTGAGCTTCTTCAGCAGATCGTAGCTGAAATCGGAAGGGACCGTCCACGATTCCAGAGACGCAATCCAGAGATAAAAACTACAGAGGAAAAACCCCGCCGATACTACTGGACCATTAAATCCGACCAACCTCAAGCCATCGAGGAGGATGAGAGTTTAGATACCACTAAGGATTATGCTACCGGCAGCAGTTCGTTGAATGAGTACAATCTTTACCCCATACTTTCCAAATATCTCTGGTCAGAATTACGCATATACTCAAAACGAATTGATGAAAAGAAGGCGTCAAACAAGCGAGGCCTAAGAGGCAATAAATGGCTTTATCCAGACCTTGTCGGAATGGAAGACCTGACGACCGACTGGCACCGAGAAATCAAAGATGCGGTAAAAGAGTATGCCTCTCAAAAAACCAAACTCTGGTCTTTTGAGGTCAAAACTTCCCTGAATCGTTCAAACGTTAGAGAAGCATTCTTCCAAGCCGTTTCAAATTCTTCATGGGCCAATTTCGGGTATCTTGCCGCCGCAGAAATTGAGGGCAACAATACTATGAAGGAACTACGTATGCTGTTTTCTCTGCATGGCATCGGACTGATTCAAATTGATCCAGAAGCCCCAACAAAAAGCCAGATTCTGATTCCAGCAAGGGAAAAACCTGAGGTCGACTGGGCAACCTGTAATCGTCTCACTCTAGAAAATAAAGACTTTCTTCAGTTCGTAAAGCTAGTCCGTCAATTTCATCAGACTGACGACCCGCGTCCTAAAGACTGGGATATTCCGAAAAATCCTTCCAGTTAGTAACTTCTGCGTATTCCGATTTAATTCGAAATATACACCAATTTATCCCGGCATTGCCCCTTTGCCGCAACATGAAAGTACCATCTTGTTTGTCGCTCGATATTTCACTCTTATAATCAAGTCTGTCGTGCATATATTGCAATTATAGAAGTTTAGTTGTAACTGTGGTTATACCTGCGAAGGAGGAACATGACCGTTGGAGACGAGTGAGGGAGAGTTGCGTCTTCGCAATGCCCAGAACGGCATTTTGGACGTGAGAAGCACGAAAATATCCGGGAGATTGTCCGGATTGACGGATTCCGAACGGAAAAGCTGCGCCGCCCGCAGTCAGTTCAGGTGAAATCATGGCTGTTGACCCTCAAAAACCTTCCCACCTGCTGTGCGGTGAGAAATCCGGGTTAGTCAATCCAAGTGTTTTCGGCGCGTACTTGGAGATCGCCGGGACAAATCTGCCGCACCTCTGGATCCCCAACAAGATTGTAGGTACAATAGGTCTTTGATTTGAATAGGAACTTCTTATAACTTAGAAAGGAGAAACCCTTATCCTCTCACCGTTATTGACCAATCCTAGAGAGCTTGCTTCTGCCTATCGTATCCGAAAGAATGCATTTGAGCTAAAAAGCGTTCATCCTGAAGAAGTCGAAAAAGAAAAAAATAAAGGCTGGGAACTTCATCTTCCCGGAAAGCGCAAGTCACGCCTCAAGAGAAAAAAATCTCATGACCAATGGCTTGAAGACCGCCTTTGGTGTCTTCTTTACCGTATGGGCTATAAAACCCTAAATGGAAAGAACTCTGAAATTTCTTTTGTACGACCCGATGGATCCACTGGCGCCAAGCAAGTTGATGTATACGCAGAAGATGAAGAAACAGCTGTCGTCATCGAGTGTAAGTCACGTTTAAGCAAAGGCAGAAAATCTTTGCAGAAAAACATTGAAGAAACAAATTCAGTTCAATCTCCATTCAGAAATTCAATTATCAACAACAGATTTAAGAACAGGACGAAACCGAAGATTATATGGATATACGCCACTAACAATATCCTTTGGTCAATACCAGATATTGAGCGTGCGGAATCATATGATATCAACAGAGTTACAGAAAACGAATTACAATATTTTGAAGCTTTTCTTAAACATATGGGGCCGGCCGGCCGTTATCAAATACTAGGCGAATTTTTGAAAGGCCAAAAAATTCCCGGTTTGTCAGATGTAAAACTCCCGGCGATTCGTGGAAAGATCGGGGGAGAAACCTACTACAGTTTTGTTGCAACACCAAGAAAGTTACTCAAAATCGCGTTTATCAATCATCAAGCACTCAATCATCCAGACGGAAGACCGGCCTATCAGCGTATGATTAGCGCCTCGCGTATCAAGAATATTTCTCAGTTTATCGAGAAAGGCGGATATTTCCCAACCAATATTCTGGTCAATTTTTCCGATGAACCACGCTTTGACAAAATCTCGAATAAAGACAACACTGATCCGAATATCAAGTTTGGTTGGATAACACTTCCATCACGGTATCGTTCCGCTTGGATCATAGACGGACAACATCGTCTCTATGGTTTTTCTCATCTTCCCAGCAACTACCTAGACCAAAGTCTATTCGTTTTAGCCTTTTCAAAAATGCCGGTAGAAAAAGAAGCCGATCTTTTCATTAATATCAACAGCAAGCAAAAAAGTGTCCCAAGGGGACTCCTAGTAAGCTTACTTGCGGACATTAGGATGGGTGATAGTGATCCTTCAACTGCTTTATCGGCTTTGGGTTCAGCTGTTCAGCGTGCACTAGACCAAGACGAAACGGGTCCTCTAGCCGGACGATTTGCCAAACATGGAATACCAGCTGAACCCCGGCAGAACCTGACGGTGGCGGAGACCGTCAAAGGTTTGCGTCTCTCTGCCCTTATCGGAAAGGTAACTGGAAAGACGCTCGCACCTGGCCCACTTTCGGGAACCACGGATGAAGCAACCATATTACGTGCGTCAACAGTGCTTAACACATACTTTGAATGGGTCAGAACTGCACACCCCCAACGATGGGAAGCAGGTCGCGAAGCACATATTTCTACGAATCCGGGCATTCGAGCACACCTAATGGTGATCTCAGAGGTTGTATCCTATCTTTCGCGTAAGAGGTCGCTTGATTTTGGTACATTGAGAGCAGAAGACTTCGCTAGTCATGTCACGGAATTTTGCCAACCAATCTTCACGTCCATAGAGAAGGCATCAGATGATGAGATCAAAGGTAAATTCTCTAGGCAATTTGGCGAAGGTGGAGTAAAGACATACTCATACCGTCTAATGCAGGTTCTTATAGAAACCTATCCCGATTTTGGATCAGATGAATTTCGTACATGGGTTGAACAAAGCAATTCTGAGAAAATCGAGGAGGGAAATCGCTTTTTAATGAAGCTTTCCGAACGGTTGACAGACTACGTAATTGATGCATTAAAGAAAATACATGGAATTCACAGATTAGAATCTGGGGAACAGGCGTTTTGGGAACTTGGGGTGGAAAGTAGCAGAGTTCGTAGTAATGCCTACAATAAACAGCAGGAGGACAAGGAACGCCGAAAACCGAAGGAAGGGTATCTTGATGTTCTTGATCTCCAAGAAATAGTTAGACAGAAAAATAATTGGAATCATTTCGAGCATGTTTTCAATAATCCTATGGTAGGCGAACGTGGGGGAAAGAAGTATTATCTTGATTGGATAAAACAATTTAACGAATTACGGAGGATAGCTGCTCATAAGAATCAGATCAGGACTTATACAGATGATGATTTGGAGTTCATTGAATGGCTTAGAACTGAAGTCTCGCCGAAAATACCAGAATGAAAAAAGAAAGGCTTGAACCTTTGCTAAAATGGCCGGGCGGTAAGCGTTGGCTTGCACAGTCGGTCAGTCTACTACTCCCGAAAAAATACAGATCCTATTACGAACCATTCCTCGGTAGTGGAGCAGTTTTCTTTTATTTGCAACCGAACAGTGGACTTATTTCGGACAAAAATGCTGAATTGATAAATCTCTACGAGATTGTGCGCGATTATCCTCACAAGATACGAAAAAAGATAGAAAAGCATCAGTTACTACACAGCAAAGAGCATTACTATAAAGTGCGTAGCATGGAACCTAAATGCATGATTGAACGCGCAGTTAGATTCCTATATCTTAACCGCACCTGTTGGAACGGTCTTTACAGAGTCAACCGTAAAGGTCATTTCAATGTCCCCGTAGGAACAAAACAAAAAGTAGTCTTTGATTATGACGACTTCGTAACAATGTCCAAAAGACTCAAAAACATCGGCTTACGTTGTTCCGACTTTGAAGACGTGATTGATGAAGCGAAAGAAAACGATTTTATTTTTGTTGACCCTCCATACACGGTTAAACACAATTTCAATGGATTTATTCAATATAATGAAAAGATATTTTCGTGGCAGGATCAAGAACGATTGCATGGAGCTCTAGAGCGCGCTGCAAATAGGGGATGCTTTATCATCGTTACAAACGCCGACTGCGAAAGCGTAAGAGATCTGTACAAGAATGCTAACTATCGGCAGGTTTCACGAAAAAGTGTCATTGCCGGAGTCGGACACAAACGGGGGATTGTGACTGAAGCTATCTTTACGTTTAACCTTTAGATTGTGAAAAGTGGCCTGAGAGATATCTACAAAACCCTTTTCGCTCCACTATATAGAAACGTCAGCTACACGCTTGCTTCATCGGTGCCAAGGTGCAAATCACCTGTCAAACTCTCATAAACAAGAAAACGAGGCCAGTTTGTCAACGAGTTCCCGCACTTCCGAAGGAATCTCATCATCGCGCATGGCGGCAATAATCGCAACAGGAGTAATGTTGACACCATGCGTCTCCTGCAAGTGCACGTTGATGGCACTGATCGCCTCTTTGCCTGGGATAAGCTCGTAGCGTTTGACTGGGTCGCTCCATAGCTGCTCAAATTTTTCCAGGCTTTCAGCGTGTATTTGAGTGTCATCAGCCTTAGTACCTTCGGAGCGGAGAAATTCCCGGCGATTGGACAAGAATTGAGCTTCCACCCAATTTTTTTTGCCCGCCGCAAACTTGTCCAATATCACCGAAGCCTCGCATAAATATTCGATTTCATTTCCCGACCGTTGCGCCTGGTCCGAAACCTTCCTACCCGCGGCTCGGTCTATGGCTGATGGAACCAATACAAAATTCTCGATTTCCTTGCGGTCAAGAATTTTTACGTACTCACAGAATCCCTCACATTTACCCGTTATGCTCTCACACTCCGCATCCGACCTGTAATCCCGGTCCAATATCGCGACCGCAAGAACATCTCTTTCCAATGTAGCTTCCATGCCTTTTTTCAGAGACCTAATCCGGTCAGGATTGAAACCGCCAACCGGCACGACGGCGAAGCCATGCTGGGCACTCACGCTTTCTTTTTTTAACTTCCGTTCGAACGCACTGATAACACGAAAGTCCTTGCCCTCAACGAAAACAGCCTTTTGTGTCTTCGCCAGTTGCGTAAGAATCGGATTGGCAGTTGAACCTAAAGCAGCAAATACTTCGCTCAACTGAGACGGATTTTTCAGTCGACGAGCATATCTGGCCCTCTTGTCAATCAAAAGGATATCAGTGGTTTCGGCTTCCGCGATTATTTCCGTCGAGTGAGTCGCGATCAGGATATCGGGGCCCAGTCCGCGCAAAAGCGCCAGCAGTTGACGCTGAAGCTCGGAGTGCAGGTAGATGTCAGGTTCATCAATCAGAAACAGCGATGAATCGGCCGACTGTATCAGGTGGGTCAGCATCTGGCACCAGACTTGAAATCCGAACCCCGCCCAGAACAACTCGCGCGCAACCCGGTCCTCCTTGCAGAACATATGCAATAGCGGCTTGTCATGAGTCATGTCGACTTCCGGTTTCTCAATATCCATTCCAGGCCAAGTCTCCCTAAGTACCGTTCGAAACCTGTCAAAGTGCTCGGGATAGTGGTGCCAGATGTTACGAAAATTCCGCGCGGCCGTGTAGTTA
>JGI24794J26673_10001540_pt1 | contig 13699 bp, 9 predicted proteins | sample MesohylPK_FD_26673 | JGI IMG/M metagenome (IMG submission 26673) | reverse complement strand
AATGGTGAAGCAGGCCGTGTGATCCCCCCCCCCGAAAAATGGGCAAGGGAATGGCAAACAGTTTCCAAAAGAAATCATTGAGGCAGTTGATAAAGTCGGCATCTGTGTTAATCTTCTTGAAAAATCAGGGCTTGCACGCAATCGAGCAGAGCGGGACGTTAATCTCCTTGAAGACAGTATTTCTGAAGCAAAACGGTATCTCAAAAGTGATGAGTTAGATAATTTGCTTGATTACCATTTTGGCTTGGATCAGCTTGATGCAGAGAAGCGAAAAAATCAAGCTGATGGTTCAACCATTGCTTCAATCTTATTGATGAATGCAGCTATGCTACATCAGAGGATTGTGAGGGGAGGGTGGCTTCCGGGAATATCTGGAATGGATACAATCAAAAGCTCAACTGAAGCGATTGATGAGTTATACAGCCAATGGAATCGCATAACTCGCCATGATTTTCTACCCGTGATTGAACCCGCGATAGAAATTATTGAAATAATACAAAAATCCGGTAAACGATCTGGCCTAAACTGTGCGCTACGCCATCTTGCTGGTGAGGCTCAGCGAATCGCGGAAAGCTACGCAGACCTCGGGGCTGATCATGCCGGAGCACTTTTCAATAAGGTGATGGGTAACCAAAAATCGGATGGAGCTTATTTTACTCGTCCGCCTCTTGCTTCCCTGCTAGCACAATTGACGCTTGATGTCGCTGGTCGTGATGCAGACTGGACAAAAGATGCGACTTGGGAAAAAAACCGCTCCGTCGACCTTGCCTGTGGATCGGGAACTCTTATTGCGGCTATACTGTCTGGCATGAAACAAAGAGCAGAAGAACAGGGAGCAAGTAAGCAGAGACAGGATGAATTGCAAAAGTTGGCAGTTGAAAAGGTGTTGGTAGGTTTGGATTTTAATCCGGTGTCTCTACAGCTTGCCGCTGCCCAACTCACTGCTGGAAATAGCGAAGTGGCCTACCGAAGGATGCAACTATACCGAATGCCCTACGGACCGGTTGAAAAAAGCGACGTGAAGGCTGGCACATTAGAATTGCTTGGTCAGTCCTCATTAGTACCTAGAATTGGACAGNTAGATTTAGGGGACATTAGCCTAAGATCGGAACAAGTTCAGTTAACGAAGGATGATCCTCTTCTTGAGACCGCCGTTGAAGCAGTAAAAAATGTTCGGATCGTTATTATGAATCCGCCTTTTTCTAATAGGACAAACATGGGAGAGAAATTCCCAAAGGACATTCAGAAAAATTTAAGGGAACGAACACCGCCTGGAAATATCACTTGTTCAGAACGATAAAGAAATGGAGGGATTTGTCGACAAGAATTCAATCGCACCCCTCTTCGTAGCACTTGCTGACAAGTGTCTGAATCCTGTTGACGGTATCTTGGCTATGATCAATCCCACAATCGCGTTGACAAACACATCGGGAAGTCAATTGCGTATGATTCTTGCTAAGCGATTTCACATTCACACTTTGCTCACCTCCCATAATCCTAGCCAACCCAATCTCAGCCAAAACACTTTAATTCATGAAAGTATGATCATCGCTAAGCGGCATGTGGGACCGAGACAACCAACGCGCATAGTTAGTCTTGACCGTATGCCTAAAGATACTGGCGAGACTAAAGAACTTCACCATCACCTGAAGGCTTGCAAAACCGGATTAATTCCATGCGGTTGGGGTGAGGTCTCCGAATGGCCAGCTGAACTCATTGATTCCGGTGACTGGTCGGCAGCTGTCTGGAGATCTCCAAAACTTGCTAGGGAAGCTTCACGGATTGCGAATGACGAGAGACTAATTTGCCTGAGCGAATTGGGTATGACACCTTGGGCTACCGGACAATTGTTGCGGGGTAAATTCAAGGCCACAAATCAGGAAATTCAAGGGAGTTTCCCTATTCTAAAGTCCAAAAGTGCCGATGGTCAAAATTACATAAAGGCAACACCAGATGAATACTGGATTCATAAGAATCCATTATCAATTGGAAAGATATTGAAAGAAAACGAGCATAGAGAAACCATTAAACTGCTGGAAAAAGCTAGTAGTTTGTTAATAACGGCTGGACAAAACAATAGCACTGCTCGTCTTACAGCGGTAGCTAGCACGAGAAAGTACGTAGGTAACGGCTGGATGCCAATTACGGGTATAAAAAAACTAGAGCAGTCATTTGCTGCTGCGGTGTTTCTCAATTCGACTGCTGGACGATTGCAACTTATGAGAAATCCAGGTAGAACACTAGCTTTTCCAACTTACAGTGCCAAGGAAGCTGCAAACCTGAGAATACCTGATTTATTCAACGAGCGCATTTGTAAAATTCTAGCTGATTGCTGGCTGCGTACTGCCGATATAAAAGTACCTCAGTATCGTGATGGTGAATGCGAGGTGCGACAGTTATGGGATAATGCTGTAGCCGATGCCATGGGATGGGATACGAATTGGCTTTGTGAATTGCGACTGTTACTGTGCGATGAGCCGCATGTAAGAGGGGTTGGTCGTGAACAGTACAAGTAATAGGTAATTGTTAAGCGAAATTCAGTATGTATTAATTCTTAACCGATAAATTATAATCTATAGTAGAAACATTTCGCCTTCAATGCTCAGTCTTGTTTGAGCTTGGTGTTCAAAAAGTATTACATTAGCAATTGAGAAATATTTTTGAAGCCGCGGTCAGTTCACCTTCTAACCAAAGAATTGGGATGACCTTAAATGCAAATATTTTTGGGTGCTCTTCTGATATTCTTCTGGAAACTACAACTGAATTAATTCAATGAAATCACCATGCGTCAATAAGTTTCAATGAGGTCAAAGGCCAAAGAGATGACCTTTAACCTAAATTTTCATTAGTTAGAAGCCAGCCTTAATCAACTCAAATTCAGCTATCATTTGTTGGCGGAGATCATTATCCATGGGTTTTTGAGCCAAGATGGGGACATCAACTGCCCCAAGCCCAACGGCTTTAAGCGTTTCAGCACCAAGTGCGTCCATAGCAACTTGATTGCCATGTCCATATCCCCACTCATTAACAATATAGTTTGCTGATTCAGGTGACATCCAAGCGTTGAAAAAATCGTAGACTTTCTGTTCATCATTCGCACCATTGGCAAGATCTACATATCCGCAGAACCAAGTTGATGAACCTTCAACGGTTGAACGATTCATTGCAACTGGGTGACCTTCTGCCTGCATCGCAACCGGAACTTCATTCCAAGCCCAGGCAATGAGAACTTCACCCGATGACATTAATTGCGAAAGAGATGCTCCGTCTGCCCAATAATCGCGGACATTCTGATGTGCTTGACGCATCCAAGCAGAGGCATTTTCAAATTCCTCTTGGGTGGCATTTGACCAGTCAGAAACTCCCGTGGCTAAGAAGGCCAATGAATAAGCATCATCAACATTGTCAGGAATTGAGGTGCGACCTGCGTACTTTGGATCTAAAAATATCTTTAGACTCCCTACCTCGGATTCAGGAATTTCATCGCTCCGGTAGGCCAGTGCAGTCGTTCCCCAATCTGCAGGAAGAAAATAATATTCCCCGTCATACTTAAATCCTTCTTTCACTGAATTCACATGGTCCCAANGTTCNATTTTATCAATCTGAAGTGGGTCCAAAAGTCCAGCGTCATACCATTTTGAAACTGATTGTGAGCAAGGATGTGAAATATCGGCAGAAAATCCCTGCGATAATTTTTGATATGCCTCTTCTTCTTCACCGAAGAAAGAAAATGATGGTTCGTCACCGTGCTGGTCAATATAAGCCTGATAGAAGCCAGGATCGTTGTATGCTGACCAATCTAATATGAGAAGCTCTTCATCAGCTGCGCTTGCCCATGAAGCAAGGCACAGTACGGCCATACTAGTAACAAACCAAGTTATGTAATTTTTCATTTTTTTTCCTTTACAAATTCCAAATCGCCAATGAATAAGTCCTATCACTTATCAATGACGCCTAATAAATATCTATAATCTACCAAGTGCCATGACCTTAACTTGTTCTTAACAAAGTGTAAATAGAAATTTTAATTGATGCTGTAAATTTTAAAAGGTGAAGGAAACGTTCGCTGGTGACCCGACCGAAAACGACCTGCGAGAGTTGTCCTGCGAAGACCAGAAGAGTAGAGTTCAAGTCGGCGAACCATCAAGCACAACTCCGTATTTATCCTCCGATTGATCAATGTCCGAGACCCAACCCCAACCAAGAATGGTCAACATCATCTGACCATCAAGTCACTCTTAGGAGTGATCACTTGGAAGCAGGAAAAGGTTCTCAGGTCGCACATCAGCTTCTAAAAGTGGATGAGACCACCACTAGATATCATATCGTGTTCAAGGGTAAATTCTACCTTGATTGGAAAGGATTGTTTGGTTGCCGTTATGTTTACCCAATGGTTTAATCTAAAATTATGGTAAAGAGCATGGGGAGGNTGTTTTCACAAGGAATTCAACNAGTTNATATTTTATTGGTCACNTACTAGAGAAGCTTCNTTTAAGGCAAGTTGCTTTTATGTGCAGAAAATAATTGTTGGTGATGATTTACTGCNACAAAACATTTATTTTCACGNGAACATGAACGAAAAATTAATAAAAGGTTTGCTATGACTGACTGGCGTTTTTATGGACGGGCGAAGGAAGTTGCNAACCTCCAGAACGGCCTAGACTTTGCTTCTCCACCACAGGAACGACGCTTTCGGGCTTTAAAGGTCTTGGGTGGCCGGGGCGTGGGTAAGACCCAGTTGCTTCGAGAGGTAGAAAAATTCGCCACTCCCGAGATACCAGTCATCATGTTTGAATTGCCTAACCCGACCGTGTACGATGTGGGTGTTGAAGATGTTACTCAACAAATTAAGGATCTGGTTGGTCAGAATGGTTCCGCCCCGGATAGCTTGGGGGCCAAGGTTCGGAGAAACTTGGCTCAAGACCATAACTGGCAAAACAGGTATTTCAAATTCAAGGCGCTTCTCTTAGCTTTGTTGAAAACTGGATCGGTGGTTGTACTGGATGAGTTTCACCATGCCGAAATGCTGGGACTGGTCTCCTATGTTCGTCAGGCGATTGGTACTGCCTCCAGCAGCTTGGGTGAGTATGGGAAATTATATCCCGGCAAGCTAATTCTGATGGGTTCTCACCAGCAAAAGATCGATCGGATGTTTGCTGTTGATGCTCCCTTGCATGGGTCCATTGATGAAACTCTTTTGCTCCGCCCTTGGTGCCTTAAGACCACCATGACAATGGCTGCTGAACAAGGTATCCTGGCCACCCCCAATAGGTTTTTGACTCTGTGGACTGCCTATGGAGGAATGCCCCGGAACTGGCGACGGTATTGTATGGATAAGAGATATACCTCCCTCAAAAGGATTGAGGATGATAAAGAATGGCGCCAGGCTTGGCTTGAAGTNGAGGCCACTGTGTTGACAACTGACCGGCGTGAACGGTGGGATGCCAAAGCTTGGGTTGAGCTCCCTANNGCNCAGCGGGATATGCTGGCATGGATCGGTCATAATCAGCCGAGGGGNGTCANGTTGAAACAGATTCCGAATGAATTTGGCTCCTACGCCGAAAAGCTTGAAATCATGAATCATCTCCGNACCTGGCGCTTGGTTGACCTGAATCCAGCGCTGGGGGAACAGGCACCGGCCAAATGGTACATTACGGACCCAATCACCCTCTTTCAGACCAACATATTCAGGGACATGGGACAGATAAAAGATGACCANCAGGTGGCATCCGTCGCTGGTACGGCGCTTGATAAACGAGAGGAAGAACTCTATCACGCCCGTATGGAAACTCTGGAAGGAGAGACTCTGGAGCTGCTCGCTAACGACTGGCTGGCAGTGCAAAAAGGTGTCACATGGCACACGGTGCGGGCCCACCATAAACATTTTGAAGGTGATATTGATGCCATGGCAACCAGCATGGGAGATGGCCCCAAGATTGTCTGGCTGGGAAGTTGCAAGCGCAGCGCGGAGAGCCATGATCCAGTGCAGACACGAACAAAGCAGGATACCTTTATGAAACACCTGATTGCAAGTGCAGTCAAGGAGAAGGAGGAAAGTGGCGAACTATTGAAGGGTGCCCAGCTGAAAAGAATCCTGTTCTCTCCCACTTTCAGTCCTGCTTTCCGCACGGTCTATGGAAAAGAGGATTTTATAACGATCGATATTCAAGACATGGCCGAAAGTTTCAACCTTGATCCCTCACACCGTGCGGAAACGGAACCCAATCCTGAGTCAGTCTCTAACAGCAAGAAAGAAAAGAAACCAGATTTTCCTCGCAGTGGGTCCAGTTTCTGACCCTAGAGGGCAAATACCTGAAGCTGCCGTAAGAATAGCTTGGCTTTGCTCTTATTTGAAATGAGAGTCAACAGAATCGACCACTGGCACTTGGGACGGGGCAGTGGAGACTATGAAAGTATTTATTTTTACCAATTCGGAGGCTTTACCCGACCCTCAAACCAAGGTTGTTTTGCCTCTAATTCAGAGTATAAGCAGGGTTGTTTATCACCTTTATTTTATTGAGGGTATTGAACTATTGATTTTCCTTTTTTGTAGCATAGATTCTATATCTGATGGACCGTTATCAATAGGGTTTATTGTAAAACCATTTGGGCCAATAAATCATAAAATCATCTCACAAAATCCATGGCTTTAATTTTAGTACTTTTTTCTCTTCTAGTCATCCTTATAGCCGGAGCGGATTACTTAACATTGGGTCTATTGATTTGCTCCGTGGCCTATTTCTATTTTGCTCAAAAAAGGAGAAGCAAACAAGATCCTCCAAAGGAATCGAATCCATGGCAGACTAATCAAAATCAACGTCANGCTTCNCCTCAAAAGCCAATTGAAAGTCAAAGAAGTACTTCGCAAAATATGAGCATTTTTAGGTATCATAAAGAGAGCGAAAAGCGCATTTTACAACAATTAAGCGATGGGGATTTTGAAAGGGCACAAGTTGAAGCAATCACTATCATATTCTTTGCTAATTTAGCCAAATTTGAGGTGATTAATGAAGATAAACTGGACAAGTTGATAGCTCCTACTTCAATTAATACCAAGGGTTTGGCTTTTGATACCAAAGCAGTCTATGAGAAAGCAAAGGCAAAACCCATTAGTGCTACCAGCTTTAGCGAAATGGTTCCAAAGCATCTCTACCAGCTCCCAAGAAAATTTGATCAAGTATTTAACTATTTACAAAAGGTTGTTCGCAAAACGGGAGGTCAAAGAAGAGGTTTCAATCGTGAATTGGTTGAATTCTCACGGGCACTATCGCGTCACAACTATCGCTTGGAATTAATTGCTTTGGTATATTTAATTGACCCTGTTACCAAGGAATTCCCTCAAGTTCTCAAGGAGATTTTGCCCCGAGAACAGATTGACATAAATAAATCCTCCTCAAAGAGACTAGTTCAATTAGCTCAATTGCTGTTCAATAGACCTGAAGAGGCATTGAATGAGCTCAGTTCCATGTTGGCAAATAGGAATTTCCGCAAGGCTCTCGTTAGCTCAACCATATCGGCCGCCTATCATTGGGGAAAATATGAAGAGCGAGAACGAACTTACATGCACAATTTAGCAGCCCGATTGGGAATTTCTGATTATGAGTTTAAATCCATAGAGGATCGGGAATTGTGCCATGATTTTTTGAATGCTCTCATCGCCCTCAGCGCCAAACTCAGCAAGGTTGATGGAAAGGTTACCCGCGATGAATTAAAAATTATCAGGGATGTTCTGCTGAAGGAAGAGTATGAACCCGAAAAAGTATCCACAATTTTCAAGGAAGCGCGTGATAGTCGACAAAGCTTTGAAATCTTCGCTTTCCAAATTAAAGAAAAACTCAGGAATAATCAAAGACGACTCGAAGCCATACTTGAGAGCCTTTATTTTATTGCAACAAGTGATAGCAACTTTTCGCCCAAGGAGAATCAATTCATAGCCAGAGTTGCCGAAATTTTTGGCATCTCCCAATCAAACCACGAACACATTACCTTCAAATTTGTTCCACAAGATTTTTCGACCACCAAATTGGACCCTTACAAAATACTTGGCGTGAACGCATCNGATACGGACCAGCAAATCAAAAAAGCATTCCGGCAACTCCAAAAGCAGTATCACCCCGATGTCGCAATTTCACGCGATATGCCAAAGGGGTATTTGGAGGTTTGCAACCGTAAAATTGCAACAATTAACAAAGCCTACAAAGAGATCAAGCAACTCCGCAAGGCAGAGATTTAATCATACCTCAGAAATTTCGCCTCAATGTTAGCATATTAGATCGCCAATACGCTGGCTTCAATCACATTGAAAATACGATTTAGCTGAGCTTTTCAGGTGAGATTTTGAATATTCTATTGACAATATCTAATGATTTCGTGCTCACTTGAAAAACAAGATGTTTATATTTATTGGAAGGGGTTACCAAAGAATGAACAGGTCAATCCAAATGACCATTAGATTATGCGTTTGCTAGAGAAATAACACTCTATGGAATCCCTTGAATTAATTACCATTTAGTGAATGAATTTTGTGTCAGAAATTATTATAAACTGTTCAAGTTANAAAAGAGTTAGATGTTTGAGGCCATATGGTAAAGATAACCTATATTGAATATAATGGAACTCCCCACACGGTTGACGTAAGAGAAGGCCTAACAGTCATGGAAGGTGCACGAGACAACAATATTCCTGGAATTGAAGCNGATTGTGGAGGNGCATGTGCCTGTTCAACCTGTCATGTGTATGTTGATGACCAATGGGTTGATAGGCTTCCGGAAAAAGAGGCAATGGAAGAAGATATGCTTGATTTTGCTTGGGAACCGGATCCGGTAAAGTCTAGGCTGACCTGTCAACTCCGAGTTTCCAAGGATTTTGAAGGGCTCGTTGTCCAAATGCCAGAACAACAGATTTAATGCATTGATTTTTAATGTGACGGCGAATAATTGTTATCTTGTACAATTGAGCGAATTGATAAAAATTTCTGAATTTAACTTTTACGAATTCTCCTGTGCCCAACACTTCTGGACTTAAAGAATACTCAGTTTCTGAGTTTTCTCAAGCCATCAAGCGAAGTGTTGAAGGTACCTTCCCCTTCATTAGACTCCGCGGTGAAGTATCCGATTTATCCTTCGCTCCAAGTGGNCACATTTATTTTAGTCTGAAAGAAGGGCGGGATACTCTTTCTACAGTTCTATGGAAGAGTACATCAAAGCGCCTGAGTAATCAACTTAATCGTTTTTTGGAAGAAGGGGTTGAGATTATTGCGACAGGAAGAATAACAACCTTTCCAGGAAACTCCCGGTATCAGTTAGTCGTTGATGATATTGAACTATCAGGTCCGGGGGCACTCATTGCCCAGATTGAAGAACTTCGCTTGCAACTGCAAAAGGAAGGCATATTCAGCTATCAAAAAGAGGAAGCAATTCCGTTAATTCCAGAAGTTATTGGTGTTGTTACTTCCCCGACTGGTTCNGTTATACGAGACATATTACACCGCATTTCGGAACGGTTTCCACGTCAAGTTATTGTTTGGCCCGTTGCCGTTCAGGGAGAAAACTGCCCATTAGAAGTTAAGAGCGCTATAGAAGGATTCAACGCGCTGCCCACAGATGGCATAATTCCTAAACCTGATGTGATCATAGTTGCGAGAGGAGGAGGTTCGTTTGCCGATTTGATTGGGTTTAATGATGAGCAAGTTGTCCGAGCAACAGCAAATAGCGACATACCAATAGTTTCTGCGGTAGGACATGAAACCGATACAACTTTAATTGACTATGCCGCAAATAAAAGAGCCCCAACACCGACTGCAGCGGCCGAATTTGTCGTTCCCGTAAGAAGTGAACTTGAGAGTCTCATACAAAGAGAACATCACCAAATATCGGACACGATTAACAATTCAATTGAAGCCAAAGAACAAAGAATACGCGATTTAGGTCGGGGTCTTCCAGCTTCTGAAACTCTTTTTTCCCTCAATCACCAAGAACTTGATAACCTTTCACAGCGATTGCAGAAAAGTTTCACGCAAAATCTCAACAGATATAAGTCACGTCTTGAAATTTGCGGTACAGGTTTAAAATCACCTAAAACCTTGGAAGAGTCCAAATACAAGTTCAACTACGTCCTAAAACGGTTAACATCGCGAGTGTTAGAACACAGAATAAATCAAAGTCAATTGAATACCGCAAAAACAGGTGGCAAGCTCAATGTAGCCTATGTAGATTGTATTGAAACAAAAGCCAACGAATTAAACAATCTTAAGCGACTTCTTGCTAGCTTGAGTTACAAGCAAACGCTTACAAGGGGATACGCGATTGTACGTCAGGAAAAACAGGTGGTTACACACGCCCACAATTTAAATTATGATAAATCTGTTGAAGTTGAAATGATTGATGGTGAAATTAGCCTGGAAATCATTCATAATTCTCTGGACAAAAATATTGAATAACAGTGGCTGAACANATGGTAGAAANTTCAAAAGGTGTATGGAAATCAGGCCGTGGGAAAGGGCGTCGAACACCCAAAGGAAGGCAGGTTAATGAACAAGCCCTTGCTGAGGTCAAAAACTTGTTGGACAAAAAACCAATTCAGCGTGACCTCCTGATAGAGTATTTACACTTGATTCAAGACCAATATGGTCATCTTTCGGCGGTGCATTTAAGAGCATTGGCAAAGATTATGAATCTTGCCCAAGTTGAGGTCTACGAAGTCGCAACATTTTATGCTCACTTTGATGTGATTAAAGAAGATGAAGTCGCGCCTCCAGATATAACTGTCCGAGTGTGTGACTCCTTGAGTTGTGAATTGGCGGGTGCACAAGAACTCCTTTCGGAACTGAAGAAGAATGTTGACCCACAATCAATCAGAGTTGTTCGTGCTCCCTGCATGGGACGATGTCATACTGCTCCGGTTCTTGAAGTGGGTCATCGTCATATTGATAAAGCGGATGTAATAAAAACCTTAGAGATCATCAGGAAAAAGGAGTTTGAACCGGAAATTCCCGCTTATTTCGGTTTGAAGAACTACCTTGACCAAGGGGGTTATAAAACTCTGCAGGCCTATCAAAATGGGGCTAAAACTCCAGATGATGTTCAGCAACTTGTTCTCAAGTCGNGACTAAGAGGCTTGGGAGGAGCTGGATTTCCAGCCGGGAGAAAATGGTCATTTGTTCGACAGGAAGCAAAGCCCCGCTTAATGGCAGTGAATGCTGATGAGGGTGANCCNGGGACCTTCAAAGATCGCTATTATCTTGAAAAGTATCCGCATTATTTTCTTGAGGGAACACTCATTGCTGCATGGGCTGTGGAGGCCGAAAAGGTTTATATTTATTTGCGGGATGAATATCCTGCTGCACGAATAATATTACTTCGGGAAATAGCTGCATTGGAAGATCAAGGCATTATCAACCACGGTTATCTAGAGCTCAGACGAGGTGCCGGAGCTTATATCTGTGGTGAAGAAAGTGCTATGATTGAAAGTATTGAAGGTAAAAGAGGATTGCCTCGCCACCGTCCACCCTATGTCGCCCAAGAAGGTATATTCAATCTCCCAACATTAGTCCATAATGTCGAAACATTATATTGGCTTACCCGGATATGCCGTGAAGGACCCGAATTATTTACAGCAGTAGAAAAAAACGGTCGCATGGGTTTACGGAGTTATTCGGTTTCTGGCCGGGTGGCCAAACCAGGGGTATATGTACTCCCTGCCGGTTCGACCATAAAAGATATCATCTCCGCCTGTGGTGGAATGGCTCATGGACATCAATTCAAAGCCTACCAACCTGGGGGACCTTCGTCAGGATTACTGCCGGCCTCATTGAGCAATATTCCACTCGACTTTGATACCCTCCAACCTTATGGTAGTTTTATCGGTTCGGCCGCTATAGTTGTCTTATCCAACCAAGACAGTGCCAAGCAAGCAGCACTCAATATGCTCCGCTTTTTTGAGGATGAAAGTTGTGGTCAGTGTACGTGTCGTATCGGGTGTGAAAAAGCGGTCAAACTTATGGAAGCGAATCAATGGGATACCGAATTGCTTGAAGAACTCAGTGAAGTTATGGTTGATGCATCAATTTGTGGCTTAGGTCAGGCCGCTCCCAATGCCATCCGCTTGACAATGCGCCATTTCCCAAATGAAATCACCTGAATGGTTTCAGATTTTCAAGCAAATTGCTTGAATGCATTGATTATGGGTGAACAATGTTTTATGGACTGATTTATTCACAAGAGAGAGCGATTGTCATTTTTCAATAAACTCAAACAAAAACTCAAGCGGTCTTCATCAAGGCTTGAAACGGGGCTGGATAATCTTATCAATGATGCTTCTGAGGAAGCAAGTGAAGTTACCCAACAAGAGGGGCAAGAATCGAGCGGTGGCCTGTTAGGACGATTAATGGGTGGCTCTAAACACACTTCAAGCGAGCGGCGACGGCGATTGGATGATACAATGCTTGAGAACTTGGAGGAACTGTTAATTGTTTCCGATATGGGGCATGAGACCTCCATTCGTATCACGGCTAATATCGCCGAACATAGGATGGGCCAGAGAGTATCAGCAAGAGAACTGAAATCCCATTTNGCGAATGAAATTACCGCTGCGTTAGAACCTGTTGCCCGGCCCATCCCCATTTATTCCAAGTCGCCGCAAGTCATTCTTGTGGTGGGGGTTAATGGAACTGGTAAGACCACGACAATTGGCAAGCTTGCCAGCCAATTTAAAGCGTCTGGGAAGGATATCATGATCGCTGCGGGAGATACCTTTCGCGCGGCAGCAGTCCAACAACTACAAGTTTGGGGAGAGAGGGCCAATGTCCCTGTTTTAGCGGCCAAAATGAATTCGGATCCCGCTGCTCTTGCTTACCAAGCACTCACCAAAGCTCAAGAAGAGAAAAAGGATTTGTTGTTGATTGATACTGCTGGACGACTTCAGAATCGCAAGGATCTTATGGAAGAATTGGCAAAAATCAATCGGGTTATCAAAAAAATTGATGAAGAGGCGCCTCATAATACCTTGCTTGTTCTTGATGCCACAACAGGACAAAATGCTCTTTCGCAAGTGGAAGTNTTTGCCAAAATGATCACTCTATCGGGATTGATTATGACCAAACTTGATGGGACAGCGAAAGGAGGNGTNTTAGTGGCGTTAGCTGCAAAGTTTGGTCTTCCTATCCATGCGATTGGTATTGGTGAAGGAATAGAGGATTTAGCCCCTTTTGATCCTAAGGAATTTTCTGAAGCCCTTACGGGTCTTAATTCCTAATACAATCAAAACTGATTTAAAGTTCTCCCACCCGTTAGCACTGCTCTTTTATGTTGGGTGATTGGGTCATAGCAATAGAGGGAACCCAATTTGGCAAGAATCTCGCATTAATTTTAGCCCTTATTGCTGCGGTTTTACATGCTGGGTTGGGGGCGCTACAAAAAGGTCAGATCGACCCGTGGACCTCACGAGCATTCATTGATATTTCCTACTGCATTTACTGCTTACCCTTTGCCTTGTTCGTGTTTCCATACCCAACATGGGAGGTCTGGGGAATATTATTTTGGGGTGTAATTGCCCATGCGAGCTATAAAATTCTCATGGCAATGGCCTTTAGTCGAGCGGCTTTCACAGTGGTTTACCCAATTGTTCGTGGAACAAGTCCATTAGTAACAATTTTATTTGCTGGGGTTGTATTTCAGGAGTATTTCAGTTGGACCCAGTGGTT
>JGI24794J26673_10001534_pt1 | contig 13723 bp, 8 predicted proteins | sample MesohylPK_FD_26673 | JGI IMG/M metagenome (IMG submission 26673) | reverse complement strand
AAGCCCCGTTTTAACCGAGGCAGCCTCGTTGCCAAGGGACCAGAGCACGATCAGGTTATCGGCAAGTTGCACTGTGCTCGTGAAGATTGTGGATGGCAGACACGCCGCTATGCTGTCAAGGATGGACAGATTCACTGCAACGACTTNGTTGTCTTTTTCTATTTCGCTGATGTCCACCCCGGCGATGGCGGCTTAGTTGNCCTACCGGGTTCCCATAAAGCAAACTTTGAACGCCCAGAGGGGATATTCTTTCCCGATCCNGAGNATCCACCCGATGAACTCCATCCGGCGTTAGTTAATGTGACAGCGCGTGCTGGCGATGCCATTGTCCTGTCCGAACTGCTGACGCATGGGGTCCTCATCTGGAAACCGAAAGAGCGGTATCGGCGGTTTCTCATCTTGCGTTACAAAACACAGTTTTTCCAAGACGGCAGGGGAAACAGGGATCCATTTCCACCTGAGGTGATGAAGCGACTTTCCCCTGAAACCCTTGAACTTTCGCAACCCGCATCCTATACGCATATCAAGAACATTGCCAAAAGCGAACATGTCCAGCTAACCTAACAGGAGTAAAGATGACACCAGAACAACGTTATCTGTTTGACGTTACAGGTTATTTACACATCAAGGGGGCAGTCCAAGGTGATGCCCTGACAGAGGCACAAGAGGCTGTGGATCGGTATATTCATACACCGCTTGATGAACGTCCCGAAGGATTTACGACGCGTCCGCGTGAATTAGAGCCCGGCAAGGGTGGGAGATATGAACACGGATTCGCCTTCGACCGGTGTCTTGAAGCGATGACAGTGCATCCCGCTATCTGGCCGCTTATCAAAGAGTTTACCTTTGATAAACCCCGGTTTGTTACTGGCACTCTCACACTCGAACAGCACAACCCGGACAGGCAACCTATGGGGACAAATCCGTCAGGTTTGCACTGCGCACGTGAGGGACGACAGTGGTCAACTCGCTACGAGGTGCAGAATAGCCAAATCTACTGCAATGATTTCGTGGCGTTCTTCTATTTGACAGATGTGCAGCCCGGCGACGGCGGGCTTGTTGTTATCCCCGGTTCGCATAAGAGCAAATTCGAGAGACCTGAAGACCTCCTCACCCCAGGACCCGACGGCATTGATCCCGAACCCGATGATGTTTTCACCAATCTCACGCCTAAAGCGGGTGACTTTCTCGTGATCTCTGAACTGTTGACACACGGCGTTTTGCAGTGGAGACCTAAGGACCGCGATAGACGTTTCCTGATTCTCCGTTATCGTCCACAATACGATGGCAAGCAAAGTCTACCGGAGACAATCGTCAACCGGTTAACACCTGAAGTTCAGGAACTCGTGCAAACGGCATCTTACGGCCATACGAAAGAAATTGTTAAACAAGATGTTGTAGAGTTAAGCGTTTAAGGTATTTCTAATAGAACCCGCTACGGGTTAAAACAATTTTCGTCTTTCTACCAAATCCGTAGCCTGCTACAACGGTGCAGGGTTTTTGATAGGGGTTTTTGATAGGGCGTTTCCCTTTCTTCAGATTTGAGAAACGCACATCAAAGCCCAAACGCACGTTGTTTAACCGCAAGGAATAATTAAAAAATGGAAGCGAGTCAATATCGTGTTTGCATTGTTGGTTGTGGTAGAATGGGTGGCACAATTGATGAAGAGGTCGGTGCGACACCTCACGGTGCATTGCCCTACTCGCACGCCGCGGGGTATACCGCTTTTGAACAGACAGACATTGTCGCCGCCGCAGATGTCGTNGAAGAGAAGGCACAATACGTTTGCGACAAATGGGATATCCCGAAGTACTACTTAGACTATCGTGAGATGATCGTCGCAGAGAAACCGGATATTGTCAGTATCGCTACACGCCCCGGTAACCATGCCGATATCACGCAATTCGCAGCGGAAAACGGCGTGAAGGGTATCTATTGCGATAAACCGCTCTGTGCCTCTATGGAAGAGGCAGATGCGATGGTGGAGNTCTGCGAAAAATACAACNTCAAGTTCAACCTCGGCACGCAGCGGCGCTTCACGCCTGGTTACATCAAAATGCGCGAGATCCTCGAAAGTGGTGAGCTTGGTGAAAGACGTTCTATCATCGCTTATAGCGGAGGTTCTGCCCTCTGGGGATACACACACGCCGCGGATATGCTTCTTTTCTTGGCAAGCGACTCTCCAATAGAATACGTCCAAGGCAACGTTGCTGTTGACGATGCTGACTTTGNGGACAACCGGACCGAAACCGATCCCAGTATCGTGATGGGATTCATCCGTTTTCAGAACGGTATTAACGGCATCAGTATTCCCGGTACTGCTTACGAATTTGAGGTGAATTGTAGTNANGGCACGGTTCGTGCACTCAATAATGGACTCGGTTTTTACCTCCGCAAACGGCAAGGGCAGTTTAACGAGATTTTAGAANCGCAATTTCCACCCTATGAACGGAAAAGCGGCACCGTCGGTTGCATTGAGGACATCGTCGAGGCGATCGAAACCGATACCGAAACGCAAGGCAACATACACCTCGCACACCGAAGCACTGAGATGGTTTTCGCAATTGTTGACTCACAACGGCAGCAGGGAATTCGAGTGCCGATGCCAATGGAAAATCGGGCACTCTATCTTGGAAGGTGGTAGACCGTATGCTCAGGAAACACCAGAAAGTCGTAGGGGTACACTGTAGGTCTCCGAAAACCCCAAAAATTCTCCTAAGCATTGTAGGCGCGTTGCTTATACTGAATCATGCAGCAACAGNACCNTACGGCGAATCGCAATCAGAAACCGATCCTACGCGTCCAGCGAGTACAATCTACAAACAGAGGACTCCCAGCCGAAGCGGCATCGGCAAATTCTACATGGGGCGTGAAATTTCTCGCGTGATGGGGCATCAAGGTGCGGAATGGTTGGAACGTCCCGAGCGTGAACACGAAGAGATGCCGAATGTCCTCGTCGAGTTGCTGAAACTCAAAGAAGGTGATGTCGTAGCAGATATCGGTGTCGGCACGGGTTACATCGCTCGGCGTATCTCTCCGAAAATCGGTGAAACAGGCACCGTCTACGGCGTAGACATTCAGCAGGAAATGCTCGACTTACTTGCTGAAAAAATGGCGGAGTCGGGAATCACGAATGTCAAGGGGGTTCTGGGTACCATTACCGACCCGAAGTTGCCGCCAGAATCAGTGGATTTAGTGATTATGGTGGATGTTTACCATGAGTTTTCGCATCCGTATGAGATGATGCAGAATATTTGTCGTGCGCTTAAAACGGGTGGTAGGGTCACTTTTGTCGAATACCGCGCCGAAGACCGGAGTGTTCCAATCAAGCGTCTGCACAAGATGAGTGAGTTGCAGGTGATTAAGGAGGCGACACCCCATCCGCTTGTTTGGGTAGAAACACTTGATGACTTGCCGTGGCAACATGTTATCATCTTCGAGAAGATTGCGGCACAGTAGGACTTCTCTTTACGATTTCGCACAAACAAGACGCTGACAATCAGAGCGGGAAATATTTGACAAAAAAGTAACCTCACCGTAAAATTATAGGCAAATTGCTAAACCTTTTGACAAATTCTGCGTCACAATTGCTAATTCTGTTATAACAAGTTGCCGCTTGCCCTTTACGATGATTAGCCAACTTGCAAACTGCTGTCTACAACGCTGAAAAGGGAGAGAATACCAGTGAAGACTGCTAAAAACACGATTCCACTAATGGGAACCTTGTTGGTATATTTCTGTCTCGCCGTATTAGGACTTCACACTGNGCCCGCGGAACAGAGTGACACACCACAAACCCCTCTTAATTACAACCTTGACATCCGCCCAATTCTTTCAAATAACTGCTATGCTTGCCACGGACCAGATGCAAAGAGTCGGCAGGCGAACCTGCGAATTGATACGAAAGCAGGAGCGTTCTCTGAACCGAGCGGATACCCAGTAATCGTTCCCGGTAAACCGGAAGAGAGTGAACTCCATCTTCGCATCATCTCCAATGTTGATAATTACCGCATGCCACCAGCGGACTTCAATAAGACGCTGACGCCGGGACAAATTGAAGCGGTTACACAGTGGATTCGCGAAGGAGCGAACTGGGAAGAGCACTGGGCGTTCACGACACCAGTCCGCCCAATGCTACCAGGTGTCAAGAACGGGGATTGGGTACGAAACCCCATTGATGCGTTCATACTTTCACGCCTTGAAAAAGAAGACTTACAGCCTGCAAACGAAGCCGATAAACGAACCCTCATTCGACGTTTAAGTTTTGACCTCACTGGCTTACCACCCACGCGTGAGGAAATTCATCAATTCCTCGCAGATGATTCCCCCGACGCTTACGAAAAAGTTATTGATGCTTTCATGGCAAAACCGGAATACGGCGAACATCTTGGACGCTTCTGGTTAGATGTCGCACGATACGGCGACACGCACGGACTCCACTTAGATAACTACCGTGAAATGTGGCCCTACCGTGATTGGGTTATTGAGGCATTCAATAAAAACATGCCGTTTGACCAGTTCACGATTGAGCAGTTAGCGGGTGATCTTTTGCCGGAACCAACGCTCGAACAAAAGATCGCTACAGGTTTTAATAGATGCCATGTCACGACCAGTGAAGGCGGTTCGATTGATGAGGAATACTATGTCCAATACGCGATTGACAGAGCCGACACGACCTCTACTGTCTGGATGGGATTAACTGTCGGGTGCGCGCAGTGCCACGATCATAAATACGATCCGATTACGCAGAAGGAATTCTATCAACTTTACGCCTATTTCAACAATATTACCGAAAAGGCTATGGATGGCAACCGCAAGGATTCTCCCCCTGTTGTGAAGTTGCCGACCCCGGAGCAGGAAGCCGAACTCGNCGCATTTGATGAACAGATTGCTGAACTCGACGCGCAGACGAAATCTCCTATCCCNGAAATAGATGCNACNCAAATCGCTTGGGAAAATAGGATACCGCACTGGNCGACGCTGAAACCGACCTCGCTCTCTTCAAAAGGCGGCGCGACACTCGAAGTTTTAGAGGACAACTCCATATTAGTCAGTGGCACCAACCCTGAACAAGAGACCTACGAGGTTATTATCGAAATACCACCCGGAAACCAATGGAGTGCGGTTCGTTTAGAAGGTCTCACACACGAGTCCCTGCCGGAAAGTGGGTTCGGTAGGAGTGATAACGGCAATGTTGTTTTGACGGATTTCTCGATCTTCATTGCTCCACCCGCAGAAGATAACGAGGCATCTCCGGAAGCGGAAAACATCGATACCGAGGTTAGTNCTGAANCGCAAGCGGAGACCGGAAGCACTGTCGATGCTGATGCTGAAGCACAGGCGGAAAATACGCCTACCGTCGNGACCAATGCCGAAGNNCAAACGGAAAGCGNATCAACAGGCGAAGCGTGGGCAGAAGCAGAAAATGAGACTGAAAGCACCGACCCCGACGATCCATGGACACGTATCCAAGTCGTGCATGCCTGGGCAGACCACGAGCAAGCACTCGGGGAAAACAATCTTGATGGTGTCGTTGCAAATGCGATTGATGACAAGCCAGAAACTGGATGGGCACTTGACAGACAGAGTGAAAATCGGCAAGCCATCTTCCTTGTCGCCGCACCTTTTGGAATGGAGGGCGGTAGATTGAAAGTTCGCCTCAAGCACGAATACGATTTGCGGCACAAGCAACTTGGACGATTCCGTCTTGCTCTTACGGATACCACAACGATTTACCCCATCGGTTCCAAAATTACCTTAGGTGACTGGCATTCCGCCGGTCCGTTCACTGCTGAGCACGGTAATCTCGCTTTCTATCAAGTCCACGAACCTGAAACGAAAAATGTCAACACGGGCGATACATTTGAGGTGAACGGTAAAACCATCAAATGGGAGAAGCAGACGCATTGGGTTGACGAACAGGTGCATAACGATATCGTTGGCGAGAACAGTGCCACCTACCTCTCCCGGACCATAACCTCTGTTACGCAACAGAAAGCACTTCTGTACATCGGAAGCAACGATGCCTTGAAGGTGTGGATGAACGGCACGGAACTCCTTGCCAAAAACGTTCAGCGAGATGCGGTTGCCGACCAAGAACAGGTGCAGGTCAATCTCAAGCCCGGTAACAATACACTGCTCCTGAAAGTCGTCAATTACTCGGGTCCCTCCGGTTTCTACTTCCGTATGGAAAGCGCGCCACCGATGGTTCCAGCAAATATTGTTGATATTGCGGGCATGCCGCGTGGTGAACGCGAAACCGCACAGATGGAACTGATCAGAGATTTCTACAGGCAGAACATCACACCAGATAAGAACATCAACGAAAATTCCAAGCGTGCCTTCGCAGACTTGCAAACACTTTTTGCTGACTTATCAGAAGTTCAAGGGAAGCGGAACACACTCGATGCTTCGGTAACAACTACGCTTGTCATGCAAGAGCGAGAGGAACCGAGAGGTGCCTACGTCTTAGCACGCGGTGAATACCAGCATCGGGAGGAACAGGTTTATCCACAAACCCCGTCAGTGCTGTCAGCCATGCCAGAAGATGCAGCGCCGAACCGCCTCAGTTTTGCGAAGTGGTTGCTTTCACCGGAACATCCACTTACCGCCCGTGTCGCGATTAACCGTTACTGGCAAAACGTCTTTGGCACTGGAATTGTGAGAACAGCGGAGGATTTTGGCACACAAGGCATTCCACCGGTGCATCCGGAACTTCTTGACTGGCTCGCAACTGAATTTATTGCTTCCGGTTGGGACGTGCAAACAATGCTCAAACTGATGCTTACTTCGGCAACGTATCGGCAGAGCGCACAGGTTACACCAGAAAAATTGGAACGCGATGCTGACAACGTGCTGCTTTCGCGTGCGCCAAGGTATCGACTTGATGCTGAAATTGTGCGTGATAACGCTCTCGCCCTCAGCGGCTTGTTGTATACTAAAATTGGGGGTCCGAGCGTCAAACCGCCACAACCGGATGGACTCTGGAAAGCCGTAGGGTTTAGCGGATCTAATACTGACACATTCGTTCAGGATACTGGTGCGGATAAGGTATACCGCCGGAGCCTCTATACATTCTGGAAGCGTACCGCGCCGCCGCCACAGATGAACATTCTGGACGCGCCGTCACGTGAAGCTTGTACAATCCGTCGTGAACGTACCAATACACCGATGCAGGCGTTAATGCTGATGAACGATCCACAGTTCTTTGAAGCGGCTCGTGCTTTCGCAGAGCGCGCCATTAAGGAAGGCGGCGAAACACCAGAAGCGCGTATCGCCTACATCTTTGAGATGGCAACAGCCCGTCTTCCGAAGCCGAAGGAGGAAGCACTGTTATTGAAGACGTTCCAAGCCCACTATCAGGAGTTGGAGGCGGACCCGGAAGCAGCCAAAGCGTTAATTGCTGTCGGTGAATCGCCACCTGATGAAACTTTAGATGCAGTCGAAGTCGCGGCATGGACAATGATTGCTAACCTGATTCTCAACCTGGATGAAGTCTTGAACAAAGGGTAGCGTAGCCGTCAGCCATCGGCTCTCGGCAGTCAGTGGTCCGCCAGAGCGGTTTTTGACAGAAAGTAATACGCAATCGCCGCACGCCGAAAACAGAAAGCCAATAGGCTGACAACTGCTAAGCAAGGAGATAGATAATGGACCCAATTAAGGAATATTTGAAACTTGAAACCCGGCGCCAATTCTTTGGTAAATGTGCGTCAGGTCTCGGCGGTGCGGCACTTGCCTCACTGCTACCGAATGCCGTTGTCAATGCACTTGAAAGTCAAGCAAAACCGAGATTCGGTGGTCTTCCAGAACTACCGCATTTTGCCCCGAAAGCAAAACGTGCTATCTACTTATTCATGTCCGGCGCACCCTCCCAACTGGATCTCTACGACTATAAACCGAATATGGGGAAATGGTTCGATACGGATCTCCCAGAATCCGTCCGGATGGGTCAACGCCTCACAACAATGACATCAGGACAGGACAAGTTCCCGATCGCCCCCTCCATATTTGAATTCAAGAAGTATGATAACGGTGGCGACGGTGCATGGATTAGCGAACTGCTACCCCACACTGGATCCATAGCGAAAGATCTCGCGATTATCAAGACGGTACACACCGATGCGATTAACCATGATCCTGCTATCACCTTCTTCTGTACCGGCGATGAAAGTCCGGGCAAACCGAGTCTTGGTGCTTGGTTGAGTTATGGACTCGGCAGTGAAAACAGAAATTTGCCCGCTTTCATTGTGATGAACGCCACATGGAGTGGTCCGAAGGGTGCACAGGCACTCTATAATCGACTTTGGGGCTCCGGTTTCCTCCCGTCGGAACATCAAGGCGTACTCCTTCGCAGCCAAGGCGACCCTGTCTTGTTCCTCTCGAACCCGGAAGGGATGAATGAAAAGACAAGGAAACAGATGTTAGATACCCTTGTTGAACTTAACAAGGAACTCTACGAGGAAATAGGCGATCCCGAAACGCATGCCCGTATCTCACAATATGAAATGGCATTTCGTATGCAGACGAGTGTCCCTGAACTAACGGATTTGTCTCAGGAACCTGAGCATGTTTTAGAAATGTATGGACCTGAGGTCAAAACCCCTGGCACATTCGCCAATTGCTGTATTCTTGCCCGCCGGATGATGGAGCGCGATGTCCGCCTCGTTCAAGTTTTCCACCGTGGCTGGGATCAGCACGGGGAACTCCCGAAGAACATCCGCAATCAGGCTCGCGATATCGATCAACCCTCAGCTGCACTTGTCAAAGATTTGAAACAACGCGGTATGCTGGACGAAACCTTAGTCGCTTGGGGCGGTGAATTCGGACGAACCGTTTATTGCCAAGGCAAACTCAGTCCCGATAACTATGGGCGTGACCATCATCCGAAATGCTTTACACGCTGGATGGCTGGCGGCGGCATAAAGGGTGGTATCGTTCATGGCGAAACCGATGACTTTAGTTACAATATCGTCAAAGACCCTGTTTCTGCTCGGGATATAAATGCTACGATTCTCCACCTGCTCGGCATCGACCACAAGCGGTTAACCTTTAAGTTCCAAGGGCTTGACCACCGATTAACAGGCGTTGAGGAAGAAGCGCGCATTGTCAGCGAACTCTTGGCATAGCCTGAAACAGTCTTTTAGGCGCGCTTCGTAAGCGCGCCTATTTGTTGCGGAATTATTTGTAGGGGCGAGGTTACCTCGCCCCTACTGGTGATATGTTTTTACTTGGGCGTTCCCTGCGGATTTCCCCAAGAGACATCGTTTCTTAAGCAGTGCGTCGATTAAACTTGGGGATTGATGAAAAAATTAAAAGCAGTTGTTGTTGGTGCTGGCTGGTCAGCTGAAGGACACACAAAAGCGTTCCAACACTACGGTGTTGAAGTCTTGGCTATCTGTGCTCGCAAACCAGATATCGTGCAAAAAGTTGCCTCTCGATTAGGCGTAACTGAGGCTTCAACCGATTGGCGTAAAAGCCTCTTAAAACACAAACCAGATATCGTCGCCCTCACAACTCCCGCTATTTTGCGGACCGAGGTTATTGAACTTGCAGTAGACCTCGGATGCCATATCATTAGCGAAAAACCCTTAGCACTCACAGCCGAAGAAGCAGGAGACATCTACAATCTCATCAAAGACACAGGGCTGAAGCACGGCTTCGCGGCAACACATCTTTATGATCCGAGTGTCGCTTATATGCGCCAGCTGCTCACACAGGAAAAAGTTATAGGTGAATTAAAAGAAGTTGACATCGGATATACCCGTCGGATTTCAAACGGCACCACCTCCGAGATGGTAAAACCGTGGAATTGGATGAATTCATTAGCACACGGTGGCGGCATCCTGAACAATGGTCTCACACACCGACTCGGTATGCTGGAACGGATGACAGGCATGAAAGTCGTCTCCGCTATAGGTGAAGCCAAGGCAGTTATCAGAGAAGCCCCTGTCGTGCCGGAAATCCGCGACTTTCGAGTGTGGTCCCGTAAGGAACTCACGGTCGAAGAGGCATCCAAATTTGNGTCGCGCGTATGCGATGCGGAGAACGATTTTTCGGCACTTTTTTCGATGGCGACGGACCCCATTAAACAGACGAAGTCTTCACGAAAAATCTTGGTGACGATGCGTACGCATCCGGGTGTGCCAACACAGACACCCATCGGCGGTTGGTATTTCTACGGCAGCAACGGGACGCTTGTCGGGCAAGGCAGACATATTTTGTCTCCGATTATGCTGTACAATATGGACCCGCAAATAACCCCTAAAAATATCGACGATACGGCTGAAGAATTGCCCGTGCCGAAACGACTCACCGATGAACTACCGCGCATTGGTGACGATATCCAAAACAAATGGGTCGCACTCGTTCGAGACTTTCTCGCGGATATTGGGAACCGTCCACACGAACCGTATCTGACCTTTCAAGATGGTTGGCGTTATCAAATCGCCATTGATGCAATCCGGACAAGCCGGGGATGGACACAGATTCCTGGTTAACCACTCGGCAGCCACGCGATAGCGTGTTGTCCGAAAGATTGCCTGTTATTTCGCTTGGAAACCGGTCATTCAATCGGTTCGTAAGCAATACCCTACCCCTTTCTGGAGGCTTCATGCCTAAACTGGTTGTCAAAAATTTTATAAATATCCGTGAAGCAGAAATCAATATGGACAAAACCTTGGTGGTTTTCATTGGTGAAACCGCCAGCGGGAAAAGTGTTCTCGCGAAGTTACTTTACCTTTTTCAAGAGTTAATCCGCGACTTCCGCCAATACATCAGACACATTAATTCCTACCCACCAGAACATTTGAAAACGCCTGGACAAGAACTGTCAATAATATTTCGCACACAAATTGCCCGTAAGTTCCGAGAGTTCTTTGGCGATGTCACAGAGTTTCCAAATCTGGGGAAATCCTCAAGCAAAAACAGTGTAAAAAGCAAAGACATCGACGAACAAAAATCGACTGTAGAAGAAGTAGAAACGACAAAACCGTTTGAGATCACTTACTACTATACAGCAGAAAGTGCCATCAGACTGACGTTAACTGATGAGGAAACGCTTCATATCGAATTACCTGCTGTTATGGACGAAGTTGAAGACCTCTGTTACAACTTACTGGAGAAACTGAACAGTGTTGACATAAAACAGTCTCACAGTGTTACAACGGAACCCAACGCCCCCGAAGAAACAGATGTGGCGTCAGCGGATGAGCCTCAGAAAAATAAAAACACCGATCAGTTCCATTATATTTTGAATATGGCGATCGGAATGAGTGACATCACCGAGAAATTAGCCGGTAAACATCGTGACAGTCTCTTCATCCCTGCGGATAGGAATATCGCTGCCAACTATCCAGATGCCCTTAAAAGAATCTTCTATGGTGGGATAAAAAGCGATCTTCACACGCGCGCTGCAACCCGTTCACGTGCCAATCTTCATCTCATCGCACGCTTTTTGGAAAAAAATGAAGAATTTCTTGATACCTTTAGCACACAGAACTTTCGGAGCCTTTTTGATGAAAGGATTGAGGAGGAATCAGAAGAAGTCGATAAGCCGATAATGGAATTCTTGCTTAAGAAGATTTCCCTCATTTTAAACGGTGAATATGAAACAATAGACAAAATTTCTCAATCCCGCCTTTTTTCGCACCCAACGGGTGAGAACACAACTTTTTTAGAAAACGCATCGACAGGACAGCAAAATCTCATTCGAATCCTACAAGATGCTTTCATGAGTATGCTTTACAATGAGATGATTTTTCGCGTGATTGAAGAACCCGAAGCACACCTTCATCCAACAACCCAGAAACACCTCATGCACATCATCGCCTTGATGCGAAATCACATTGATAGCCAGATTGTTATGACAACCCATAGTCCGTATCTTTTGGCGGTACTTAAAAACCTCCTAACTGCTGGACGACGGTCCAAGAAGAATCCAAAAGCTACTGCTGAAATAGAGGCGCGTGTTCCAAAGTTATGTTGGTTAATGCCTGAAGATGTGGAAGTTTATCATCTCAAAGACGGGATAAGCCATGCCATTGTCCAACCGAAAATGAAGTCGATTCTCCAGAATCCGCTTGCCGACCTTCTGGCAGATTCTTCTAAACTATAAGATCCTGGGCATTGCTCCTAATGTAAAAAGAGACAGATGTACGAGAAACACGGAGAAACAATCGCAGCACAAACCTTCCTTGAGGCATTACAAAGCGATGCCGTATCCGTTACCTTCACAAATTGCACAATTGAAGGGGTTGTCGATCCCTTTTCTATCGAATTGGAACGGGACGAAAATGACAGGATACTCCTGAATAAGAAACTCTCCTGTATCGGGTGTACGTTTAAAAGCATCGTTAATTTTCGGACAGTCGTTTTCCAACAAGAGGTGGACTTTCGGCGTACTCTTTTTGAGGCAGATATTGACTTCGATGAAGCGATTTTACACGGTCCTTGCGCATTCCGTGAAGCCATCTTCCAAAGGCGCGCCGATTTTCGCAGCGCGATTTTCCACAAGAGTGCCAGTTTTTGGCGGGCGCGATTTTATAGCGTTGCCGATTTTCACAGGGTTCAATTCCGTGAAAACGCAGTTTTTCATGAGGCTAACTTCCTCACTGAAGTCAATTTTCGGCGCGTGCTGTTCCAAGGCATCCTCGACTGCACAGGGACATGGTTCCCTGAAACAACAGCGTTCAACAACGCCACATTTTTCGGTACTGCCAACTTTACCACCGCACAGTTTGTCTCTGTCNCTGCCTTTGGCGACGTTAACTACATCCAAGACACNCTTTTCCACGCCGTGAAAGCCAAACTTAGCAGAAAACAGCACCGTCCCACTGAATTTTACTTAGATAGCCGACACATAGACGAGGTCGCAAGCCCTTTTTTCAAAAGGTACGTCGCCGATCAGCAGTTCATACGTGCGTTCAATCAGGAAAATCTGATATTGGCAAAGTTATGGCGATGGAGTTCCGACTACGGTCGGAGTCTGGCACTTTGGGCGTTTTGGTCTCTCTTCTTTGCGTTTCTGTTCGCGNTTGCGTATATGCCGCTCCCGACGTGGATGCCACCTTGGATACAAAACTGGACACCTCGCTTCCATCAATCGACGGGCACCTACAGCGGTGAACCGTTAACGTTTTGGAACTGCTTCTATTTCAGCATTGTTACCTTCACAACGCTCGGTTTTGGAGACATCGTCGCGGACAACGCCGCTGCGCGTCTTTTCGTTACACTGGAAGTTATTTTCGGGTATATGATGTTAGGTGGATTAATCAGCATCTTCTCAAACAAACTGGCAAGTCGGAGTTAATTCATAGTGGAAAAAGAGGTGTTCATGAAGCAAAATTTAGTTGTGCTCACGGTTACGGTTTTGATGTTAATAAACATCACAGGATGCTCGGTGGTCCGGTTCGCAGAAACCCGGATGGAATATGGACTCAAGAAAGCCAATAAAACGCGTATGGATTTGGACTTCCAACTCGGATTTAACGCAACAGATGGCAGTCTTAGGGTAACCTTAGAACATCAGCCTTATACCATATACAAACCTCGGATAACGCTCACCGATCTCGGTGTCGGTCTTGCATCTTTGGGGCTTTTGGGCAAGGTGCTCTACGACAATTGGGATCACGATTATACGTTTAGTTTCGTAGATGATACATTCGACTGGTACGGTTCAGAGCCGTGGGAGAAAGCGGTTATGATTGGAGTGCCAGCGGACATTCT
>JGI24794J26673_10001526_pt1 | contig 13771 bp, 12 predicted proteins | sample MesohylPK_FD_26673 | JGI IMG/M metagenome (IMG submission 26673) | reverse complement strand
CCCGCCGAGTTCGTGTGGACTATCAGGTCGATGCCTAGGCGGGCGGCGATCTCGTCGCGGAAATGAATAGTCTCCCTGAACTTCCAGCCGGTGTCGATGTGCAGCACTGGAAAAGGTGGCTTTCCTGGAGCGAACGCCTTAATCGCTAGCTTAAGCATCACCGACGAATCCTTGCCGCCGGAATAGAGCATTACCGGGTTGCGGAACTCGGCCACAGCCTCGCGAAAGATGTGGATGCTTTCAGATTCGAGGCGGTCAAGGCAACTTAGTGGTAGGCCGTTACTCGTGTACTTCGTGTCGCCGGCGCTCATCCACTACGCTCCCGGTTGGCGACGTTGCCGGAAGAGATGCAAATAAGGGCAATGATTTGCCCGAATCCAAAGCGAAGCAAAATCCCTCAGCGGTCTGTTCCATTCGCATACCCTCAAGAGAAAGGCGACGCACGCGGACGGCGAGAACAGCTCGCGAAAATTCTTTGTCCGCAGCCCTTGATCCATGTCGGTCGAGGCCCGAGAATTCGGATGGCGCACTGGAACGACCGGACGGCGCACCGCATCATACTCTCCCGCAGCGGATGATTTTCATGCTCGGCGACCTATGTTGCAGCTCTTGCGATCGCCCTGCCGATCGCCTTTCGCCGCCTCGCCCGGGATCTATCATTGGTGGTTCCGCATATTTAGCCTCAAAGATGCTTCAGCCCTAGCCGCAACCGAACAAATTTTCTGCGCCGGCACTGCCTTAGTATCGGCAGGACCACCGAATCGCGACCGAAAATTGTCTGGAATGCTCCCGTGAAGCTCCGCAGTACTGCCCGTTTTCCAAGGGAGCTTCAAGACTCGCGCGAATGAGTCGGTTCTTCTTTCCCGCATAACTCGATCATCAGAGAAAACGGAGCAAGCCGCGCTCGGGCAATGCGGAGCGCTCCCTGCGGCGAACCTCTTGCGAGGATTCCTGAAATCTACGCCGTTCCATTGAACAAACTCCTGCCCCCTGCGAAAGCAAACATGAAAGCGCATTGGATTGAACCAAACGCCAGCAGTTTAAACTACTCGCGCCCGCCCTCCGAAATAATGACCATCGCGGGCATAGCAAACAGGACAAACAACGCCGACATCGCGAGTCCGCCAACCATACTGGCGGCGAACGGAGCTAAAAACAGCATGGCATCGCTACGTTCACATAGCGATGGCGAACGGCCTGGGACGGTTGCCGGGCTAGTCGGGAACGCCGTCCGGAATCCTGAACGCGTCGCGGCGGCCGCGGCTGCTATGGCCGGACGAAGCGGTTTCTCCCTTCGAATAATGCCGCAGCGGTCCAGCGGCGCCAAACCGTCATTAACGGCCGCTCCCGAAGTGGCTGCGATACCGAATATCGACATGAAACCGAAATTCCAGCCGAGAATCCAGCGAATCCTAGCTGCGCCGACAAATGCCGCCGGAATGCCCGCTCATACATTCAGCGGCTTCCAGTAGCTGCGAAGAAACGACGCAATAACCGCGCAGATGGCTACCAGCGCCAGCGGCAGCAAGATTCTCAGAGTTTCTATTGTCTCCGATTCATCGCGGCCAGCGCCTTCTCTCTCGATGACGATGCCGGGATGCTTTGACCGAAGTTCTTGAATGATGCCTTTCTCGACCTGCCTCCGGTCCCGATTCGGCGCAATTATTGCATCATGCGCCTTAGCCTCGACGAAAACCGTCGGCATGCCGTCTATGCGCGTCAATTCGGCTAGTTCCTGCCTTTCAAAGAGAAAAGCCGCGTCGGAAAGCTGAACTTGTCCGCGACTTGGCCGGTCCGGGCGAATTCGTGCCAATTCGCTCGGGCTCCGGCGCTTCTCCGGCGGATGATTCGCGGCAACCTTTAGTTCGTCCCGGCCCCTTTGGATGCGCTGCGCCTCATTCGCGCGCAGCCGAGTCCGTAATTGCGCGCCTAATGCCGCCGTCGACAGTCCGGCAGCCTTTCCAGCCGGCGTTGACTCTATCTCCAATTGCCGTTTGCCCGGCGAGAGGTTGCCCACGATGCCGTAAACCCCGTGTGGCGACGACAAGTCCGATTTAAGCGCCCTTGCCGCGTTCTGCAGAACCTTTCGGTCGGGGCGCCTAATCGAATACGCCAAATTGGGTTCGAATTTTGCCCGTCCAATAATGAAATCGATATGTTCAACAACCGGGATGTCTCCGACATGCTTCCGCCAAGCCCGCTCTATCTCCCGCCGCTCCGCGGTTCTTTTTTGGGCTTGCCGAAGAGATGCGCAACGATAGTGGCCAGATTTTCGCCGTATGCATCCTTGTCATCGGGCCGGGTCGACAAAATCGATCCGACTACAATGCCGATCGCCTCTATTGACGCTCCTTCAAGATCTTCATTGACGTGCCGTGCCGCTTGACGAAATCGCTCGGCAACGGAATAAGTCGTTTCGAATGGCGACCCGGCGAAGCGCGTTCTGCAGCTGTACAAGATCAAGCGGAAGATTTCCGGCTGCTGCCGAAGCGTGGCCGGCGCGGGGCGGCCCAGGCGAACCCGATGACGATGCCGGAGACGGCGCGCATGCAGGGCTGGAACGTATTGGAGACGCTGGAGGCCGGCCCGGCGGCGGCTTCGACCATGCTGAAGACGTCGTAGCCGGGCGCATCCGAATTCGGCCCAGAAGATGCCGGGCGGTCCCGCGACGGTCGAATCTCGACTTGAAAATCCAAGTTACGAGGGAAAAGATGGAAATTGGAACGTGACTAGTTACAGGGGAAAAAGCATGAATCATTCGGGCGACAATCAACGACAGAGGCAGTGGGCCACAGTGTTGCTGATTGTTATGGGGCTAGTGTTCGTCGGAACCCATTTCTTCGACTCATCGTCCTTTTGGCTCCGGCTGGTACGTTCGGGTGCCGAAGCCGGCGTAATCGGCGGTTTAGTCGATTGGTTTGCAATAGTCGCTTTGTTCCGGCACCCGCTTGGCATACCGATTCCGCATACAGCCGTTGTGCGCAACAGCAAGGAGCGAATTGCCAACGGCATCGGCATGTTTATCAACACAAACCTGAACGAGCCGAAAAAAATTGCGGACATGATCAAGAAGGAAAGATTGAGCCGTCGCGTGGCGGACTGGTTGAATCAACCAGCCAATACCGAGGCTGCAGCTGCAATCATAGCGAATATGATTCCAAAACTGATCGAACCTCAATACGATGTGAAAATTCGTGTCTTTCTGCTCGATGAAATTACAAGGAGATTAAAGGAGGGTAGAGCGGCGCCGCCACTCGGTCGCTTGCTAAATGTGCTGTATCAGAAAAAACATCTTCAACTTATTCTCAAAGAACTTGTAGGATTTTTGGAGGATTTCCTGAATAAAAATCCGCGTTTTATCGAAGAAGCGATTTCAAGGAAATCGTGGTTTCTGATCAAAATCCTGGAGCCAAGGATCGCTCGTAGAGTCGACAAGTTTATCCGTGAATTTTTGAAGGATGTTTCGCGTGAAGACCACCCCTTGCAACGTGAACTAAACAAAAAAATAGAGGAGATTATCGACGACTTGCAGCAAGGCAAGGGAATAGCGATAACACTTGAGAGGCGAAAGGTCGAACTCTTGGACAGCCCCCAAATTCGCAATCAAATCGGAGATATGCTGGATGACATTCGCAAGGAGTTTTTAGGTCAGGGAGAGCTCGATGCGCCAAAGTTGAAACTCATGCTCTCAAGCGCATTCCAACAATTCGCAGCCTCGCTTGCCCAAAACAAGAAATTGCAAGACGAAATCGATGCGAGATTGTCGGAGGCCGCGAGAGAAGTCGGCCCGGACGCGGTAAAATGGGCAGGCGACTACGCAATTGGCGTGCTGAATGATTGGTCGTCGGACAAACTCGCCGAAAAACTTGAGGACGCGGTTGGCAAGGATCTGCAATATATCCGAATAAACGGGACGATTCTGGGGTTCATCCTCGGCGCGGTTATTTTCCTGGCAACGGACCTAATCGCCTGGCACTGAAGCAGGGCTCATTGCACGGCGGCTCACTAGGACGGAAATTGGAGACCGCGTGGACGACGTGGCATGAGATTGGGGCTGGATGCACTCCATGCCTTGGTCCGATTGCCGCCGCCTGATCCGGCGATTTGCCGCGGGACGTGCGAATTTTCACCATTGCGGCGCCCGAATTTTGTCTGGCGCGGCCGGACAGTTTCACTCCAAGTCGCCATTCCTAATCGCTATTGCGGACAGTCGGAGCGAAGCGGCGGGCTGTTATAGGCGCGCGTTAGATCTAGAAGGCGCGCCGCGCCGCGAATGATTTTTCTCATGCGCTCGTATCGCATGCGGCCCGCCGCAGCATTCCGCGCATCGAGTTCCCTCCGGGCACGAGCTGCCACTTCGGCTCCATGCCTTTGTAACCGCAGCCCGAAACCAGCTTCGGGAGGCGGCATGCGATTCCTCGTTTGCAGCGATGTGAAAAAGTCGGAAAATGCGATATGGCGGGACTCAGGCGCTCGAGCGAATTGAACCGCCGCGGAATAGTCTTCAAGGGCCGCCGAATATCAATATGTCGCCTCATCATTCGCTGCCGCATATGGCGCGCAGCAACCCGATCATGAACGTCTTGCAGAGTTCGTGACACGTTTCACTGCTGCGCCGAGGGGCCTCATCCCCTTCAAAAAGCTGCCGAAATTCCTGCATTGCATCATCTCGAAATTCATTCCTATAATGTAAAATCTAACATTCTCGAGTATTGGCGGACGGGGATTTTCAAATGCGATTTACCTGTGTAGCATCGACAGGGAGTAAAAATGGCGGCAGCGCGCCGGAATGATGCAGTTGCCCGCCTTAAGCAGTGAATTGCAGCATGGATAGGGAGTAAAAGATGGCAGTTGCGCGGGACCGCGACCAGCTAGATGAAATCCTGAAGGAGATTCGGGAATATCTCGTCGATTCGGACTCTAGGAATTCGTTAATAAATTCAAAGACGAAACAGGACGCGTCGCCAACTTTGGAAATCGTCAACGAACTGACCGACAATGTCTTCCTTTCCTTGCGAAAGAAAAATGAGAGTATGACGATCCAAGCCCTCGGTACTGCGGCAGGTGATAGCGAAGTTAATTCGCAACAAGACAGCAGCACGGAATTTGACGCAAAGTCAACCGATTTAGCGCTCTCCACGAATCAGAAACCGGGAGAGCTGTACGAATTGCTGCTGAAAATTGCCCGCACCGCCAGAACCAACGAAGATGAAATGGGAGTTAACACCCTGTTTCTTGCGATGGGCACGCTGCATTGGTCGGACCCATCCGACGAAAAATTTTCTTCTCCGCTTATTCTATTGCCCGTGCGACTCATTCCGGATCGAAGAAAAAAAATCTTTACGCTCAAAGGTCGAACAGAAGACGAATTATTCAATAATTTGCCGCTTCAAAAGCGATTGAGGCAGGATTTCGGGATACTCTTGGACAACATCGATTTGGTCGAGGCCGATGAGAATTGGTTGCCGTCAACGTATTTTTCGGCCGTTTCCGAAGAAATTTCCGAATACGGCCATTGGACGATCCAACCCGACACCATGTGCATCGGGTTCTATTCTTTGGTCAAGGACTTAATGTTTCGCGATCTCATTCCCGAAAACTGGCCAAAGGACGATCTCAGAAAGCATCCCCAGATCAAACGGCTCTTATTGCCTACGCTAAGGGCTGAAGGCGACAAGGGTCCGCGCTCGGAAGCGCCTATCGTCGTAGACGCGGATTCCTCCCAGCTTCGGGTGATCCAAAATGTTCTTAATAATCAGAGCATTGTGATTCAGGGCCCCCCTGGAACCGGCAAATCCCAAACAATCACGAATATCATTGCCTCCGCGCTGCATGACGGGAAAAATGTCCTGTTCATTTCGGAGAAGATGGCAGCGCTGTCCGTAGTCCACGACCGTTTGAAAAAAGCGGGACTAGGCAGCCTTTGCTTGGAGCTTCATTCGAAGAAAAGCGATCCTGCGATTGTAATGAACGAATTTCAAAAAACGCTAGACGCGTCAGATGCGGATTCAACCGGGGAGGAACAAGTCCGCAGCTATTCGAACAGACTCTCTGAAATCAGAAACTTGCTTCATCGTCCCTTCCCGAAAATCGACAGCACGCCATACAGCACATTGGAAGAGATAATTTGGTTCGAGGATCTCGGTGTTTCCAGCCCTATGATCCGGCTCGATGGCCTGGCCCGCTTATCCAACTCGAAACGACAGGAGCTTGCAGAGCTGATCGACGATTACTGCAAGAAACTCAAGGCAGCGGGCCCCCTGCGCGAGCACCCGTTTTTTGGCGCCGAAAGAATAGATCCGGATCGCCGTGGGCTGAAGGACGATTTAGAAAGCGCCGTGCAAACGTGCCAACAGTATCTTAGGTACATCGAATCAGAATTAACATCCGTCCAGAAGGAAATTCCAGTCAGCCCCGCAGTTTTGACCTGGATGGAGAAGTCAATTGGTGATTTGGCTCCATATAAGCTCGGCTATCTGGAATTGGCCGCCAAGCTCGACGACGAACTTCTCAAAACTTACGAACGGGGCGTTTTTCTCCCGGGGGCTTGGACTGGGAGTGTCAAGGAATTAGAAATCCTTTTGGAATATCTACGTCGCCGTATTATCATTCGTTGGCCAAGGGAATTGTTCGACATCCTAAACGACTTCAAACAACTTAAGAAATCGGACATGGTCGATCGATTGAAGAAGTTAATTGAAATTCGAAAAATCGTGGAAGAGGCGGCATCGGGCATAGGCATTAAAACTGTCGACTACGCCAGCCTATCAACACTTTTGAAACTATTGAACGATCTCGACAGGTGCAGACCTCGTGGCCTTACGGAAATTTCCTCTAGGGACACCATCAAGATCAAGATCAAATGGAATAACAATCAAATGCCATTTGCCAAGTCAATTCAGGCATTGAACCAATCGCTTGAAAAATATTTTTCCCGCATTGATTACAAGTTCACGAAAACGGGATTGTCTTGGCGTGAAGATGTCGGGTTCACGAATTTCTCTAAAATCCTGTCAAGAATGTGGAAGGAAGTGGATCGTTACCCAGAGTGGAATCAACTTGCATCCCGTAAAGCGGAACTTGTCGAATCTGGGCTCGAACCGCTCGCGGAGGCATTGGACTCAGACAGAAACCGGCTATGCGACGGGGTTAACGAATTCTGCCTTTCGACAGCGAAGGCTCGCTGGTCGCATATGGCCAAAGAGGAACCAGAGTTTGCCAAGCTGGAGCTGTTTGAAAACGACCGAGATCGGTTGACTAAACAGTTTCGCGATCACGAGCACTGGCAATTCCTCACGAACAAGCAGACAATTTTATCGAATCACCGGAAGAATCTTCCGGACAAGAATTGTAAAGAAGCAGCCTGGATCAGAGCTCATTTGGATAAGAAGGGACGTCCGCCACCCGTTCGCGAAATCTTTAAGAATATTGCAACCAACCGATTCCCTCAAAGGGTAAAACCGGTGATGATGATGAGTCCAACATCCGTTGCTCAGTTTCTTCCTCCCGGACAGGTCAAGTTCGATTTGCTTTTAATGGACGAAGCCAGCCAGATACGCGTGGAGGATGCACTTGGAGCTATTGCCAGAGCGGAAAAGTTTGCTGTAGTCGGCGATGAACAGCAGATGCCGCCGACATCGTTCTTCACGAAAATGTCAGGGATCGACCCTGACGAAGTGATTGAAGACTCAGCGAAAATTCCTAAGCCAATCGACTACGAAAGCATTTTAACGCTGTGTAGAGCCAAAATGGTTCCAACTCATGAGCTTCAAATGCATTATCGCTCTCAGGTATCTTCCCTAATCAACAAATCGAACGAAATCTTCTATCGGGGCAATCTCGTGGTGCCGCCTTCAACACTGGAACGGGATCAGGATTTCGGCTTCAGGCTCGTCCGGGTGCCGGGAGTCTATGCCTCAGGTACAAATCCCGTCGAAGCCAGGCGAATTGTGGATGCAATTGCTAATCATGCTGGCCAAACGACAGAAATGTCGATTGGCGTGGTTACGTTTTCGTCAGCGCAGATGGACAAAATCGAATCCCTTCTGGACGACGAGCGGCGAAAGAACGAAACTCTTGACCAATACTTGAATGCCGATTGGCCAGAGCCGGTGTTTGTGAAGAACATTGAGAATGTTCAGGGAGATGAACGCGACATCATACTTATCAGCGTTGGCTACGGTCCGGACGAACCGGATGGACGCTTGTCCAGCCAGAACTTCGGTCCCGTCAACATGCTTGACGGAGAAAAGAGGCTGAACGTTCTGTTTTCCCGGGCAAGGTACCGCTGCGACGTGTTCGTGTCTTTCGACCCCCGCGACATTCGCACTGCTTCCTCCTCGAACCGCGGCCCCGCCATCTTGCAACAATTTCTGCTGCATGCCAGCCGCAAGAGCGGTGAGGAGGGCCTTGCCTCAAATCTACCAGGTGAGACTGAAGGAAAACGAGTGGATGACGTGACCAAAGGTTGGCAGCAAATATTCGCCCCGTATCCGCGGAATCTATTTGACCAAGTCATTGCAAAGCATATCAAGGAATCGGGATACTTGGTCGAACATCAGCAGGGTCCAAAAGGGTTCCGGATTGACTTGGTGGCTTGCCAAGCGGACCAACCAAAGGCCGGGATGCTTGCGGTGGTCCACGACGGGGAAAATTATCGCGCGATGAACAGCGAAAGCGAACGTGACAGGCTGTTCAAGGACGTGCTCGAGAGCCGCCGCTGGAATGTTCACCGGATCTGGATTACAGATTGGTTTAATGATCCGTTGAAGGAACGGAATCGCCTGGCCGATGCCTTGAATGCGGTATTTAGTTCATCAGCAACACCCAATTGAGCTCGTCAAGCGAGACGAGTTGCAACTCAGGACGAGTTCTCGATTTGGGCGGCTCCAGGCTTCCATGCGAACGAATACGAAACCCAAGTTGGCGCTTTTCGATTTGGCATTGGCCGATCAGAGCAATTATTTTTTTTGACTTAAGCACACAATATGTTGATTTTTTGACTCCAAAGCCAGCATGTTGCGGATTGCTTGCCGATATCCTGTTTGCAGGGACAAAAAGTGCGTCGATTCGGCAAGATTCCAATCCCGGTGCGGAGTAGGACCAGATATCGCGGGCCGCCGGCGTAGAACCCGGACTTCGCTGCTTCAGATGCGTTCCGGCCGCTTAGTACCGCCGATCTGGAATCAACAGAATCTTCAAAAAGTAGGGACAGGGTTAAATTCGCCTCGATATCAATGACTATTTCTCAACAGATTGCGGAAAGTCATTTTTGAAAATTGCAAACTTGGGCTAAATAGCCGAGCGATTGAAACAGTTCGGCACGATAGCCTAACAGTCAACCTAGACAAAAGTGCTAGCCCGGAGTTATCTTTCGCAAGCATGAATCTTGGCCTAGCGAACGATGTCGAGGTTACGCTAAGCTCTGAATCCTGCAGGACTAAATTGCAAATTGAAGAGGGCTGCAGCATTTCGCGCGCTGCAAGATGGCGAAAGTCGCCTGTTTACCTGCCCGGCAATACATCGACTCGGAGACGAGCCCGAGGCTCTCGTCCTCGGCGGAATTGAATACGTTTATTCCACCCGCATTGGCTGTGGCGAGTGCTCGACGCGCCGGCTCGCCGGCGACGAGGTCCGGGAATTCCATTCGATGCTCTCGGCGGTGGCTGAAGCGGGTCGGCCACCCGGATGGAGCAATACCGGGCGGTCCCGAACGCCGGCGGCTGCTTCCCGAACGCCTGCAAGCCGGGCTCGCACGGCACGCCATATGAATGGATTCGAGGGACTGATGTCGACGAACTGCGCACGGGGAGGGCAAGTGCAAGCAAATGCGCAAGTGCACATGCCCGCGGATGAAGGAGATTCCCGTCCGCGACGGAAAGGACGCGCTCAAAGTCAACCGGTTCGAGGCGGACATCACCTCTATGGCCGGCGGGCGAACCAACAGCAGCACCTTCGCCGCCGACATGGAAGTCGGCGGTGACAATCAAAGTCAAGCAATAGGGAAAAAATTGGCAATCCCGCAAGAGCGCGGGGAATCGCGTATATCCCGCGCTTCCGCACAGCCATCGACACATAATTATCGACAGGGGCGAATTCGCTTGGGTGGGCACGCCCGAGGAAGTCTTTCATCGTCCGAACTCGTCGTTCGTCGCCGACTTCGCGGGAGCCGAAAACAAGTTTCCCGTAAAGGCATCCTTTCGGAAGGGCGAAGTTCGACTTGCCGCCCGCAGGCTGGAGCATACCGCCAAGCTGCCGCTGCCCGGCGCCGGCGGCAAGGAAGGAGTCAATGCGCCAATTCCGGTCGAAGGCGCGGTCGACGCGCACTGCAACTATTCCCGGATTCATCGGCTGCAGGGCAATTCCTTCGTTCAGCGAACCGCGCCTGCCGCCTTCTCGTAGCCTGCCGCCTCCTCGCGGGGGGCTGTGAGATATGTTTGCGAGAGCACGTCGAGATACGTCCCCTTGAGCACGAGATCCCCCTCGATCTGCGACAGCTCCAGACGGACGGTTTGGTAGATGCTCGGAAGAAGGGACGCCTTGACGTATTTCGCGATTGCGCCGCGGAACGGCGGGCCGAAGGCGGTGTATTCGTCGCCGATAACTACAATGTCCGGGTTCGCGAAATTTACGCAGTTCGTTATTCCCTGAGCGAGATAGCGCGCGACGCGATCGACTTCCGCCACCGCAAGCATGTCGCCGGCGTGATAGGCTTCCACGACATCGGCAAAGCGCGACTCGGAGGTCAGCGCGGTATCCGGATTTCCGTCGGCATATTCGCGTACGTTGCGAAGGAGCGCGATCCGCGAAGAAAAGAGTTCCAGACAGCCGTGATTTCCGCACTTGCACCGCGGTCCGTTGACATCGATCGACGTATGGCCGAGCTCGCCGGCAAGTCCGAGACTCCCGCGATAGACCTCGCCGTTGGTAACCAGCGCCGAACCGATGCCCTGCCCCGCGGAAACGTAGAGCAGCACCTTCGCGCCGGACGGCTTCGCCTGCGTCCGCCAGACCGTGAGCGCGGCGGCCTTGGCATCGTGGATCGAGTAGACCGGAATCGAGCTGTAGCGCTCGCGGAGCGAGCGCACGAGATCGAAGGCCTGCCAATCGGGGCTCTCGGTCATTAGGATCACGCGCTCGTCGCGCTCCAGGAACGGCCCCGGAACCGCGACTCCCATGCCGTCGATTTTCGGATTCAAGGCCGCGAGCCGGTCGACGCGGGCCGCGATCCTATCGAATGTCGCCGCAGGCGGCTGCCCCGTTGTGATTCGCCCCTCGCTCTCTTCAAGAGTTTCTCCGGCCAGACTGTAGAGCCCGACCGAGAAACTGCGCCGCTGCAGGCGTACGCATACAATGAAACGACCGCTGCATGCGAAACTCAGCCTTATCGAGCGGCGCCCGCGGCCGCCCTTGACGAAGCCGATTTCCTCAACGATGCCGTCCTCGATTAAAAGGCTAATGGCGCGGGTAACCGTAGCCTGGTCGAGTCCCGAGGCCACGCTGATGTCCTTGCGAGAACAAGGTCCGAATTCCTGCATCGCCGAAAGGATGACCCGACGATTGAATTCCTGCACGTTGCCAATGGACAAGCCTTTCCGTCCCAGGTTCATCAGGCGCTCCTAGATTTTTTTTGCCGAGAGACAGGTTAGTGGGATTCTTGCGGACTGCAAGCAAATTGCAATTTCGAAAGAAGGAACTGCCCGCCGTCGATATAGCCTCCGGGGACCGCTTCGGACTATTCGCCCTTCTTCCCAGCTCAGCGCCTTTGCCCCTGACCGGGCCGATCGAGCAAAGTCGCCGACAATGCCGCGCAGTATCTGAGCGTGGCCGCCGCCGCCCGAAGAAGCCAAGCATTCATGAACTCAAGCCATCGAGAGCCCGTGGCGCGCGGGGGCAAGCCACTGGCGCATGCCGACATTCCCGATAGCTGCCGATTGCGGCCCGCGGCGAGGAGAATGTCAAGCGCGGCATGCCGGCGTTCGAGCAATTGCGCGCCGGTCGAAGCCCGGAAGAGCCTGGACGGGGAAAATGTCGCGGAATCATTGGGGCGAAGGGAATGTACTTCAGAGCTTTTTCCGCTCCGCCTGCATCGCCGTTCAGAAAACTTGATTTTGCATGGCATCAGCTCGTCGCGATTGAAAAATTGAATTTCAGCCTTGGGAAAAGTCCGGGTCGGAGCGGCGAAGCGCTCGTTGGCCAATTATGCGGCAGGCAGCCTGTCCGAGAGCCGATTGGCTACAAGTGGTCGAGGAACGGTTGCGCGGCAAATGTTCCGTGTCGCGAGTAATTCAGTCGCTATGGCCGCTCATTAGCGATTCATATGGCTTCGCGTACCCGACGAGGCGCAGGAAAGCGCAGCGAATCGGTTCGCGCTTTCGAGCGCAGGGACGAATTCCGAGTTCTCCGAGTATGCGTGGCAGAAGGCTCCGTGAAAAATGTCGCCGGCGCCAAGCGAGTCGACAACCGGAACCTCCAGGGCCGGAATCTCGCCCCTCCGGCGGCCGTCCTGCCAAATCACGCCGCGCGGACCGCGTGTCATCGCCCAGCGCTCGATGCCGAGCGCGGCGCATTCGGCCGCGAAGGCATCGGCCCCTCCGGCAAAGAACTCTTCCGATACGATTGGGATATCGGCCAGTCGCAGATATTCCCGCGAACAGTTTTTCCAACCGCCGCAATCGAGGATGACGGGGCCTTTGAAATCCCGAATCGCCTCGCGATGACGCTGTACGAATGGCCGCTCGTATTGATCCAGCTGGATCAAGTCGTACTCGCTATCGAACAAGTCGGGCAGATCTCGCACATGCGCGCATTCTTCGCTGGCGGAGTTGATAATCATCCGGTCTCCGCTGCTTCGCGTCGAAACGACAGTGGATACGGGGATGCGGAAGTTCGGGTCGGCGCATAGATTCACGGGCTTTACGCCAAACTTGCGAAGGTCGTCGTAGAGAAGCGCTTGAAAGGGCCCGCCGGAGCCAAAGGAAGAGGCCAGGTGCGCCTCGCCGCCCAAATAGCCGAAGGCGACCGCGGCGTTCAGCGCCGAGCCGCCCGGAATAATGTCGTTTGCAAGCGCTCTAACCTTTGAGTCCGCTTGCGGATACTCATCGACGAGATTGGTCAGGTCGATTACGGAGCGCCCTATGAAAAGTGCCTTGCTCACCTTGGCGCGACACGCGGTCCCCGCGAGCCTTCGTCAACGCATCCTGTTGCCGCCCTGTGCATTCCGGTCTCGGAATCGCAGGGCGGCCTAAGGCGAATGCGCACCGTGTCCGAGCGCGAATTCAGCAGGCTTTTGCATGGGGGTTTCTCGAATGGCACGCGTAAACATTCCTCGGAAGCCGAATTCGCCGGCTGCTTAATTTCGGCCAAAAGCATTCGGGGCCATTTAGACCGGTCAGCGGCGAAACGCGAGATCGCGGAATCGGGCTACGCCCTCCTGCAGGAACAATCCCCATGCGGCTCCCGAGCTTTCGCAGACGCGATAGCTCGCTACGACTTGCTCCGCGACGTAGCACTCCACCGCCGAGCCCTTGCGCAACAGCTGAACGCGATATCGCCCGTCCGCGGGCGCGAAGGCCAGCGGGCGCTCTACAAGAGGAGCTTCGATTTCGGGGGCGACATTTATGCCGTGGCGCTCGTTCAGAACGAGACTGTCCCACAGCGGATCCATGGCGCTCGGCCAGCGGTCGAACAGGACCCTGCCCTTCATCGGCTCGATCGACAGCATGTAGCCGCTTTCCAGATTTTCGCCGCCCTTCGCCTCGATCAGAACGCC
>JGI24794J26673_10001517_pt1 | contig 13816 bp, 13 predicted proteins | sample MesohylPK_FD_26673 | JGI IMG/M metagenome (IMG submission 26673) | reverse complement strand
CGGCGAGCCGGCTCATGAGCCGGTTCGGGATGCGTGTGAATATAGCCGGAAAAGTTGCAGAGTCGTCGATTGGAAGCGCTGCGATCGCCCACATCTCAGCCATAGTTGAACAACTCGACTGGGACGCAAGTATCACCAGCCAATATCTTGCAGCAGATATCGTCAAAACACCTGTGCAGGTTGTCTCCGGGATGCTGTCGCCGCCTGAATCGCCCGGATTGGGAGTCTATGTAGACTATGAGAAACTAAGGAAAGTTCGGACGTGAACGCTTGTATTTCCGGGTACCCGCCTCTTGCTGTGTAACATTCCATAACACAGCGCGTACGCCACCAACGGATGCCGAGGCCCGATTTTTCGCGGATTGTCCGCGTCGCGGCGAATTCGGGCGATACGGGCTGCCCCGCGCCTTCCGGACGAGGAATCGCCGCCCCGGATGCCGACAAAATTCGCACTAGAGTTGCGTTCGCGCGGTCGCCCGGCAATCGAAACGAGGCGCGCCGCGCGATGGCCCGATGGAGTGTTCAGAAAATGCCGGGTTCGGTCAAGTGCGCCAGTGCTTCGACGATCAGGGCAACGACGTTGATTCATTACGGAAATGCCATTGGCTCGACATGCGCCGGCCAAGGGCTAACGCGGGAATTGCTTGCGTCCGGAATCCGATTTCACACCGGTTGCGAGCGTGCGTTGATCATCATGGATTGAATCGAATTCCTCAACGAAATGACCCGGTAACGGTTCAAGAAACTTAGGAATGTAGGATGCTCCGTCGGATTCCAATTTCGAAGGCAGAAATCGCAGCGCGGCGCCCGGCTCTAGAACCGAGTTCAGGTCGCCCCTGCGGCATTCGACCGGACGCTTTCGGGGAATTCGGGGATCTGGCACTGGAATCGCAGCAATCAAGGATCGCGTGTAGGGATGCAGAGGCGTTTCGCAAATCGCATCGCTATCGGCCAACTCAACGGCCCGGCCCAAATACAGTACGAGTATGCGATGCGCTATTTCCCGTACGACAGCGAGATCGTGGCTGATGAAAATCATGGCTAGCCCGAATTCTTCCTGCAGATTCTTCAATAGATCTACGATTTGCCGCTGTATGGAAACGTCGAGCGCCGAAACCGCTTCGTCGCAAACTAAAAGCCTAGGTTCGTTGATCATGGCTCTGGCAATGCCGACGCGCTGGTTCTGCCCTCCCGACAGTTCGTGAGGATAACGATTCAGCAAGCCTGGCTCGAGGCCTACTTTTTCCATTGCCGCCAAGACTGCGCGCCGCCGGTCCCTGGAGTTCATGCCGGGTCTGAAAACCGCAAGCGGTTCTCCTATGGTCGCTCCCAAAGTCATTCTAGGGTCGAGGCTGGCGGTGGGGTCCTGAAAGACGATTTGCAATTCCTTCCTGAAGGGTTTCAATTTCGCCCTGCTGAGCCCGGCTAATTCCCGTCCTAGCCAGCTGACGCTGCCCGCGGTCGGAGTGATAAGCTGAAGCACGGATCTTGCCAGAGTCGATTTTCCGCATCCGCTCTCGCCGACGATGCCAAGCGTTTCGCCCGGCTGGACGGAGAAGCTGATTCCGTCGACCGCTTTCAGCTTCGAAGCGCGGCCAAGCAGCGATCTCGTTCGACGGAACGGATAGTGCACCTTGAGTCCCTGAACGGCAAGCACGGGATTCGCGGAGGTTTTTCGGCGGGCGGCGGCCTTCCTTGGCTTGTCGAAATGCGGGACCGCGTCAAGAAGCGCTTTGGTATATTCCTGCCCGGGCGAATGGAATATGCTTTCGGGCGATCCCTGTTCGACGATTTCGCCCTTTTGCATGACGACTATTCGCTCGCACATTTGAGCGACAACGCCCATGTCGTGGGTGATAAGGGCAATTGCCGTGCCTTCGGATTTGCCGATTGCCTCCATTAGGTCGAGAATTTCGGCTTGCACGGTTACATCGAGAGATGTCGTCGGTTCGTCGGCGATTAGCAGGCGCGGGCGGCAAATCATCGCGATCGCTATCATTACCCGCTGCCTCATTCCGCCGGAAAGCTGGTGAGGAAAATGGCTGAAGCGATGCGCCGCTTCGGGAATTCGTACGCGGTCGAGCCACTCGATACAGACTTTTTTCGATTCTGCGCCCGCTATTTCCGTGTGGGCCTGGAGAGCTTCTTCCAATTGCCGGCCGATTTGAAGATGCGGCGTTAAAGATGCCAGAGGGTCTTGGAAAACCATGCCGATCTCGTTTCCGCGAATGCTATTGATCTTCTTCTCCGGAATATTCAGAATTTCCCTGCCGTCGAACAGGACCGACCCCGAAGCGCGGCCGTTGGCGGCAAGCAATCCCATGCAGGCGAGAAACGCTTGGCTCTTGCCCGAGCCGCTTTCGCCGACAATGCCTAGGCATTCCGCCGCCGAAATTTCCAAATTCAGCGATTTGACGGCATCTACGCGTCCGTCGCCGGTCTTGAACTGCACCGACAGGTTTCGGGCGGACAGTATTGGCATCTAGCATCCGCCGCGCAATGAGCGCGCCGAGAGACAATTTCGCGCGAGATCAAAATGGATTCCCTTCCAGCGGCTCTTCCGCGCGACATTCGTTGGACATCTTCGCGTTCTTACGAAGCTTAGCAGAATCAGAGCGGATTTCCCGACGCGGCGAAGGCGGGGCGTATGCGAGGAGTCAATGCGGGGGATCATCGGAATAAATGCCGGATTTCTTCGACCGTCGCCGCGGCTGCAGTTTCGAGAGACGAAGAATTCCGAAAGATTCGGGTGCGCGAGTCGAAATATTGCGCGGCCGCCTTGCGAATTTTGGCCGTTGAAACGTCTTCGCCGGCATTTTTAGCGCCGAGTTTCGGGCGTGGTCCGCGCAGCATGCGCACTCCTTCCAGATTGAAATTCGTACCGTATCGTTCCAATGTTCTCAGGCTCCAACCATTGCGGAGAACTAGGCGGACGCGCGGAATATCGCTGTTGCCGCCGTGTCGATCATATCAGAAATCCTTCGGATCCAGAGCATCGCGCAAGCCGTCGCCAATAAAATAGAGGCTCGCGATAAGAGCTAGGAAGAACGCGATCGGCGCGGCGAACTGCCATAAGGTTCCAAAAATGATCGTCGAGGATCCTTCCGAAATCAATGAGCCGAGCGAGGTGTCCGGCTCCTGCACTCCAAGCCCCAGAAAGGAAATGAAGCTTTCAACCAGAATTATCGAGGGAACAAGAAGCGTGGCGTAGACGACGACGACTCCGAGCAGGTTGGGCGCGATATGGCGAAAAACGATGCCGAGCCAGTTTACGCCGGTCGCATGAGCCGCTTCCACGAACTCCCTATTCTTTAGGGAAAGCGTTTGGCCGCGGACAATGCGCGCCATGTCAAGCCAGCTGACAACTCCGATGCCGACAAACAGCATGACAAGCGAGCGTTCGAACATGACCATGAGAAGTATGACGATGAACATGCTAGGTACGGCTATCAGGACATCGACCGCCCGCATCATCAGGTTATCCAGGAATCCGCCGGCAAATCCGGCAACGGCTCCGTAGAACGTACCGATGAAGACCGCCACCGAGGCGCCGATAATTCCGACCGCGAGCGAGGTTCGAGTTGCTTGGAGCGTTCGCGCGAAAAGATCCCGTCCAAGACTGTCGACGCCAAAGAAATGCCCGTTTGCGAACGACGGCTGGCCCGCGCCGGAAATATCGGCAAGAACATTCCAGTCGATTTCCTCGTTCGACCAAACCGCAAGAAGCGAGCCGGCTGTCGAGAATGCGATAATGAACCCGAGAAGCGCCAAGGCGCCCGTCGCGGCGCGGTTTCGAAAGAACCTTCCGGCGGCGTCGCGCCAGAGCGAACGGCCCTTGGCAAATCCGTCGTCCGCGATTCGATCAGCGATTCGTTCAACTCTCGCCTTGCCGTAAATCATTTGGATTCAGTAGCGAATGCGCGGATCAAGCCATGCGTAAAGCAGATCCACTAGCAGATTGAATGCGATTGTCAGAGATCCGTAGAGTATGGTCACGCCCAGCATCACGGCGTAATCTCTGTTCAGGGCCGCATTGACATACGAAAGCCCGATGCCTCCGGTTGAAAAGTAGAGGTCGACAAGTACAGAGCCGGTGATCATTGCGACGAAGACCGGGCCAAGATAGGAAACTACGGGAAGCATCGCCGGTTTCATCGCATGGCGCCAAAGGATTGCTGCCGGCGAGATTCCTCTCGCCCGGGCGGTTCGGATAAAGCCCGAGTTTAGAACCTCAAGCATCGACGAGCGCGTTATCCGCGCGATTGAAGCCATAAATGAAGTGGAAAGCGCGATTACCGGCATGACGATGTATTCCCACTTTCCGCCCGACCAGCCGCCGCCGGGCAGCCAGCCCAGCTGCCAGGTGAAGACGATAACGAGAATCGGCGCCATCACGAAATTGGGAAGCGCCTGAGCCGAAAACGTGGCTCCGACGGCGATAAAGTCCAATAGAGTATTGTGCCTGACGGCCGCCAGTACGCCAAGAGAAACGCCGACCAATGTTGCTGCGACGAACGAAATTGAGCCGTAAGTCAAGGTTACCGGAAAGCCTTGCGCGATTATTTCGTTGACGCTTCTGTCCTTGTAGACGAACGAAGGCCCGAAATCGAACCGCGTGACTATTGCGACGACATAGTCCCAGATTTGGGCGTGCAATGGCTTGTCCAGCCCGTATTTCGCCTCGATGTTGGCTAGCACTTGAGGCGGGAGCGGCCTCTCCGCCGTAAACGGGCCGCCCGGTGAGAAATACATGAGCACGTAGCACAGAACGATCAGTACAAGCAGCGTCGGAGCTGCAAGAAGCGTCCTCCGCGCCGCATAGGCTAGCATAGCGCGATATTCGTTTTCCGATTCACTTTGCGACAGCTATTCCGCAATCTTGTACAAATCCTTGGAATACCAGGTCTGTTCTACGTTGCCGATGGGCCATCCCCCTACATCGGAGCCGAGCATAAATACGCCGGCGTAATGGTAGATCGGAATAATCGGCGCGTCCGTGGAAATAATTTCCTCAACGCGCGTATAATTGGCTGTCGGATCATCCAATAGCTTCGCTTCGGCCATGAGCCGGTCGACTTCTTCGTTCGAGTATCTGGAGTCGTTGTAGCCGGATTCCGTTGTCATGAGATCCAGGAAAGTCGAGGCTTCGTTGTAGTCGCCGCACCATCCGCTTCGCGCGACATCGAAGTCCAGGTTGCTCCGGGATTCGAGAAAAGTCTTCCATTCCATATTGCGAAGAGCGGTTTTTACGCCGAGCTTCTGTTTCCACATCTGTCCGATCGCAACCGCGATTTTCCTATGGCCTTCGGAAGTGTTGTAGCTCAACTCGAATTCAAGGGGATTTTCGTCGCCGAACCCGGCCTCGGCGAAAAGGTCGCGCGCAATCCGATCGCGCTCGGCCTGCGACATTAGCCCGGAAGCGAGGAGCGGAGGCTCGAATCCTGCGGTGGCGCCCGGCGTAAAGCTGTAGGCGTCGGTTTGCCCGCCCGCGAGAATGCTCTTCGTAATGATGCTCCGGTCGATCGCGAGCGAAAGGGCTTGCCGCACTCTCGCGTCCTTCAAGGGCAGCGGGCCTTTTTCGGACATATTAATTATGTAGTAGTAGGTGCAAAGTCGCGGGAAGCTGATCGCCTCATCGGGATATTCCGTCTTCAGCTTCGGAAACTGGCCCGCGGGAACCGCCGTGCGATCCAGCTCGCCCGCGAAGTACCGCGTTAGCGCCAGGCTATCGTCGTTGATTACAAGCGCCTCGACGCGTTCGATGATCGAATTCCTGGCGTCCCAGTAATGGCGGTTGCGAACTCGAACCGAACGCTCGCCGGGGACATGCTCCCGCAAAACAAATGCGCCGTTGGAAACGATGTTGCCGGGCCTTGTCCACTGGTCGCCATGAGCCGCAATGATCTTGGCGGGAACGGGAAACGTCGTAGCGTGCGTAACCATTTGCGCGAAATAGGGAAGCGGCAGGGATAGCCTCACTTCAAGAGTGAATTCGTCGAGGGCCAGTATGCCAAGGGACTCGGGCGGCATCTCGCCTTTGATGATGGCATGCGCGTTTTCGATGGACATCAGTTCCATGAACCACGCGTATGGCGAGGCGGTTTCGGGGTCGACGGCGCGGCGCCAGGCAAAGACGAAGTCGCCGGCCACGACAGGCTCGCCGTTCGACCACTTCGCATTGTCGCGCAGGAAGAACGTGTAGCGATCCTTGGATGCGTTAACTTCCCAGTGCGTAGCGACTCCGGGAACAAGATTGCCGCTGGCATCCTGATTCAGCAGCCCTTCGAACAGGTCGCGGACAATGTCGGAACCGGAAACGTCTTCCACGATTTGCGGATCAATCGAGCTGGGTTCGTCGAGCAGGCGATAAACAAAAGTTTGATTCTCGGCCAGTTTCTCGCCGGTCATTGGATGGATCTGCGAATCGGCGGCGTGGCCGGCGAACAGAACGGCGCACGCGAGCGCGGCGGTCGGCGCGATTCTAGAATTCAACGGGCAGCCCTCCTTTGCCGGATCGTGCCGAGCCATGGCCGTGCGATTGCCGCACTGGCGGTCTCGGGAAGGCATTCCTACAGCATAATCCGTGAATCTCCAAAAAACGAATTCGTTACCGGAGCTGCTTAAACCGTCCCGGCGTCCTCGAATTCTTCATTGATCCGCTCTTAATTCGGTGGATTTTCGAACTGCGCCGCTCTGTCAAGGGCGAGCGGAGCTTGCAGAACTTGGCAGTAGTTGCCCACTCGCGCTTCGTCTCCCGCAACAGGTTTGATCCGGAATCGCCGTCTCGATTCCCGGCGCGCGAGCCGCCGTCCTTCAATCGAGTGCGCTGCGACACATCTATTGCTCGGCATAGATATGGCGACCGGGCCGTTTCGCCGGCCGCCCGTATCCCCAAGGCTCTCTCGTTGTCCGCTGACGGCGCGGCGGAGCCGCGCTACGGCTCCGTGCCACTGTCGGCGCGGTCGGCACACCCAGCAGCTGTTCCGGAATGTTCCGAGCAGCTCCAATGCAAGCCTTTCCGAAGCCCCGCCTCGCCAAATTCGAAGCCCATGTCGTCGACGATGCTCTGGGCCAGCTTCGCGACAAGCGCCTTGATCCGGTTCAATTGCCCGGCAAAATCCTTGTCGCAATGACGTTTGCAATCGAACTGGCCGCGACAGGCGAACCGCCTGGCTCGAAGAGAATTACTTGCAGGCCATTGAATCCGCGCAATGCGCTTTCGATGCGCGGATTCGCGCCGCTCCATTCAGGGCCGCCGAGGCCGCTTCCTAAAGGCGGAATTGCGATTGAGCGGAATTCGCCCCCGCGAACGATCATTGCGAGGTCCCTTGATCCGTTAACAGTATCTGCGAATGGGCCGCGCCGGCGCCGCTATTTAGGGATGTCAACGATGTAGCGAGAACTGACAATCGCACCGGTTTCGTAGGCAAGCTTGCGCCCGGGCAGACCTTCTCCGCGGTCGCAGGCCATCGCGTAGAAGCGGAAACGATATCCTGAATCGAAGCGCGATCCTCCGCCCCGTAGCGCCGACGCAGTCGACTGCAATGACTGGAGCTTCCGCATCTTCAACGAGCGAATCGCAGGTCGTGCGGGAGATTATCGGCGTCCGCCGCGCCGATCAATCTAGTCGCTAGGCTAAGCACGCAATAAAGGAGCGAGCGCGTTCCCGATCAGAGTTGCGTCGAAACCAGCTTTCGAGACTTTCGCGAGATCGTTTTAATTCTTGGCGCGGATGATTGATCGATAGCAGCCCGAAACCGGCTCTTTAAGCTTGAATTGCCCGCTCGGCGGCCTCGCGGCCCCGGCGAGTCGGAAGGAATTCCTGCCGCTGCGACCCGCTGCCGATCAGCCTTCAAGGCATTCAATGATTTCTTCGGTCGTTCGCACGTCGGCAACGAGCTGCATCAGGTTTATCAGCGCGGCGTTGTGCTCGATGTCTGTGCGCGTCGCGGTTCCGTCGCTTGCGAACACGACTCGGAATCCCAGCGCAGCGGCGTCTCTGGCGCTCGATTCGCAGCATGCATTCGTCAAGGTCCCGGTTATGACGATCGTGTCGCAGCCGCGAGCTCTAAGCTCGGATTCCAGTTTGCTGCTTCCCTGAATAAACGCGCTGGGCCTTGTCTTGGTAACCGTGATGTCGCCTTCCCGCCAATCGAGCTTGTCGTAAATCTGAAACCCCGGAGACCCTATCGCCGTATCGGAAATCGCGCCTTTGATCCATTCGGAGGAACCAAATCCCTCGTAGGCCCTGCTCGTCCAGTCCTCGGGAAAAGTTGACTGCGTCCACGCGACGACGCCGTTCTCGCTTCGAATCGCTCGGGCCAGAGCGTTGATATTGCCGACGATCGAGCGAGCCTTCGGAATTTCGAGCGACGACATTCCCGGCTTGAGCCAGGAATTCTGCATGTCGATCACGACCAGCGCCGTCGACCGGGCATCGAGACTGTCGTAAACGTGCAGGCGCCCGCGGCGCTTCATGCAAGCGTCCCTGATTTCTTTTGGAATGTTCACCTTGTGCATAGCTGCAGGCATCCCTTCCCGGAATTCAACCCGGCTGACTCTCTATTGCCTCGGCCAAGGGCCGCCGGTTCATTTTCGGCGCGAAGCGCACATCGCGGTTGCGCAAGCATTCAATATAGCTAATATGCCGTTCTTAGCAAACCTCAACCTGACAATCTACGGAGGTATCATGAAAGACCAGCCCGGCATTTCCAGACGCAATGCCTTGAAGACCGCGACAGCCGCGGCGGGAGCGATGGCGACGCCCTACTTCTTCGTTAAAGCCCACGCCGCCTCCGACCCGAAAGTGCTGCGCCTTTATAATTTCGACGGCACGCTCGGCGACTTCTATACCGAGCACTGGTACAATCCCTTCCAGGAAAAGTTCGACTTGAAGCTTGAATTCATCCGCCTGAAGGGAAGCCGAGTCCCCTTGGAGAAGGTCCAGGCCCAGATCGGCGCCGGCCAGCCGGAAACGGATTTGTTCCCTCTGCACCCGGATCAGCTGATATTCGCGAAGCGCAACAATCTCGCGATGGAAATTCCGCGATCCGCGATTCCGGAATATGACAACGTCTACGATGAGTTCATCACCGACTACGGACCGTGCCTCGTCCTCTGGTCCTACGGCCTCGCCTACAACACGGAAGCCGTTTCGCCCGCGCCGACCAGCTGGAAAGCGCTTTGGGATCCCGCCTACGCCGGAAGGGTCGCGCTAAACGAGGCGCTAAAGGACCAGACGCTGCAGATGGTCAACCTGGCTTTCAAGGGCCAGCTGTATCCGGTCGACGACGCAACGTTCTCGCACCTCACCGACATTCGTCCCAACCTCGTTGCGCTCTGGTCGAGCGGCGCGGATGCCGAGCAGCTGTTCCGCAACGACGAAATCGTGATGACGCCGTTTTGGAACGGCCGAGTTACAAAGCTCAAGTCGGAGGGGCTGCCGCTTGAATTCGTGGTCCCGGACGAAGGATTCTTCGTGCGGTGCAGCGTGTACGGCATTCCGCGCAATGCGCGCAATCCGGAAGTGGCGATGGAATGGCTGAACTTCGTTTGCGGGCACGATCCCCAGAAGCGCATGGTCGAATTCGGCTACGGAACGCCGAACAAGATGGTCGAGCATACGCCCGAACAGGCGAAAGCGGTTATCGTCGCCGATCCCGAGGTGGTCAAGAAGGCCGTCGCGGAAGATTTCACCCGCATTCTGGACAACAATGCCGCTTGGACCGACATGTGGAACAAGTGGAAGGCGTCCTAAGGCGCTCTGTCCCCGCTTCGGGCTTCGCCGAGGCGGGGACTAGTTTTCTCTGGTGACGAGATTATTTGAACTCGATTTTTCCTGGATTTCGCGGGAACGGCCAATCTTGACGACTTCAGGCGAGCGGTTTTTTGACTGAGGCGAACGAGAACTTCCGGGCCTGGTGGCTTCTGTCGCCGACTCTGCTGCTGTATTCGCTGACGTTTCTCTTGCCGGTTTGCCTGCTTGTCGTAATGAGCTTCGCCAAATTTGAAAACAGCGTTACCAGCTTCGGCTTCTATCTGGACAACTACAGGAAAGTTTTCGGCGACGGCATTACGATTTTAATATTCTGGCGCACGGTAAAGCTGTCGATTTACATAACGGTCGCCTGCGTTCTCCTCGGCTTTCCCGTCGCGATGGTTATGCGCCGCGCAAGCCCGAGAGGGCGGCTGTGGCTGCTGTTCTTCATCGTATCGCCCCTGTTAACGAGCATTATCGTTCGAAACGTCGCTTGGGTGCTAATTCTGGGACGGTCCGGAATAATCAACGATACGCTGCGGGAGTGGGGCCTGATCGCCGCGCCTCTTCCGCTGATGTACAACACCTTCGGCGTCGTGCTGGCCGTCGTGCACGTTTACCTGTCCTTCATGGTGCTTCCGATATACGGCGCATTGCAGGCGATCAACCCGTCCACGGAGGAGGCGGCCGCCAGCCTGGGAGCGAGCCCGCTGCGCGTCTTCTGGTTCGTGACCTTGCCGCAAAGCCTGCCAGGGCTCGCCGCCGGATGCACCCTCGTGTTCATCCTGTCGATGGGCGTCTATCTGACGCCGGTGATCATGGGCGGAAATTTCGTCCTTACGCTTCCGATGCTAATTACCGACGTTGTGCGCAACCAGTACAACTGGCCGGCGGCATCGGCGATGTCGCTGATGCTGCTCGCCGCAATCGGCGCGATGGTCCTGGCATCGACGGCCGTTCGCAGATTCGGCCGCCAGGGCTGAGATGGAAAACGAATACTCATCGCGCCTCGGCTATCGGCTATTGCTGGCCATAACCGCACTGGTCATAACATTTCTTATCGCGCCGCTCGCGATACTGGTCATTCAGTCGTTCACGGCTGAAAGCTATCTCAGCTTTCCGCCTCCCAGCTACGGGCTGCGGTGGTACGCCAACGTGCTTACCTCGGCCGACTGGCAGGATTCCGCAGCTTTGAGCTTGCTGCTCGCCTGCATCGTCACGCCCTGTTCGCTTGCGATCGGAACGATGGCGGCATTCGGGCTCAATAGAGGGCCGCTGAAGGGCAGGCAGGCGCTTTACGCGCTTATGATTTCGCCGATGGTCCTGCCTCACATCGTGCTGGGCCTTGGGATTTTCCGAATAGCTCTTGAACTGAACATATCCGATTCCATGCTCGCCTTCGTGCCGGCGCATCTGACAATCACGATTCCGTTCGTCATCATAACCGTCGGGGCCAGCCTCCAATCCTTCGACATTTCGATGGAGGAGGCGGCCCAGAGCCTGGGGGCGTCCAGGTTCGGCGCGGTTTGGCACGTAACGCTGCCGATCATTCGGCCGGGACTGATAGCCGGCGCGATATTCAGCTTCATTATTTCCTTTGACGAATTCATCATAACATTCTTCCTCGCCACCTATAGCCGAACCTTGCCGCTGGAGATGTTTTCCACGCTCATGTTCCAGGTCAAGCCGTCCATCGCGGCGGTTTCGTCGCTGACGCTGGCGGTAACCGCCGGGCTAACGGCGATTCTCATGTTCAGGGGCCAGGTGGCCGGAGAGAGCGGAATCATCAAATGAGCGACGTTGAAATTCAGTCCGCAGTCAAGAAATACGGTCGATTTACCGCTGTCGATTCACTGGACCTGACGGTCGGCGGCGGCGAATTCGTAACGCTCCTCGGTCCTTCGGGATGCGGAAAGACAACGACTCTCCGCATGGTCGGCGGTTTCGTCCGCCCGACTTCGGGACGCATCCGGATAAGCGACATCGACGTAACCGACAAGCCTCCGCAGAAGCGAAAGGTCGGCTTCGTATTTCAGAATTACGCGCTGTTTCCGCACATGGATGTCGCGCGGAATGTCGGTTTTGGCCTGCGGATGGCGAACTGCGAGAAATCGCTTCGAGAACAGCGCGTCTCGGAAGCTCTTTCCATGGTGCGCATGGACCATCTTGCCGACCGAATGCCGTCCCAGCTTTCGGGAGGCCAGCAGCAGCGTGTCGCGCTTGCGCGCGCCTTGATCGTCCAGCCTTCCGTTCTGCTGCTGGACGAGCCGTTCGGCGCGCTCGACAAGCAGCTTCGCGATCACATGAGAGTCGAGCTTCGCGACCTGCAGAAGTCTCTGGGAATTTCGACGCTCTTCGTAACCCACGACCAGGACGAAGCCCTTTCGATGTCCGACCGAATCGTCGTCATGTCCGAGGGAAAGGCGGCGCAGCTGGGCAGCCCTTCCGAAATCTATGAAAGTCCGAACAGCAGATTTGTCGCCGAATTCATGGGGCATTCAAACATTTTCGACTGCCTTGTCGAAGATGTATCGGAGGGCCTGACGAGGATTTCGATCAAGGGAGCCAGCATCTTCGCTCGATCGCCCGGCGCGCGCAAAGGTTCGACGATGACCGCCATGATCAGGCCGGAGAACATAGAATTCGCGGAATCGACTCCCGGGCCGGACAGCTCGGCGATCGCGGCATCCGTCGCCGGCAAGGAGTATCTGGGAAGCATAGTCCAGGTTTCGCTTGAATTGGAAGCCGGATTCTCGCTTGTCGCGCGCCAGACGAATTCCGAAAGCGCGACAACGCGCAGGCTGGAAACGGGCCAGAATGTCGCCGTCCGGATTCCGCCCGAGGCGGTTCGCCTGCTTTAGGCGGCGACTCGGCTAGGAGTCGGCCCCGGTCTTCGCTTTTAGCGCCAGCGCGCGCAGCGGGCTGCCCGTTCCGTTTCGAATTTTCAGCGGCGCGGCGACAACGACGCTTCCGGTGGCAGGGAGCCTGTCGAGATTGGCCAGGCACTGAAGGCCGCATTTGCCGGCGCCGTGCAAATGGAAGTGAGCGGGGTAGGGCGGGTCGGCATGGGCTGCCTGACCGGCATCGGTCCCTACGGTCTCCGTTCCAAGACCGACGATGTCGCGTTCCGCGACGAGGAATCGGACGGCTTCGGCGGCCGGCCCCGGCGAATGCGCGCCGTCCTCGCGAAGGTTTATGTAATCCGCGCCGCTTCTTTTCGACCAGTCGGTGCGCATGAGCACCCACGACCCCGGACGGATTCGTCCGTTCTCCCGCTCGAATTCGCGGATTTTGCATACATCCATGACATAATCCTCGTCTCGCTCGGCCTCGGCGCTGCAGTCTATGACGCATGCCGGCGCGATCATGCTTCCAAGCGGAACGGTATCGACGGATCCGTTCGGCGCGTTCTTGCCGCTAATCCAGTGGTTCGGAGCGTCGAAGTGCGTTCCCGTGTGCTCGCCGCACGAAAAGTTGTTCCATTTCCAGGCCGGGCCGCGCTCGTCGTAGCAAGACACTTCCTCGATGCGGAAACGCGCGCACTGGCCGAATTCCGGCGGCAGCACCATCACCGGAAAATCCGGTTCCAGCGCATGCGTCAGGTCGACGATCTCGATCGAGCCTTCGGCCAGCCGGCCCGCCAGGCGGGATAGCAGGTCATCCATCGATTTCTTCTCCCGTAGTCAATTCGCGCTCCAGGACCTTCGGATCGTCTCGCCAGCGGGACGCGATGTCCCTGGCGACATCGCCGACATAGATGTCCTCGACGCCTCGCCGCAGCCCGGCGATCAAATCGCGAGCGAGCCTCGCCGGCGCCACTTTCGGAGGCGGCAGGGAATCGTGCCAGTCCGTTTCGAGCGGTCCGCTGAACACGTTGACGACTCGCACGCCGCTGCCCGCGAATTCGCCTCGAAGGCACTGGGCCATCGACAGCAGGGCGGCGTGGCAGGCGGAATGGCTGCCGAATGCGGGCCAGCTGGAAAGAGCCCGGACGGAAATGGCATTGACCCAGGCCGAAGCCGAGTCGATGCCGTCCGATCCGCGGGCGCGCATCGGCGG
>JGI24794J26673_10001501_pt1 | contig 13898 bp, 10 predicted proteins | sample MesohylPK_FD_26673 | JGI IMG/M metagenome (IMG submission 26673) | reverse complement strand
GTCGGCAGCGGCGGCGACCTCCGCGCGCCGGTTCCACCGGGCTCGTTTCGCCGAGGAGAGGCGGCCCGTGGCGAGCCAGATCCGGAGCGTGGCCGCCGGGTCGGTGAGCCACCGCCAGAGCCGGAGGCGCTTCCTGCGTCGGGACCTGGCGAGGTCGAAGGCGCTCTTGCGCCACCAGATGCCCGGGGGAGGGAGCAGCCGGCGCCACTCCTTGACCCACGCCCCGGCGGGGTCGGCGTCCGCGGTCCGTACCGCCGCTCTGGACTCCCTGCGCATTCGCGGCACGTATCGGACGGCGGTGCGTTGGGCGCCAGTGGGCTGCTTCAGTAGAAGAGCTCCGTCCTCCCGGCCTGCTCTGGCGCCGGGGAGATGTCCGGACACCGACCGCCACCTGTATCGCAATCACTTTGTCTATCCCACCTCGCCCACGACCCTTTCCTCAAAATCATCAAGCGTTAGAAGCAAAGCCAACGGTACCGCCCCTATGTAGCTCTCCCGGCCGAAAGTCACCAGGAGGCGATCGACGCTCGTCATTCCGAAACCGCCAGCCGGCGCCGATACCTCCATCTTCCCATGGAACCGCGCACCCGCACCTGTTTCTATGCTGCACCTCGCCCACTCCTCCTTCGCTTTAGCGCATGCTACCTCCAGGCGCAAAGCTAGCCGCGACGCAACTTCTCCCACACCCATCTCGTCATCTTGACTCAATGTGGCTTGCCACATACGCCGCAAGACGTGCCGCACCCTTCCTAACTTTCCAGCCATCCTCGCCTTCATAACGACAGATGGATCAGCCTCAAACGAACACCCTGTGTTATTCAGCCTCTCAAAAAGCGGCGCCCATGCGGCAACCTGGCCGACACTTCCATCCGCATTCGTGCCCTCATGTAGCCGCCTCCAATAGGCCATCTCGTCGGTATAGATGGTGGAGCCGGTCAAATGAGCCAAGAACAACGCCAACTCCAAACTCACAGAGCGGAATACCTGCAATTCACCCTGCGCCTTCCCGCCAGTCACCGGCTGTCGCAATGCCAACGGATCGTTGGCCAGCTCTCTCTTCATGTACTGCACCACTTCCTCTAGTTCCTTTGTTCCAAGGTCAGGTTGGTCTTCGCGGAGCATACGACGCAACACTGTCGCCGGCAAGCGCAATATCCCTCGCTTAAAGTCATCACTGGCCAGGGCCTTAGCCAAGCGCATTTCGTCGTCCTTCAGACACCAGTTCCCCGTGCGCCCCTCCATCGCCTTGGTCATGGCCCGTCTATAGTCAGCACTAAAGTCCATCGGATCCGGCACAAGATGAACCATCCCAGCGTCGACAAACGGCTGTAGCGTCAACAAGACGCTCACGTTCTTAAGCGTCTGCGACTTATGCTGTCCGGGAGATTCTGTGGGGCTGAATTCGGGCCTCATGTGTAACGGGTTTGGTAAGGGATTCAGAACGATGATCTCGTCGAAGTAGGCAAGGGCACCGACCACACTCACGGCTATCGTTCGAGGATCCACCAGCCCCATGTAGACCGCACGAAATACTCTCTTGTCGGGCCGCGGGAGGAGGTCAGCGATGCCGGTATCCCGAGGCCACAGCATGCTCAGAATCTTGTGGATTCTCTTGACCTGCTCGTCGCTCATCCGCCGGCGCATGTTCTCCCATCCGTGTGGCTCATTGAGGCCGAGAATGTCGGTGATCGCATTGCATAGCATGCGGTTACGATCGCGGATACTGTAGACATCCCAAGGTGGCCGTTGCGCAATCGGCATGTCACGGCAACACCTCCTGTATATCCGGCCGCTCCCGCAGCCGCACGGATCCGTAGGCTCCGGTTCTGCAGGCGGCGGTGTCTTTTTCAAGAACCTGTGGCTGGTATCGGTCCGACCGAATGGGTCTCTATACTGTGTCGATCCGTCCTTATAGCCGATATAGACTTCGCCCCCGAAACCCCACAGCGCGTCCCGTGGTGGCAGCAGGACTTTCCCGATATCCTCCCATGCGACCTTCTCACTGTGTTCCGGAAACAGCCACGCTTGTTCATAGGCGGCGAGGTAACGTCGCGCCCTCAGTTTAAGCAATGCATTGATCGAGACAACCTCCTCGGATGATAATCTCCGAGTTCGAATCATCGTGTCCGTTCTGGCTAGGGTCTCGCCAGCGTAGCGCGGGTTCTGGCGAGAAGCAAGCAGGTCGATTCCAGTTGGGTTCTTGGCATACTCCAGATTGGTCAGAATGAGGCAGTGGTCTGCATCGAGAGCGAATACGGTCTGAGTACCTGTTAGGTGAATCGGAGGATCGCCCGGATAACGGCACACAGAGGACGTCGGGGGATGGGCTGAGTTGTAGGCCGTCACCGGGTGGTCCGTGACGATGAACTTCACATCAGATTGGTCCGCTGAGACGATTTCGCGCACGCCTTCGACCCACATCGTACAATGCATGTACCTTAGATGCTGCATTTCTTGCATCAGGTCGCCTTGTGTTAGGCTCGCGTATCTTGTCTTGATCCAGTCGAGACCCTTCGGCGTTCGCAGCTTCTGGGCGTTTAGATACTCGAAGAAATCTTGGAACGTAGCGTGGATCGTTCGCGGGTGGCCGCTCGCAAACGCACGGACCGCCGATGCGCCGCGCGTATCGATCGGTCCAAACAAGAATCTCTCCACGTGGTCGGTCAACGCGGGTCCAAACCGGGTCGTGTAGAGGTCGGTCTCTCGAAAACACCGCTTCGGGGACCGGAAGTCGATGCTCTTTCGGAAGACTGTGCGGCCATCAGGATGCGTGGTCCTGGGAGGATTCAAATCCAGGTAATGAAGTTTGTTCCTTGACCCACGGTAAAATCCCTTCTGGTACCAAACTGGGACGTAGTGGTTTCGACGGGTGAGCTGACTCTGGACCATCACAACACTCCATGGTAACACTCGAAGGCCTCCGCGGAATCGGAGTGGGTGGCGGGGTCTTCGCTCCACGGGCTCGATGAGGAGGAAGGGTCGAAGCGGCCTGGGAGCGCGGAACGCCGCCCATGCGGGCGCTGCCGCATCGGGACGCGGCGGCGGTGGTCGAGACGGTGCGGGCATCCGGCGCCGCTCGCGTGGTCAAGCTGGCGTTCGAAGTTTCCGGTGCTCACCGCGGCAAGGTCCGGCGAGGTGCGCGGGGCCGAGTGGGCCAGGATCGACACGGCAGACCAGGTGTGGACCGTCCCGCCCACGCGGACCAAGACGAAGCGCGAGCACCGGGTTCCGCTGAGCAGGCGGGCGCTGGAGATCCTCGATGCGGCGCGGTCGTCCGACGAGCGGGGTAGCCGGGTAGCCTCTGCAAGCGGCCTGTCAAGGCGCAGCTGCGCTTCCTGAGTTCCGCTCCGGCCCCGACAGGTCAAACACCGCTCGCGCCGGCTCCGAGCTGGCTATGGCTGCCCGGCCCCGTTTGGCCATCGACCACTGGCCGGCCTCGACTTCCGCCGGACTTGGCGGTGGGTTGACGGCAGTTCTGGCCTAACTGTAGTCTGGCGCCGTCCACCCATGTTCAATTCCACCCCATGCGGCTTTGTCGCCGTTGATGTCGAAACCGCGAATACCGATCATTCGTCGATCTGCGCCGTTGCTGTCGCTCACTTCCAAAGCGGACACATAAGCTCGGAGTGGGACACCCTGGTCGATCCGAGGACTGTGTTCTCACCCCTGCATGTCGGCTATCATGGCATCGACGAAGCCAGAGTTCGGGGCGCTCCCACGTGGGACGGCGTAGTTGACGAGCTTCGCGGGCTTCTCCTCAACCGCGTGGTCGTGTCTCACACGGCATTCGACCGGACAGCTCTGTTGCGAGCTTCTGCGCGGTGGCAGGTTGATCTGCCAGTCGATCGGCCAGCCTGCACTTGGTTGGACTCATGCAGGATGGCGCGTAGCGCGTGGCCTGAACTTCCCGATCACCGACTCCCGAACGTCTGCGAGTTCCTTTCTTACCGGCTAAGGCATCATCACGACGCCCGAGACGATGCCAGGGCCGCTGGACAGGTGCTGTTAGCTGCCATGAATGCGTTGGGGTTCGACAGAGATCGACTTCTTGATGCTCTCGCGGTTGCGAGGCATGATGCGGTTGCAATCATCCATCGTGGTTCCGCCGAATCGACCTCGTGCAAGCGGGACGGCGTGCCTGACGGACCCTTGGCTGGTGAAGCTGTAGTACTTACGGGCGAGTTGAGCCTTGGTTCCTCCGTCACATCTGACCTCGCCGCGGCGGCCGGTTGTTCCGTTGCCAACGAGGTGAGCGGCCGGACCACAATGCTCGTGGAGGGCAGGTCGAACGGTCATGGTGAGACTCGGAAGCAACGCCGAGCGCGCGAACTGAGTGCAGATGTTCGTTCCGAACCGGAATTCATGAACCTGCTCGGACTGCTGCGATGAACGGCGACCAGAGGCTACCCCTTACTCGGAGGTACGTTTTCCAGGGGAGCGCGACCGCGAACCCCGCAGGTGTGACGGAAGAACACCAGCCGGGCCGGAAACCGGCAGGTTTCCCCTACTTCCGGATGCTCTACTGCCGCATGCCGGACGATTGCCACGAGAGGAAATCCGTCACGTCGCTCGGTCACTGCTATCCGTCCACGTACGGCTGGGTTCGATCTGCCGCTACGTTCGGTGCGAATGCCGCTGACTTCGAAGGACGCCCCGTTGCCAAGGGATCCCATGAACGGCTGGCCACCCAGATCGCGCTGTCCATCATCCTGCTGACCTGAGCCGGACTGCTGATCCGGACCCTCGACCGGCTGCTCGCCCCGCCACCTCACCCGCCGTGTCCGGTAGCGACTACTCCGAGTAGGGCGCCAAGTGAGTGTCACCCGCGACCACCAAAGCATCGACGACTTCCTGCCATTTCTCCAAGAGCCTCGCCTCGTCGGCTGCAGCGCGCCCTTCGATCAGCCATTTCGTCAGCAGAAACGTTTCACCGGCAATGCGTGCAGGATCCGCGAGCACAAGTGTCGCCACCCATTCGAGTCCGGTACGTACCTGGTCCTCGGGCGAAAGCACCCTGAGGAAGCCGACGAGCTGGTCGGCGCACATCGCGCTACCTGCCGCCACCTCCAGCCAAGCCTTCACCTCGGATACCAACGCAAGCGGCTTCCACCATGCGATCGGCTTGTCCTGAACTTCGCGGTAGAGGTACCGGGGTTCGCTCGGGACGGTGGGGTTCGGCATAAGGGCCGCGATCGCTGCAATTCCGTAGCGGTGATCCCGAAACAGTGCGTGGCCGGAGTTGTCCAGCTCAAGCACATGTCGAACGACCTTCCGCCAAACCCCACGCGCCGTTGCAGCAAGCTGTGTTGTTTCCTCCGCTACCGCCGACAGAGCCTTCAGGAACATCGCAACCAAGGCCGAGTCGTCAGCGTAGGCATCGATGTGCGTCCAGAGGGCCACCTCGTCGCCATATGCCGCCAGCGTCAACAAAGCGCGCGCGCTCTCGAGTCCATGCGAGCCTCTAGAATTCTCATTGCGATCGCGACTGAGCAAGGAGCGCCGCTGAGCGTCTAGAAGAGTCGACAACCCGGCCCGTGCTTCATTCGAAACGCAGATGTCCGCCACTGTGGCTGGTGCGAGCGCCCTGATAGCCGCGTCGAGACGAGACTCAAGAATCGAACTGCCTTCGGTGCTAGCCAGCGATTCTATCAGCGGTTCCTCAAGCGCGACGACCGGTCGTCGACCAGTATGCGGGTCCGGGCTGCCGAGTACGCAATTGCGCATGGTCTCCAAAGCGAGCTGCAACGCTACTTCGTGGTGGCAACGTCCGTCACCAGCCCACGCGGACTGCCAGACGTGGTCCAATCCGCGTGCAAGGCGGAGCCCCACGTCGTCTGCGGGGGCACGGGCAAGATCCAAGCCTGCGCAAACGGCTCGCTCGAAGGTCGCCCATCCGTCAGCGTGGTCCACAAGGGCGCGAACGCCAGCCGCAACAGGTAGGAACAACAGAGGAAGAGCCTTCGCTGCGCTGAGATCCGCGCCTCCCTCGAAGAACGTAAGTTTAGACTCCTGCTGCCGTCGCGATTTCCCTTCCTCTCCAGTTCGGAGCACGGCGTCGGCCGCAAACGAAAGCACGTCCTCCGGGAGTTCAGAACCACCCAGTAGTTGCGCTTCCAGCACCGCGCTGGCCACTAGGACTATCGCGTCCCACGGATCGTGGGTGTCCCACAGATCTTCGGTGTCCCACAGACCGTGGGTGTCCCACAGATCATGGGTGCGGGGAAACGGCGGCTGATCCAGTAATCGGCGGGCTGTGGCCATGTCAGCTGCAAGTTCGTCAGGACTAAAGGCTCTCGGGCGTTTATTCTTAGCCTTCCCGTAGTAGCGGGCGAACAGTCTAGCCTTCTCTTGTGTGCGCTCCCCATTCTTGTAGCCAGGCCACAAGGCGTGCATGACGTCCTGAGGTGGCGCGACGTGTATGTCCGAGCCGTGTGAAGTCTCTACAACTTGGAATCTGTCGCGATTGAAATTGCTGGCCCAGGCACGCGCGATTGCCATCTTCCGTTCTACAGAATTGACCGTGTCAGCATGCACGTCGATGGCTTCGTCATCGCGCGTCGCGTGAACCTGCCGACTTGCATTTTCGACGAGCATCTCGCCGAGCGCGCGTAGCTCCGCCACGCGTTCGCCCTTGGCGTTCCAGACCATGAAGACGGCCGCCCGGCGTAGTGACCAGTTCCGCCGATCAGGTTTCACAAGCTCTGCGGAGTCAACCGGGTGTGTGCCGTAGTTTTTTGCGGCCCGGTCGAACTCGTAGCACCAGATGACCGGTTCGGTGAGGTAGGGATCCAGTAGATCCCCCGCGTTCTCAAGATGACGCACGAGCAGTCCCACTACGAGGCCGACCATCGCGAGGCTTTTGCAGCCGTCAAGCAGTGTGGAAACTACGCCTCTGATCGGAATAGCATCTTTGATCATATGGTCGCACACGCGCTCCAAAGCCCCTAGGGCACTTAAGCATGGAAATGGCCCGCCTTCGTTTCCGGAATACCAGCCCCAAACGTGCTTGTCTCCGAAGTAGATTTGACGCGTACCAGTGATCGCTAGTTCAACTCGGCATGCACCGATGACGTCGTTTGTCGCCGACGGCCTCCCACGGATGGCGTTGCGGACGTAAGCGTCGGCGGCGTGGTTGAGCAAGTGATTTAGCGTTGCGGCACCTTGGCGAAAACCAGTCTGAAACAGCGGCATGAATGGACCAAGATGCCATGCAGTTAACTGGTCTCCAGCGAACCTCTGGTCGTGCTCACGGATCCCATCTCCGGAAAGTCCGGAGCCATCGTCGGTTTCGTCGTCGAGGTAGTACGCCAGCGTCAGGTGAACCAGGAATGAATGACAATAACCGGCGAGCGCCTGGCCAGTCAGGCGCGCTTCCACAGCGGGCGCGAGTGCCGTTGGCACGTCGTGCGCGATTCGACGTAGAATAAGCTCGCCTTCTTTGCCGAGATCAGGCCCGAGCAGTGCTAGAAGTTCGACAACGATCTCATCAGTGATCTCGGGAGCAATCTCGGCTCGCTCCCGGCGGCGTCCGTGACCGTAGCCGACCTCAGAGGAGGGCTCCGAGGTGATTTCCGCAAACGGGTGCTCCCCCTGCACCGCTTCTGGAGGTCGCGGCGCACACGCGGGAGCCGCGGCTTCACGTTCCTGAATGAGGCGGCGGTCGGCGGCGGCGCACGTTTCGACGAGCCGCTCGCGAAGCAGGATGCGGAGCCGATGGCCAGCGGTCGTGTTGGCAACGACATGTGCACGTAGCCAGTCCCGCAACAGATCTTTGGCGACGTCGCCGGGCCGCCATAGGGTGGAGTCCTCAAGCAGAAGAGTGATAATGGGTTCCACGGCAACGATGTCAACGATGCCGTCGGTGGTGAGCTGCTGCTTGATGAGGCGAGCGAGCCGCGGCAGGCCAGGGGCGTCATCCGGACTCAGAGTGGGCCAAGCATCGCGGAGCACGGTGCCTGGGTTGGCGAGCCTCAACATCGCCTCGCTGGGCACGTCGCCCCAGCGGGTGCCATGGCCGGCGGCGACGATGGCATCGAATGACGCCTGCAGATCAGCGAACCTTCCACGCAACGGACTAGCTGACGTGTCTGGCTCTGCCAGCAACGCCTGACAAGCAAGCCGTGCGGCCGCGAGAGACCAGCGGGGAGCACGGGCTTCCATGATTCGCGAAGCTGGATGTCTGCCGCACCACAGGAGACGGGCGACCGCGTAGCGGCGCACCTCGTCGTGGCCGAACTCGGGACCGATTCCAAACGCGTCGTCCGCGGGCACCCTCAGCAACCCATCCAGACGTAGTCCCTGGAGCGCCGCCGAATTCAGAGCTTGGACGGCGCCGAGCCTCTCCATGTCGCCGACATCGTTGAGCGCCAGGGCCGCCAGCTGGAGGAGTACCCACTCTCGGGCGTCAGGGGACCCTCTATTGGACATCCCGCGCCGACGGACGAGACTGGACCACACCTCGCGCATCGCGTCTGCATCGGTCAGCGGAACGCCGCTGATCCCGCCGCGAACGAGCAGGTCGACCACGACGAGCCGGCGAAGGAGTTCGCGAGGTCGCGGGTCGGCGCTGAGTTGGGCCAGCTCTCCGAAGGTCGTGACGATCTGGGCTATCTCGGCGTCGGTCAGCGGCGCGACAGCGTACTCCTTGACGTCGGTGCCGAAGCGGTCGGCGAGCTTGTCCCACACCACCTGCTTGTTGTCGACCGATGCGACGGCGACCACCTTCACGTCACTTGCATGCGCCGCATCAACGAGGTAGCGCAACGCGTCGGCGCGGCCCTCGGCGACGGCGTCCGCACCGTCGATGATGAGCATGCGTTGAGGAGCGCTCAGTTCGCACAGAAGCGTGGAAAGCGGGCAGCCCAGAGTCGTCTGGAAGTCGACCGTCAGTTTGTGGACATGGCGCAAGTCAATGCACAACGCCTGTACGCGGTCGGCGTCGGTCGCGTCCGTATCGGCAAGACTCAGGGCCAGCGCGCTCTTGCCGACGCCGGACTCCCCGCCCACGACCACCGCCGCCGCGCCGGCCACCGTTTCGGCCAGAGCCGCAGCAGCAGCTTTGCGGTCGAGGCGCAGGCAGCGGTCGCCGTCAATCTCCTTGATCTCGTTGCGCACAGATGCAAGCGCCCTGCGATGAAGATGGTGGAGAGCCTCCCAACCCCGCTGCTGGCGCCTCGCCGCCGGATTGAGGGTGTCGATCGCGTCACGTCGCAAGACCGTGAGGTCCACCCGCGCGGACTTCGGCGAATACTCGGCTGCAAGAGTGACGAGTCGGTCGCGAAGCCGTGACGCGGCTGCGAGATCAGAGTCTCGCGCGACCGGGATGAGATGGTTGGCGACCTCTGCCCAATCCTTGGCGTCGGGCGGCTCGAGTCGCGGCATCGAGACCGAGAGCCCCGCCAGCAACCGCCACACGTGTTGCCGTACCTGCTTCGGGCGAACATCGGCCCGGCCGAGGTCATGGAGCGCGCGTTGCACGAGTTTCTCGATCTGGTCGAGCCGGCGGCGAACATCGGCGTTGAACTTGCCCGGCGTGCGGATGAGATCGAAGAAACCGGGCGTGTCCATCTGGGTCGCGGCGTGGGCGGCCAATTCGGCAAGCTGCTCGGCGTGCGGCTGCGACCCCGCGACCACGAGGCACCAGCGGTGTTCCGGCCCGCCCGTCGGCGCCTTGCCGATGGCATCGACGAATGCCCGGACGAGCTTCCGCGTCGACTTATTGCTCGCCACGAGGCGCGGCGCACGCCGAATCGCGAGCGCAAGCACCCGCGATGGCTCCCGCTCATCGGGGCGAGCCGCGCTCACCACGAGATCGTCGACCGGGTGCTCAGGGGCTTGCTGGAACGCAACACTCAAGACGCGTCGGCCATCGCCGAGTTCAACGGCTCCATCGCCGACGAGCAGACGAGCGAGGTACTGGACCGCCACCTTCCGCTCGAAAGTCACACCACCGCCGCCCGTCGCGTAGGGGCTCATGCCCGGGGCCGGCGGTCCAGTGCCGTTCACGTCGCCGCTTCCCGCGGGACTGCTCGCTTTCTCGTGTCGAAGCGTGACACGACCGCCGCGGCGGCGCGGGAGGTCCACGTATCCCTTCTGCTGCAGAGCGCGGAGATGATCGCGTGCGGTCCGTGTGGAGGACCACCCGAACTCGCCACAGAGATCGCGATAGCTCGGGGGCGGCTCGCCCGCCTCAATGCGCTGGCGGACGGCGTTCAGGACGCGACGCTGGATTTCCGTCAGTGTCTTCACGGTCTAGGAGTCTGCGCCGCAGAACGTTGGCGGCAAGCAATGGGTCGCCAGCCCACGCCCTGAGCTCCGTGTCGGGGCCGCTTCGCGGGTCTGCAGCGCGGGGTGGATTTTGGATGGTTGGCGAACAGAAAGCGGAATTCGGTCCTCGCGGGCCGCACGGGTCGCCAGAAACCGCGATGCGCGTCGATTTCCCGCCGTGGAGAGCCTCATCTCCCGCCTTCTACGCCGCCATCAGCACGTGCAGGCGCTTGACGTTCAACGCCAGGCACACCAAGTCCCACTCGTAGCGCACCTTCGCCAGTCCACGAAAACTGAAGCGCCGGAAGCCCAGCACGTGCTTGATCCAGCCGTGGGGAGCCTCCGACAACCACTTGCGCTGTGCATACGCCTCGCGGCCCGCCGGCGTCGCCAGCTTCTCCATCATGCGACCCGTCGCCGGATGCTTCTCCAGATCACGGGTAGCCGTCTGCTTGCCCTCCCGGCCCGGCGCCACGTACCCGTCAACGCCCCGCTTTTCCAGCTCCTTCAAGTCCCGCTCGTTGCAGTACCCTGCATCAGCCAGCACCGTCTCGGGTTGCGCGTCGAACGTTTCCTTTACCGCGTCGAGCAACACCGGCAACTCTCCCTGGTCGCTCGCGTTCGCCGTCAGGTCCGCCGCCACCACCAACTGGTGCTCCGCGTCCACCGCCGCCTGGGCGTTGTAGCACTGCTGGTACCCCTCGCTGCTCGTTTCCATGATCGAGCTTTCCGGGTCCGTGAAGTTGCTCTGCGCCTTGTCGTCCGGCTCCCCATACGCCCGCTTGTACGGTGGACCGCCCTTCGGGTTCCGGTCCTGACCCGGCTGCCGCCCGCGCGCGTCGTCCGCCGCCCGAGCCGCCGCTTCCAACCGCGCCTTCGCCGCACGGATCGCCGCCAGACGCTCCTCCCGCCGACGCAACTCCGCCGGCAACTCATCGCCCCGAACCTGCGCGCCCAAGCACGCGTCCTCGGCCGCGTCAACCGCGTCCGCCTGCTCCAACAGCGCCGCAATCTCGCCTTCCAGGCGCTGTTCCTCCTCCTGCATCCGGTCGTAGCTCATCGCCTTGTGCTTGCTCGCGTTCGCGCGCACCTTCGTGCCGTCGATCGACAGCTTCCCCAAGCGCGCAAGACCCAACTCCTGCGCCAGACGCACCACCTCCACGAACAGAGCCTGGAAGTCCTCCAGGTGCCGGCGCCGAAACGCGCACAGCGTCCGGTGTTGCGGAAAGTTCCCCGCCGCCAGCAACCGGAACGCCACGTCCTCTTCCAGCTTTCGCGCGACCTGGCGCGACGAGAAAACCCCCGTCGCGTAGGCGTAGAGCAGAACCTTCACCATCATCCGGGGCTCATACGGCGCGTTGCGGCGACCGTCTCCCTCATACGGGGCGTAGAACGCCGTCAGGTCCAGGCCGTCCACCAGATCGCTGACGTGGTGCGCCAAGTGGCCCTCGGGCAGCCACTCCCGCACGTCGGGCGGCAACAGCAGCGACTGGTCCGGCGCGTAGGGGCGGAACGTTGTCGACATCAAGTCCTTCCGTCGTCGGCTCGCCTACAATTATCGCATCTGTTTTTCTGCGGCGCAGACTCCTAGTCCAGCGTATAACCACTCATGTAGGTGGCGCAAGCGGCATCGCAATCCGTGAGGTGTCCGACGCCCGCCACCCAGTTCATCGCCGACCGCAGGACAGCACCCGCGGGGTGCATTTTCCGGCGGCAGTCACGAGACTTGCATCTTCGAGAGACAGAATGCCACGTCATTGTCATGTTGAGTGGGACCATGCATGACCTTGCTAAGTGAGTCGAATCGACTGAGGGGAATTATGGACTCCTTTACTCGCACGATCGCCCACGGCGACCGGGAGATCGAGTCGCTGGTCGCCGCGGTTTCCCGGGCGCAAGGGTAGGTGCAGGATCATGGGGACGCGCCTGCATCCAACGCCGCTCGATGGCCTGCTTCTTCTCGTGGTCCTGATATGGGGCAGCAACTTCTCCATCGTCAAGGTGACGATAGAGGAGATCCCGGCCTTCGGCTTCAACACGCTGCGGATGGCCGCCGCGTGGATCGTGCTCCTGACCATCTCGCGCCTGAACGGTGAGGTGGCTCCCGACCGTGGCGACTGGCCCCGATTGATCACGCTCGGCTTCTTCGGGCACTGCTGCTACCAGTTTGCGTTCGTCGCCGGACTGGAGCGGACGACGGTTGCCAACAGTTCGCTGATCCTCGGCTGCATGCCGATTGCCGTCCTGGCGCTCAACACGCTCAGCGGTCAGCCGGAATGCGTCGGGAAGCGCCAGTGGCTCGGCATCGGATTCGCCGTCCCCGGCGTGTACCTCGTGGCCGGACAGGGCGCGGGCGCAACGACGGAAACGCTTCTCGGGGACGCGCTGACGATGGCCGCGCTCTGGTCCTGGGCCTGGTACACCACCGGGTCGCGAGCTCTGCTGCAACGCTACTCGCCGCTGCGCCTGTCGGCCTACGCCACGCTCGTCGGCACCCTGTGCTACGCGCCTCTCCGGCGTGCCCGACCTGCTGCGACTCGACTGGGGCGCGGTCAGTGGCGGGGCGCGGGCGGCGCTCGTCGTCTCCGGGCTGCTGGCGCTTTCGGTGGCGCACATCACATCTGGTACACCGGCGTGCAGCGGCTCGGGAGCGCCCGCACGGCGGTCTACGGGAACTTGGTGCCCGTGACGGCGATGGCGGTAGCGTACATGGCGACGCTACGGAACGAACCCCGCTTGATCGCCCGCTGGCTTGAGGACCTGTTCCATGTGCGCCACGAAATCGGCATCGGTCTGCGTTGGGATCACCCAGTACTCGATTCTTCCGCTGCGTCATTTCTTTTTTTCAGCATGCGTGGGATGGTCTCGTGGCTGATCGACTCGACGATCGCCAACTCGACGACCCGGCGCGCCAACAGCCGCGACGACCAGTTGGCGTAGCCCTTCGGACTCCCCACCGTTTTGCAAGTCGAGTTCGCTTCGATTGAATGCCCTCGCTGCGCTCGGAGCGCGTTTACCTCGCGCACGGTCACCCGCGGCCGTCAACCCGCTGTGGTCGCAACACGGTGCGAGTCGAAACGGGCGCCATCGCGCAGCATCGCGCAGGCAACACTGAGCAGGCGGTCGGCCACCGAGCGCAGGGCGCGCGCGTGTCCGTGGCCCCGGGCACGTAGCGCCTGATACTTGTTGTGGCTAGCTGGATCGCGTTGCGCGGCGGTGCGAGCCCAATGGTAGGTGGCGTCTCGCAGGCGGCCGTCGACCGCCAGACGCCGGGTCACGATCAGGCTCTTGCCTGAACGCTTCGTGACCGGAGCCACTCCGCACAGACAGCGAAGTGCGTCGTAGTCCCGCCGCTGTACTGCGTCGCCACCCTCGGCAAGCAGCGTGGCCGCGACCTTGGTGCCGATGCCGGGTACCGAAAGCAGGATGGCTGCGTCGGGAGGCTGTTTCGAGGACGCTGGTTCACCCTCCGCGGACGCGCCCGAGTCGTCCGTCGAAGGAGTCTCGGCGAGCCGGCCCACCAGCCCGTCGAGCGCACGCCGTGCGCGGTCGAGCTGGCGGTTGACCACGGCGCGTACTTCAGCAGGTAGTCCGCGCAGGTGTCGACCGGCTTGCGGGTGTCGCGCGACAAG
>JGI24794J26673_10001449_pt1 | contig 14219 bp, 16 predicted proteins | sample MesohylPK_FD_26673 | JGI IMG/M metagenome (IMG submission 26673) | reverse complement strand
AGCCAATGACTCAATTGACGGCGTTGCTCGACGCCAATGTCCTTTATGCGGCTGGCTTACGGGACATTTTGCTGCGGCTGGCCAATCAGTATTTGTACATTCCTCCTGGAGTGCCCGGATACATGAGGAATGGATTCACAATCTGCTAAAGAATCGGCCTGATCTGCCCGTTGAAAAACTGCGGCGAACTCAAGCGGAAATGGACGAACATTTCCCTGCTGCCGTTGTCACTGGCTATGAATCTCTGATCAAGGAAATCAGCCTGCCTGACTCTGGAGACCATCATGTGCTGGCGGCAGCGGCACACGGCAAAGCAGACATCATCGTTACTTTGAACCTACAGGATTTTCCGTCCACGCAACTTGCCCGATACGCTTTGAGTGCAAGACATCCGGACACTTTCATCGCTGGTCTTTTTGACGCCCGGCCCCATGAATTTCTCTTAGCCATTCGGGAACATCGTATCGCCTTGAAGAATCCAGCAAAATCGTCTGAAAGATATATTGCTTCACTGGCGGACATCGGCTTGGTCCAAACCGCTTTAATGCTTCAGAATTACGAAAGCATAATCTGACTCACGACAGAAGAATTAGCCGTATTCCATACAGTTCCGCAAGGCTACGGTCCGCGGTTAGATTTTTTGGCCACGCTGTCGTATACCTCTTTCGGTTACGTGCCGCATTGATGCGCATACTGCCGCCGGGCCCGCCTCATCGTCCATGCGACACGAGATATGGAACCGCTTACGACGGTTAGTAGCGCTGCCCTTCGTGAGTCATGGCCATCAACTCCGCCAGTGGTGCCAGTTTGATGTGCTTGCGGAATTCGACCATACAATCAAGTGCTTCCCGTGCTCGTTCCCGGTCAGTAGCTGCAGGAATCAGTCTCGCAACAGATTCCCCGTACCTCGTAATGGTCAGGCTCTCGCCGCGTCCTACGCGGTCGAGTAGTTTGGGCAAATATCTTCTAGCCTCAGAGGCTCCAATTGTTTCCACGATCTTTCCTCTGCGCGAATTGGGGCGCAGAATATACAACAAATCCGGAAAGCCAACCGAGTCAGTCTCTTCTCAACTTGGCCCTGCCAAAATGCTCCGCACTCCCGCCAAAATGCTTTGGTTTGCTATGGTATTATGCTTGCGTGAACACATTGACAGATACGCTGACCGCCGCGCAGGCGCTTCGAGATGCTGGGGTGGAAAAATCCCAGGCAGAAGCGCATGTGCGCGTGATGACGCAAATCGTCAGGGAAACTCAGGGGGATTTCGCGACAAAGGCAGATATATCCAAACTGGAAAAAGCAACTCAAAGATATAATTGAGACATCAAAACATCGTGCCTACAATCTTTCCCAAAGATGTGCTGGCAACACCTTATTGATTGAGCCGGCTGAGTGGAGGCATTCCAGATGGACATTAGAGTAAAGGGGGAAAAAATGGGATTTCCGAGCGACCGGGATGCCGCTCTTGCTGCCCGTACGAGCCGAAAACTGGCGGCATTGCTCAACAGTGCCGAGCCCGTGCCTGCCCGATTTGGTGCTGCCAATGCGGAATCTGTAGAAATTCCTGCGCCTGCGATTCGACTTCTTGGAGAGATCCTGGATCAAATGGCTCATGGCATTGGTGTCACGCTGGTTCCCTTGCACGCCGAATTAACTACACGGCAGGGGGCCGAACTTTTGTGTGTTCCACAGCCTCACTTGGAGAAGCTTCTTGACGACCGGCGGATACCTTGCCGCATAACCGGGACACACCGGTGTGTGCGGGCTAAAGATTTATTGGCCTATCGCCGCAAAACGGAATCTCTCCGTCGAGAGGCGCTCGACAGGATGACAACCTACGATCAAGAACTTGGCCTGCAATAGCCAATGACTCAATTGACGGCGTTGCTCGACGCCAATGTCCTTTATGCGGCTGGCTTACGGGACATTTTGCTGCGGCTGGCCAATCAGTATTTGTACATTCCTCCTGGAGTGCCCGGATACATGAGGAATGGATTCACAATCTGCTAAAGAATCGGCCTGATCTGCCCGTTGAAAAACTGCGGCGAACTCAAGCGGAAATGGACGAACATTTCCCTGCTGCCGTTGTCACTGGCTATGAATCTCTGATCAAGGAAATCAGCCTGCCTGACTCTGGAGACCATCATGTGCTGGCGGCAGCGGCACACGGCAAAGCAGACATCATCGTTACTTTGAACCTACAGGATTTTCCGTCCACGCAACTTGCCCGATACGCTTTGAGTGCAAGACATCCGGACACTTTCATCGCTGGTCTTTTTGACGCCCGGCCCCATGAATTTCTCTTAGCCATTCGGGAACATCGTATCGCCTTGAAGAATCCAGCAAAATCGTCTGAAAGATATATTGCTTCACTGGCGGACATCGGCTTGGTCCAAACCGCTTTAATGCTTCAGAATTACGAAAGCATAATCTGACTCACGACAGAAGAATTAGCCGTATTCCATACAGTTCCGCAAGGCTACGGTCCGCGGTTAGATTTTTTGGCCACGCTGTCGTATACCTCTTTCGGTTACGTGCCGCATTGATGCGCATACTGCCGCCGGGCCCGCCTCATCGTCCATGCGACACGAGATATGGAACCGCTTACGACGGTTAGTAGCGCTGCCCTTCGTGAGTCATGGCCATCAACTCCGCCAGTGGTGCCAGTTTGATGTGCTTGCGGAATTCGACCATACAATCAAGTGCTTCCCGTGCTCGTTCCCGGTCAGTAGCTGCAGGAATCAGTCTCGCAACAGATTCCCCGTACCTCGTAATGGTCAGGCTCTCGCCGCGTCCTACGCGGTCGAGTAGTTTGGGCAAATATCTTCTAGCCTCAGAGGCTCCAATTGTTTCCACGATCTTTCCTCTGCGCGAATTGGGGCGCAGAATATACAACAAATCCGGAAAGCCAACCGAGTCAGTCTCTTCTCAACTTGGCCCTGCCAAAATGCTCCGCACTCCCGCCAAAATGCTTTGGTTTGCTATGGTATTATGCTTGCGTGAACACATTGACAGATACGCTGACCGCCGCGCAGGCGCTTCGAGATGCTGGGGTGGAAAAATCCCAGGCAGAAGCGCATGTGCGCGTAATGACGCAAATCGTCAGGGAAACTCAGGGGGATTTCGCGACAAAGGCAGATATATCCAAACTGGAATCAGGTCTATCCAAACTGGAATCAGAGATATCCAAACTAGAATCAGAAATACATATCATCAAGTGGATGGTCGCAAGTGGGTTTGTCATCCTCGCCCTGATGATTGCCCTGCGACCTGCTTTTTTCTAAGATTACAGCACCAACCAAACCCAAAAGAGACTGCGCCATCAGGACAGTCAGACAGTGTTTGCTGCTTGCCTGAATGTCAGCCCGTCCACGGTGAAGAAGTGGGAGCCGGGGAAAAAGCAACCCAATGGGCCCTTCCTGAAGTTCCTCAACCTCATCGCTCAGAAAGGACTTGACGTATTAGGCTGACGCGGTTCGGTTGACTCCGGATCAGCCACGAACCCTCTGCGAGCACTCCAGCATGTCCTCAATGAACACCTTCGGCTCTCGAATGCCTTCGCCTTGGGCTCACGGATGTTGTCCCCCGTAAAAGCGCGTCCCCCTTTTTTTTGTTCTGGTCGAGCCTCTCTCATTCAAACTCGCGTCGAAAATTTGAGCCTTGGAACCCTCTTTTACGCCGAAAAAATGGTCAGTAGCAGTTCAGTCTCGTCGATAAGGCGGTAAACGGGTCGCTTCCCGGAAAGTTGCTCGCTCTCATGGTAGATGGCTGGAACACCCTCGCCCCGCCTCTCCATATAGCACTCCCGACCCACGCTACCAATGGAATCGGACACCGGAGATTCACGCAGAAGCTGGACAATGAGTTCATTCCGAGTAGCCTGACGCAAGTCCATGTTTTCCACGGTCAGGGTGTTTGGAAGGCTTCCCGGGGAATAGATTTCCAGACGATCATCGAAGATGAAGAAACGAATTCTCGATGCATGAATTGAATAGTCTCGATGAGCCACAGCATTCACAACCGCCTCGAAAATCGCTTTCCTGCTGAATCGCGGCCTGTCGATGCGGCCGTGAGGCTTGGTTGCGGAAACAGACTGGTTCCTCCCCCAAAACGCCATTGCCTGCTTGATTTGATCGGGCAAGGGTCCGCGAATCGTCTGCGCGTCAGTCTGATAATTGGAGTCAGGTCGGGTGCCTCGGTAGCGGACCGCATCAATCTGCGCCGCCGGCAGGAAGCGGTCCGGTTGTTCGCAGCAGAACAATATGCCTGCGACCGTAGGTCGAATGCTTCCAGATTCTTCTCTCGACAGCAGTCCCAGTTTGCACAACGAAATTTCTGTCTGCTCGCTGGATTGAGGAATGTACTTTTCCCAAAGATTCTTCGACAAGTCGCCTTGACCCGCGTGCGGAACCGTTTGCTCGTCGAACCAGATTATCCGGCCTTGGCTACGCTGCTGGAACATCCGGGCTAGATATTCCGGCGACATTTCCCGTTTTGAACTGCCTTGCCGGTGCATGTATCCGCCGGGACTTTTGTGCACAAACAAACTGCGTGGAATGTCTACCTTCATCACCACCCTGCGGTTACCACTGGTATCAGGGAGCCGTAGTCGAAATGTCAGGAAATGGAGCGGCGGGTTGATGCTCTGCGCGCAGCCCTCGTATACGAAGCGTTCGAGAGAATCGAGATTCTCTTCTGGAATTCCCACAATATCGCGTGTTTTACCATCGACTCCGAAGATCAACACACCTCCATGACTGTTGGCGATAGCGGCCAATTCATCCGCAATTTGGTTGCGTTTGAGGGAATCAACCTGACCGTTAGCCTTGAAACGAACGGTTTTGAGTTCTAATGAGGAGTCTTCTCCGCAATTTATCTGTTGCAGTAACGTTTCAGGACTGTCGTACATGGTGCCTTCCTGCCACGATGCGACGATAACGTTTCCGAAATGCTTGCGTCCCTCTTTCCATAATATCGCAGACCGTCTCTCTAGCCCGCATTTCTCACCAACCTGAAAAACGGTTCGGATTTCCCGAATTATAGCCGGGCCGGTCGAGGCAAGCGGATCCGAGTCTCCTCAAGACAATCTGATTTCTGCCTCGCGATTCAAGTGAACGCGGTCCCTTGACCCACTTCTATGGGTGCGCGGTGTGGACAGCCATCGCGTTGGAGTAATTTCGCGAAATTATTTGAGACAGGCTTTCATCCAGTTTGTCAAACAAGTCCAGCAAGTCGTGTCCCTTGGGCGGGTTGCCTTTTGAGCTTCGACAAACTCACGCTTTCAGCGCGATCTCTATTCCTAGCGCCCATAGAATAGGCGCAGCTTGAAAGCTCCCTATGAAATCTATGCGACTGCACCCGTCCAAAGCGGCCTTGCCCTCACGATCCACCATCACCGCCACGGATTGCAATCCGGCCGCATTGTCGATCATGTAATCCGTGTCAAATACTGATTCTTCTCCACCGTCGGCATTCATTGCTGCTTCTCCCTGACGATCAATAGCGGTGCCCTTCGTGAGTCATGGCCATCAATTCTGCCAGGGGAGCCAGTTTGATGTGTTTGCGCTGTTCAGTCATCCGATCGACTGCTTCCCGCGCACGTTCCTGTCTTGTCGCTATGGGAACTAACCGAGCAACGGGCTTGCTGTACCTTGTAATAGTCAAACTCTCACCCCGCGCTACACGATCAAGCAGTTTGGACAGATGCTTTTGGACTTCAGAGGCCCCAATTGTCTCCACTATCTTTCCTTTGTGCGAATTGGGGCACAGAATATACAACAAACCTGAAAAGCCCGCCGAATCTCAACTTGGCGTCCGTTCTGAACTGACCTCTTTGAAATTAGGACTAACCCATGTACTGGCCATAAACTGAGAACGATGATTAACGTTCCGTGAGGATCAACTCTCTCATCGTGGCCCGCATTACCGCACTCGGATTCGTTCGCAGTGTTAGTTTATGCAACCCCGATTTCAAGGAGAGATAACAATGGAACAACAATCCTCCGGAACGGCCGGCTCAACTCCGGCCGACGACTCGACCCACCCCAAACCATACGCAGGCTACGTAGGGCTTGATGTCCACAAGGACAGCATCGCCGTCGCCATCGCCTATGCGGGGCGGGAAATCCCCGAATCCTGGGGCACCATACCGAATACGAAGAAAGCGATCACCAAACTCGTCGACCGGTTGTATTCGGAACAAGAAACCTTCCTGCTCTGCTACGAGGCCGGGCCCTGCGGGTACACCCTGTACCAGAACCTGACCGCCATGGGCATCGACTGCCAGGTGGTCGCGCCTCCGCGCAACGAAAAGATCAAGACGGACCGCAGGGACGCGCTGCGCCTGGCCCGGCTCTTGCGGGCCGGGGAGCTGGTCGAGGTCTGGGTGCCGGACCAGGAGCAGGAAGCGGTTCGCGACCTGTGCCGCTGCCGGGCCGACTTCAAGGCGCAGCAGCAGAAGTTGCGCCAACAGCTCAATGCGTTCGTGCTACGCCACGGTCACCATTGGCCGACCAACCGGAAGCGCTGGACCCAGAAACACCTTGAATGGCTGGAAAGCCTTGATTTCCCGTATGAGTATCAGGCCGAGGTCCGAGACGAATACATCGCGGCCGTGCGCCTGTCGTCTTCGCGGATGACCGACTTGGATCAAAAACTTGACCAGGTATTGCAGGGTTGGTCTTGGGCACCGCTGGCCAACAGCCTGATGGCGTTGCGAGGATTCGACCAGTTGTCCGCAATCACTCTGCTGTCCGAACTCGGCGACGTCAGCCGGTTCGGATCCCCCAATCAACTGATGGGTTATCTGGGGCTGGTACCCTGCGTCTACAGTTCCGGATCACATCGCCGCACCGGCGGCGTCACGCAGGCGGGAAACCGCCATGCTCGGCAGGTACTGGTCGAGTCGGCCTGGTGCTACCGCTTCCCGGCCCGTCAGACCGCTTACATGAACCGCAAGGCGGAAGGCGCTTCCGCCTATGCCCAGGCCACTGCCTGGAAGGCACAGAAACGATTGTGTGGGCGATACCGGAAACTGATCGCGGCGGGCAAGAACCAGAAGGTGGTTTGCGTCGCGATCGCCCGCGAATTGACGGGGTTCGTCTGGGACATCATCTGTCATGAGAAAAACCGCATCGGCCGCGTTACGCAGGAGGCATAGTTCTGATCGAAAGTCCGGACGCAGAGACCAGGATGCTTCAGTCTGTCGGAGAACCCTTGGCATTTCTACATCGGCGCGAAACCGTCCATGCCCACGTCGGCATGTCGGGCATCGTGATCCATGCAATTAGACAAAGGCTTGGCTCCGCGACTCCCACAGACCGTATCGGTAACCAACCCGAGTTTTTTGGTGGTCTGCTGTTGCAAAGGGTTGGGGTATCCTGATCTCTGCGTCCGGCTCTGGTACAAACAAAATCGAGACTCTCACCAACTCCCCGATCATATTCAAAAATCTTTCTTTTTAACTGTTTTTAGCATATGATTGGGGAAATGACCGTATTGAACCAATACCTTGATGATCGACTGGCACAGAGCCATGCCTTTTTTTCGAAGAAAGAGGCATTGGAAGCGCTAGGCATGAAATCTTCGGCGTTCGTTGCGGCCGCAGGCCGGCTGGTCAAAAAGCGTCAACTAGCGTCTCCCCGCCGCGGCTTCTACCTGATTCTGCGGCCAGAAGACAGAGGTCAAGTCCCCCATGTGCTCAACTGGATTGACCCGCTCATGAAGCATATAGGTCTGGATTACCGGATTGGATTGCTTGGCGCGGCCTGCTACCACGGAGTCTCGCACCAGGCACCCATGATCTTTCAGGTCATCGTGCCGGAGCAGCTACGGGATTTCGACATCGACGGAAATCAGGTCCGATTCATCTACCAGGCTCCACCGATGTTCAACAAGACGAACCGGCCTAGTTGGCTTATGCAGGTAGAAGGCCGCTGGGGTGCGGCGGCCAAGGCGAGTGGGTCGGAACTGACCCTTCTGGATTGTGTTCGCTATCTCCGAAAGGTTGCAGGCTTTGACAATCTGGCTCAGATCGCCCAAGACATGGGGATGAGGGCGGATCCCAAGAAGTTGGCAATGATCGCTACCAACTACGAGAATTCAACGGTTCGCCGGCTCGGCTATCTATTGGATTTTGTCGGGCACGTCCGACAGGCCAAAGCACTGGAGTCTTTCGCCCAAAAAGCAAAATCCACCAAACTCCTGAAGCCTCCCGTTTCTTGGTTTGATGAAATTCATCCTCAATCGTACAAGCAAGACTCTAAGTGGAGGCTTATGGTCAACCATGACATAGATCTGGATTGTCCGATCATCTTCGAAGAATGATTCAGGCCGAAAACTTGCGGAAATGGCAAACCAAGGTCGCTTGGCAAGACTGGCAGCATGTCGAACAGGGTCTGATTCGGACCTGACAGACTAGAAATCTCGATTTTTACGCCTAACGTTCGGTAAACTCTCATACGAGAGGCTGCCTGCTACATGCTAGCCAACCAATGCGCCTCGGAGATAATCTGGATAGGCCGCCCTCCCGCACGCAATTCCACGGCCTTCTCGATCTTGCGCCCGTATGCGGACTGTATCCAGGTTCCCTCCGCATAAGAGCCGATAACCAGGTAGTCCGTCGTCTTGCTCGGAGATGCTTGGCAGACTCCCCCGCGGGCTCGAACCTCATCCTCGCATCGTCCGCGCTTGCCGTAGGAGAACTTGCCGGTCAGGCAGAATCTCCGATCCTCGAAAACGACCTCCGGCGGCGGGTCATCCAGCCACAAGGTGGTTGCTTGAAGACATTCCCCGACCTCCGTTTTACCGCCAACCAGCCCATCCAGAAGTTGTAGAAGTTGTACATTATTGTCCCTATCTTTAGCCTTTTTATCTATAAAAGCCCCCAATTTATCCTGAAATGCGGACATTACCGGATTGTCGACCGTCTCTTCATGGGCCACCATCCAAGTGTTCAGCGCATCGGCCTCGCTCTGGTCGATTTCCCCGTCTGCGATCAGGCCTCGGCACAAGCCCAACAGTGCAGAAATCTGATAGTCGTCCAGATTGTTGGTCGGCATGCCATCGCGGCGTAGCGGAACCTCCTCATCCGGGCGGTTGTCGATCAGGCTACGCACCAGCCGCTTCAATTCCACGCTTTCGCGGGCATCCAGCACTCCGTCTTCAAGCATTTTTCCGACCTGGATCCGCAGGGTTTCTACGAGAGGGTGACCCGTTCCTTCCTGGTCTATCAGCCAGGCGTAAAGCGATTCTGCCTCGCTCTGGACGATTTCCCCGTCGGCAATCAGACCGCGGCATAATCCCAGCAATTCCGAGATCTGGCGTCCGCTCAGCCGGGCACGACTGAACTTTAAAAGATGCGTGGAATCAGACATAATGCGACAGCAGGCCATCCCGGCTGGAGCCTCAGTTTACGGGATCGGCAGGGCCTTGCAAAAGAGTTTTCAAGGCTGCTTAAAGTAGAAAACACCATTTCTAATCGCCATGGCTCTGGTCCTTGCGCCGTTCGCGGCCCAGGCCGAGACATGGAACATTTATGGTTGGCAAAATCATTCCTGGGAGTTTGTGGATGAAGACAACGGACGCAGCTACAACCGGATCCAGTCCAATGCGGGCAACATCGGATTCGCGGCGAGCGTTCCCACCGGCATGAACGACATTTCAGTCAATGTCCGGTGTGAGCAGTTCACCTACTTCAACCACTTCGCGGGCGGCACCGGTTGGTGCAACCGTAATTCCAAGATTGGTTTGTCTCACCCCCAGATGGGTGAGATCATGTTTGCCACCTGGCTGCTGCCCTACAACGAGGGCGTGGCGCAGTGGGTCGACCCGTTCTATGACGCTGGCGCGGACTCGCATACCAGCATCATGGGGTCGGTCGGTGCCAACACCATCTTCTACAACACCGGTGACTTCGACCAGCAGGCATCTGCCTCGGGTCCGGGCACCGGCTTCGGCGGCGCGGAGTTCAACTACGCGGGTGGAGGCTACGACACAGGCTTCAACCGTCGTCAGGAGAACATCATCCAGTACTGGTCGCCGAACTGGAACGGCTTCGTGTTCCGTTTCGCATGGACCGCCGGCAATCGTGACGAGGTCGCTGCTCCTGCAGGGGATGGTGACATCGATCCGGTGATCCGCTCCTCCAGCCTTGCCTACACCAACGGCCCCCTATGGCTGGCGGTGACCTGGCAGGATCACGAGGACTGGACCGCAGTCTCTGTGGGTGAAATGCAGAGTTCGGACGCGGAGAGCATGCGCGTCGCGGGCCGCTACATCATGGACATGGGCGACGGCATGAGCGTTCAGCTGTCCGCCATGTGGGAGACCCTGGAGTACGAGTTCAACGGCGTGACCGGGGTGGACAAGGCGATGGCTGCGTTCGGGTACGGCAATTTCGCCAGCAGCTACACATTGCGTGACAGCGACGGTGACCCCCTCATGGCGACGGAGGCCATGGAAGCGAAGCCTGCGACCTATACGATGTTTGACAGGACTGAAGATGACTTGAGTGAAAACGAGATCATGACTCAGAAGACTCTTGAACTTTTCAACGATCTTTTCACTACCGTGGGCGATGATGGTACTGTTACTATTAACCCTCTTCTTCTTGATGCTAGTGGCGGTGCAATCACGGCCCCCGTTGCGACGATTGTTCAGCCTACGCCAGACGATCCTCTGACGGCCGCGGACGAAAGCAAGACCGGCTGTGTTGCGGATGACACCCCGGACTGTACTGACCTCACCCTCAATGTCTTGGCGGATACTGACCCCGATACTGACGAGCAGCAGAATACCCTGAAGGATGCGATAGATGCACTGAATCTCGCCCGTGACATGGTTCCTGATGTTGACGGCGAGGAAGACACGCAGGGCATCCAGGCGCCGGACTTGGATGCCGATGCCGATGACACTAATGTCGATGTCGCTGATAGAGAAGGCGGCACTGTGGCGCAGAGAAATGCCCAGGTTCAGTACGACCTGCTGGTCGCTGCGGCAAAGAATGCAGCGCTTGAGGCAGCGGAGGACGCATTCGAGCCTGAAGAACTCACGGCTGCCGTCGAGGCCGCTGATGCGATGCCCCGGGATGCGAGTACCGCAGGGCAGAACATCAAGGTCGAGCGCGACGCCTGGATGGTGTCCGGCAAGATCAAGATGGGTGGCCCGATCGACTTCCGCTTCTCCTACATGGATGCGGATGACCTTGAGGTCTCCTGCGGATCCTGCTCGGGCGACTGGGACGAAACCGCGGCCGACGCATGGAACGTAGGGGTCTTCTACACCATGCCGGCGGGCACGGAACTGCGTCTGACCTACTCCGAAGTCTCCAACGACGACAACGGAACCTATGGCCAGGGCATCTCCGGGACCGGACTGGGTTCGCCGGGTGCGGAGATCGAGATGTTCGCCGTCGGTATCGTGCACTGGTTCGACTGATTCAGTCTAGCCAAGGCACGCCACACAAAGCAGGCGCCCTTCGGGGCGCCTGCTTTTTTATCGGCTTACGCAATTTCCTCTGTGTTCCTACGATTCGTACATCCCTGCCAATGGTTCTGCCTTTGTTTGCGGGAAAGTTCCTGAAAAACTGGGTTTAAGACTACAAATCGCGAAGAAACTGGGCACTGTACAAAGGCCAAGTCTGCACGGCGCCATCATTCTCGCCTCCAGCACTTCCTGCCAACTTGATTGCTCGCGTCGGGCCGTACCGGTTCAGGTACGAGCGCAAACTGCGAGCGCGTGAACGGGAACCACTCTTGACTTCCACCGGAATAATCTCACCGTCCTGACAACGGTGAAGGAACTCTACTTCAGCCTGACTTTCTTCCCATCCGTAGGTCGGATACTCTTCGCAGACGTAATTCAATTCAGTTTGGACGAAATTCTCTGCAATGAAGCCCTTGAACCTAAAATCCTGCCTCCTTTGGTCGGCATAACTCAGATTCAGCATATGGCCCAATATGCCGACATCAAATAGAAATAGCCTGAAAATATTTTGTCGGGCCTGGACTACAAGCGGTGTTTCCGGCTTTCCCGAAACCGGATAGCACTTGCGTACCAGTTTCGCTGTTTCCAGCCAATCGATCGGGCCACGCAAGTCCCGATAACTCGATTTCCTCTCGATCACATCCTTGAACCTGTAGCGTTTTACGGAATCGTCATGGCCCGATGCCAACTGGCGCGGCACGTTGGAGAAGACTGCATTGATATGTTGTGCATTCAGTTTTCCCGCGTATTTCCCGAAGTCCAACCGATAGCCTTCCACCAAGTCATGGTGGATTTGCCTGACTCTTTTTGTACGATCGGAAATGCCACCACTGCCATCGAACCAGCTGTCGACCGCTTTGGGCATGCCGCCGACAAAATAATAGTCCAAAAGCATATCCCAGAACTTCCCGTGGACCCCCGGAGAAAATCGACGATTTTGGAATGTCTCTAGAAGCTTGGACTGTCCGCTTGCCATCAAGAATTCCTCAAAGCACAACGGAAACACGTTCAACATCTCAACCTTGCCCACCGGGAACGACTTCAGCAGGCCAATATTGGAGCCGGAGGCACAAACAAACGCCTCGGGCAGAAGTTCGGAGAAGTATTTGAGGGAGTCAAGGGCAAGTTGGCAGTCCCCGACCTCATCAAAAAAGATCAAATCTTTCTCAATGTTGATGCTCGCATCGATATTAGCCTCCAGGGATTCCAGTATTGCCGTAGGGGTCAAGCCCCTTTCGAACGATTCCGACAATTCAGGGTTGCTTTGGAAGTCGAAATGCCAGACCTGGCGGAAATGTTCCGGGCCGAACAAGTGTTTGACTGTGTAGGTTTTCCCGACCTGCCGCGCACCGTCAAGCAGTAGGGGGTCGCGTCTTGACCGGTTCTTCCATTCCTCCAGACGATCTGTTATTTTCCGTGGCAGCATGGGAGTAAAGGCGGGGCATGAAGAGTGTAACGTCCCCGCATGCTGACATAAAAATCCTTCCAATGCAACTTTTATATAGATAAAAGATGTAGTTTTCCGTATTAATGACACATAAAAGTGCTTCCATTCGAATAACACCGCCATTTCTATTTTAATTGCAATCAATGGGAATTAATCGCGTTGAATCTGCTTTGTCTTGCGTTGGTTGCGATAAATTTTCAGCCTATCAAGGATTGCATGAAATAGACGATGTGGTAACAAACCATACGCCCATTGCCCTTGGCGGATCGGACGGATATCCGGCCCTGGCCATATAAATCTATTTACCTCGGAAATAATGATCCACGACTTCTCTGCGTCCAAACCAAGGCGTTGTTTGACTCGATTTGGTATTTCGACCGCGGCTGATGCATCATGAGGCTGGCGACGAGTAATTGGTGCAACCCACACAATTTTCTCGTCAGTTTCTTTGCCGGTCACTGAAAGAACAATCACACTGGGTCGATATTTGGATGCCTCTATTCGTCCCTGTTCGGCTTCGTGTCGCCAAAGGTAATCGTAGCGAATGACAAGTCCCGGTACGGGTTCAGGGAGTGGCACGTCACTAGACTAATTCGTGGTCATATTGCTTGGCTTCTTCTGGTGCTTCAGCCTTTAGGATCGCCTCAACTTCTTCATCAGACAATTCCTCTATAGCGAATGCTTGACGGTCGCGACATATAAGACGTTCATATTCCTTGGCAGACAAGATTACCAGAGCGTTCCCCTTATTGCGAATAATTGATAATGGAGACTTGATTGCCTTAGTATGAAAATAATCCAAATTTTTCTCATACTCAGTAGATGTGACTTTTTGCATAATCAATCCTCCATGAAAATTGATAACTGGCAGTATACGTGCCCTGGAGTTTTCTCAACCGGGGGGCAGTGGTGATTTTGTCTGATATTCTGCCACCGCGAGCCAACTCGCGTCTTTAACCAATATTATATGCCTAAAGTCAAACAGTTCCGGTATTCGGTATTCCGAGCAGTTCCAATGCATGGCCTTCGCCGAGCTTACGTGGCACGAAAGTCTGTGCGACATTGAGACCCTCCTGAGAGCGCAGGTCACAAAGTTTCCTCATCTGGGGATCAGCCATGACGTATCTAGGAACACATTGATCCCGATACGGTCGAGGTAAATAGTAGTTTCAAACCATTTCTAATTGCATTGGCTCTGACCGTTGCGCCGTTCGCGGCCCAGGCAGAGACATGGAATATTTATGGATGGCAGAATCATTCTTGGGAGTTTGTGGATATCGACGNCGGACG
>JGI24794J26673_10001418_pt1 | contig 14402 bp, 21 predicted proteins | sample MesohylPK_FD_26673 | JGI IMG/M metagenome (IMG submission 26673) | reverse complement strand
CCGACAATGGGCCGCATATCTGTAGCGCTCCCAAGAAGGGAGCGCTACCTACACGACCAATCACGCCCGCTCGGCGACGTGACGATCCCGTAGGGACAGGCGCGGGGGCCTGTCCGCTGCACACCCCCCTCACCCGGCCAGTTCCTCCTTTTTCCGCCGAAAAGATTCCTTGACAATTATGAAAATTATCGCGCAATATGGATGCGTGCGACACAATCCGCGGGGTGGAGAGGCTTCGGCTGCTCGCCGTCCACGAGGCGACCTTCCGACGGAAGGTCGAAATAGGCGAGAAATCACCTTGACAAAACGGAAAAGGCTGTAGCAATATCAAGTCTGCGACACGTTCCATGAGGTGCAGTCGACTTCGGGCTGCCCGCTGAATACAAGACGACCCTCTTCCGGAGGGCCGGAATAGGCGGGAACCCACCTCAAGTACCTATACCTCGTGGATTGTGTCGCAACCAGCCCGGACTGCGACGCATCCTTATCGTCGCACCCCCCGCGCTGTTTGATTCGATCACAAGCGGCATGAAAACTGCCCGTTTATATACGCGAGATGAAGGAGGCTCATCGGAGGAAGCTGTAACTGCGTTGATACACCTTTTTTGAATCTAAGTTTGCGACACGGTTCACGAGGCGCGGTCATCTACCGGATGACGGCAAAAAGGCGGCCTTCACCCTTGATGGCCGAAGGGATAATGGGAACCCACCTGAATCACCAACCCTCCTGAAACGTGTCCCGGGAAATCCGGAACGCGGGCCGCAAGGCAGGCGCTCTCCGGTTGACGAGACAACATGAACCCAGGATTGAAGGCCCAAAAATATGAGGAAAGGAGGTTTACCAAGGTACGCAGATCCGCTCATCCCTAATCATCGCCAACCGACCCCCCCGACGCGCTCAGATACGATAAACACCTGTTTTCATTAGATTAATTCACCTCTTCTCATTTCCTGCGCTTCTTGCAACACGGTCAGGCTTATGCTTCAATACGCACCGGTTTGATGCCGCTCGCGTCCGCTTTGATTACGGTTTGACCGTGAGGAGCCATGCCCAGAAGAAGTGAAATCAAGCTGACCAAGCGCAGCGTCGACGCGCTGAGCGCTGACTCCAAGGACATCGTATTCTGGGACCGGGACCTGGCCGGCTTCGGGGTTCGGGTCTACCCGACGGGTCGCAAGGTCTACGTGGTCCAGTCCAGGGGGCCTGAAGGGCCGAAGCGCACGGCCATCGGCCGCCACGGGGAGATATCGGCCGAGGAGGCGCGCAAGAGCGCGGCCATCGAAATTGACCGTATCAAGCGGGGGGAGGACCCCGCGCCCGCGCCGGTCGAGGCGGAACTCACCGTGTCCGATCTGGCCGAACGCTTCATGCGCGTCCACGTCGCGGCGCATTGCAAACCGGGCACCGCCACAGGGTATCGCCACACGCTCGAGAAACACGTTCTGCCGGCCTTGGGCGCAATGGAGCTAAGCGAGGTCGGAGCAAGCAAGGTCACGGCATTACACCACAGCCTGCGATCCACGCCCAGGTCGGCCGATACGGCGGTCAACGTTCTATCGAGAATGTTCACGCTGGCCGAGGCATGGGCTCTAGCGCCGCCCGGCGCCAACCCGTGCCACGCGGTGCGCCGCTACGGGAAGCGCTTTAGCGAGCGGTTCCTGACGCCCGAAGAATTCCGGCGCCTGGGCCGTGTGTTGAGAGACTCAGAGGCGGACGGCTCGGAGTGGGCGCCCACGATTGCGGCGATTCGCCTGTTGATGCTCACCGGATGCCGGAAAAGCGAGATACTGGATCTTCGCTGGGACGACGTGGACCGCACGGTGGGGGAGTTGCGGCTCAGGGACGCCAAGGCGGGACCGCGCATGGTGCATCTGACGGCGCCCATCCGGGAAGTGCTCGAGGGGCTCCCCCGCTCGCCGGGGAATTCACGCGTGATCACGGGACCGGGAGGCCGGGGCTGCAAGACGAATCTCGAACAGTGCTGGCGGCGCATCCGGGCGCGGGCGGGACTTCAAGACGTGAGGCTTCACGACCTGAGACACTCCTACGCGTCGAGGGCGCTCGCGCTGGGCGAGGGCCTGCCCACGATCGGGAAGCTGCTCGGACACTCGAACATATCGACCACGTCGCGCTACGCTCATCTGATGCGCGAGGCGGAGAAGATCGCGGCGAGCCGGGTGGGCGAGAGCATCGGGGCTCACCTCGAGACACAAACCACTGAAACGTAAGCAGAAACAAGAAGAGGTACAGGAGGTGGCGAAGCCAGGATACAGGACACTCTCGAGCCGTATGGTCGGAAAAATGAAGGTCTCGAAGGACACGGTGTTCTGGGACAGGGGGCTCCCCGGTTTCGGGGTCAGGGTCTATCCCTCGGGGAGCAAGGTCTACGTAGCGCAGGCCCGCGGCCCGAAGGGAGTAAAACGTGTGGTGGTGGGCCGGCACGGGGTGATCCATGCGGAGGAGGCCCGCAAGAGGGCGGCATCGATCATCACACGCATGAAGTCGGGCGAGGCGGTTGTTTCCGAGCCTGCCAAGCCGGCCGGCGGACCGAGCGTCGGCGATCTGGTGCGGCGCTACATGGAGGAACACGCGGCGATACGCTATAAGCCGGGTTCGGTGAAAATGGTCCGATCGGTGTTATACAAGCACATCGTGCCGGCCCTGGGCCGCCTGCCGCTGGCCGCCGTCGAACGCGCGCAAGTCGCGGAACTTCACCAGCGCCTGTACAAGACGCCTTTCACCGCGAACATGGTGGTCCGCACCCTCTCTTTGATGTACAGGCTGGCCGAAGGCTGGGGCATGGCGCCCAAGGGGTGCAACCCGTGTCGCTCCATCATCAAGTACCCTGAGCGCAAGCGGGAACGTTTCCTGACCGACAATGAGTTCACCCGCCTGGGACGCGTCCTCGAGGAGGCCGTAAGCCTGGGCTTGGCGTCGGCGCCCGCCGCGGCGGCCATCCGTCTTCTGATGCTGACCGGGTGCCGGAAGAACGAGATATTGACGCTGCGCTGGGAGAACGTGGCGCTCAACGAGAGCGAATTCCGGCTGTCCGACGCGAAGACCGGAGCCCGGGTCGTGTCCCTGTCGCCACCGGCATTGAAGCTTCTCGCCGGTTTGCCGCGAGCGCCCGGTAATCCGTGGGTCTTTTCCGGCAAGAAGACGGGCGGGCGCATTCACGAGATCGACACCGCCTGGAACGTTATCCGCTCACGCGCCAATCTCGACGACGTCAGGATCCACGACCTGCGTCACTCCTTCGCCTCCAGGGCGCTGGCGCTGGGTGAGAGTCTTCCGGTTATCGGAAAACTCCTGGGCCATACCCAGATCGAGACAACGGCGCGCTATGCGCACCTGACGCCCGATTCGGTGCGGGAGGCAGCGGAGCGCATCGCCGCGAGTATCGCGGCCGACATCTTCGGGGAAACGTGGAGACCGGTCTCGTCTCCGAATATACCTCGTCGTTGAAGCCGCCCATCCCAAAAACCACGAGCGCCATATTCCGCCCATCGATTTCCATAATGCAACCCCGCTTGCCGTGACCCACCAGGCGATCCGGCGGATATATCGGGATTCTGGAACGTTCGGCCCCGGCTTTTCCTCTGGATGAACGGGTACAGGTTCAGGCAGAGGATGCACAGTCGATCCCCGACGGATTTTTCACCACTGGCTTACTTGAACAGTTGATTCCCAAGGCTCGGGCATCAGTAAGTGTGAGACTGGTTTCAGACCTGGATTGGCCACGCCAGGGGGCGGCTTCTCTTTGGGAATCGTTCATTAGCGTCGTTTATGAGCCGGTCGCAGGAAAGCATCGCGACCAGATGGTTTATCGCCAACGGGTCACCACCGCCGACCAAGTCCGTTCGGAGGCAGGTTTCATACACGCTTCTTCAACACCCCCCGGTCCAATGCCTGAATCAAACTCGTTCTATCGAGACTGAACACTGCCGCGTCGTCCGGCGGCTCGAGACACTATCCCATCACATCCAGCAGCCAACTGGAACGTCCGGGGCAGGCGGCCTTGATGCCGAGTGCGCGCCACAACACCTAGCGCGCGGCCGTTCCTTTCCGATTGTAGGCACGCCATTCGCAGTAACCTGCGCGCGCCGGCGAATCTCCTTGTTCGCGTCGATCACCAGCCATGTCGTGATCGCCTTGTTCGTCATACATCGCGCGACTGGTAAGACTGCGCGAGTTCACGGAGGCGCATGGGCACGTTTCGCTCCGTCGCCCACCTCTCTAGCCGTCTAGTGTCCGCGACAGACAACGCAACGCTTGCTGCCTCTCGCATCGCATGCCCCCTCTGCGCGCCTCGATGCAATCCAGTGTAGCGTAGAAGCTATATCATCCGTTGTTTAGACAGAACATCAGGTGGGATGGGAATTGGTACGATATCTCCTCAGCGCTACCCTTCTGGCGCTGCACATGAAGCGCCGTTTACTTCAGTTCAGCCCGCACACCGGATATGACAGGAACTCGATCAGTTTCCGGGGGTTATGCGGGGTAATAACGCTCTACGTTTATCTCTCCCGCCCTTTCTCGCATGCGCGAGGCGTCGTGCCAGGCCTGCATCCGCAACAACATGTCCATGCTCACGCCGAAAGCCTGCTCGATACGAAGCGCCATCTCCGGCGAGAGCGACGAGCTGCCGTTCAGAAGGGCCGATAGCGTCGCCCTGCGAACGCCGAGAATCCCGGCGCTCCTGGTCACACTCAATCCGAGCGTTTCGAGCACCTCCGTGCGGATGAAGTTTCCAGGATGCGACGGGGTCATGCGCACCTCAATACCGTCTCTCGCCATCAGTGATAATCCTCCAGATTCAGGTTTTCTATATAGCCGTCTTCTTCTCCGAAAGTGATCCGCCAGTTGCCGGACACCGCAATACTCCACGTGCCCCGCCGCTCCCCCGCAAGCCGGTGGATACGCCAGCCGGGAGGAGCTTCTGCGATGAAAGCGCTCATGCTTTCGGAAAGAAGCAACGCCGTCATGATATTCCTCACCCTTTCCACAAGGTCTTGACTCAGGAATCGGGAAGAATCATTTTCAAGCAGTCGACGCAGTCCCCGGTGACGAACGGAGCGAATAATCATGCAACCATATGTACGGTAATACCGTTCGGAATGCAACCCGTCATGTCCGGCTTGACGCTCAGACGTGCAATTCCAGTAAAGAAGGAATCGGGCACGACGTCGAAAGCCCAGTACATAGACGGTGTTCCCCCGGAGTCCGCCCGACCGTAGGAGGCAGACATGAGCTGCAATGAAGAACTGGAAGCGTAGGTGCAATGCATGAGTCTGCGCGCAGTACACGCAGACGCTTGCTCATCCGGGAGGCGAAAGTCTTGAGCGAAGCCGCGGATCCGAGCATGCAGTATCTTCAGGATGCGATGTCGATGGAAACTCAAAGCGCATCGGGGCGGTGACGGCCTAAAAAAATGGGAATTATATACTTAGGTTGATAGGTATTCAAGATGGATTTATACGGCCTTGGGCCTGTACGTCAGAACGGATTTCGCTACCTGCCGGGGCGTTGCACCCTTGTAATCGGCCTTTATCGGTTCTTTCTTCTCGGATTGCTTTGATTTATTGTCAACCATCACGATTCCTCCCTTAGAATTTCCTATTTCTCTTGTAGCACCTTCGCGAGCGCCAGATTGGCTTCCCGTAAGCCTTGTACGGATTCGCGCAAAGCATCAAGGATTTCGTTTCCCGTGTCGGCCTTCTGGTTATTCGCCTGCACCATCTTGTAGATGCCGATGCCGACCGCTATCGGCATCGGCAGACTCAATAAAATCTGGCCGACCGGGATGGGTTCGAAGGCAATCATCTGAATCTACGTCCTCCTCTCCTCATTGAGCGCCGCCCCGCCCGTGGGTGGAAGGGACCACATTCGCTCCTGCTCGCGACCAAACGATTCAAGAGGACGGACGGGGCGACGACATTCATTGTCCGTTCGGTCCTTTAGCCATTATATGTTGCTCATTTGCCGTGCCGTTTCAATGAATTCTCTGACGGATTCACGATCTTCCATCTTTGGTTTGGGCGGTGGTTCAGGCAGTAAATCGAATATGATATCGACGGCGCTCCCTAGTTGTATCTTCGCTTCTTCAAATTGCTTTTCTGTCGTCCATATCTCAAGGCCCATTTCATTTTTCCAATTTTTCTAATTTCAATTCCCTGATATGGCCCAATACTTCTTGGTGGTTCTATCTTATCGCTCTGCTCATGACCTCGAATCGAGTATTCATCTTGGACTCCATCGCATCGAAGCGCGCATCCATCTTTTCGAAGCGCTGGTTTATGCGCGATTCCAACTCATTGAACCGCGATTCAAATTCATTGAATCGAGACTCCAACCCATTAAAACGTTTTTCGAACTTATTGAACCGCTCGCCAGCCACATTGAAGTGCTGATGTAACCGCGATTCCATAGCTTCTAGGTATGATTTGAGTTCGGCATCCATGAATCCACTTCCTCCTGGGCGAGCCAAGCAATTATCTCAAGTAGTCTCAAGTAGTGTCAACCCTTTTTTGTGCATGCTTGACATATTCGGGAAATGCCCACATATTCTACATCATCATCGCTGCGCAGAGTATCCGACATCCTCGCAGTCGGGTCTCTCGATTAATACAACAGCCTTAACTGGATAACCGGACGTTCGTAGCGGAACGGAAAGCGGCGCTGGGCATCGTGAGCCAGCGCCGTATTTTTGTGATCAAACCCAAGAAAGGATGGACGAAACGATGGACATTGAGGGGATATCGTGTCTCACGTTCATATGATTTATGGTAGGATGGATGAGAAGTATATAGGATTCATTGCAAATACAAGGTGATTTATGCCCACAAATGTTTTCGCCATAGCTTTAACTACTCCAAATCAAAGCGTTGAGAATTTGATTGAAAGAAACTTAAAGGGTTTTTATCGCTATAACGATACCCTCTATTTTGTACATACCGATGGTATCGCAGAAAACCTTGCTGTTTTAGTGGGGCTTAAAGGAGAGAATCGTATCCCTGATTCTTCTGGGTTTGTTCTTAAGATGGATGGCTACACATACTCTGGATACACCTCAAGATCGCTGTGGGATTGGTTCAGGGAAGTGGAGAAGATGTCATGAGCAGTGGGTCGCAACTAAGCCTCGTCCCAGACCCACCGGATTCCGAAGATGATGGCAGAGGAGGCGGGGGAAGTAATTTTGAGAGAAGGCTTTCCTCGCTAGAGACGCACATTCAATATTTAGCCACCAAAGAGGATATTCAGAAAGTGAAGGTATGGGTTCTCGGTGGCGTCCTGGGTGGGATGGGCATTGCCGCCGCCATTACGGTAGGCATATTCAGGTTGTTGTATTGAATCTTTCAGACAGGACGTAATCCTGTTTTCGGTGGTTTTTTCGTCAAGTTCCGATACGTGAGTCGCTTTCCGCGCATTCCTTCGGCAAGCCGTTTCATCTGGTCAATCGTGTCGAGCGGGCGCAGGTTATGGCGTCCGGCAAATTCCGTGATGTAGCGGTGAAGGTGCGCCGGACTCATGCGGTGGAATGTTCCGTGAAAGCCTTTCTTGAACATCGCCCAGAAAGATTCGAGTCCGTTCGTATGGGTCATCTGATCGACCCACTTGCCGAGGCTGTGATTCACGGCCTTGTGGTTGTCGAGTCCTCGATACGATCGATTTTCTTCCGTGAATTTCTCAGCCCCATCGACCACGTTCTCGTGAATGAATGCGTGGAGCGTTTCCTTTTTGGTGTTGGGTATCACCTTGGCGCGGATTTCGTTCGTTGCCCTGTCCTTGATGCCGACCACGATATCCTTACCGGTCCCACCGCGCCCAGCCTTATGGCGCTTGTCGCTGTGCTTGTTCTTTTCTAAACCGCCCACGTACGTTTCGTCGATCTCGACCGGACCGGCGAACGGGCCGCCTTCTTCCCTGAACGCCTCGCGGATGCGTTGCTGCATGTGCCACGCGGTCTTTTGTGTAACGCCTATGTCCCTGTGGAGCTTCATGCTCGAAACACCCTTGAGCGACGTAACGTCAAGGTATATCGCATAAAGCCATTTCAGGAGAGGAACGGGGGAACCCGCCATGACGGTTCCGGTCTTGACGCTGAAATATTTCTTGCAGTCCCGGCACCTGTACGGCATCTTCGCGTGCGAGCATTCGTGCGTATCGACGCTCGCGCATTCGGGGCAATACCTCAACCCGTCCGGCCAGATGATTTCCTCGAACCACTTGCGAGCCGCTTCCTCGTTCGGGAACATCTGCGCCAATTCGATGATCGTGATGCCTTTTCGATACGCCTTGCCGGGTGCCTTCTGTGTCATGTTGATCCTCCCCCATGTATGCCTGCAATATAAAGCATTCAGGGGGATTCGTCAACCCAAGTATATAATTCCCAAAAAAATGATCAACAAGCTCATCGAAACGCAAACCCTTCCAGCATGAAGGTATCTCAGCTTATGCAAGCAGCCTACGCCACTCTGCGCACCCCGTGAGGGCAAAGAAATCCGGATCAGGAAAGCGAATCACGCGACGAACATTCGTAGCCGTTAACGGTCGCACTATTCGATCCTCGTAGTCAGTTGACTCTGTCATGCGGTGGTCTCGGCTGGCCAGGAATCGACGGACGATATTGAGAGCAAGACGTTCGTGTCTCACAAGTGACGAGACCGGCACGTCGGATTCGACGATGCACGGTGTCCCTATCACGCGGATAGCGGGTGACGTAACTGGATCATCCTCGTGAGAATTGTAAAGAGCCTCACCTCCCCAGTAGCGGAAGAACCGTTCGATTCCCCCCTCTCCCGCCTTCCTCGGCGGAAAAAAGCAGAACCAGACCATTCCGGCACGGTTTATCTCATCCGATTGATTCTTGGACTTGAGTAGACATGCGAGATCAGGTGCGAATTCGTTGGACTCCACAAGAGCATCGATGCGGCGCGCCAGCATGGCGGCATCGGGCATTTGCATGCCACTACGCAAGATATCGTCTGCCTCTGCAACTGTGAGCCGCGTACAATGCCAACCCAGGATCACATACGGTTGTAAGATATCCATCAAACCTCGTAGGGCACCATCATACGCGGGAGCGGAGAGGTTATTTTGTCTGGTCTCCCACCCAAGGAACAAATCGTAATGCTTACCAAGAAATGCACACAACTCTGGTGGCCATGCCTTGGGCCGATCAAGTTCAAGTAACCCTGTCGACATCGTGCTCTTCATTGCCGGTCTTGGAACGCTCCAAGCCCTGCCCCCCTCATCGTGAATTGATTTCGGAGGCTATTGTCCTGAAATCCATGGAAGCTGAAGGGAATGAGGATTTTTAGCTTTCTTTTGCTCATCTTGATGCCGATTCTCTCGGGTTTCAACTCCCTGGCAACTTACGTCCCCGATTCAGGCCAGCCGAACCAGCGAAAGACGAAGCGGTCGCCTCCCGTCACTTTGCCCGAATCACCGCGCGGACCTGTTTCATCACAAGGAACATGCGTGCAGGATTGCTGGAGAAGGATGTGAAACCGAAGTTTTCGTACCACGCTCTACGATGCGCAAGCGCTTCTTCCCCTCCATCCGAGATGATATCAAGGATGATTGCATGGCAACCGGCCAGTTCGGAAACCTTGCATGCTTTTTCGAAGACATGGTGCATGAGGATGCCGCCGAGACCTGTACCTTGTGACGACTTGTCCACTGCGACCTGCCCCAGGAACAGCACCGGGATCTCTCCATGCTTCGGTGTCCCGCGCGGTCGATGTTCGAGCTCGTCCACGTTCATCTTACCCACGTTGATCGCATGGTAACCGAGGATGCGCGTGCTCCCCTCTTCGACGACGACATAGACGCGGGTCATGTCGTCTTTCTGTTGCTTCTTTGCGCTCAGCTTGAGGTAGTTGTTCAGACGAGCGACACCGCAATCGAAACCGACGCGGTCATGCCTTGCTGGATCAAAAGATTCGATTCTAAGGGCAGGTGTTTCAGTCGGCATGAACCACGCGCGCGCGATAGTTTCGTGCCGCTTCTTGAGCGCGCGGGGTCGGAGCGGGAGGAGTATCGAGGGCCGCAGCGAACTGCTCAGCATCCTCCGGCGTCAGGACATGTCGGGACTGCGCTTCAATCACATGTAATGCCTCGCGCTCAATCGCTGAGCGCAGGAAAACCGACTTATGCACAGCTAACGACAGTGCAGCACGCTCGATCAGGGTCGCCAGTCGATCATCGTGACGTACCTGCGTGGTTCTGGTCTGTTTGGTAGTAGAACTTGATGGTATGTCGAAGTTTAACATGGCCGCCCCTTTCACAAAGACTAATGTGATGCATTTTGCACTACTATGTCAAGTGCAAAATCAGAAGCATCGATCTGCCCGTGTCCCCGACCGGTTCGGACCCGGCACAAGAACCGCCGGGCCGCCTGCGACCACTAGTACCTTCGGTTGTTTGGCTTCCAGCAAGTCTACCCCGCTAGAGGAAACCGTTGGGTGCTTTCAGGTGCAAGTCCGAGCCGGCAACTTACTCATCTTCAGCTTACGTAGCGACACATCTTGGCACGGGCCACACTGCTCAATTTACGAATTCACTCCCCTCACCACCCGATCGCAACCTGAACCCTGGGACTCGGAGAAGTGTTGCTGATGAATCGCAAGCACTTGAGCTATCTACAGATACAGGCCATTACTCGGCTACGCCCCCACTTCACGGGACACTGTTAATGTTTCCGGCACCTAGTTGACGATAGCACGGAACCCGCTTTCAGTACTATTGATAGCTAGTGGTTTCGTGGCCGTTAACCGGATAACACGTGTTTAATTCTTCATACCAACCCGGTTTTCAAACCAACTGGCCCAATCTCAATGCCCGGCCTCCAAGATCGCGAAAAGTCTTCTGTTGGCATGAGAACACAATGCTCCGGAGGTCCTGCGTCTGCCTCGTGATGGCATCGAACATCCGACAAATGCAATGTCGTCCGTATAGACTGCGCAATAGAGTATGACAGGCGCAGGTCCGTTCCCCCTGTCTGACAGCCCTAATATCGGTGTCGCTTTTCCTGACAGCTTGCTGTGCAGTATCGGCGCGTCCTTTCAGAACGGCGAGGCTGTCCGTCCGTCTCCGCATCACTGTCGTCGTAGCGGAGCCCTATTCCCAGGGAGGGTGTCAGGACGCTCGAACACCCGGAAGCAATCCCGTACCAGACTCAAGCGGTTCATCCGTACGTCTTTCGAAGCGAGGTCATCTCGCCGCCGCTTGCTCCGATTTCCGGGGCGGCTCGACATCATCAAACCACCAATGCCCTCCTGTGTGCGCATCCTGAATGCGCATATCATGGACTGCCTCTGCGCTTTCGATTCAAGGACACGTTATCAGAGTACGTAGAACGCTGTTTCGAATACACAGGAGTGATCAATCGAAAAACGCGTGAATTACATTTTTCATAGAAAGAACCATCTAGACGGTAGATGAAAAAGGGGGCACTTTGACGTCTGCTCCCTTTATCATGCATCGCAGGGCCATTTCCGGTCTGATGAACTCTCCTATTTCGACCTAGATTCCATGCCATGTCTGGCCGATTCGCAAATCTTCCAGGCACGCTAGCACCCATGCCTACCAGATACAGTGGCACCGAGGCGAGCCGCTCGCGGACTCGGCTTTTCAGCCTCCCCTGGTGCGATAGGAGTCTTCCATCGTCATGCCTTGTTTTATTTCGTCCTCGCGCCCGCTGTGCTTATAGCTAACCATCCCTTATTGCAACATGCCAAACACGCGCTATGTCCCCGACTCACCTCGCATCCTCAAGAGGCGGAGCCTGACCGGGAGGGGGCGGCGGAAGGGGTCCGGGAGGGAGTCTCTCCCTGTCCGGTCGAGACCAGCTTCCGCCGCCATCATCCACCCACCAAAGGAGGCGCGCGATGCGGAAACCAAAACCACCGGCGAGCACCTTCCTCACCCATCTCCTCGGCCAGGGCCTGGCGGACGAGCGATACGAGGTGCGGCGCTACAGATCCTCGGGCGGAGGTGAGCTCAAGCCCCTGCCCGCCGGGGAGAGCGCGGGCCGCATCTCGCGCACGGCTTTCCGCGAGGCCGTAGCGTGTTTCTTCTTGCGCCCCCCGCTCTCCCCGGCGGGCACGGGGCGGATCTCTCCATCCATCGTGGAGCGGAAGCGCTCCACGGCGTATCGCTCATCGGCCAGGCCTCGACTGAGGAGATGGGTGAGGAAGGTGCTCGCCGGTGGTTTGGGTTTTCGCATCTCGTGAGTCTCCCTGTATTGGATGATTTGCACGAAGCGGGGGAACGTCCTCTCCCCGACGCCCTTCCGCCGCCCAGGGCGACTCTGCTACGGGAAGGGGACGCCCGGGCCGTGATCGTGAAGCTCCTGTTCTTCCAGCTCGCGGCGCCAGGCATAGCGGCCGGTGCGTGACGCCCAGTCGAAGCGCTCCTCCCTCCCGTCGGGGAGCCGGTAGCGGGTGAATGGGGACCAGTCCCCGCGGCGGAACCCCCGCCACAGGACGCACGAGAGGGCCGTGAGGAGGCTCCAGAGAGCCGAACAGGCCCAGACGGCCCCCAGGGGGGAGGCGGAGGCCGATGCCTGCCGCGAGAGAGAGGATTGTGGCGAGGAGCGCTGTGGCGGGTCCCGCGAGCACGAGCAGCCTCTCGGAGCGTGATGGTCTGGGGTCCGTCATGGGTCGCGCCTCCAGGGATGGGGGTCAAGGGAATGCGGGCGCCGCCCGGCCTCTCCGGCCCGGCTCCCGCGCCCCCTCACGGCCCGCCTCGAACTCCGGGCGGCGCAACACGCGCCGGCGGAGCGAGGCGGAGGCTGCCGACGCATAAAAAAAACGCATCCTGACGCGTATCTATACGAATAAAATATGGATTGAATCCAAAAAAATACGCTAAACACACACGGCTTCGTTTATACTTCGAAGCAATGCGGAAGAAGAGCTATCGATACGTCTCGAGCCGGGCTTCCGGCTCGAATCCTTGTCGTGCGCAACCGCAAGGGATTTCGATTTTACCCGGGAAGGCCGTTCCAGGGGGCAAAACGGGTCGCCGCCTCGTGACCCTGGGTCGCCCCCCTTCACGGCCAGCCACCCCTCCCTGCAAGGGAGGGGCGGCCCCTTCGGAAAACGGGAGCGCGGGCGAAGCTCACGAGCCACGGGCTGAGGCTTTCCCTTCGCTGCGCGTTCCGGGGCGGGCGCCGTCCGGACCCGCCGCACTCATGGCGCCGGGGCGAGACAAGCGGGATAATCGTGCTCCAGGGCACTGAAATCCATCTTCAGGAGGTTTGTCGATGACGTTTCGACCGTTGGTCGCGCTCGCGACGATGCTCGCTTCCGTGACCGTCGCCCCGCCCGTCGCCCGGGGCGCGAATTGCCTGGCGTATCTGGCCGCCGACGTGGCCTTCGAAAGAGACAGCATTCCCTTTAAGCAGGCGGTGGAGAAAGCGAAGAAGAGATTGCAGGAGGCCGCCAATGCCCGATACGCCAGCGCGGTCGATGCCGCAAAAGCCAGGTTCTCGAAAGCGGAGAAGAAGGCCGGGGGAGCCCGGAAAGAGGCTTACGCCGCCGCCGAGAGACCCTTCGCAAACGCAAGGAAGGCGGCGTACGCGATTTACGATAAAAGTCTGCCACCCGGCATATGCCGTTCAGTTACTCCTGGTGGGGGTCGTAAACGATGCAATCCCACCGGAAAGGAACGGCGCATCGAAAGAGCTGCAAGGCGCAAATATGGTAAAGCTGTAAGTCCGGCCAGTTCCGTCAGAAGAAAAGCCAGAAGCGCAGCCAACCAGGTTTACCGCCGGGCCCTGGCGGCCGCGAGAGAACGCAGGAACAGGGAGACAGGGCAGGCCGGGGAGGCTCGCGCTCTGCCACGAAGGCATCGGCTATCAGAATTCCTGCCGCCCTTGGCGCCAAGATCCCCAAAATCCGGCGGGCTCGCGACGACGCCTATATCGCGGCCTATGCCGAACCCGGCCCATACAGACGAAACACAAGGCGCTATGACAGGGAAATCGTCCTGAAGGCGGCCCGTCATGAACGCATGCGTCATTGCCCCAGGTAGTGACGGGCGCGAACGTATGGTCCTTTTCCCAGTTCCGGCGCCACGGGAGAAAGGATAATGCGATGAGATGGACCGGGGCTGTATGGAAGCTGGTCATGGCCGCCGCGCTCGTCATGGCGCTCGCGGCCGGGGCGGCCGCGCAGAGCGACCCGAAACCCCCCGTGTCCGGGAGCGTCGTCGAGACGATCAGGAAGCGCGGTGTGCTCAGGGCCGGCATGTCGATCTTCGTCCCGTGGGCGATGCGGAACAGGAACGGAGATCTGGTCGGGTTCGAGATCGACGTCGCGAATAAGGTGGCCAGGGACATGGGCGTGGGTATCGAGTTCGTCCCGACACCCTGGGAGGGGCTCATCCCTGCCCT
>JGI24794J26673_10001394_pt1 | contig 14595 bp, 8 predicted proteins | sample MesohylPK_FD_26673 | JGI IMG/M metagenome (IMG submission 26673) | reverse complement strand
GACGGGTCCGCTCTCCTGCAGGTGCGCCGGTCGAAGACGGACCCCGGCGCCGAGGGCGTGGTGCTCTACATCGGCCAGGAGGCTGCGGGAGCCCTGTGGGCCATCCGGCCGGCGGAGGAACTCCTGGACCTGAAGGGTCCGGTGTTTGGGCTTTCCCCGCGGCAGCTGAGCCGGCGGGTGAAGGCGGCCGCCCGGGCTGCAGGCCTGGGCGACGGCTTCAGTGGCCACTCGGGTCGGGTGGGCATGGCCCAGGACCTGGTGAAGAGCGGCGTGGANCTGCCGGCGCTGATGACGGCGGGCCGGTGGAAGAGTTCCACGATGCCGGCGCGGTACACAGAGCGGCAGTCTGCCGACCGGGGCGCGGTGGCCAGGTATTATCGGGAGGGAAGGGCCTGAGTATAGAAGTCCCTGTTTCCGTGGTACCGGTGCGAGATCTACTCAGCCTGGTCGTCTGATCGTGGCTTTGAGAGCCTTGGTGGACTTTCACCTGACTGGAGCAGGTAGTAGGCGCCGCGAATGGAGTTTGACCAGTTGCATTCTTTTGGGATCATAAAGCCACTCCGCATTGTCTGTGCGATTGGTTAGTCGGGATTCTTCACCGTTAGCGACACGTTGCCCGTCGGCGGTTCTATCGTGCCTGTGGCCCTTAGATGCAATACATCTCTTACAGGATAGGGATTCCAGCTATAGTTGACGCTCGTGACGTCTAGGACTGTTACGCTTTTTGTATTTAGGCGCAAAGTTGGATTCGCCTTGTCGGCTTGTTGGATTGCAGCTTCCAAGTTGGGTGCCTTCTGAATATTGGCACTTTCAACTGGAGTTTCTCCGCTCGTCTGCGGAGATTCTTCGGTCTCAACCCGTAGGTACTCTCCAGTTTTGCCGTCATGCTCTATGGGTCGTTGTTCTGGGAGTAGGACCCGTCGGGTAAATCCTTGTCGTCGTTCTTCTGGTTCGATGGCACACGAATCCCGGAACAGAACAATATTGCGCCCGGTCCCACCGGTCTGAGATGAGGGGAATATCATCCCGTCGATGGGGTGTTTCATTTTATGAGCAAAATACTCGGACACAATCTGTGTCGCCAAGTATTCTGAACTCTCATCTTGAGGCATAACCGGGCGACAAAGGTCGTCAACTAGCTCTTTCAAAAATGTGTCGCGACTTTTTTGTTCACTGTAATCTGGGTCGAAGTAACTGACCTGCGAGTAGACCTCGTAAAGGGCGGCCAAATCGAGTACTCGAATTGGCCTTATTACCTCAAAGTTTGAGGACACCACGTGACTGCCGACAGGTGCCCTAATTTCGGATATACAGGTCGATTCCTCCAAAGCTCCGTAGAACACCGAAATGCCGTCAGCGTTCATTCGGCCTGCCCTTGCTTTGTTCGAAGGAGGAGGGCCCATTTCAGTACTTGGGGATTCTAGGATTTCTCTAAGTTGGTTTTGGGAATAGGTTATTCTGGCTCGCCATATAAAGCTGTCGGTGTCCCCTGGGTGGATCGTTCTGATGACCTGTTCTCCATCGTAAGTAAGAAGAGAATCTAAATTGCTGAATATGTCGTTTAGCCTTGCTTCAGTTTCTCTCCCAAAGAATCGAGCTTCGTAAATGATTTCTTGACGGAAGTTTCTCCAGGTGTGACGGAAGTCCGCGGTATCGGTCTCTTTTTCTTCGTATTGAGCCGTTGCGCTGTAGGGGTTTTCCTCCCCTTCATGTGGATTTGCTATGTGGCCGTACCGGTCTGACAGATTTTCCCTGATGTTAACTGCAATCCCACTTGGTACTTCTGCGACCCTTTGGATTACGTCTTCTAAACCGTCTCCCCTGCGTTCCCATAATTGCTGCTGTGCAAGCATATTTTCTTCGGCGGTAACTGGATACAGAGGTGTGTGCTCAAACTGCTCTTCTAGTACTTGATGGATTCGTTGTGCTACTTCGTTTAGACTGAACGTGCTCGCCATGGATCTGCAATAAGTACACTTTTCGCGATTTCCACTTTTCTTGATTTGGTCTGCTAGGAACTTGTCCCCAACACAACTATTGCAGATAAGCGACACAGGTCTGAGCATGAAGTTTTTTGCCCCCGCTAATTGTTCATTATTTGCCCGTAATTATGCCCCGCCGATTTCTTTTGACTCTCTTGTCGGTTTCGTCATTGCATCCACTTGCATCCAGTAGTGCTGTACCTTATTGACCTCGTGCCAGTTGAACCTGGCGGGGTTCACGATGGGTTCCTGGAGTATGGGTTCTGAAGCGCAGTTAGTCACTATGCAGAGACAGAAACAGTCCGGCCGGTCTTCGGCAACCCTGTGGTCATTGGGAGTCAATAGAATAGTGCCCGTTACCGCGGCCAGACCCTTCACTTCGATGAGCTTCAGATCTCCGGTTTTCAGGTCCAGGCTGGTGACGTCATAGCTCAAGTCCTTTTCGGACACGTCTTCCACATGGCGCCCTTGGGCGCGTTCGTGGTCCATCACCACGTTCATGGCGACCATCTCGGTCTCCCTGCTGGATTTCAGGTTCTTGACTTCCGGATCGTTGCTGTTGGGGTGCGGCAGCACCAATATGGTGGCCAGCCTCTCTACTCCTTGGAGGGTGAGCGCTTGCTGCTGTTCCAACTCGCGGCGACGCCGGTCCCGTCGCTCCAGTGCGGTGCTGTACCGGTTTTCTGCTTGTACCAGCCGACCCTCGGCGCCGGCAACCTGGTTTGCTTTGTCTTCGATTGCTCCGCCTATTTCTCGGTCCGTGCGGCGGAGGACCTCGGTTAGTGAGAGTTCCACATGCTCTGCTATGCGCTGTAGCTCTACAGTTCTCTCGTTTTTGACTTGTTCCCTGAAGGGCATCAGAGCGTTCTCCTGGAGCCAATCGCTTTCTTCAGGCGCGGAAGCTGTTGCGGGCAGTGAGTCCGGCTTCTCAGCCGGGGTCTGGTTGCCAATTATGCGGGGTGCCTGAGCCTGGGCGCTTGCCCCTCGCTCATTTCGGTGGCGAACAGCCTTTCGTGAATGGTCTGCTGGAGGCCGTCTACTACCCTAGCTCGGTAAAAGTCAATTCCTGCCGGTCGGTCATGTTCCAGTGAATGAAAGCAGGCGCCGCTGGCCAGGGTTTCGCTGCCTTGCTTCCAGTTGTTGCGTCTGAGGGCCTCGAAGAGTGGATGGCCTGGAGTAACCCAGTCCATATTTCCCTCGTCGGCTGTGTTCCTGTCTGTGGATATTCTGCTGTACCGGTTGGCAATTTCAGGTAGCTTCCAGTCTGGTTCCTGCTGGTACCTTTTAAGGCCGAGCGGTGTCGCTCCCACCTCGAAGGAGTGAAGCTGACCGCGGATTGGCCTTATGTCCAGGTTTGCCTTTTTGGCGCTTTCCTGGAGGAACCTGGCTATGGTCTCGGGGACTATGCGGTGTTCCTGGGCCCGGGCCCTTCTTTCCACGAGGATCTCCAGGTTGAGTTCTCTTGATGCGAGTCCCTCCAGGGCAGTCTGGCAGATGGCCTTACAGTGGTCCTCGTCCACGTCCTGCAGCAGCCGGTCTTCCAGGTGCTCGGTTCCCAGCCTTCCGGCGTAGTAGTCCCGGAGCACCCGCTCCACCTGGGTAGCTGGCAGGACTTCTCCCACGACGTTGAAGACGGCGTCGTAATCCAGCGCGTTTCTTATTTCCTTCAGCTTGTCGAGCAGCCTTTGGAGTATTCGTCCCTCGATGGTGTTGGTGGCCACGAAGTTGAATATGAGACAGTTGAGGCGTTGTCCGTAGCGGTGGATTCGCCCCATTCTCTGTTCCAGCCTGTTGGGGTTCCAGGGGATGTCGTAGTTGAACAGGATGTTGCAACACTGGAGATTGATTCCCTCGCCGGCGGCTTCGGTGGCCACTAAACCAAAGCCAAGGTGGGATGTGCATTTGCCTGAGGTGAGGAATCGTGCTGGGAATTTAGCTGGAGTGCTTGGGCCCTTGACTGCAATACCGTCCGGCAGCGCCGTCTCACCGCGTCCTTCCGGTTGGCCAGACCAGCCAGGAAGTTGCCGCCCCTTTCCTGCACCGCTTCCCTGGTCCCCAGGCAGAGATTGCCGGTGGCTTCCTCTCTCGCCCAGCCCCAGATGGCCTCATCGGCATTGAAGTCCGGGCTGTAGCCCGGTAGATTCACCAACCGCAGGTCAAGTCCGGGCGTCCGCAGATATTCCCGCACTGCCTCGCCACGGTGGGCTGGCGCGTTGTCCCAGATGATCCTGTGCGGGCCAGGGTGTTTTCTCCGCAGTTGTTCCAGGAAGGTAACCGAGGTCCCGCTGTTGCTGTTGCCCTCCAGTTCCATCCATTCCACCTCGCCCGTCTCCAGGCACACCGCCGAATAGTAGCTGGCCTTCTCCCCGTACCTCGGACTGTTGGAGTGCACCAACGCCGGCTGGCCCTTCAGCACCCACTTGCCTCGAAGCTCTGCGTCCGCCCGGAAGTGGGCCTCATCAGCGAAGAATATCCTGGCTTCAGCCTGCCCAGCATCCTCCCTCAGTGCGGCGTACTCCGCCACGAAGGCCTCCCGCTTGCCTTCATCCGCCTTGAGCAACCGCTTCTTGGGCCGCTTGAAAGCAAACCCCAAGCGGTACAGTTAATTCAGGCAACTGCTGCGGCACAGGCTGATGCCGTACCGGTCCGCCGCAAACTGGTGGACCACTTTCCAATTCCAATTGGCCAAGCCGATGCCCACGGCCTCAGGCAATTCTTGCACCGCCCCTTTCAGCGCCGCTTGTTGCGCTTTCCCGAGGGCGGGGGGGAACCACCGGTCTGCTCGAAGATCAGAGCCGCCGGGCCACCGTCACCGAAGGCCGCCGCCCATCTCCCGATGGTGTGTGGATCCCGCTCCAGCGCCCTGGCCACCGCCGAGGCGGTCCATCCCTGGGCCAGCAGCCAAACGGCATGCCAGCGTTCCCGCTCCCGTGGCGTCGGCGCCAGAATCAGCCTCCTGTGCACGTCCTTAGCACACATTTCCCATTGTTCAAGAAACCCCTCAATCCCCCTCACACCCTTCACCATCCCTTCTCGCAACCTCAAAAGCTATCTCCAGTCTTTCCTCCGAATCTACCTCATCTCTCTGCACATTTCACCTTGGCTTTGGTTTAGTATTACTCACAAGCATGCTCAAACAGAGTGTCATAGTTCGGCGTCAAGACATGCAGTACCCTATCGCTCTCCGGAAGCGTATCGACGACACGCTTGAAAAACGCAGTAGCGGGCCATGTGACTTCGCAGTTCGAGATTTGCAATGCGTATTCGCGATCAATGGAGGAGATTAGTCGCCCGGTTGCTGACATAATCTTTCCAAGTAATGTCGAATCAACGACATTGTTGAGCGCAGTTTCCAAGTCATTGCCATTCTGCAATGATTCCATGACCATGTTCCACTGCCGAACTTGCTCAGAATCTTCGGGATCTGGTACGACGTTTACTGATAGTTCGTCCTTTAGTGATGGCATCCCGAACCGAGTATCGAGCGCACAGGACATGCCAGTACCGAAGAACACAAACGGCTTGTCTGCAAAAAATTCGCGAATCGAGGTGATAGCGATTTCTTCCGTCAGCAAGGGTAATGGTGAAGCATGCAAGCTAACTATAGTGCCCCCTGGCGATGCGTGTGCTCCTGGGTCTGCCAGGCCAGTAATCGATCTGGCGCCGTTTCTGATTCTATTGTACTGCCCGAGGTAAGAAAAAGGCTCGCCAGGATAAGCGAAATCAAGAACTGGTTTGGAGAGGCCGCCTCTAGTGAGGTATAATCCATTCCAAAGGTAGGGTTCGAGTGTATCTTGCATTGGCGACGCAGACTCCATAGAATGCGCGCCGGTCGCGGCGTACTTGGGGAAACTGTCTAACCAATGGCATTCCGTTTCATTCATTCGGCCGACTGGCAAGTCGGCAAAGTTTTCCGCTTCGTTGATGGGGTGGAGATGGGTGGCCTCCAGTTGGCACGACTGGAGGCGATCACGTGCATCGGCGAACTCGCCGGCGAGCACAACGTGAGCCATGTATTGGTTGCGGGCGATGTTTACGACCACGCAGCCCCCTCTCCTCACACGCGCAACCAGGTCGTTGAGCGAATGCGTGCTTACGCCTCGGTGCACTGGCATCTGTTGCCGGGTAACCATGATCCGTACCAGCCCAATGGACTTTGGGACCAGCTCAGAAGGCGTGGCCTGCCCGACAACATCCAATTGCATACTGAGTCTGCCGCCACCGTCATCGAGCAGGATACCGCCGTCCTGCTTCCGGCTCCACTCCAACATCGTCGTACTCTTAGTGACCCGACCGCCTGGATGGACGATCAGGCCAGCGACGCCCATTTGATCCGTATCGGCCTGGCTCATGGCGCCGTGTATGGCTTCGATACAAATGAAGAACAGAGAGCCAACCCGATAGACCCCGTGCGACCGCAGCTCGCTCGCCTTGACTACCTGGCGCTAGGCGATTGGCACGGAGAGTTTCAGGTAAACGAGCGCTGCTGGTACAGTGGCACGCACGAGACGGACTCGTTTCAGACGCGCGGCAGCGGCACGGCCCTGCTGGTAGAAATCGACGGTCCGAATGAGTTGCCACAGGTCACTCCGCTCTCTACTGGTCAGTACCGCTGGGTATCGCTCGATGAGCGCGTGGAGAGCCTCGAAGACGTGGATCTACTCGAACGCAAACTGCGGAACCTGGACGGCGACCTCAACCACACTCTGGTCGACCTGAAACTCTCAGGAGCCCTCTCACTGGCTGACCTGATGCACTTCGAGGAAAGGATTGTCGAGGGGGCGGCCGCAGCGCTCTTTTATCTTCGGATCGACCGTGGGCAACTGTTTCCGGAACCCACCGACGACGACCTTGACAGTATTGATCCAGGTGGAATTGTGCGCGTCGCTGCTGACAGGCTTCGGGGGATGGCCGAGGCAGGGGGGACTGATGCCGAACTCGCTAGCGCCGCTCTTCACCGACTCTACATCGAACACAAGAAACTTGAATCGGGGCAACGATGAAGCTGCGCAAGCTCTCAGTCAACCAGCTCAAGCGCTTTACCGTGCCAACACAGTTGGGCGAACTCGGCGATGGTCTCAATCTGGTCGTTGGGCCGAACGAGCTCGGTAAATCGACCCTTTTGGAGGCGCTTCGAGCAGTGCTGTTTGAGCGCCATGGCTCCAGGGCGCAGCCAATCGTGGCACTGCAAAACGATCGAAGCGGAGCGGCGCCGGTCGTTGAACTGGTCTTTGAAGTCAGCAGCGCTGAGTACACGCTGACCAAGCGCTTCGTCAAGAGTCCCTTTGCGCGGCTGCAGTGTCCAGATGGAACGCTGCTGGAGGCGGACGCAGCCGAAAACGAGTTGCGCAACCTTCTGGGTTTCGCCGAGGCAGGCAATCGGGGCGCAACCTCGGAATCGCTTGGGATGTGGGGTGTCCTGTGGGTGCTGCAGGGACAGTCATTCGGTAGACCGGACCTGCCCGCTTCAGCACTGGCGAGTCTCACCGCAGGGTTGGAGTCCGAGGTAGAGACCGTCCTCGGAGGCCGCCGTGGTAGAGAGTTGCCACAGGTCATACAACGGGAGCAGGGCGAACTTGTGACTCCGGCCCGGCATCAACCGCGCGGCGCATACAAGGACGCCATTGATAACGTCAGCGAGCTCGAACAACGTGTCAGCGGCCAACAGCAGCAAAAGTTGCAGATGTCGGAAACACTCGAGCAACTGGCCACGACGACAGCACGGCTTGCGCGGCTGGAGGACGGCACTCAGGGTCGCATCGATCAGGAAGAACTTAAAGAGGCACAGGAGCAACTCGGTGAGGTGATGCGGCACGACCTGCAACTCGAAGCCGCTCAGAGCGAACTCCAGAACCGGCAGCGGCAATTCGAGCAAGCCGAGCGTGCCCAAGCCGAACGCGCATCCCGGCGAGCAGAGCTCAAGACGGATCAGGAAAGGCTCAGGCAGGACACCGAGCAGTTGGAAAAACTGCAACAGCATCAACAAGAATCGTCGGCCGCACTTGACGAACTCCGGCAGGCTGCGACGAACTCAGAAGCAGCCGTTGAAGCGGCGACACAGTCAGAGGCAAGATGGCGCCGTATCCTGGACCGCATCACTCGCTCCGCAGAGTTGAACGACCTGCTCCGCCAACAGAGTGCTGTTGACGCTGCGCAGGAACGATTCACTGATGCCCGGCGGCAAGCCGAGCAGATTAAGGTCACGGACGAATCTCTACAACGGATCCGACAAGCCACCGATGCAGCCGAACAGGCAAATGCACGGGTCAGAGTAGCGGCAACCCGTGTCACCTTTGATATCCCGAGCGATCGTCTTACCGGCATTGAGGCCGACGGCGTTCCGTTGACAGACCCGCCCAGGACGGTCGAGGCAGTGGAGCCGGTCAGCATTACAATCCCAGAGCGGGGAAGGATCCTCATTGAGCCTGCCATCGCGGACCGTGACCAACTCTTGCGGGCGGAACGAGAAGCCAAAGCAGGGCTGGACGCCGCACTCAGCGAAGTCGGGGCGAAAACACTTGCCGAAGCACAGATTCTACGTGACCAACGGCGCGATCTCGAAGTAAGCGCCGACGCGACCCAGCAAGAACTGGACCGAATCGCGCCGCACGACGGGATAGCGACACTTCAACCACGAATAGACGCTCTTCGCCGAACACTGGAGGGATTGCCGGCGGACGAGGATACGCCGCAAAAGGAGGAAGTAGAGGCCGCCCTGGAATCCGCTCAGTCAGAACTACAGAAGGCAAGAGACGCGGAGCGGGTCGCTCGTGAGGCTGTGGATGAGAGGGTACGTACCGTCTCAGAGCTCATGGTCGAGGTGGGCACACTGCAGAACACTGTGGATAGTCGAGCCGAGTTGGTCGAAAAGCGGGATGAACAGCTTCAGATCGACGCTGAAGGCGTACCCGATCAGCTACTCGCAGAGGCGTGCGAAGCAGCAGCGCAGGCCGTGACGGAACAGAAACAAACCGTCTCATCGCTGGAGGCGGAACGACCGGCCAGTGACAAGACGCAGCTGGAAGCTCGGATCTCACGACTCCAAGCGGCGACTGAACAACGGGAAAGAGACCGAGTTGAACTGCAAATTGAGAGCGTCCGGCTGCGTGAGCGCATAGAAGCTCACGATGGCGCCGGCATCGACGAAGCCATCGAACACACGCAGCATGAACTCGAGCTGGCCACCCGCCTCCGCGAACATTTCAAACGCGAAATCGAGATCCTCGACCTCCTCGCCGAAACGCTTCGGACAGCCGAGAGCGAAGCCAGAGAACGATACCTCGCCCCAGTCGTAAATCGCGTCCATCCATACCTCCAAATGCTCTTTCCCAACGCCGAAATCGGCATAAACGAGGATCTGTACATCACCGGCGTGTCCCGCGTGGCGGGATACGAGGAAAGGTTCGATCACCTCAGCATGGGTACCCAAGAACAGATTGCCGTCCTTGTTCGTCTGGCCTTCGCTGAGATGCTGATTGACCAAGGCGCGCCCGCCGCTGTGGTCCTGGACGATGCGCTCGTGTTCTCCGACGACCAGCGGATGCGGCTGATGTTCGACATCCTCACGCACGCCGCACAGCGTGTACAGATCCTGGTTTTCACTTGTCGCGGGCAACTCTTTGAGGGTCTCGGTGCACACCAACTACAACTCGCTGCGGTCGATCCCGAGTCTCTCCGCTCGGCTTAGGCCCGTTAAAACTGGCGGGCCTAAGTGTACCGTATTGCGAACTTTTCGCTGGGAGGCCCAATTGTAAGGATGCCAATTTAGTAGGCCGAAGAACCACTGACCCTTGCATAACACTAATGCATCTTCTTTCAACGAGTCATGACTACTTCCATATGTCCTCAAGAACGAGATTTGTCGCGGACGGCAGGTTCCGCCGTACCAAGATTTCGTCGTACAGCAACACCGGAATTGAGCGGCTCGACTCCATCACCGCTGCTAACGTAACGTCAGATGGGACGTTAGGAGTAAGTGGGGCACTGAGCCCAACTATGAAACGGTTGCCGTCAGGCTTTTCCAGGTAAATCGGAGCCACAGCAGTGCTACCGTCGTCAAGAATAACGGGGTGGTTTAATGTGACGGTCAAACCGCTGGAGCCTTGCCGGCTCAGGTCTTCGAAAAGGAGAGAAGTAGACCCTTCAAGACGCGCAAGGTTCGCTGTTGGGTATTCCCCATAAAGGAGGTACCTCAAGAGACCAGATCCCAGATGACGGTCCAACAAGTCGTGCTCGAACTTGTTCTTATAGCTTCTCAGACAGCGATAGCAGGACCTGTCGCAACCCTCGGGGCAACCTTCCAGAATCCGAAGAGCCTCTTCGAAGACGACCAAACCCAGTTTACCTACCCTTTCAGCAAATCCGGCGCCACCGGGCAATGTATCGTAAAGGTAGATTTCGGCCTCACGCCCTTCGCGTCCGGATTGTGTCAGGGCGGGTCGGTATTCGGCCTGCAACTCATTGGCATCGAGTTCCAGAACTCTGCAAGCGGCTATTGTAAGAGCGTCGCTCAGGGTTCGTAGGGCAATGTCTGTGGCCAACAATCCAGGAAGCAAAGTAAGGGGTGGGTCGACCCGGAGCGAAACAAGGAGGACATCGGTGATGAAATCCGTACCGAGGGTCAACTTAGTGGTCATGCCCCTTCCGGCACAATTCGGCTCTTGGGAGTCCGGGTACGGTTTCCTATGGGCTCCTCCAACCTCGCTCGTCGACGATGCAGTAGGTTCAATCAACCCACATCTGGTGCAGTAGTTGTAACCTTCGTCCCCCGGCCCGCGGTTCGTTACGAGCAGGTGGGGCCGGGTGTTGAACACTCGGAGGCGGTGGTTAAGTTCCTTCCAGCCATCGGGATCGGCAGGAGTGGGCATCGTTAACTTGGCGCGCGTAGCATAGCTGCGGGCGGGCTGGTCGTCCGGCGAAGTCCCCTCATCCTTGTCAACTGGATGTGCAAACCCCGGAGGACGGAACCAGTATCTCGCCGGCCCGAAAGTTCCCTTGCCTCCGCAGCCCTCGCAATCTTTGGTTTCTCCTAGTTCACCGGCCTCTATCGTAGAGGTCGACGCGAATCGGCAATCCTTGCACTCGTAATAAAGTCGCCGCCCCTGCCAGGCATTGTACCTATCGCTCTGGATGGGAGAGTAGATAGCCCCCGAAGTCCAAAGCCTGTTGTCAATCCAGACCTCTTTACCCGGTGCGTATTGCGAGAGGGCAGCAGGAAGGCCCTGGGATGGAGTGAAATGAAAAGCATGTCGAAACCGGGTTGAACGGCCTTGATCAAAGACATGGAATGCGGCAACGTCAGTTGGAAACGCATACCGTGGAAGCACAGCCTTATAAAGTAGGCGGTCAAGCAGATTTTCGGTGGCAGGATCCCTCCCGGGTGCTTCGTCCCCTTCCTCTGCTTGGGTTTCCGCGCTATCCACATCCCCCTCACCGCCAGTTTCAGCGTCCCCAGCCGGATCATCCGAGAGGTAACCGACGGCCTCGTCCAAGGTGCTCAGGGTTTCATCAACGAGCCCACCCAGAAGATTCCGGATTTCTTCCTCACCGATTTCTCCCGGTAGCCACTCTCCCACGTCTTCTCTTAAAGCTGACTCATTGGAACGCAACCACTGCTCAAAATCGATGCGGTTCAGTGCCTTATCGGGATTCTTGAAATCCACGACTGTCCCGAGCACCGCAAACAGGTGTGGCTGATCCGCCGGGTTGATGTCGGGCAGTCTCTCCTGGTGATACCGCTGAAGCAAGTAAGCCGTCACGTGCCGGCGAGCAATTACCGGGTTATTGAGTGTCAACGTCGGGTCGTCTACTGCCCCTCGAATCATCAGGTCGGGATGTTCAAAATAATGCTCGTCATGACTATCTGCGCTGCCGAAGGCAGTTACCGTCGCAACGGCGGTCCCCCGCCGACCAGCTCGGCCAGCGCGTTGTTGGTAATTGGCTCTAGCCGGGGGCATGTTTCGAAGCGCAACTCCCGAAAGGCTACCAATATCAATGCCGACTTCCATGGTGGTGGTGCACGATAGGACATCGATCGCAGGCCTTTCGCGACCGGAATCTCCTGGCCCCAGGTCAACGTCTTGGAATAGGAGCTCATATTCCTCGGCCTTTGAGAATATCTCGTTCTCCTGAGCGGCATTAATCTGTGCCGTATGCTCCGCTGCGATCAGAGCCATGGGAGATGAAGGCGGCTCCTGTAGCGCCTCTAATGTACTTGCACGGTAATAACCCTTTCGGGCGACAAACACCTGGTCAGTGTCAGGGTCAATGGGCTCTGCGGCTTCATCTCCACAATGTACACAGGTCTGTCTCCCAGGAAAGGGCCGCTGGGCGGTGCGGCACGACTGGCAGTACGCCCAGGNCCCGCCAATCTCCAGCGACAACTCTCTACCGATTAGCCTGAACCTTCCTCCTGGTACTGGCTCGGCAAAGGTCTCCAACAATCTTGGGAGCCATTCTTTTTCGAACAGAGCCACCGAGTTTCTATCCCTGAGGAGCCTGCCCATATCCCGGAACTTTCCCGAATGAGAGCGAACCTCCCTGTTCTGCCATGCTGCCGGCATACGGCTCAGCCAAATTCCAGGACGGGCCCAACACCGAAACCACGCCCGCACAAGCGCAACTTTTTCGTGATCTGACTGCGCATAATCCGGTATGTCCGGTAGAGACTTGATCTTTGAAGTATGGTCAGAGCGCTCAATAAACGAAGCCAAGGCGAGGGCTTCCAAGCCATAGTAGCGGTCGCCCAAAGTTTTCATGATGGCTCGAAGCAAGGACTCCGGAGGAGCGGACCTACTAAGGCTCACAAGAAGTTGCAACAGAGTTGTGTCGCTCTCAATTTCTCCGCTGTTTACTGCTTGCTCTATAAGGTTTTCATCCTGGAAAGTTTCTCCCGCTCTCAACTCGGGGCGAAGCCTGACACCCAATATCTTGGCGGCGATCAATACCCCCAGATAAAGGTCCTCAAGCGATAGGAGACTGGCTATAGCCGGGACTGCCACCAAGCGCGAATAACCTGAAACCACCAAGGGCCTGAGGGCATCTTGAGTGGAGTACGTCTGTATGTTGGGGGCAAGCCTAGCCGCCATCTGCCTTGAATCCGAGAATATAAGGACCTTTCTCCCCCTCAAGGGAGCCAGTCTCGTCGTGGGTACTTGGCCAGGGGGTTGCACCTGAATCTGCTTCGTGATCAATGCTTGAAAAGGCTGGTCCCCCTTGGTCTGATGGTCCTGGACCGACGACCGCCCGTAGGCGGCGCTTTCACCGCATACAGCACAGGGTCTGAATTCTCCTCCACTCGCGGCGTTGGGCTCTCCGTCAGCATCGGCAAGATTCGCACGGTTAGCCCGAAGATATACTTGACGAACTCGGTCACCCAGCACGAACGGGTTCAGCCGACCGGTGATTAAGTCGTACTCGGCAGGCTCGACTCTGTCAGTGAAGACCGGCTCTTCGAGAAGTAAATCTACTGGCTCCAGTTCCTCAAACAGTCCAGCCAGTGTCCTTAGGGCACCACCGGGCTCCGCCCAAAGGAAGTCAGGTTCCTCAACGTCGTTAGTGTAGGCTCTTGCGTAGGCTGTGCCACAATTCCGGCAAGTGTAGAGTTCCAGCACCCTCGCTCCGCACTCACATAGGTCCCGGGGTTGCCCGAACAGCTTGCCGGAAGGTCCTCCCCGTTGCTCTGGAGACAACTCCGTACATTGAGAGTCCATGCATACCCACAGGCCCGGAAGCCCCCTGTAGAAGGAGTGGACCCTACAGGGCATCAGACCTGGTTGAGTTGAGTCAAGCCTCGCAGTGCTGCCAAGGGCAATCAACGTTGTGGTAGCGCGGGCGGCAACATCCGACGGTACCCCTTCGAATAACTCGTCGCCCAAATCGGCGACCGGCCGCGCCTCTTCCATGGTCATGTTGATGAGATTCACCATGGGTGGGAACGATTCCAATGCTTCATGGAGGGACCGATTCAGATTCCAAGGGGGAACAACCCCACGATATTGCAGGAATTCTTCGACATGCGCCAGCCTGGCATCGTCCGCTTCGGACTCGTAAAAGGAGTCAAGATCGATGGCGTCAAGAGAAAGCGCATCTTCAGCAGTTCCTTTGCCTGCCCCTGAACGAAGTAACAAATCCCCCTGAACTTGGCTGAAGTCAGCGGGATCTTTCCCTGTAAGTTGGGCCGCGAACTCCACAGCGTATGCCGGGTCCTTCATACTGGCGCTCGTGCAAATCACCTGGAGCCGCTCGGGGGGGATTCCCAGGCGAGTGCGAAGGCGCCGGATGAGCATAGCCACTTCGGCCCCTGCCGCTCCCCGATAGAGATGGGCTTCATCGATAACTAGCAGAAATCGTTCCTCCGGATTCGCTTGTAGCCATTCCCTGGTTTTGTCAAAGATCGGCCTTTCCAGCGGTCGCATCAACATGTACTCAAGCATTGAGTAGTTGGTCACCAAGATGTCAGGGGGGGCCTCCTGTACTTCATGCCGAGTGATCAGTTCGGGGTCCTCTGGAAGAGTCACGCATCTCGTGAATTCTCCAGTCGTTCGGTCTCGCCATCTCGTCCCGCTCTTGCCGTACCAGCCAATTAGGTCTGGCTTGGCGGGCCACTTGCCCC